>ERZ506993.89-NODE-89-length-86747-cov-8.05351_pt1 | contig 86747 bp, 75 predicted proteins | sample MGYA00513167_ERZ506993 | MGnify/ENA metagenome assembly ERZ506993 | reverse complement strand
GCAGTCTGGAAGCTCGTCGGGCTCATAACCCGAAGGTCACAGGTTCAAATCCTGTTCCCGCTATTTATGCCCAGATAGCTCAGTTGGTAGAGCAGAGGACTGAAAATCCTCGTGTCGCTGGTTCGATTCCGGCTCTGGGCATTTTTATTGCCTATTAGTTTGATAATTGAATATGGAGCATTAGCTCAGTTGGTAGAGCACTTGACTTTTAATCAAGTTGTCCGGGGTTCGAATCCCCGCACGCTCATTGTAGAACAAGCGGTTTTGCTTGTTCTTTTTGTTATATTAACTTATATTTTGATTACACCTATGCTATGCAAAAGATTCAGCACAGACATAATATGTGAAAAAGTCTGAAATATGTTGGAATATTTATTTGAATCGGAAATAGATGTGGATAACATCTAATTTACAACACAGGTATACAGAAGATATAATAAAAGCGTAAGTGATACGGATGGAAACAAATTGGAAGGATAAGCATTTGCAGAAAAATTTATGGAATACTTATATGAAAAATTAGAAGCATATGGGAAGTCGGATTATTATGGGTTTCATATGCCTGGGCATAAACGTAATTCGGATGTTACACAAGCGAATTTACCATATGGAATTGATATTACAGAGATTGAAGGATTTGATAATCTTCATCATGCGGAGGAAATCATCAGGGAAGCGGAAGTCAGGGCAGCTTCCTTGTATCATGCAGAGGAGACGCACTATTTGATTAATGGGAGTACTGCGGGCATTTTAAGTGCGGTAATGGGATGTACTAAAAAAGGCGGAAAGATTTTAATGGCAAGAAACTGTCATAAGTCGGTCTATCATGCTGTTTTTTTAAATGAATTGCGTCCGGTATATATTTATCCGGAATTTGATGAGACAATGGAACTGAATATGGCTGTGTCTCCTGAGAAAATTGAGAGGTTATTAGAGGAACATAAGGAGGTTCAGGCTGTGGTATTGACATCACCGACATATGACGGGGTGTTGTCGGATATTGAGAGGATTTCTGAAATTGTACATCAGAAAAAAATTCCGTTGATTGTGGATGAGGCACACGGAGCACATTTTGGATTTCACCCTTATTTTCCAAAGAATGCAAATACAAAGGGGGCAGATGTTGTAATACACAGTCTGCATAAAACACTTCCTGCATTGACGCAGACAGCACTGATTCACTTGAATGGGACACGGATCGATCGAAGGAAGATTCGGAATTATCTGCATATTTTTCAGACGAGCAGTCCTTCTTATGTGTTGATGGCAAGTATGGATGAATGTCTGAAGACGGTGGCAGAACAGGGGAATGTGTTGTTTGAGACTTATGTGAAGAATCTGGAAAGCAAAAGGAGAGAGTTAAAAAAATTAAAGCATATCAGATTACTGGAGACAGAAGAATTCGACAGATCCAAACTGGTGCTGTCTGTAAAAGATACGATTCTTAAGAAAGAGAATCGAGTGTTTACAGGGAAAATGTTGTATGAGAGATTGCTTTTAGAATATCATCTGCAGATGGAAATGGCTGCAGGATCTTATGTGATTGCCATGACTTCGATTGGAGATACAAAAGAAGGAATGGATCGGCTGCTCAGTGCTTTGTTTGAGATTGATGAGGAATTGGAAAAAAATTCAGAGGAAGAGAAAAGGTATTATCTGCCCCGTCAGGAACAGGTTCTCACGAGCTTTGAGGTAGAAGGAATGCGAAGAATGGAAAACGTAAAGAGCCTGAGCTGGAAGGAGTCGGCGGGATTTATTTCCATGGAATATGCGTATTTGTATCCGCCGGGAATTCCGCTGATCGTTCCGGGGGAACGAATCACTAAGGAAACAGCAGCAATGTTAGTGGATTATCAGAACAAAGGGTTTTCTGTGGAAGGAATTAGTGTGGAAAACTATATCGAGGTGTTGATAAATGAGTAAAATTTTTTATATTATGGGGAAAAGTTCTTCCGGAAAAGATACGATTTATAAGAAAATAAGAGAAAAACTGCCGCAGTTAAAGCGGATTACTTCTTATACGACCCGACCGATCAGGGAAGGGGAGACCGATGGTGTGGAATATTTTTTTGTGGACGAAGAAAGGCTGAACGAACTTAAGGAGAAGGAACGTGTCATAGAAGTACGTTCTTATAATACAAAGTGTGGAATCTGGACATATTTTACAGCAGATGACGGGCAGATTGATCTCCAGAAGTATGATTATCTTGTGATAGGGACTCTGGAATCTTATTATGGGATGCGGGAGTATTTTGGAGAAGAACAGCTGGTTCCGATTTATATTGAGGTAGAGGACGGGATGAGACTGGAGAGAGCGCTTTGCAGGGAACGACAGCAGAAGAAACCCAAATATGCGGAGATGTGCAGACGTTTTCTGGCAGATGCAGAGGATTTCTCCGAAGAGAATTTGAAAAGAGCAGGCATTGTAAGGAGATTTGAAAATCTGAAGATGGAAAAATGTTTGAGTGAAATTACAGAGTTGATCCGGGAAGAAATGACTTCGCTTTAAAAGAAAACAGGAAAAAGATAAAAAGAGAAGCAGGCGGGCAGATTTGCCGTTTGTTTCTCTTTTTTTGCTTTACAAGGTTTTAACTTGCAATTGAAGTGATATTAAAAAAGGAATGTTATAATGACGAACGTGCCATTAAGAAAGGAAACAGTTTGATGTTAAAGAAAGTAATAGAAGAGGCATTCCCTACCGTACTGGCGTTTACCATGTCAGGAATGTACAGCATTGCGGATGGGATTTTTGTAGGAAAGGCAGCGGGAGATACAGGGCTTGCAGCGATTAATATTGCGTGGCCGATCCCGGCACTGATCACTGCGCTCGGAATTGGAATCGGAACGGGAGGAAGTGTTTTGTACTCTCATTACAGAGGGCGGGGAGAGCAGAAGGTATGTGAAAATTTGTTTGAGCTTACAATGACACTTCTGATCGGTACAGGTATACTTGCAACGATTTTGCTGTCTCTGGTACAGAAACCGTTTTTAGAAATTTTGGGAGCTGCGGGAAGTGTTCAGATGGAAGCAATCAAGTATACGGCGATCATTATTGCCGGAAGTATCTTTCAGGTGGCAGGAACCGGAATCATGCCTCTTTTGAGAAATATGAATCAGTCGCTGGGAGCAATGCTCAGCATGGCAGCAGGATTTGCAGTCAATATTCTGGTGAACTATTATCTGATGTTCCGATTGAATATGGGAATCAGGGGAGCCGCATTTGGAACAGTGACGGCGCAGGCCGTGGTAGTTATGGCAGGATGTGCGATCCTGTGGAAAACAGGTTATCGAAAATGGAGACCGTTGTGGCACAGGCAATATGCTGCAGATATTTTCAAGATTGGGATCACGGCATTTGGAACATCACTTGCGCCGACAGCTGCACTTATTTTTACAAATCTGCAGTGTCTTCGTTATGGCGGAAATGCAGCGGTGGCGTGTTATGCGGCTATTTCTTATATTGCATTCCCGGTTCAGTATTTTCTGACGGGAATCGGAGAAGGTGTACAGCCTCTGATTAGTTTTTATCATGGTGCGAAAAAGGAGACAGAGGTAAGAGCAGTAAAAAAAATCGCTTACACCGCAGAAATCATCTTAGGAATCACGGCGGCAGCAGTGACGATCTGTATGATTCCGTATATTGGAGGATGGTTTGGTCTGTCAGCAGAGTCAAAGCAGTATTTTTCTTCGGGGATGCTGATCAGTTCATTTGCATTTCTGTTAACGGGAACGGCAAAGTTGAATGTATCCTGTCTCAATGCAGTCATGCAGACGAAAAAAGCGGTGTTTATGACTTATATAGAAAGCCTGGCAGTTTCGCCAATCTGTCTGTTTTTGCTTCCGGCTGTCTGGGATATCAGAGGAATCTGGCTGGCGCTCCCGGCAACGGCAGGCATTATGACAGGAATTTACGGGTTGATAAGAAAGGATAGAAAAAATGAAGAATAAAGTAAAATTCAGGCAACTGGGCAGTGTGACTCTTTTTGTTCTGCCGGCATTCATTCCTCTGATCGTATTTTGGATTTATCCGATCCTGCGATCTGTCTATATTAGTTTCACAGACTGGGATTATATGACTCCGGACTACAATTTTGTATTTTTTGATAATTTTATTTCGTTGTTTCAGGATGCCAGATTTTACGATGCACTTTGGAACACAGTTGTGTTTACATTGGGAACTCTGATTCCGACGATCGTACTTGGTCTGATGCTGGCTCTTTTGATGCAGAAAGCATTTAAAGGAAGCGGGATCATCAAATTTATTTTGTTTTCGCCATGGATCACGCCGACTGTTGCAGTGTCGATCGTATGGACCTGGATCTACGATCCGAATACGGGAATTGCAAATACGGTAATGAGATTTCTGCATCTCCCCGAATTACAGTGGATTAAAAGTTCAGACACAGCAATGCTCGCTGTGATCATTGTGACTGTGTGGAAGAGTCTGGGATATGCGATGATCTTTTATCTTTCTGCATTGGAAAAGGTTCCGAAAGAGTTGTATGAGGCAAGTGGGCTGGATGGAGCAAAAAGGTGGCAGAGATTCCGGGATGTTACGATTCCGTGTATTTCTCCGACTACGTTTTTCCTGGTAATTATTACGATGGTAACTTCACTGCAGGCATATGATCAGATCCAGATCCTGACTCAGGGAGGTCCGTCCGGAAGCACAAGAACCTTGCTGTATATGTATTATCAGCTTGGGTTTGAAGAGTTTAACATGGGACAGGCAACTGCGGTGGCGATTGTGATGATTATAATCACCGTAGTATTATCGGCAGTACAGTTCGGTGCATCGAAAAAATGGGTGCATTATTAGAAAGAAGGACAGATTATGAAGATAAGAACAGGAATCGAAAAACTCGGAAAAGGAATGATTTTACTGATCTTCAGTATTTTCACAATCTTTCCGTTTGTATGGATGATTTTAAGTGCACTGAAAACAAAGGCGGAGATTATGGATGTCAGTTCATTTTTTCCGGCAGAATTCCAGTGGCATAACTTTTACCAGGTCATTTTTGAATCACCGCTTCTTCGATATGTCGGCAACAGTTTGTTTGTATCAGTGATCACGCTGGCGCTGCAGATCGTAACAGGTGCGATGATCGCCTATGCGATTGTTTTTATGAATTTTAAAGGCAAGAAAGCGTTGTTTGCAGTCATCATGGGAACTTATATGCTTCCGACAGCAGCAACATATATTCCGAGCTATATTATTCTGGCAAACTGGAATCTGCTGAACACGTTTACAGGGCTGATCATTTCCAACTGTGTCAGCATTTTCGGAATCTTTCTGCTTCGACAGGCATTTATGCAGGTTCCAATGGGACTGATCGAGGCAGCGAGAATCGACGGGGCAAGCTCCTGGAAGATTCTGTGGCGGGTCGTGTGTCCGATGACAAAATCTTCGTTCATCACATTTGGACTGATGAATTTTATTACCTGCTACAACAGTTATATGTGGCCTTCTCTGATCACAGATGCGGATGAGAAGATGATGGTGTCACAGGGATTGAGAAAATTCTTTATAGAAGGCGGCGCTTATGGAACAGAATGGCCCCTGGTCATGGCAGGAAGTACATTGATCGTACTGCCGCTTCTGATTCTGTTTGCATTTACGCAAAAGTGGTTTATCAATGGAATCGGCGGAGATACGGGTATGAAAGGATAATTCCTTTTTTACATAAAGAAAGCAAAGAAAAAACGATATACGATGCATGAAGGAGAAAAAAGAAAATGAAAAAGAGAATTGTATCAGCATTATTAGTTTGTGTACTTGGAATGTCCCTGGTGACAGGATGTGGAAACAATGCAAAGGCTGCAGAAACGACAAAGACAGCAGATGGAAAAATTCAGTTGGATCTCTGGTATTCCGGGGGAAAAACAGCAGTCAATGTATTTCAGGACATTGTAGATGCATTCAATGAGTCTCAGGACAAATATGAAGTTAAGACAACAACGCAGGCGGATTATACAGAGACTTATGAAAAACTGCAGGCAGGAATCGCAGGAAAGAAAGCTCCGGACATGGCACTTCTGGATACAGATAAATCCAGAAATCTTTCTGAAAAAAATCTGGTTGCAGACATCAATGAGTATGTAGAAAAAGATGATTCCTTTGAAAAAGATGATTATCTGCCGGTATTTTATGAGCAGGGGGAGGATGAGAACGGAAAATTGTTTGCACTGCCTGCATATGGTACAACACAGGTGATGTACTACAATAAAGCGGCATTTGAAAAAGCGGGAATTGACCCGGCAACGATCAAGACCTGGCAGGATCTTGCAGCGGCAGCAGAGAAAATGACAGCTTCTGATGGTTCCTTTGTGGGCTGGGAGCCAATGTGGGGCTCAGGAAATCTGATTGATGCAGCACTCAGCAACGGAGCCTCTCTTCTGAGTGAGGATGGGAAAAAAGTGATGATCAATTCAGACGAATGGGTAGAGGTATGGGAGAGCTTCCGTACATGGATTCACGATGACAAGATCATGAAAGTAAATTCCGGCGGACAGGGCTGGGAATACTGGTACACGACGATTGACGACGTTCTGCAGAATAAAGCAGGCGGTTATACAGGTTCTTCCGGAGATCAGGCAGATTTGGACTTTAGCATTGTGGGAGCAATGGAACAGCCTGGATTTAACGACAACTCTTCAGCACCAACGGCAGATGCACTGCAGCTTGTGATGCTTCAGAATTCTTCTGATGAAGAAAAAGAAGGTGTTTATGAGTTTATGAAATATTTTACAACTCCGGAAAATCAGGCAAAATGGTCCATGGGCACAGGATATGTGGCAGTACGTGAGTCTACACAGGAAGTAGAAGAGTTTAAGTCTTATGCAGAAGAAAATCCTCAGGCACTGGTTCCGCTTCAGCAGGCATCTCACGGAACACCGGCTCTTCAGGATCCGACAGGAGGAAAGATTCTGGATGCCCTGTCAATTGCAGCGGATAAGGTAGAGTTGGAAAACGTACCTGCACAGGAAGCTCTGGATGAAGCACAGAAAACAGCACAGGAAGCATTGGATGCATTATAAAATGAGAGATCAGATTAGATTTAAAATCGGAAAAGAAGAAAAAAATATTCAGGAAAAATGGATTGAAATTCCGGAAGGAACAGAACACATTCAGATGATGATAGAAATGCCCGAAGAATTTCAGTATATGGCATTCTTGTTTCTGGAAGATCCCAAAAAAGAAATTCGGTTTCAGAAGCTGCTGGGATATGGGCAGCAGAACCCGGGAATCGGAAAAAGCACAAAGGATACAACGATAGGAGGTGTTCCGGGAGAGATTTATCCCGGAACATGGAAAATCGGAATCGGCATTTTTACAGAATATGTTGCGCAGAAGCTGGGAGAACAAACCGGAGAAATTGTACTGACAGTTTCGGACCGGAAAGATGAGGTTTCTGATCCGATCGGCGGAGAATGCTGGGTGGAAAACGGACTTCATGTCTCGGAAAAAAGCTATCGTTGGGAGAACGTATTTTGTCCGGAATCCGGATGGTATAAGGGTGATTTTCATACGCATACGAGGTTGTCTGACGGAAAAGAGACGATCGGTCATGCTTCTGAAAGAGCAGAGGAAAGCGGTTTGGATTTTTATGTGCCGACAGAACATAATCTGATGCATACCGGCTGGTGTAAGACTTCACTCTGTGTGCTTCCCGGAATTGAGGTAACGACAGATAAAGGACACATGAATCTGTTTGGAATTACGGAAATGCCGGAGAAAATTCTGGAGATCGTGAAGCATAACGGAGAAGAGATCATAGATACGTATATGGATCAGACGATAGAACAAGCAAAACAAAAAGGATGGATTCGCAGTATCAATCATCCGTTTCTGACCATCTGGAAGTGGCAGTTTGAAAATACAGACCTGCGGGATATCAACTGTATAGAAATCATCAATGATCCGACGTATCCGGATGGACCGGGATCTAATGATATGGCAATTCGTTTTTTGGATCAAGTATGGAATGAAGGAATTCGTGTGTTCGGAGTGGGAGGAAGTGATTCTCACAATCTGGAGGATGAATTTTATGAAGGGGCAAGCCTTCCGTCTGCGGTGGGGGATCCCGCAACATGGGTATTTTGTGACGGATTAAGTCCGAAAAATCTGATGAATGCAGTAAGGCAGGGACATCTGTGTGTGACCAGATTCTGCAAAATAGAGCCAAAAATCAAGGTGGATGGTCAGGACTGTCTTCCGGGAGATGAGATCACTGCAAAGAAGTGTGAGATTACATATCGGGCGGAAATTTTGGGACTGACAGAAGAACCGGAAGCATTTCTTGTGATGAATGGAAATTATGTGGAACTTCCGGTCAGTTCGTCTGAAAACGGAAAATATCATGTAGAGACACACTTGATTCTGGAAAATACTTCCTGGCAGTGGATCAGACTGGAAGTCAGAACAAAGAAAAAAGAATTTCTGGGATATGTAAATCCGGTATTTCGAGGAAAGAAAGAGCCGGAGAGGACCACTTTCGGAGAAATCAAAGGAGAGACAGAAGGTTTAACAGATGATTAAAGGTATTTTATTTGATAAAGATGGAACTCTGATTGACTTTTTTTCCTTATGGATGGGTGCGGCAAAAGCGGTCGTAATACAGTTTTTAAAAGAAAATGAGCTTTCGGAGGAAGTAAAGGAACGTGTGTTTTATGCTATGGGAATCGAGAATGGAGAAATCGATCCTTATGGCGGGCTTGCGTATAAGTCCTATTCAGAAATTGCTCTGGATATTACGGATGAACTTTCAAGGGAGCAGATTTATCTGGACAGCCGAAAAGTGAGGATGCAGCTGGAGCGGCTGTTTGCTGAATATGTGACGGAAAGTCAGGCACAGTATGTGGAAACAGCGGACATTAAAGCAGTCCTTGATTCGCTGAAACAGAGAAACATTTGGATCGGACTTGCAACAGCAGATACTGTGCCGTCTGCAAAAAACTGTCTGAAACGTCTGGAGGTACTGGAAAAATTTGATTATGTGGGAGCGGATGATGGTGTCCTGCGCCCGAAACCGGAAGCAGATATGTTTCTGGAATTTCAGAAAAAATTCGGACTGAAGCCGCAGGAAATCGCAGTGGTTGGAGATACATATAATGACATTCGTTTTGCAAGAGAAAACGGGGGAGTTGCCATTGGTGTTTTAAGCGGAGTGAGTCAGGAAGCAGATTTTTGCGGGGAAGCAGATTATATATTAAATTCTGTGGGAGAACTTCCGCAATTATTGGAACAGATATAGATATTAAGGAGGCATTGCTGTGGCTGAGATTCAGTTGAAACATGTATATAAAAAATATGAAGACAAAGTAGTTGCGGTACAGGATTTTAATCTTAAGATCAAGGATCAGGAGTTTGTGATTTTCGTAGGTCCTTCCGGATGTGGAAAATCGACAACGCTGCGGATGATCGCAGGATTGGAGGAAATATCCGACGGGGAGCTTCTGATCGATGGAAAAATGATGAATCAGGTACAGTCATGCGACAGAGATATTGCAATGGTGTTTCAGAATTATGCACTGTACCCGCATATGACCGTATTTGAGAATATGGCATATAGCCTCCGGCTGAAAAAGGTACCGAAAAAAGAACGCAGACAGAAGGTGGAGGAAGCGGCAAAGATTCTTGGACTCGAAGGGGTTCTGGACAGAAAACCGGGAGAACTTTCGGGCGGGCAGAAGCAGAGAGTGGCAATGGGACGTGCAATTGTACGGAATCCAAGAATTTTCCTGATGGATGAGCCATTGTCCAATCTGGATGCAAAATTAAGAACACAGATGAGGGCGGAGATACTGAGGCTGTACCAGAAGCTGAAAACGACGTTTATTTATGTGACGCATGATCAGACAGAGGCGATGACACTTGGAACCAAGATTGTAGTGATGAAAGACGGAGTGATTCAGCAAGTCGCATCACCGGAAGAACTTTACAACTGTCCGGCAAATACATTTGTGGCAGGTTTTATCGGAATGCCGCCTATGAATTTCTTTCAGGGGAAATGCTGCAGAGGCGGAGAATATGGAACCTATCTTCAGATTGGAGATTTTGCGGTCAATCTGACAGAAGAAGATGCCGAAAGAGTTTTCCGAAAGGGATATATGGGTGAGGTGATCACAGTAGGTGTGCGTCCGGAAGATCTGGTACTTACAGAGGAAGGAACGGAGCATGAGGTTCTGGTGTATGAAATGCTCGGTGCAGAAACCTATCTTTATTTTACATACGAAGGGAAGGATGTGGCATTGAGGACAAATGCAGACACACCATATAGACGGGGAGACAGGATTTCTTTTTGTCTCAGAAATGATAAACTGCACTTGTTTGACGGTGACACCGGGATCAGAATATAAGAAAGACGGTGGAAGGAGACTTCTGCTGTTTTTTTTGTGCAATTGCAGGAATCTGGGTATATCTTACATCAAAATTATGCTATACTGAAACAGTAACCGGAAGGAATTCAAGAAAAGACAGCAGGTGATGATATGAGCAGTTTTAAAGACGTGGTTGGACACAAAAATATAATACAGTATATTGAAAATGCGGTAAAAACAGATAAGGTTTCCCATGCATATATTTTGAATGGGGAAAAAGGTTCCGGAAAACGACTTCTGGCAAATTTGTTCGCTATGAGCCTGCAGTGTCAGAACCGGGATGAAGACGGAGACGCATGCGGAAAGTGCCAGTCCTGCAAACAGGCAGCATCGAATAATCAGCCGGATATTATCAGGGTGACACACGAAAAACCAAATACGATCAGTATTGATGACATCAGAGAGCAGATCAACAATGATATTGTGATCAAGCCATACAGCAGCAAATATAAGATCTATATTGTACCAGATGCAGATATGATGAGTGTACAGGCGCAGAATGCGCTGTTAAAGACGATCGAAGAGCCGCCGGCTTATGCGGTGATCCTGCTTTTGACAGAGAATGCGGAGATTCTTCTTCCCACGATTCGTTCCAGATGTGTAATGCTGAAGCTGAGAAATATCAAAGATCAGCTAATCAAAAAATATCTGATGGAACAGATGGAGATTCCGGATTATAAAGCAGATGTGTGCGTGGCGTTTGCGCAGGGAAATATGGGACGTGCGATCATGCTTGCGACATCAGAGCATTTTAATGAGATCAAGGAAGAGGCAGTTCATCTGCTGCGTGAGATCAATGACATGGATGTGGATGCGCTGGAGGCAGCCGTAAAACGAGTGGTTTCTTATAAGATGAATATCACAGACTATCTGGATGTGATCTCGGTATGGTATCGGGATGTGCTGATCTATAAAGCCACAAAGAATGTGGATCAGGTCGTATTTTCTGATCAGCTCAGATTTATCAAGGACCGGGCAAGCAAGAGCTCTTACGAGGGAATCGAGAATATTCTGGACGGAATTGAAAAGGCAAAGGCCAGACTAAAAGCAAATGTCAATTTTGAACTGACGATGGAATTGCTTTTATTGACAATAAAGGAGAACTGATAGAATGACAAAAGTGATTGGAGTAAGGTTTCGGACAGCCGGAAAAATCTACTATTTTTCACCGGGAAAGTTTGAGATCAAACAGGGAGACCACGTGATCGTGGAGACTGCGCGTGGTGTAGAATATGGAAAGGTTGTGATCGGAACCAGAAAAGTAAAAGATGAAGAGGTGATACAGCCGCTGAAGTCTGTCATTCGGATCGCCACAGAGCAGGATCAGAAGACAGAAGAGAAAAACAGAGAGAAAGAAAAGGAAGCATTTCAGATTTGTCTGGAAAAGATCAGAAAGCATGGTCTGGAGATGAAACTGATCGATGCGGAATATACATTTGACAACAATAAAGTGCTGTTTTATTTCACAGCAGACGGGCGTATCGATTTCCGTGAGCTGGTAAAAGATCTGGCAGCAGTATTTCGCATTCGGATCGAGCTGCGTCAGATCGGTGTAAGAGATGAGACGAAGATCCGGGGCGGAATCGGAATCTGCGGAAGACCATTATGCTGTCACACGTATTTGTCCGAGTTTGCTGCGGTTTCCATTAAGATGGCAAAAGAGCAGAATCTGTCGCTGAATCCGACCAAGATCTCCGGAGTGTGCGGAAGGCTGATGTGTTGTCTGACGAACGAGGAAGAGACTTATGAAGAATTAAACAGCCAGCTTCCGTCAGTAGGAGATACGGTTACGACTTCAGATGGATTGACAGGAACGGTTCATTCTTTAAGTGTTCTGAGAAAACTGGTGAAAGTAGTTGTAAATCTGGAAAACGATGAAAAAGAAATCAGGGAATATCAGGCGGAAGAATTAAAATTCCGTCCGCGTAAGCGAAAAGCGAAGGTCTCAAAAGAAGAGATGCGCAAGCTCGCGGAACTGGAAAAGGGAGAAGGAGCGTCAAGATTAGATGACAAATAATTTAAAATCCGGAGAGCGTCTGGATGATCTGCAGCTTAATGGGCTTCAGATCATCCAGGATCCGGAACGATTTTGTTTTGGGATTGATGCGGTGATGCTTTCTGATTTTGCCAGGGTCAAACCGGGGGAGAAGGTTCTGGATCTGGGGACCGGAACCGGGATCTTACCGATTTTATTGTCCGAGAAGACCAGAGGAGAGCATTTTATCGGACTTGAGATTCAAAAAGAAAGTGCTGATATGGCGCGAAGAAGTGTAGAGTGGAATCATCTGCAGGAAAAAATTGAGATCGTGCAGGGAGATATTAAAGAGGCGGCAGCGTTATTTAAGCCGACTTTTTTTGATGTGATCGTGACCAATCCACCGTATATGCTGAACCAGCATGGTCTGCAGAATCCGGGAGATGCCAAAGCGATCGCGCGGCATGAGATTTTATGTACTCTGGATGATATTTTACGAGAGAGCAAACAATTACTTGCGGACGGGAAAGGACGGTTTTATATGATACACAAACCGTTTCGTCTGGGAGAGATTCTGACGAAGATGAGTGAATATAAGATCGAACCGAAGCGGATCCGATTTGTGCATCCTTATATTGATAAGGAACCTACGATGGTGCTGATCGAAGGTCTTCGAGGCGGAAAACCGAGGGTAACGATCGAACCGCCTATAATTATGTATACCCGGTGAGGGTGAGAGAAAGGAAACAGCATGACAGGAACGTTATATTTGTGTGCAACTCCAATCGGAAATCTGGAGGATATGACTTTTCGTGTGATCCGTACACTCAAAGAAGTGGATCTGATCGCAGCGGAGGATACAAGAAACAGTATCAAGCTGTTAAATCATTTTGAGATACAGACACCAATGACCAGTTATCACGAATACAATAAATACGAAAAAGGAAGAAAGCTGGTAGAAAAGCTGTTGGAAGGACAGAATATCGCTTTGATCACAGATGCCGGGACGCCCGGAATTTCGGATCCCGGAGAGGAACTTGTGAAGATGTGCTATGAATCCGGAATTCCGGTAACATCTCTTCCGGGGGCAGCAGCCTGTATTACGGCACTGACAATTTCCGGGCTGTCTACCAGACGATTTGCATTTGAAGCATTTTTGCCATCAGATAAAAAAGAACGGGAACAGATTTTAAAGGAGATGGAGACTGAAACGAGGACTATGATCGTATATGAAGCACCTCATCGTCTTGTAAAGACTCTGAAATTGTTTCTGGAGCGGCTTGGAAACCGGAAGATTACCGTATGCCGGGAGTTGACAAAACGTCATGAGACAGCTCTTGCAGTGACTTTGGAAGAAGCAGTGGCTCATTATGAGGCAAATCCTCCAAAAGGGGAATGTGTTCTGGTGATCGAGGGGAAGAGCCGGGAAGAAGCCCGGGAAGAGGAGAGAAAACAGTGGGAAGAAATGACCATTGAAGATCACATGGAAGTATACACAAAACAGGGAATGGATAAGAAATCAGCAATGAAAGCTGTCGCAAAGGACAGGGGAGTGTCTAAGAGGGATATTTATCAATATCTGGAAAGCAGAAAATAAAAAAGGAACACGGAGATCAGTGAAAGATTTCTGTGTTCCTTTTTTGTACGATGAGCTTATGTGATTCAGATTTTTTTGATATCCACAACCTCTCCGTCTCTCATGGAGATTACTTTTTGTCCTGCAATCTCAGTTTCTCCCCGCTTGTTAGTTACATAGAGGACTGTAATGCCAAGCTCTTTGTTGATGCGCCGGATATCACGCATCATTTCTTTTCTGCGATGTTCGTTCTGTCGGGCAAAATCTTCATCGACCAGAAGGACTTTTGGTTTGCATACAACAGCACGTCCAAGCGCAACGCGTTGTTTCTGAGCCTCATTGATCACCCGGATCTTTTTCTCAAGAATGTCCGTGATATTGAAAAAATGCGCTGCCATTTTCACACGGCTGTCAATAATCTGCCGCGGAAGATTGCGAAGGCGCAGTCCAAGCGCAATATTGTCATACACGTTTAAGTGAGAATAGAGCTGATAATTCTGAAACGCCATGGCAAGACTGCGGTCACGGGGCAGAATATCGTTGAGCAGATCTTTTCCGAGATAGATTTCACCGGATGTAATATCCTCCATACCACCGATCATGCGAAGTATGGTGGATTTTCCGCAGCCGCTTGGTCCGAAAAAGGTAACAAACTCTCCGTCTTCTATATGCAAAGAAAGATTTTTGACAGATACAAATCCGTTGGGATATGTCTTGTTCAGATTTTCAAGAGTAATACTCGCCATCAGAACACCTCCTTATGTCTAACATCAGTGTATCATATTCAAACCTGCAAAACAATCTATTGCAGCATGAATTGAGCAAGGACCACGCTGGCTGCCAGTCCGGCGAAGGTGGCAATCAGCGCTCCAGTCAGTGTGTAGCGGGAGTTTTTGATCTTTGCGGTCATGAAATAGACACTCATAGTATAAAAGATGGTCTCTGTACAGGACATAGAAATGGATGCGATCAGTCCGATCAGAGAATCCGTACCAAACTCTTTATAGAGATCCAGAAGGAGTCCGGTAGCGGCTGAGGAAGAGAACATTTTGACAACCGTAAGAGGAACCAGTTCTCCGGGAAATCCAATGGCAGCAGTAAACTGCCCGATACAGAAGGAAATCATCTCCAGAAACCCGGAAGCGCGGAGAATACCCACTGCCACCATAAGTCCGATGAGTGTGGGCATGATCTTGAGAACGGTTAAAAATCCGTTTCGGGCACCTTTGATGAAATGTTCATAGACGTTGATCTTCATCAGAAGTCCATAGACGATGATGGCAAGGATCAGAAACGGGACAATAAAATTGGTGAGGTAGAGAAAAAGATTCATGGCTGACTCCAAAATAAAATCAGATTTTTAAATCTATATGCGGTTTCAGAGAATAACATCCCTCAAGAACTCATAAGATAAAACAAAATCGATTTTGGGAGTTTGCCATGTCAGATCGTTTGCGAAAGAGCACAAAAAAGCAAGTCATCTCGATCATTCTTGTTCTTACTTTGCTGTTGTCTGTGATATTGTCAGGATGTCACGGGCAGTCTTCAGAAATCCAGAATAAAAAGTTCAGAAAATTTACCGAAACTTTATTTTGTCAGGAAGTGGCGTCAAATACGGTCAGTCTGCATTATACACTCAAAGATCCCGGTCAGTATGGGATTCAGGATTCCCCGGTTACATTCGGATATTTTAATACGGATAAAGGAACCCGAAAAATTTCCACAGAAAATACACAGGCGGCATTGAAACGATTTTCCTATCGGAAATTATCAAGGGAAAACAGGCTTACATATGATGTGTTGGATTATTATCTGGAGTTATCTAAAAAAGAAAGTGATTATCTGCTGTATGAAGAGCCACTGGGGACAGTCAGCGGTGTGCAGACACAGATTCCGGTCCTGTTGTCAGAATATCAGTTTCAAAGCAAAGAAGATGTGGAGGCTTATCTGGAGCTGATGAAAACAACACCCGATTATTTTAATTCCCTGATCGCATTTGAACAGGAAAAGGCACAAAAAGGGCTTTTTATGGCAAGCTATACGGCGGACACCGTAATTGAACAGTGTCAGGCATTCATTGATATGGGAGACTCCAACTATCTGATTTCCACGTTTGTTGATCGGATCCAGAAGCTTACAGATCTGTCCGAATCGGAGAAAAGTGATTATATCCAGAAAAATGCATATATGCTGCAGACCTATGTGTTGCCGGCCTATCAGCAGCTGATTAAAACCGTGGTGGAGTTGAAAGATTCCGGTAAGAACGAAGAAGGACTCTGTTATCTGCCAAATGGAAAAGAATATTATGAGCTGACAGTGCAGGCGTCCACAGGATCTGTAAGAACAGTTCCTCAATTACAAAAACTGACAAAGAATCAAATGAAAGATGATCTGGCGGCAATGAAAGCTGTGATTGGACTGACAGCAGAACAGGCAAAGGAAACAGCAGTGATGGAATCTACCGATCCAAAAGAAATATTAAACAGTCTGAGTCTGGATATTCAGAAGACGTTTCCAAAACTTCCTCAGACGAGTGTAGAAGTAAAATATGTGCCAAAAGCCATGGAAGCACATCTAAGTCCGGCATTCTATATGATACCGGCACTGGATGACACAGAAGAAAATGTCATCTATGTCAACCAGGCCCAGATGGGTAATAAGCTGACACTGTATACAACACTGGCTCATGAGGGGTATCCGGGGCATCTGTATCAGACGGTTTATTACGCATCAACAAAACCGGATCCGCTGCGAAGTATTTTCAATTTTGGCGGATATGTGGAAGGCTGGGCAACGTATGCGGAAATGGGTTCCTACTATCTGGCAGATTCTCTTACCAGAGAGCAGGCGGTTCTGCTTCAGAAAAACAGTTCCATTTTGCTGGCATTGTATGCGCTGGCAGATATGGGGATTCATTATGATGGGTGGAATCGGATGGATACTGTAAAATTTTTCAAAGAATATGGAGTCGGAAGTGCGGAGATCGTAAATCAGATTTATGATCTGATCATTGGATCTCCGGGAAATTATCTGAAGTATTATATCGGCTATGTAGAATTTCTGGAATTAAAGAAAAAGTGGGTAGAAAAGAAAGGGCAGGATTTTTCGCAGAAGGAGTTCCATAAAGCAGTTCTGGATGTAGGTCCGGCGCCGTTTGAAATCGTAGAGAAATATATGTGGCAGGGAGCAAATTAAGGAATGTTGAATTATTTATGGGCAGGTATGATCATCATTGGAATTGTATATGGGGCATTTACCGGAAAAATGCCGGATATCACAAATGCAGCATTGGATTCTGCGAAAGAAGCGGTGACATTATGTATTACCATGGTGGGAGTGATGGCATTCTGGATGGGCATCATGGAAATTGCATCCAGAGCAGGGATCATTGAAATGGCATCGAAAAAAATGCGGCCGCTGATCCGATTTTTGTTTCCTGATATTCCGAAAGAGCATCAGGCAAATCAGTATATTACAACAAACTTTATTGCAAATTTTCTGGGGCTTGGCTGGGCGGCAACGCCTGCCGGACTTCAGGGAATGCAGGCGCTGGCCGAATTAGAACAGGAAAGAAGGATGAAAAGAGCGCCGGGAAAGGCAAGAAAGCCAGGTGTTGCGTCCAATGAAATGTGTACGTTTCTGATCATGAATATCTCTTCGCTGCAGTTGATCCCGATCAATGTGATCGCCTACCGGAGTCAGTATGGAAGTGTGAATCCGGCGGCAATTGTAGGTGCGGGGATTGTGGCGACAACGGTGAGTACGCTGGCTGGGATGGTGTATTGTAAGATCATGGACAGAAAGAGATAAGTCCGATCCGGGCATACTCGATCAATTCTTCTTCCACCCGTTTCATCAATTCCTTTGTCTCAGGATGAGTATACGGAATCCGCGCAATAATCCTTGGAATGTAGTTCTGCTCTTCAATGATATCTAGACTTTCCCGAAAATTAATATCATAGAAATAGGCGAGATAAGAAATCCAGTAATCCATCGGAGTCACCCGATCAGAGGAAAGAATGCATTCATGACGTAAAATAGAATCTTTTACTTTTGGAGAAACCACGGAGGCACCTGTCTCCTCTGCAGAAGTATCCATAAAAGTTTCCAGTTTATCTTCCAGTTTTACACGGCAGTTGTCCAGTTTATCTGCATCCCGGATAATCTTTGCATGAAGCAAAGTACGTGCATCGGAAATTCCTTCCAATTTAAAATCACTGTGTTTTGCAATGGAAATCCGGATGATCTCATCAAAATCTGATTCTGGAATAAAGTTACGGATCAGATTTTGATGAGGCGCATTGTCGAACAGAATTTTGACTCCGTAAGCTGCGTGATCCATCGTGTCAGGGAGAAAACTGTCAAATTGCTTCAACTGTTCAAAACGTCCGATATCATGCAGCAGTGCGATCATCTTGGCGAGGGACGTATCTTCCTCAGATAATTTCATACGGGCTGAAATCTCAGTACTTTCTTTTACAACGCCGTAAGTGTGTACGATCTTTAGACGAATTTTGTCATTGTGGCAGTCGTAGTCTTTTAAATAATTGTTGAATTGTCTTTTGGCGGTGTAAAAATCCATAAAAGTGGCACTCCTTACAAATTACGTTGTTCTTCTAACTGTTTCTTAAGCTGCTCAAGTTCTTTTTGTTGCAAAAGAACTTCCTGAGATGCAAGCAACTCATTTTTTTGAGCAATAGTATTCTGTTGTTCATCAATCGTATCCTGCATTTGATCGATCATTTCCAGATTGCTATATCTTTATTGTGACGGGTTTCCCGATAGATGTCAAGTGGGATGAAAACGAATTCCAGCAGGCAATATTTAGGGGGTACATCTTCAAAAAAGATTATGGTATAATAATACTCTTATAAGAAACCAAGTCAGGAAATGATATTTTATAGCAAAGGAGGCAGAGGATGCTGCATGTAGCTGTTGTAGAAGATGAAACAGAGTATCGTGGATTGATACAGGAAATGGTGGGCAGATATGCAAAGGAATATGATCTCCAGATTCAGACTACAGCATTTCAGGACGGCAGAGAGTTGGTTCAGAATTATCAAAAATTTGATATTCTTCTGATGGATATCGAAATGCCTCATCTAAATGGTATGGAGGCAGCTCAGAAGATACGGGGGCTGGATAAGGAGGTAGTGATTGTTTTTATCACGAATATGGCGCAGTATGCGATCAAGGGCTACGAAGTAGATGCGCTGGATTTCATTTTAAAACCGCTCAACTATTATACCTTTTCCATGCGTTTTACAAGAGCTGTGGGAAGAGTGAAAAACCGGGAAGGAAAAAGGATCTGTCTGAATCTTCCGGATGGGGCGAAATTTCTGGACAGCAGAGAGATCTATTATGTAGAGATCCATAACCGGATGCTCCACTATCACACGAAAGCAGGAGTATTTACGATTCGCGGAGCATTAAAGGACGTGCAGGAAGAGCTGGAAGACTGGCATTTTGTAAAATGCAATCAGTGTTATCTGGTAAATTTGAAGTATGTTTCCGAAATCAGAAAAAACATTGCGGTTGTGGGTGGAGATGAGCTGGAAATCAGCAGGAGAAACAGACCTGCATTTCTGAGTGCAGTGGTAGATTTTCTGGGAGGCTGATGCAGGAAAGGGAAGAGGGAAACGATGAGTGAAAATCTAAAGCTGGGAATGGAGAGCCTGTGGTATGGGATTAATTTATGGATATCCTGTCTGGTGTTTCTGCTTCCGCTGAGAAGAAAGACACATTTTAAAGTCAGACTGATTCTATCGGGAGCAGTATGTGTTTTAATTTTGTCCGGAGTATATTATTTGATAGAAAATCTTACAGACTGGAGCTACTGGGGGCAGGTTCCCCTTTTATTTATTACGTATTTTAGTGCGGTTCTGATTTTTTACAATTGTGTGAAGGGCAAGGGATTTGGCCTCTGGTATTGTGGTGTATGGGGAACGATGACATTTTTGCTGGTACTGGAAACCAGCTATGTACTTTGCAGTCCACTGCTGGGAGATTTGGGAAACTGGCTTTTGAAAATTTTATTTTCGGTGGCAGTAAATGTGGCCATAGGACTGACACTGGCTCGCTGGATGCCGGAAAAGGGGCAATATCAGATTGGCCCGAGACAGATGGTTTCTGCATGGGTGTTTTGTATTATGTCAGAAAATTTGTTTATTTACGCAAAGGTCGATCAGGGGGCTGCTTTATTCAACATTGTGTTGCAGTTTTATTGTATCACCTTATTGTATCTGCAAAGTGCATTGTTTAAAAAGAGCAGTATGAGAAAAGAGCTGGAAACCATTCAGCTTCTCTGGCATCAACAAAAAGGGCAGTATCAGCTGTCCAAAGAGACGATAGAGCTGATCAATCACAAATGTCATGATCTGAAGCATCAGGTACAGGCGATACGTGCTGTCAAAGATGAAAAAGAGAGGGAAACATATCTCGAAAAAATTGAAAAATCCGTGCAGATCTACAGTGCTATCGTGAGAACAGGAAATGAAATTCTGGATACCATTTTGACAGAAAAAAGTCTGATCTGTGAAAATAGCGGGATTCATATCAACTGTGTGGCAGATGGATCTCTGCTGGCTTTTATGAATCCGGTAGATTTGTATACATTGTTTGGAAATGCTCTGGATAACGCAATTGAAGCGGTGAGAAAGCTGGAAAGCAAAGAAAAAAGAGTGATTGATATCATGCTGTACGAAAGACAAAGCTTTCTGATGCTGCAGATAGTCAATCCGATGTGCGGAGAAGTGAAGTTTGAGGATGGACTTCCGCTTACGACAAAGGCGAAGAACGGATATCACGGATATGGAATGAAGAGCATGCTCCATACCATTCAAAAATATGAGGGACATTTGACAACAGAGGTAAAAAATGGATGTTTTTATTTCAACGTTATGCTTCCTCTTGAAAGAGATTCCAACAAAAAGTAGAAGAGACACAAAGGGTCTGGTCAGTGAGCCAGGCTCTTTTTTGTAAAAAATTTACCCACTTACACCACAAGAAATACCACCTGAACAAAAACGGTTGTACTTGCAAATTATTGCAGATATAATCATTTCGAAATAAATTGAGAAGTGTAAGAAATAACAAAAACATGGAGTAATTACTATGCGAACCAGTAAAATGAGAAGAGAAATTGAACTGAAGAAAGGCTGGGTGTTCACAGGGCGTGACGGAAAAGCGGTCAAAGTGGATTTACCGCATACCTGGAATGCAGTGGACGGACAGGATGGAGGAAATGACTATTATCGAGGAACCTGTCACTACAGCACTACATTTGCAGCCCCGGATCTTGACAGCAAGACCCAGAGAGTATATCTGGAGTTTCAGGGAGTAAATTCCTCTGCCGAGGTGGTGTTAAACGGTCAGAAGGTGATGAGTCATGACGGCGGATATTCCACATTCCGTGCAGATGTGACAGAGTTTTTAACAAAAGAAAACAAGTTAGAAGTAGCAGTGGATAACAGTGTCAACGACAGGGTATATCCTCAAAAAGCAGATTTCACATTTTATGGTGGAATTTACAGAGATGTTCTTCTTCGTATTGTATCAAATGAACATTTTGAGATGGACTACTACGGCGGAGACGGTGTAATGGTAACGCCGACAGTAGAAGGAAAAGATGGAAAGGTTCATGTAGAGAGTTTTCATAAGGCAGAAAATGCCAAAGTAGCAGTAACTTTAATTGATGCACAGGGAAATCCTGTAGCAAAAGGTGAAGGAAAAGATGTGACGGTTACGATACCGGATGTACATCTTTGGGATGGAGTAGAAGATCCATATTTATATACAGCAGTAGTAGAGTTGATGAAAGACGGAGAAGTCAAAGACGACGTTCGCATTCCATTTGGTGTCCGTACATTCAGCGTGGATCCGAAAAAAGGATTTTTCCTGAACGGACGCTCCTATCCTCTGCATGGAGTATCCAGACACCAGGATCGGAAGGGAATCGGAAATGCATTAACAAAAGAACACCACAGAGAAGATATGGAATTTATCCGTGAGATCGGGGCGAATACAGTTCGTCTCGCGCATTATCAGCATGATCAGTATTTCTATGATCTGTGTGATCAGTACGGAATGATTGTCTGGGCGGAGATTCCATACATCTCAGAACATATGCCAAACGGACGGGAAAATACCATTAGCCAGATGAAAGAGCTGATTGTACAGAATTACAATCATCCAAGTATCGTTACATGGGGAATATCCAATGAGATCACGATTTCCACAAAGGATAATAAGGATATGCTGGATAATCACCGTGAACTCAATGATCTGTGTCACAAAATGGATTCCACACGTCCTACAACACTGGCCTGCTATGCAGTGTGCGGTCCTTTCAACAAGGTAGCACATCTGTCTGACTTAGTAAGCTGGAACTTGTATTTGGGATGGTATGTTCCAGGGTTGTTTTTAAATGACTGGTGGATCAGCTTTTTCCACCGCGTGTACCCTAACAGGTGTTTGGGATATTCTGAGTATGGCTGTGAAGGAATGCCGAATTTACATTCCTCACGTCCAAGAAGAGGAGACCATACAGAAGAATATCAGAGTCTCTACCATGAATTTATGCTGAAATGTTTTGAGCGTCATCCGTATATGTGGAGTACCCACGTATGGAACATGTTCGATTTTGCGGCAGATGCGAGAGATCAGGGTGGAGAGCCGGGAATGAATCATAAGGGACTTATGACATTCGACCGGAAAGTGAAAAAAGACAGCTTCTACATTTACAAAGCGTACTGGAGCAAAGAGCCTTTCGTACATCTTTGCGGAAGCCGCTACGTAGACAGAACGGAAGCAGTCACTACAGTTAAGGTTTATTCGAACCAGACAAAAGTTGCATTATATGCAAACGGCAAGCTGCTGGAAGAAAAAACAGGCAATAAAGTCTTTGAATTCCGCGTTCCGTTAAACGGAGAAGTTCGTCTGGAAGCTGTGTCCGGTCAGGCAAAAGATACGAGCACAATTCGCCGTGTCAGCAAGCCAAATCCGGATTACAAGCTCAAAAAGAGCAAAGGAAAGAGCCAGAACTGGGTATAAGAAAAAAGCAACTGCAAATCTTGCAGAAGAAATTGAAATAAGAAACGAGTAAATCGGATGGCCCTCTGCTTTTACAAAGCAGAGGTGCTGTTTTAGGCAAAGAGACAGACCGCCGCATCCGGGCGGGAGAATGGAGAATAATATGAAACAGGAATCTACTCAGGCAACATCTGTCAATGCTCTGAACAGGGCAAAGATGTATCAGCTTGTTCTTTTCCCTATGAATAATGGGGCGACAAATGTCTATTATATTTTGACAATGAACTTTATTGCATATTATGCAAACGGAGTTCTTGGCTTATTGCTGGCATTTGCAACTACAATGGTAACATTGATGCGTGCAGGAGATGCGTTCATTGACCCGATCATCGGAGCAATCATGGACAGAACTTCTACCAAATGGGGAAAATTCAGACCGTTTATGGTAATCGGAAATCTGATTATGATCGTATCCTCAATTTTACTGTATTTTGGAACCCGTATCATTTCTGAGGATATGATGTGGCTGCGTTATTTATGCTTTATTTTGTTCTATGCACTGAATATGGTTGGATATACATTCCAGACATCGGTTACACGTTCAGGACAGACATGTCTGACAAATGACCCGAAACAGAGACCTCTGTTTACAATCTTTAATACGATTGCCAGCCTGATCGGTATGGGGCTTGTACAGTTTCTTGCGCCGATCGTAACCGGAGGAAATTACAGAACAGAAGAATTCTTTAATATCATGATTCCTCTGGCGATGATCGTATCAGCGATCATGACTGCACTGGCTGTTATCGGTATTGCAGAAAAAGACCGTCCGGAATTCTTTGGACTTGGTGGAGAAGGCGGAAAAGAAAAAGTTAAAATAAAAGAATATGTAGCTATTTTAAAAGCAAACAAAGAATTACAGAGATTGATGATCGCTGGTGCAGGATGTAAGCTTGCATTCTCGATCGCAACGAATATGACGGTTCTGGCGATGCTTTACGGAGCGATGATGGGAGATTACAAAGGTCTGTATCTTCCGATGATGATCGTCGGATATGTATTTTCCGTTCCATTCTTCCTGTTGACAGTACGTACTTCACAGAAGAAAGGACAGAAGGCATCTTTAATGCTCTATATCAGCGTTGCACTTGTTATGTACATCGGTGTTTTAGCATTGCTTCTGTTGTGGAAACCGGAAGTTGCAGCGATGAATCTGAGTCTGACAAACCTGAATCTCTATACGATTCTGTTTATCCTTTTCTTCGGAATCGGATACGGAGCATACTATGCAACAGCAGATATGCCGATTCCAATGGTTGCAGACTGTTCAGATTACGAAACATTCCGTTCCGGACGCTATATTCCGGGAATTATCGGAACCTTATTCTCACTTGTGGATAAGCTGGTAAGCTCTCTGGGATCTACAGTAGTAGGAATTGCGGTGACAATCATCGGACTGTCAACACTTCCGGATGGAACAACCCCTTATTCAGAGGGAATGCATACGATTGTAATCATTTTATTCTGTGTTGTTCCAATGCTTGCATGGATCGCAACACTGATCGCAATGCGCGGATATAAACTGACCGGTGCAAGAATGAAAGAAATTCAGGCGATCAATGCAGTGCGTAAGGATGCGATCAGCAAAGGAATGAGCGTAGAAAACGCAATGCAGAAATGGCAGACGATCGATCAGGTGCCGGATGAATTTAAAGCACACTAAAAGTGAAAAAGTAAACATATAGAAGGGATATCCTTTCATCAGATATGCTCCCTTTCGGGAAGGCAGTTAAAATAACAAGACTGTTCTCCCGGGAGGGGGCATATTGTGTTACAGAACTATTTGTACCTGAAACCGACTTCGTGCTATAATATGACAGACACAAATCAACGAGATACGGAGAAAATTATGCAGTTACGATACGAGATCCCGGACACATTCTGGAGTTTGTTCCGTTCGGTAAACCGGGAGATTTACATGGAGTCGCTGTTGGTGATTAATGAGGAATATCAGTACAGTAATTATTTTCTGACGAAAGAAATCTGTGTGCAGGTATTGAGTGATATGAATGCACAGAAACAGGTTTTGCTTCAGCGGGAGGAGAACGAGACGGATTTTGACATGCTGGAGACGACAGCATCCCGCATTTTACGGTGGCTTTTAAAGACCGGATGGCTGAAGAAGATCGAAGATTACAGTACGATGACCACAAATATTGTGATACCGGATTATGCGGCGGTTTTTATTGAGGCATTTGAGCGACTCACGTCCGAAGAGCTGGAAGAAACAGAATTATATATTCAGAATGTATATGCTACGCTGTTTTCCTTTCAGAATAATTCCAGAGTAAATCTGAATATGCTCAGGACGGCCCTGATCAATACAAGAAAGCTGAACAAAGCGCTGCAGGATATGCTTCATAATATGGACAAGTTTTTCGAGAGGCTTTTGGATCAGGAGTCTTACGGGGAACTTTTGCGGGAGCATCTGGACGGGTATGTGGAAGAGATTGTCAAGAAAAAGTATCATATCTTAAAGACCTCAGACAATTTTTATATCTACAAGATGGACATCAAAGAATGTCTCCGGGATATGCGGGAAAATGAAGAATGGATTGAAAGCATCCGGCAGAAAGCAAAAGCAGCAGGAGATACGAAAGAGGATGTGTTAGATCTGCTGGATCTGATCGAACGGGGATTTGATGACATTGAACACAGAATCTCCAATATGGACAGAGAGCATTCCAAATATGTGCGGGCAACTGTGAGCCGGATGAATTATCTGTTAAGCGGAGAGACTGATACCAAAGGGCTGGTGGTGCAGCTTCTGAATAAAATATCTGCGCAGGAAGAACCGGAGAAGCTGCTTACAGAAGCGGGAAAACGGATGAACCTGTCTCTGTTTGAGATGATTTCCGAAAAATCATTGTATAAGAGAAGAAAACAGAGGACAGACTTTATCAGCCAGATGGGACAGGATGAAGAATATGAAGATCTGAACCGGGAGGATGTGCTGAAGTTAAACCGGATCCAGATGCGCTACAGCAGACAGGAGATTGAGGATTTTATCGAAGAGCATATGGAAAACGAAGTGATGGACGCCGGAACACTTCATATTACAGAAGAGACAGCATTTGAAAAACTGATCCTGGCATATGACTACAGTACCAGAAAGAACAGTAAATATCGGGTATTGAATGAGGATGAGACAGTCATCCAAAGTGGACAGTATCAATATCCGGCATTAAAATTTGTGCGAAGGAGACCGCAATGATTGAATATTACGAGCAGCTTTCGGAAGAAGAACAGGACGATATCAAACATGTGATCCAGACATTATATCGCCAGACCTTTCTTCTGGAACGAAAATTTGAAAAACGGACCGGGCGGATGGTTCCGGTCAGGGAGTACCGTGTATGCAGCAAGCACAGGGAATTTCTGGAGGAATATTTTGCAGTTGCCGGAATCACACTGCAGGAAAATCTGCATATGGGCGTCATGTACATCCAGGGAGAGACACTATGGGGAGAAAAGCTCTCCAGACTTGCCACAATCTATATTCTGGTGTTAAAGCTGATCTATGATGAGCAGATGGCAGCAGTGTCATCCAGCAGCCATATCGTGACCACTCTTGGAGCAGTGAACGGAAAAGCAGGAGAATTTCATGTGTTAAGCGGCCTGCCGTCCCCGACAGAGATGCGGAGGACTGTTGCATTTTTGAAAAAATATCAGATTGTGGAACCTGTGGATGTGATGGAGGAGCTGGATGAGAACAGCAGACTTGTCATTTATCCGTGCATCAATACAGTGCTGCTTGGAGATGATATCAGAGAACTATTAGAGACGTTCAGCGAGGAGGAAGACAGTGGAGACAAAACAGGCGTTCAAAGCGCTCTCGAAAATCTGCCTGAATAACTGGCATTACATAGACAGAAAAGTACTTACTCTTAATCAGGGAATCAATTTCTTTACCGGACACTCCGGAAGTGGAAAATCTACAGTGATCGACGCCATGCAGATCGTACTGTACGCGAACACAGACGGAAGAGGATTTTTTAATAAGGCGGCAGCAGACGACTCTGACCGTTCTCTGATCGAATATTTAAGGGGAATGGTGAACATCGGGGAAAATAACGAATCCCAGTATTTGAGAAACCAGAATTTCTCCAGTACGATCGTTCTGGAGCTGGAGCAGACAGATACGAAAGAAAAGCAGTGCGTGGGAGTGGTGTTTGATGTAGAAACAGCGACCAATGAGATCAATCGTCTGTTTTTCTGGCATAAGAGCGGGCTTTTGGAGAATCAGTACCGTGCGGACAAGCGTTGTCTGACAACATTTGAAGTGAAAGAATATCTGCAGCGGACATTTTCAAAGGAAGAGTATTATTGTGGTCCGAGCAATGAGAGATTCCGCAGACAGATGTATGACATTTATCTGGGCGGTCTGGATATCGAAAAATTTCCTCGTTTGTTCAAGCGAGCCATTCCGTTCCGTATGAATATCAAACTGGAAGATTTCGTGAAAGAATATATCTGTATGGAACAGGATATGCACATTGAAGAGCTGCAGGAAAGTGTGATGCAGTATGGAAGAATGCGCGGGAAAATCGAAGAGACCATGGAAGAAATCGGGTATCTTCAGGAGATCCGGGGTTCCTATCGGCAGTATGAAGAAAAACAGGAAGAGACGGCGTCCTGTACCTATCAGATTTCCAGGCTGGAAATCCTGCATCTGCAGAGTAAGATCCAGGAACTGAATGACCGGATGAAAGAGACACAGACAGAGATTGCGGGACAGGAAGCGAAAAAAGCCAATCTGGAGAAAGAGCAGGCAGAACTTCAGAAAGAATACGAAGCAATAATTTTGAAGATTGCGGACAGTGGTTATGCAGCCATGGAAAAAGATCTGGAGAGTCTGAACGAAGCCCTGGAACGGCTGCAGAACAGTAAGGCAAGATGGAAAAAGACTGCAGATGGTCTCAAAGAGTGGAAAGAAAAAGATGTGACGCCGAATCAGACCTTGTGGGATATTGACCGGTTTGTTTCTGGAAAGATCACGGAAGGTGAGCTGGAACGGCTGCAGACAAGTCTGACACAGATCCGGGAAGAACTGGAAGAAGAGCGTCAGGAGACGGATGCCAGACTTCGCGCAGTCAAAAAAGAAGAAAAAGCGGCACGGGAAGAATTAAAAGAGCTGAAACAGGGAAGAAAAGCCTATCCAAAAGAACTGGAAGAAGCGAGATATGAGTTGAGAAACCGGCTGCATGAGAAGTGCGGCAAGTTTGTCAATGTGCAGATTCTGGCGGATCTTCTGGATGTGCGGGACGAACGCTGGCACAATGCCATCGAAGGATATCTCGGAAACAACAAGCTGCTTCTGGTCGTGGAACCAAAGTACGCGAAAACTGCCATGGAAATCTATCAGGACATGGATAAGAAGAAATTTTTCCGGGCAGCAGTTCTGGATACAGAAAAAGTACAGGAGACAGAATGGGAAGTAAAAGAAGGAGCCCTGGCACAGGAACTGATCGCAAAAGAGCCGTATGTGCAGGCATACATCAATTTCTTCCTCGGAAATGTCATCAAATGTGAAAGTATCGAAGAGCTTCGTCAGAACCGGATCGGAATCACTGCAGACTGTGTGCTGTACCACAGTTTCCGTCTGCAGCATATCAATCCGGAAAATTATACGAGAAGGGCATATATCGGAGAGACCAGTATGCGTCAGAGAATCCGCCGTCTGGAAGAAAAATGTGAGAGTCTTCAGGAGGAACGGATTCCGCTGCAGGAAATGCTGGAAGAAATTCGCAGGATCTCTCAGCTGGAAGGACTGACACAGCCTCTGGAGGATTACAGACAATGGCTGTCTGATCTGCAGAAAATTCCGGAAAAGGAGGCAGAAAAGGCCAGACTTCTGGATACAATGCAGAAGCTGCGAGAGGAATCCGTTCTGGTGTGGGAGCAGCAGAAACAGGAAATCCAGCAGAAGCAGGAAGCAAAGAAAGCAGAGATTGAGGCAGTTCAGAAAACCATCTGGAATCATCAGGAAAACGGAAAACGATTCCAGAACATGCAGGTAGATTTTAATGAACAGTTAGTGCAGAAAGAAAATGAATTCCGGCAGCAGGACAGAGAAAAATATGAGCCGGAATTTCAGGAGTATCTGGAGGGCAGACAGAGCCGCAATTATGAGTACCTGATGCGGGAACGTATCAAGAAAAAACAGCCTTTGGAAGATGCGCAGGAAAAAGCATATGAAAAACTGGTAGAAGCAAGGAGTGCATATCTTCGAAAATATCCGAACAGAACCTATTCTGCAACGATCCGTGACAATGACGTGTACGAAAAGCAGCTTTCAAATCTTGAGTGCGATAACCTGGAAAAATACAGGGAAGAAGCACAGGAACAGGCGAGAGCAGCAGTGGAACACTTTAAAGTTGATTTTGTATCCAAGATTCGTTATGCAATCAAAGAGGCATATCAGAAAAAAGATGAATTAAACCGGATCATCAGCCGTCTGGATTTCGGAAAGGACAAGTATCAGTTTGTCATTACGAAAAACAAAGGTCCGGATGGACGATTCTATCGGATGTTTATGGATGACGCATTGGATATCAATCCGTCTCAGTTGAGTGACCACATGGAAAATCAGATGAACCTGTTTACCATGGAGCATGAGGAAGAATACGGAGATCTGATGAATGAGCTGATCGAGATTTTCATTCCGCCGGAGAATGCCACTAGGGAGGAACTGGAAGAAGCCAGAAAAAATATGGATAAATATGCAGATTATCGCACGTATCTTTCCTTTGATATGCAGCAGATCGTGCAGGGAGAAAAGGATATGCGGATCGGTCTGAGCAAGATGATCAAGAAAAATTCCGGTGGAGAAGGTCAGAACCCGCTTTATATCGCGCTTCTGGCAAGCTTTGCACAGATTTACAGAATCAATCTGTCTCCGAAGATCAAGCGTCCGCCAACCCTGCGTCTGGTTGTCCTGGATGAGGCATTTTCCAAAATGGATGCAGAGAAAGTAGCAAGTTGTATTTCTCTGATCCGGGGACTGGGATTTCAGGCGATTATCAGTGCAACAAATGATAAGATTCAGAACTATCTGGAAAATGTAGACAAGACATTTGTGTATGCAAATCCGAATAAAAAGCATATTTCGATACAGGAATTTGAACGAATGGAGTTTGAACAGCTGCAAGGGGAAGAATGATGACGTGGATATTGGGAAAAATTGTGGAATTGCTGGAAAGTGGTGAAACAAACTGGCGTACAGAAAAATGCGGAAGAAAAACATTGAATAACAGCGCCAAAAGCGCCAGTGAAATACCACCTTTGTATCAAGGCTGTTCACGGGAAAAAGCAATACAGGAAGCGATTGATCTGCAGGAAAAAGGACTGGTGAAGATCAACTGGCTGATCCGAGGGAGCGATATCAAAAGTCTGGTGTTTCATCTGGAAGACAGAGATCAGTTCTATCAGTTGTATCGTGAAAACGTAAAACCGAGGTTTATTCCCAAACAACAGAGATTGTGGAAGTATCAGGAATTTTTGAGAAAAGAAATGTCTGTGGTTCAAAAACCATGGATCCGGAGCTACTATGTGGATCTTCTGGAAAAATCTGAGAAAAATAATGGAAACTGGGAACCGGATGAAAGACTGAAACAAGTGCGGCAGTATGCAAAATGCTTTCGGGAACTGGATAAATTGCAGAAACTGACTTATGCGAAAGTATTTGCGAGCAATTCTCTGGAGGGATCCAAAAATTTCACGAAAGAGATGAAACAATATGTCATCCGTCAGGCCAGAAAAACCAATCCAGACAGAACAAAGCTTTTGGATGATATAGAAGTTCTGGAAGAGATTGTATTGATTCGAGACTGTTATCAGAGTATGTATATCAAAGGAGAATTGCTGCTGTATTTTGTAGATGACAGAGGAAGAACAGCCGCTGTTAATACGAAGATTTGGAAATATGGAACAATTCTGGAGGGAGAATCATTATTGCATGCAGAGCTGGAACCAGAGCAGCCACAGATACAAAAAGTGATTATCTTTGAGAATAAAATGAATTTTGTGATGGCGCCTTATGAAGAAGGAACATTATATTTATTTGTGGGTGGATATCCGGGACCGAAAGTTTGCCGGATTTTACATAAACTAAATAAGATTTCGAAAAAGAGACAGCGCCATATAGATGTATATCACAGTGGGGATCTGGATTATGGCGGAATCCGCATTTTTCAATACGAAAGAAATCAGGTTTTCCCGGATTTGAAACCATTACAGATGGATGCAGATACTTATTTACAGCATCAGCAGTATTCGTATCCGATTCGGGAAGAGACAAAAAGAAAACTGAAAAAACTGGAAGATGGAAATGAGCAGATCAAACAGCTGTTGGAACTTATTATTCAGGAAGGCAGAGGGATTGAACAGGAGAGTTTTATTGAGGTAGATCTCTGCTGAGATAATACAGAGAAAAGAGGGAATCACATATGAAATTAATGATCGCATCAGATATTCACGGTTCTGCATATTACTGCAGAAAAATGCTGGAAGCTTACGACAGAGAAAAAGCAGACAAGCTCCTTTTATTGGGGGATATTTTATATCACGGCCCCCGCAATGATCTTCCGAAAGAGTATGCGCCGAAAGAAGTCATTACCATGTTGAATGCAAGAAAACAGGAGCTCTTATGTGTCAGAGGAAATTGTGACACGGAAGTGGATCAGATGGTTCTGGAATTTCCGATTCTGGCGGACTATTGTTTTTTGAATCTGGATGGACAGAATATTTATGCAACACATGGTCATGTGTGGAATCCGGGAAAGCTGCCGATGCTGAAAGCAGGGGATATTCTGCTGAACGGACACACACATATACCGGCATGTGAAAAGATTCATACGGAAGCAGATCAGAGTGTCATGTACATGAATCCGGGTTCTGTGTCGATTCCAAAAGAAAATTCAGAACACAGCTACATGATCTGTGAGAATGGTGTGTTTGAATGGAAAAATTTAGAGGGAGAGGGTTATCAAATATGGAAGAGAGATACGCGTTGCTGATCGATGCGGACAATGTTTCAGCAAAATATATCAAACCGATACTGGATGAGTTATCCAAGTATGGGAATGTCACGTACAAGAGGATTTACGGGGACTGGACCAGCACCTACAATTCCAGCTGGAAAGAGGTGCTTTTGCAGAACTCAATCACACCGATCCAGCAGTTCAGCTATACTCATGGGAAAAATGCGACCGATTCGGCAATGATTATCGATGCCATGGATATGCTGTACACAAGCGAGCTGGAAGGATTCTGTCTGGTGTCCAGTGACAGCGATTTTACAAAGCTGGCAAGCAGACTTCGGGAAAGCGGAAAAATGGTGATTGGAATGGGAGAAGATAAGACACCGCCGCCGTTTCGAAAAGCCTGTGATATTTTTACCGTATTGGAATTGCTGTTAGAAGACAGCATGCTTGAAAAACCGGAAAAAGCAGCGGCACATGCAGTTATAGGAAAAGAGTCCAAAAAAGAGTCTGCCGGTGCAGTCTCCAAGAGTCAGATTGAAGAAGCGGTCGTGAAGATTATTACAGAAAATCAAAACAACGATAAGGAGACAGGACTTGGAGAGGTCGGAAGCCGTCTGGTCAAACTGTACCCGGATTTCGATGTGCGAAGATATGGATACAGTCTGTTGTCCAAGTTTCTGGAAACATTTCCAAAACTGAAGCTGTTACAGGATGGAACGAAAGTATCCGTGACATTGTATGAAGATAAAAGTCAGCAGGAGCGTATTGAAGAATATATTATGTACCAGTTGAAACAGGCGGGATGTCAGGGAGTATCTCTGGGAACTCTCGGAAATAAGATTCGAAATAAGTTCGGGAATTTTAAAGTGAGAGATTATGGATATTCGCAGTTTCAGCAGTATATCAAAAGCTTTCCGGATGTAGATTTAAAGGATGACGGAGAGCAGAAGTGGGCAGTGTTGAGAAGATAAGCGGAACAGTCGTGTGAGAAAAAATCATGCGGCTGTTTTTTTATCCTCTTGACAAAACCAAAAACCTAGTGTACTATCTAACTATAGCACTGATACACGAGGCGGAAGGAGGAAGAAGATGAATTACAATGCAGAGATACCGATCTATCTGCAGGTCATTCACGACTTGAAGAAAAAGATGATCCAGGGAAAGATACTTCCCGGAGAGAAGCTTCCATCCAACAGAGAGCTGGCGGTTCTTTATAAGATCAATCAGAACACTGCGGCAAGAATTTACAGAGAGATGGAGACACATGGATATTGTTATACAAAGCGGGGGATTGGAACATTTGTGATGGAGGAAGAGACGATGTTCGAGACGATTAAAAAAGAAATGGCAGAAGAATTGTTGAGCAGCTTTATACATGAGATGCAGGATCTTGGATTTGAAAAAGATGATATTATCTCAAAAATTGCAGACTACAAGGAGGAGAGAAGATGATTTTAGAATGTCGTGATTTAAGCAAATCATTTTACACAAAAAAGGCGCTGAATGAAGTTTCGCTGAAACTGGAAGGCGGAAAGATCTATGGTCTGCTAGGGGAGAACGGAAGTGGGAAGACCACATGGATGAAGATCATCTCCGGTCTGACAAAGCCTACATCCGGAGAGATTTTGTTCAAGGAACATCCGTGGTTCTATGGAGATAAGGCAGAGATCGCCTACATGTCTACAGAGCCGTTTTTCTACAGTTTTCTGGATGTGAACGGAGTCGGACAGTACTATAAAGATTTCTTCCCGGATTTTGATGAGAAGAAATTTCACGAGATGGTAAGAAGGATGTCCCTGGAAGGCATGATGAAGGTCAAAGAACTGTCCACCGGTATGACAGCAAAGCTGAAGGTGATCGCAACACTGAGCCGCAAAGCAGAGCTGTATCTTCTGGATGAGCCGTTCAATGGAATTGATTATAAAGCAAAAGAAGAGATTCTCGGGATGATCCTAGAGTCAGCAAATGAAAAAAATACCTTTGTAATTTCCACACATATGATCGATGAGATCGAGAGTTTTATCGATGAGGCAATCTTTATCAAAGACGGAGAAGTTGTGCGCCGGATGTCAGTGGAAGAAGAACGGATGCAAAGTGGAAAATCCGTGGCAGATATTTATCTGGAGATCATGTAGGAAGAACAAAGGCAGAATGAGAAAAGAGAAAGAGAGGAAACAAAATGGGACGTTTGATCAAATATGAGCTGAAAAAACAGCAGACATCCAGAAACATCATACTGGCGCTGCTTCTGGTATTTTTACTGGCATTTGCGGCAGGAATTTTTTCAGACAATGGGAATATGGTAGGAATCAGTATGGGACTGGAGATTTTTGTTGGAATGTTTGTCTTCTTCTATATGGGAATTGAAAGTCTGTTGATATTGAATCGTGACCTGAAAACAAAGCAGAGTCATATGCTCTGGATGGTGCCGATGCCAAGCTGGAAGATCCTTGGTGCAAAATATATCGCAGCAGCGTTGCAGATTTTCTGTATTTCAGCAGCATATGTGCTGGCTGGTACCGCATGCGTTATGACGATGATCGCAAAAGAGGGGGCATGGAAAGAACTTATGCAGGCAATCCGCATGGGATTTGAGTGGCTGCTTCAGGGCAACCTGGACTGGATAACCGTTCTGGCAATCTTGCTGTTTTTCTTCCTGGCATGGACATCTGTGATCGCAACCGGATTTCTGGCAATTATTGTATCCAGAACGGTATTGATCAATTCCAGATTTGCAGGGATTGTTTCTTTGATCCTGTTCTTCGTGATCAACGGAATTGTGGAGTATGTTTATAACCTGTTTGCAAGATACGAGGTTCTGGGAATTCACAAAGGACTTTATATCGGAATCGCAGAATACGGATTCTATATTGTGGTATGTGTTGGATTGTTTGCCATATCCAGCGTGCTGGCAGAAAAGAAATTAAGTGTATAAAATATGGAAGGTACAGTCTGTTAAATCGGATTGTATCTTCTTTTTTAATTTTACAACTGTCTTGTCATATGTAAAGTCTTGTGCTATAATGGTCAGCAATTAACGATAAAAATTTAACAATTCAGGATAAGTGAGGGAATAGAAGATGACAATTGTGGAAGAAATCCAGAAATTGAAGCAAGAAAAAAATGCAGTCATTCTGGCACATTATTATGTAAGGCCGGAGATTCAGGACATTGCCGACTACATCGGAGATTCTTTTTATCTGAGTAAGGTTGCAGTCGGATTGAAAGAGCAGACCATCGTATTCTGTGGCGTTTCTTTTATGGGAGAGAGTGCGAAGGTACTGAACCCGGAGAAAACCGTATTGATGCCGGATATGCATGCAGACTGTGCAATGGCACATATGGCAGATGCAGATACGATCCAGAAGATGCGTGATACATATGAAGATCTGGCAGTGGTGTGTTACATCAATTCTACTGCGGAATTGAAGACACATTCTGATGTGTGTGTTACATCAGCAAATGCAGTGAAGATCGTAAAAGCACTTCCGAACAAGAATATTTTCTTTATTCCGGACAAGAACCTGGCACATTTTATTGCAGAGCAGGTACCGGAGAAGAACTTTGTATACAACGAAGGCTATTGCCCGATCCATGAGAAGATGCAGGTGGAAGAGATCAAAAAAGCAAAGGCACAGCATCCGAATGCAGAAGTATTGTCCCATCCGGAATGTCCGAAAGCAGTGCTGGAGATTTCCGATTATGTGGGAAGCACATCCGGGATCATTGATTATGCAGCAAAAAGCGAAAACGAAGAATTTATTATCTGTACGGAAAATGGAGTTCGCTACAAACTGGAAAAGGACAACCCGGGCAAGAAGTTTTATTTTACAGAGACAGAGCCTGTCTGCACAGATATGAAGCTGATCACATTAGAAAAAGTTCTTCACGTCTTAAAAACAGGAGAGAATGAAGTGCATTTGAGTGAAGCATTGAGAACGGACTCCAGAAAACCATTGGAAAAAATGCTGGAGCTGGCAAAATAGAGTGTCTTTTTGAAAAAAGAGACTTGCCGAAAGGAAAGAGAGTATTATGAAGAAAAAAGCAGATGTTGTTATCGTTGGAACCGGTGTAGCGGGATTGTTTTCGGCGTTGAATCTTCCGGATGACAAAGAAATCATCATGATCACGAAATCAGATGCCGAGAGCAGTGATTCATTTCTGGCACAGGGCGGAATCTGTGTACTCCGGGATGAACAGGATTATGACAGCTATTTTGAAGATACGATGAGAGCCGGTCATTATGAAAACAGGAAAGAATCTGTCGATATTATGATCCGCAGTTCTGGAAAAATCATTGAAGATCTGGTAGGATATGGAGTAGAATTTGAAAAGGACGGAGAAGCGTTTGCCTACACAAGAGAGGGGGCACACTCCAGACCGAGAATTCTGTTTCATGCAGATGTGACAGGAAAAGAGATCACCAGTAAGCTGTTGGCGCGGGTAAGAGAAAAGAATAACGTAACAATTTACGAATATACAACCATGACAGACATTCTTGAGGAAAATGGAAAATGTGCGGGAATCACCGTGAAGACGCAAAGTGGTGAAGAGTCCTCTATTTATGCAGATTATACCATTCTGGCAAGCGGAGGAATCGGCGGGTTGTACCAGCATTCCACAAATTTTCCGCATCTGACAGGAGATGCACTGGAAGTAGCGAAAAAACATCACATCCGTCTGGAGCATCTGGATTATGTACAGATCCATCCGACTACATTGTATTCGGAAAAGCCGGGCAGACGATTCCTGATCTCCGAATCCGTCCGTGGGGAAGGTGCACTTCTCTATAATAAAAACATGGAGCGTTTCGTAGATGAACTGCTTCCGCGAGATGTGGTGACCAGGGCAATCCGGGAACAGATGGAAAAGGATGGAACGAATTTTGTGTGGCTGTCCATGGCGCCGATCGAGAAAGAGACGATATTGAGTCATTTTCCGAATATTTACGAGCATTGCCTGGAGGAAGGCTATGATGTTACAAAAGAGTGCATTCCGGTCGTTCCGGCGCAGCACTATTTTATGGGCGGTATCTGGGTAGACAAGAACAGCCACACGTCCATGCCGCAGCTGTTTGCAGTGGGAGAGACAAGCTGCAACGGTGTGCACGGAGCGAACCGTCTGGCAAGCAACTCTCTTCTGGAGAGTCTTGTATTTGCAAAAAGAGCGGCAAATCTTATCAAAGAGCAATGGTGCCTGGAAAAAGAACAGGCTGTATAAAATGAAAGAATAGATGAAACATAAAGGAGAAACCAGATGAATCAGATTACAATGAAGCTTCAGGCAGATCACCTGATCTTAGAAGCGTTAAAAGAAGACATTTCCAGTGAAGATGTGACAACCAATTCAGTGATGAAAGAGGCAGTGGCAGGTGAAGTAGACCTGATCTGCAAACAGGATGGAATTATTGCGGGACTGGAAGTATTTGAGCGAGTGTTTGCACTTCTGGATCCGGATACAAAGGTCGAATTATACTGCAAAGACGGAGAGGAAGTAAAAAATGGACAGCTTATGGGAAAAGTCAAAGGAGATATTCGCGTCCTTCTTTCCGGAGAACGTGTTGCCTTGAACTATCTTCAGAGAATGAGCGGAATCGCGACCTATACCAATTCTGTTGCAAAACTTCTGGAAGGAAGCAAGATCAAACTTCTGGATACCAGAAAAACAACGCCGAATATGCGTATTTTTGAAAAATATGCAGTTCGTGCAGGCGGCGGCTACAACCACCGTTACAACCTTTCTGACGGTGTGTTGTTAAAAGACAATCACATCGGAGCAGCGGGAAGCGTGACAAAAGCGGTGCAGATGGCAAAAGAGTATGCACCGTTTGTCAGAAAAATTGAAGTAGAAGTAGAAAATCTGGATATGGTAAAAGAAGCGGTGGAAGCCGGCGCAGATATCATCATGCTTGATAATATGTCACCGGAGGATATGAAAAAAGCAGTGGAGCTGATCGACGGAAGAGCCCAGACAGAGTGCTCCGGAAATGTGACAAAAGAAAATATCGCGCGTCTGACAGAGATCGGAGTTGACTATATTTCCAGCGGTGCGTTGACACACTCCGCTCCGATCCTGGATATTTCTTTAAAGAATCTGCATGCAGTGGAATAAAGATGCAGAAAAAGAAAGAGAGGAACAGTATTTATGACAGGTTCTGAACGCAGAGATCAAATCATAAATCAGATTAAAAAAAGCAGTATTCCGGTATCTGGGGCGCAGCTTGCAAAAGAATTTGATGTCAGCCGGCAGGTGATCGTGCAGGATATTGCACTGATCCGGGCAGCGGGACATGAGATCATATCCACAAACAGGGGATATCTTCTGAATACTCCACATTCCGTGAACCGGATCTTCAAAGTGAATCACACGGATGAAGAGTTGGAAGACGAGTTGTGTACGGTAGTGGATCTGGGCGGAAAAGTGGTGAACGTGATGGTCAATCACAGGGTGTACGGTCACATGGAGGCAGAGATTAACATCACATCCAGACGAAAAGTGATGGAATTTGTAGAGGATATTAAGCGGGGAAAATCAAGTCCTCTGAAAAATATTACCTCCAATTATCACTATCATCTGATCGAGGCAGATTCCGAAGAGACACTGGATCTGATCGAAGAGGCATTACGGCAGAAAAAATTTCTGGTCGAAGTGGCCGCTGGATCGTAATAAGACAAATTTTTAAAAGGTGCAATCTTGACTTATCATTCCGGCTGTGATACGATTTTCAACGAGAAAGTGTGTATTTTATACACATATCTGGTAGAAAAATCATACGGAAAATGCAAAGACGGAGAGAGTAGGTTATCCGAAATTTTACAGAGAATTCCCAGAAGATCCGAGAAAGGATCCGATGCTGAGAGGGATGAACGGAAGATGATCGAACATGGCTCCCGAGCGGCGCAGCAAGCATGATGTGAACTGCGATGGGTTCGCCCTTTACAGCGAGAGAGTGTTTTTGGCAGCACTCACAGAGGTTTCAGCCGTGAGGCTGAGATAAATCAGAAGTGGTAACACGGTATTCACCCGTCTTCTTGGCAGCAGGAAGACGGGATTTTTTATGAAGGAGAGAAGAGAGATGGCAGACAAGAAACCATATTATATCACAACAGCGATTGCCTACACATCAGGCAAACCGCATATTGGAAACACTTATGAGATTATTCTGGCTGACGCGATCGCAAGATACAAGAGAAGTCAGGGATACGATGTATTTTTCCAGACAGGAACTGATGAGCATGGTCAGAAGATCGAGCTCAAAGCAGAAGAGGCGGGAGTAACACCAAAAGAATTTGTAGACAATGTTTCCGGAGAAATCAAGAAAATCTGGGATTTGATGGATACTTCTTATGACAAATTTATCCGTACAACAGACGAAGATCATGAAAAACAGGTACAGAAGATCTTTAAAAAACTGTACGATCAGGGAGATATTTACAAAGGTCACTATGAAGGAATGTACTGTACTCCATGTGAATCTTTCTTCACAGAATCACAGCTTGTAGACGGCAAATGTCCGGACTGCGGACGTGAAGTACAGCCGGCAAAAGAGGAAGCATACTTCTTTAAAATGAGCAAATATGCAGACAGACTGATCGAGCATATCAATACACATCCGGAATTCATTCAGCCGGTATCCCGTAAAAACGAGATGATGAACAACTTCTTGCTTCCGGGACTGCAGGATCTGTGTGTTTCCAGAACATCATTCAAATGGGGAATCCCGGTAGACTTCGATCCGAAACATGTAACTTACGTATGGCTGGATGCGCTTACAAACTATATCACAGGAATCGGATACGACTGCGATGGAAACAGCACGGAGCAGTTTCACAAATTATGGCCGGCAGATCTTCATCTGATCGGAAAAGACATCATTCGCTTCCATACGATTTACTGGCCAATCTTTTTGATGGCACTTGATCTTCCGCTTCCAAAACAGGTATTCGGACATCCATGGCTGCTCCAGGGTGACGGAAAAATGAGTAAATCCAAAGGAAACGTTCTTTATGCAGATGAACTGGTGGATTTCTTTGGAGTAGATGCAGTTCGTTATTTTGTTCTTCATGAGATGCCATTCGAAAATGATGGAGTGATCACATGGGAACTGATGGTAGAGCGCATGAATTCGGATCTTGCAAATACACTTGGAAATCTGGTCAACAGAACTGTTTCCATGACAAATAAATATTTCGGCGGAACTGTAACAGATAAAGGTGTGGCAGAAGAGGTTGATGCAGATCTGAAGGCAGTGACAGAAAGCACACCAAAAGCAGTCGAAGACAAGATGGAAGAGCTGCGTGTGGCAGATGCAATGACAGAAATTTTCAATCTCTTCAAACGCTGCAACAAATATATTGACGAGACAATGCCATGGGTACTGGCAAAAGATGAAGCAAAAAAAGACCGTCTGGAAACAGTTCTCTGGAACCTCATTCAGAGCATTTCCCGCGGGGCAGAGCTTTTGGAATCCTTTATGCCTTCTACAAGCAAGAAGATTCTGGAACAGCTTGGAAATGGTCATGTAACAGAAAAACCGGAAATCCTCTTCGCAAGACTGGATCTGGAAGAAGTTCTGAAAAAAGTAGAAGAGCTGCATCCACCGGTTGAAGAAGAAAAAGAAGAGGAAGATGTGATCGATATCGAAGCAAAACCAGAGATCACATTTGACGATTTTGGAAAAATGCAGTTCCAGGTCGGAGAAATCATTGCCTGCGAAGAAGTGAAAAAATCCAGAAAACTCCTTTGCTCACAGGTGAAGATTGGAAGCCAGGTAAAACAGATCGTATCCGGAATCAAAGGTCATTACACAGCCGAAGAAATGGTCGGAAAGAAAGTGATGGTTCTTGTAAATCTGAAACCGGCAAAACTGGCCGGAGTATTATCCGAAGGAATGTTGTTATGCGCAGAAGATGCAGAAGGAAATCTCGCATTGATGACACCGGAGAAAACAATGCCGGCAGGAGCAGAGATCTGCTAAGAAAATAGAGAAAATGAATAGATCTCCCCGGATTTCAGGAGAAAGAAGCCTGAAATCCGGGGGATGTGTTTTGCAAAAATTATTTAGCCTCTTCAATCCATTGTTTTACAACTTCAATATCAATCCCGGTCAGCTGAGCAATTTGCTCCAGGGAGTTGCCGGACTGGAATAAACGTAAGGCAATTTCCTGAGCCATTTGCATACGACCAAGATCAAGCCCCTCCTCAACGCCCTCTTCATATAAATCTTTCTCATAAGCCTTTTGATTAAACGATGTCAGAACCATACTGATTACCTCCGCTTTATGCTTCACCAGTACATCCCGAAGAATTCCCTTTTCAATACAGATGTCCACCGCTTTCGTGACAGCGTGCCTCGGATCACTCGTTTTCTTACACTGGATCCTTACCGTATCCACAAAAATAGAATACTCTTTCAGCCGCTGGCATTTTTCCATAAGCGCAAGGTTATGTCCGTAATTGATATTCAGCATCACTGCGGTGCACTGCAGACAAGGCTGCCGATTATCGGATACAGATTCAAACGCATCCGTCAATTGAAGAATCGTCTCATCCGGTTGTTCTTTTGTGCCGTTATAGAACACAAAGTATTGAGGAATCGGCAGCTTTTTTAAAGAGCTGCTGTATAAATTGATATTTTTCGTCTCAACGTATCCATCATACAATCTGGCGAGATAGATCAGTCCGCGCAATGGCATATTTGGATTATACGTGCTCTGATGTTCATAGAGATTCAGTGTCCCGCCGATCAGGAATGAAATATCATTTTTCATAGAGAGATAAACAGCGTCCTCCAGTGTATTTACTTCAAGATCATTCGGATTTTCATAGCAGGTATTATTCAATGCATTGTACAGGTCCAAAAGATCCCTCTTGTTATTGAAAACCAAGCGAAAAAGCCGATCCTTATATTTGTGATTCGGGACAGGGTGTTTCTGGTGATTTCTTTTTTTATTTTTTCTCATGTACTTTCCTCCATTATAAAAAACTTATTCTGTAGATGCAATCTTCTTATTTTTGTGTTCGGTTAAAAATAACTGAAAATCTGGCGAAATGCCGGAAAACAGACAGCTTCTAAAAGACAGAAGCCAATGCTGTACAGACGACAGCTAAAAAGTAAATTTATTATATCTGTATCTGTGTACAATCGCAATGCGCATATTATACAAATTAAATATTCAGAAAATTCAAATAAAAAAGAATAGTTTGAAAATTATTAAAGAAAAATATAAAAAATGTATTGACAAATAAAAGGCGGAGTGGTATTATTAAGTCAATCCAAAAGAGATACAACAATCACACATCTCAAAAGGATATTTAACTAAAGAATGATTCTTTATTCGTAAGACATCATTCTATTAGATTAAAAATAAACGAACTAAGGAGGCAGAGGTCCAATGGACAGTATATCATCAGTTACATTTCAATATGTCAGTGGTACGGTAGATGCAGGTTCCTGTAAAAGAGACCTTTACCACGAAAGATAAGATCCAGTAAAAGTGAATGAAAAGATCAAATCGAAGAGATTGTAAAGCTGGATGAAAATGAAAAGATTCGACATCTACAGACGTATTGAATATAGATACCACACTTAGCCAAAGTTCCCGAACATGTGTAAAGAAACATGGATAAGGAATATCAGTTTTATATGAAGCACCCCCAGTTATAGAAAGAATAATCAAATAGGATGTTGGAATATCGTCAGATGATACTGCAGCAGCCGAAAGGTTATAGAGAGAATAACTGAAGAGAGGACTTTCATGATAGGATGATACCGATACCGAGTCGGATTTAGGTTATAGATATTGTTAAATTGAAGAACAGGAGGTTTCATATAAGCCAGTCTTAGTGGACAGACTGCTATATCAATTAACAAGTGTAAAGGTCTTACAGGAACAGAATCGAGATAGTTCCTTCGATTTATAAAATATGAAAAATTTAAATACAATATAAAATGCATCTTCAATGTCAATTGAGGGTGCATTTTTTTGACATTACGGGAGTCATATGGTAAACTAGAACAAACTAGGCAATGAAGAGAAATATACCTATAGGGTACAGACTAAGTATAATGAGGTGAGCATAGTGGACAAGTATGAATATAAGTTGAAGACAGAACAGATGCTAAAACTTATGGAAAACGGTGCATACAACAGAGCCGCTGAGATTGCTGACAGCATTGATTGGAAGCGTGTCAGAAATGTAAATATGCTGTTAAACGTCAGCAATATATATGAGAAGATCAGAGATTACCGTAAGAGTTTTGGAGTTCTGAGAGCTGCCTATCATAGAACAGAGGGGAGCAGAAAGATATTATATCGCTTGTGTACTCTTGCGATAAAGGTTGGAAATCTGGAAGAGGCGATCGACTATTATGATGAATACGTACAGGCTGCGCCAAAAGATCCCAATCAGTACATCTTAAGATACCGCCTGTTGAGAGCACGGAGAGCTCCGATCGAGCAGCAGATCCGTGCGTTGGAGCAGTTCAAAAAAGCAGAGTATGTCGAAGAGTGGGCATACGAGCTGGCCAAGAGATATGAAGAAGCCGGGATGACAGCCGAATGTCTGGAAGAGTGTGATGATCTGATTCTGTGGTTCAGCGAAGGCAAGTATGTATACAAGGCTATGGAGCTGAAGATGCGATACAAGCCATTGACTCCGCTTCAGCAGGAAAAGTATGACAGAAGGCTGGAAGAAGCAGAAAAATCTTCAGAAAGAGAAGCAGAAAAACTGATTGATCTGGGCAGAATAAAAGCTGAGGAAGAAGAAAAGCGGAGAAGAGAGCAGGAAGAAGCTGCCCGCTATACAGAGGATATGCTGGAGCGTTCAGAGCAGATCGCAGAGTCGGAGAATGCCGAACTCAGTGAGGAGGAAGTGGCAGAGCAGCTGAAAAAAGCGGAGCCGTCGAAGAAGAAGCTGGGTGATACGATGAAGCTTGGCGAGGCACTTCAGAATCTTTTCCATACAGAAACAGAAGAAGCGCAGGAGCAGGAAGCGATTGAACTTTCAGAAGAGGATGCGGAAGAGTACGAAGAAGACATCGAAGAATTGGCAGAAGAGGACGCAGGACCGGTGGAAGGTGATGACGAGGAGAGTACAGGGGAAGATGATTGCTCAGATCTGGCAGAAGCACTGGAAGAGATTGAGTCATTATCAGATCTGGAATTGCTGGATCAAGTGGCAGAGGAAGAAGTGATCGAAGAACCTGTAGAAGAGATCATTGAGGAGACGATCGAGACGAAAGTTAAGGAAGTTGACCTGAAAGAATTAGAAGAGCTGGCAGAACCGGAAACGGCAGATGCAGCGGATGTGGAAGTAATCGAGGAACCTGAAGTAGCAGAAGAGGCTGAGAAGGAAGATATGGAAAAAGAATCTATTAAATTAGAAGAAACAGAAATCAAAGAGGATGAGAGAATAGACGAGCCGGTTGACGATATACTTGATATTGATGATATTCTTGCTGAGTGGGAAGCCGCAGAGGGCGGTGTTGAACCGGAGGAAGTTCCGGAAGTGAATGAAGAGGATGTAGAGCAGATCGAGCGCAAGCCAAAGAGCCCGATCTTATCCCCGGATATCCAGAGGATGATCGATGAGATCGAAGGTGTGATTCCGGAAGAAGAGAGTGAGGAGATTCCGGTACACACGAGCACTCCTGTTGCACCTCCTGAGAATAAGGAGGAAGCAACAGAAGAGCTTAGAATGGAATCAGAAGAGCTGACTCTGGATGTTGACAGTGCAGAAGATTATGAAGACCTTCTGACAGAAGATGCAGCAGAGGAGTTGGAAGAGGAATTCGAAGAAGAACTGGATTATGAGGACGATTACGAATCTATTGCAGCAGGATTCAAAGAAGAATTCAAGCCGACATTGAGCAATGAGCCGGATGACCGTGAGATTCCGGATGAGGAGCCTGTAGAATCGGATATTCTGAGTTCTACGACACCGCTGAGCAGAAAAGAGACAGCGAAGCTGATCGCTACAGGAAAGACCGCACCGCTTCCGATGGACGAGATCGCAGATGCATTGTCGATTTCTGATACCGGATTTTTGGTACACAGCAGATATGATCTGTCTGGACAGGGTGCAAGAAAAGCCGGGCTGACAGAAGAGCAGAAGAAGCTGTTCTCCTACTTTGTTCCGGTGCGCGGCATGAGCGAACAGCTGGTGGATGTTCTGGAGCAGGACCGCAACTGTACGAACAGAAGAGGTACATCCAATACAGGCAACCTGCTGATCGTCGGAAACAAAGGCAACGGAAAGACGGTTCTTGCGGTTGATGTGGTCAAAGCAATCCAGAAGCAGAGAAAGATCCGTCAGGGAAGAGTTGCGATCATCACCGGAGAAGCGCTGAATAAGAAGAAGATCAGTGATATCATTGCCAAGCTGTACGGCGGAGCGCTGATCATTGAAAAAGCAGGAAAATTAAGCGAAAGAACGGTTGCGAAGCTGAACAAGGCAATGGAAAAAGATACCGGAGAGATGCTGATCGTGCTGGAAGAGCAGAGAAAGCCGCTGGATCGGGTGCTTTCTTCCAATAGAGAATTCAGAAAGAAATTTACAAGCAGATTGGAAGTGCCGATCTTTGTAAATGACGAGCTGGTTACATTTGGTCAGACTTACGCACAGGAGAATGGATATCGTATCGATGAGATGGGAATCCTGGCGCTGTACAGCCGTATCGATGCACTGCAGAGAGAAGATCATGCAGTGACAGTCGCAGAAGTAAAAGATATCATGGATGAGGCTATGGCGCATTCCCAGAAGGTATCTGCAAAGAAACTTGTAAAACGGGTACTTGGAAAGAATACAGACGATGCAGACCGCATTATTTTGACAGAAAAAGACTTTAATATTTAAATGGAAAGTGGAGGAAAGAGATTTCTTCCACTTTTTTTGAAAATATATACAAAAAATAAAAAAGAAGTCCTTGGAAGAATTAGAAAATTATACAAAAAACGAAAGAATGTGAGGAGATATTATTGCGCTTTTTATGTCAAACAGGTGAGGATTTGTTACATATTGTGAACTGTTATCAAAATTAGGAAATTATTGTATAAAAAGGCGTTATATGTTGAAAAACGTAGAGAAATGTAGTAAATTTAAATAGATAGACGATGTTTATGAAATTTTTATAAACATCAGGGATTGGGGATGGAAGAGGATAAGGATATTATCCAATGTTTGAAAATAAGTAACACTTAGGAGGAGAGTTTTGTGGGAAAGAGTTTGAATCAAGCAAAAGCAAATGCGGTTCGATACACGAAGAAGAAGGTTGAGCACTGGCAGGTTGTTTCCCTTGCGCTGGCTGGATACGACGCAGTTTCTATTGTGATTGCATTTTTTCTGGCACTGTGGTTTCGGTTTGACTGCAGATATTCTATGATCCCAAAGGAATTTTTGGGAGCATACCTTAAATTTATTGGTATATATGTTATATTTTCGTTATTCGTATTTTGGCGTCTACGTCTGTACAACAGTATCTGGAGATTTGCAAGCTATAGTGAGTTAGTACGTATGATAGTTGCAACAGGTATTTCAAGTTTGTTTCATTGTACAGGTATGACGCTTTTTTTGGGCAGAATGCCGCTTTCGTATTATTTTTTCGGAACGGTGATCCAGTTTGGTATGACGCTGATGGTACGTTTTGCCTATCGGTTCGTTTTACTGGAGAGAAGTAAGCGGCGTAAAACGGAAGAGATCGCAAAAGCGAAGCGGGTACTTCTGATCGGGGGCGGAAAGGCCGGTCAGATCATCCTGCGGGATATCAAGACCGCAAAAGAGCTGAAGGATATTGTCTGCTGTATTATTGACGATAATCCGAATAAATGGGGAAGATACATCGAAGGTGTGCCGATCGTCGGCGGTCGGGAGGATATCTTATCGTGTGTGGAACGCTATAAGATCGACAAGATCATTGTAGCGGTACCGAGCGCTACGGCAGAGGAAAAGAGAGATATTCTGAATATTTGTAAAGAGACGGGATGTGAGCTGAAAAACCTGCCGGGCGTGTATCAGTTCCTGACCGGAGAGGTCAAGGTGAGCGCTCTGCGGGATGTCAACGTGGAGGAGCTGCTGGGACGGGAGCCGATCAAAGTAAATATGGAAGAGATCCATGCGTTTATTCACGGCAAAAAGGTGATGGTGACCGGAGGAGGCGGAAGTATTGGATCCGGACTCTGCCGTCAGATTGCATCGTATCAGCCGAAACAGTTGATCGTGTTTGATATTTATGAAAACAATGCATATGATATTCAGCAGGAGCTGAAAAAGAAATATCCGGATCTGGATCTGGTGGTTCTGGTTGGCTCCATTCGGGATTCCAGACGAATCAATTCGGTATTTGCGACGTATCGGCCAGATGTGGTCTATCATGCGGCAGCGCATAAACATGTACCGCTGATGGAGGACAGTCCATGTGAATCCATCAAAAATAATGCAATCGGAACGTATAAGACCGCCTATGCGGCGATGATGAACGGCTGTCAGAGATTTGTCCTGATCAGTACCGATAAGGCGGTCAATCCGACGAATATCATGGGAGCAAGCAAACGTCTGTGTGAGATGATCATTCAGTCTTTTGACCGCATGATCAAAGAGGGCACACCGGAAAAGCTGCCAATCCTGTATGCTCATGTAGATGATGAAGACGGAGCAATGGTGCAGCAGGAATTCCCGAAAGATATCAAGACAGAGTTTGTGGCAGTCCGTTTTGGAAATGTGCTGGGAAGCAATGGTTCTGTGATCCCGCTGTTTAAAAAACAGATCGAAGAAGGCGGACCGGTCACGGTGACTCATCCGGATATTATCCGTTATTTCATGACGATTCCGGAAGCGGTCAGTCTTGTCCTGCAGGCAGGGACATATGCGCATGGCGGGGAAATCTTCGTATTGGATATGGGAAGTCCGGTGAAGATCGATACTTTAGCAAGAAACCTGATCAAGCTGTCAGGATTGAAACCGGATATTGATATCAAGGTGGAATATACGGGATTAAGACCAGGAGAAAAGCTCTATGAAGAGAAGCTGATGGCAGAAGAGGGGCTGAAGAAGACGAGGAATGAACTGATCCACATCGGATGTCCGATTCCGTTTGAAGTCGAAACGTTCTTAAAAGAACTGGAGACGTTGATGGATATGGCATATATCAATGCAGATCATATTCGGGAAAAAGTAGCTGAGATCGTGACAACGTACCACCCGGCAGGTGAACATGGAAGCGAGAAAAAGGGCGAAGTGTATGAGAGACTGTTGGGGGAAGAAAGTGAAGCGCAGCAGAAGTTGGCATAACAGTACGGTTGCAACGATGAATATTTAATTGAAGAAGTAAATGGGAGTAAGCATATATGTCAATCGATAAGAAAAAGATTGGAAATCTTATTAAAATTGCAGTAATCGGAACAGGAACCGCTTTTATAGGATTAAATATTATTGCAAAAAAGAAAAAAGGAGATTCTGTTTTTGAAAAAGAAATTGAACAGAAGAATCCTTTGGAAGGAAAGAAAGTCATTTTTGTGGAAGATGAAAATGATGAAGAAAATGCAGATGGAGTCAGAGGACATTTAGAAGCTGTCGGAGAGACTAAAAAAAGTAAGGGGATTTACGATAGATACGTTAAGAGAGCCATAGATATTGTGCTCTCTTTTGGTGGTTTAGTACTGTTGTCTCCTGTTTATGCAGCAATCGCAATTGCGATTAAAATTGATGATCCAGGACCGGTACTTTTTACACAGAAGAGAGTTGGTCAGAATAAGGAATTCTTCAAGATACATAAGTTTCGCAGTATGAAGATGAGTACCCCACATGACGTACCTACGCATATGTTGGGAGATCCGGATCAGTATATTACAAGAGTTGGAAAGTTTTTGAGAAAACACAGTCTTGATGAACTCCCACAGATTTGGGATATCTTTATTGGAAATATGTCTGTCATCGGTCCTCGTCCTGCTCTTTGGAATCAGGATGTGCTGATTGCAGAACGTGAGAAATACAATGCAAATGATGTAAAACCGGGACTGACAGGCTGGGCACAGATCAACGGAAGAGATGAGCTGGAAATTCCTGTAAAAGCGAAGTTAGATGGAGAATATGTGGAAAAAGAAAGCTTGTTCTTTGATATCAAGTGCTTTTTGGGAACGATTGGTAAAGTGGCGAAAGATGACAGTGTAGTTGAAGGTGGAACTGGAAAGGGACTAGGTGAAGAAAATATAGATAATAAAAAATTTTTTTTAAAAGAATTGATTGCAGAAAATAAAGTTACTATAATCGTAGCTACTTATCGCAGAGAAAAAGAATTAAAAAGAGCGTTAGATTCATTAATAAATCAAACATATAGTAATGTTGAAATAATTGTAGTAGATGATAACGATGACTCGGAATGGAATAAAATTGTGAGAAGAATTGTTGACGATGTTAAGGAGAGTTGTACTTTTATAGATTTACAATATATAGAAAACCATCCAAATCAAGGTTCAGCTAGAAGTAGGAATATAGGAATAGAAGCTAGTAAAGGAAGATATATTACTTTTTTAGATGATGATGATTTATATGAAGAAAAAAAAATAGAGAGTCAACTAAAAGATATGTTAATTTCAAAAGCTGATTATGGCATTACAGATTTATATCTTTATAATGAAAAAGACGAGTTGACAGATAAGAGAATACGATCATATATTAAATCAACAAAAAAAGATGAGTTGATGAAATATCATCTTTTATATCATATGACAGGAACTGATACATTAATGTTTAAAGGTGAATATTTACGCCGTATAGGAGGATTTCCAACTATTGATGTTGGGGATGAATTTTATCTTATGGAACAAGCAATTTTATCAGGGGGAAAGATAGTTTATTCTCAACATTGTTATGTAAAAGCATATGTTCATTCAGGAGAAGAAGGTGGACTGTCTAGTGGTAGTAGTAAAATAGAAGGTGAAAATGCATTATATGCAAATAAGAAGACATATTTTAAATATTTAAATAAAAGAGAAATTAGATATGTAAAGGCACGCCACTACGCGGTCATCGCATTTGCAGAAATGAGAATGAATAAGTATGGAGCGTTTCTTAAAAGTGCATTAAAATCTTTCGTTGTATCACCAATAGATTGTACGAAAATACTTATAAATCGATAGGAGAAGAAACATGAAAATTTTAATGTTTGGAATGTCAAGTTATCCAGGAGGAATTGAAAACTATATTGTTAATTACTTTTGTAATGAACAGTTTTCAAGTGAAAATAAAATAGATTTTGTCATATATGAGAATGATATAGCGTATAAAGATAAAATATTGAAATGTGGTTATGAAATTAAGTATGTTCCACATTTAAAGAAAAATCCAAGGGGATACTATCAATCTGTTAATAAAATTTTGAAGAACGGGAAATATGATGGAATATATGTCAATATGTTAACTGCGGCTAATATATTCCCTATTTTTTTGAGTGGCAAAAATAAAATGTCTAAAATAATACTTCACGCACATGCGAATTCAACTGTTCAAGGGTCGGTTAGGAGAATATTACATTTGATAAATAAGAAGTATTGTCAGAGAAAAGCAACTTTATGTCTAGCTTGTAGTCAAGAGGCTGGGAAATGGCTTTTTGATAAAAGAAAATTTTATGTTGTTCCTAATGCAGTAGATTGTTCAAAATTTAAATTTTGTTTAGAATTTCGAAAAAAAATTAGAGCATCTTTAAAAATAGAAGAAGATGAGTATGTCATCGGACACGTAGGAAGATTGGCAGAAGAAAAAAATCATAAATTTATGTTGGAAGTTCTCAAAGAAATACTTAAACTTGATTCAAAAGTAAAGATGATATTTGTGGGGGAAGGAAATCTCAAGGGACAGATAAAGGAAAAAGTAAAAGAATTACAGTTAGATAAAAATGTGATTTTTTATGGAGTTTCAAATGAAACATATAAAATATATTCAGCTTTTGATTGTTTTTTGTTTCCTTCGATTTTCGAAGGGTTCGGGATGGCAGCTTTGGAAGCACAGTCTTGTGGATTAAAATGCTATTGTTCCTCTCAACTTCCAAAAACATTGAATGTTACGGGAGACGTTAAGTATATAAACTTAAATGCAGGTGCTAGAAAATGGGCGCAAATTGTTGTTGAGAATGTGAAAGAAAAAAGTGATAGCGAGGAAATGAATAAGAAAGTTTTGGAATCTGATTATAATATAAAAAAACAGAGAATAAAGGTAATGAGGTTACTATATGCAAACGGAAAATAAGAAAAGATTTCAAGTATTAATTGTTACAATGAATCAAACAGATTTTTCATTGCTAGAAAAAATGAATATCCAATCTAATGCCTTAATTGGAAATCAGTCAACGACAAGGGATATGTCAACCTCTGATATTGTATATAAAGGAAATGAAGTTATTATGTATACATGGAATGAAAGAGGCGTTGGATTAAATAGAAATAATTTGATTATGCGTGCGGATGCAGAAATTGTTTTGTTTGCAGACGATGATGTGATATATGATGAGGGATATGCGGATACTATTTTAAAAGCATTTGATGAACATCCAGAAGCCGATGCAATTACATTTGATGTGGTACCTATTCCGGATACGATAAATCCATGTTTAAATAAAAAATGGCATAGGATTAGATGGTATAATTGCTTGAAATATGGTGCCCCAAGATTGGCTATTAGAACAAAAGTACTTAGAGAAAAGAACATTTATTATTCATTACTTTTTGGAGGAGGGGCAAAATATTCTAGTGGAGAGGATTCTCTTTTTATTGCGGAATTAATTAAAAGAGGAGTGAAAATATATGGTTGTCCTCAGAAGATTGGTCATGTTACTTTTGAAACCTCAAGCTGGTATGAAGGATATACAGAAAAATATTTTAAAGACAAAGGTCTCTTTTTTTGGTTTTTATCACCAAGATTTAGTAAACTACTATGTATGCAATACTGTATTAGAAGAAAATCTCTATTTCAAGAAGCTTGTTCAGTAAACGTAGCATACAATTTAATGTTAAAAGGGATTAAGGAATATAAGAAAGGTTGTTATTAGTGGTGGAGTGTAAAGTTTTAATAATTTCTAACAATTGTTTATCGCAGCATAATTCCAATGGTAGAACACTACTGAATATGATTGGTCAATTAAAGAGCGAAAATGTATTTCAAATATATACATCGGGAGAGTATGTGGATTCTCAATACTGTGCCAAATCCTTTCGCCTAACCAATAGAGATGTAGTCTATTCATATTTGGGGATAAAACCTAAAAATATAATAATAGATGAACAAAAATCTCAAGAGGTTGTAGGAGAGAATATAGGCAGTAAAAAAAATGCTTTTACAATGCTTTTACGTGATTTGGCTTGGGATTTTAGTTGGATCATAAAAAAAGGTGCGATAAATTGGGCAAAAGAGGAAAAGCCCAATGTAATCCTTCTACAAGTGGGTGATAGTACTTTACTAATAACATTGGCTACGAAAATAGCAAAAGCTTTGAATATTCCGTTGGTTGTATATAATACAGAGGATTATTATTTTAAAAACTATGATTTTATGAAACATGTATTGAGTTCAGGTATCATATATAAGATATTTCATCGACGATTTTGTAAAAAATTTAATTATATGATGAGAGTGTGTAATCGGGCTATTTATAATTGTGAAGGATTAAAAAAAATTTACGATTCTCATTTTGAAACCAATAGTGATGTTATTTATTGCGCAACGGATATAGAAAGTATAGAACATTTCCAACCAATATCTAAAGGTAAGATTATTTATGCGGGGAATTTAGGCGTTGGCAGACATAAAGGTTTAATAGAAATTGGAAAAGAATTGCAAAAATTAGATAGTAAATTATATTTAGATGTATATGGAAATGCGGATGATAATGTAAGGCGTGAGTTGGAAAAATCACAAGGAATAAGATACAATGGATTTGTTTCGTATGAAGAAAATATAAAAAATATAAAGAATAGTGCTTTATTAGTTCATGTAGAAAGTTTTGATGATTTTTATAGTGTAGATACAAGGTTTGCTTTTTCTACAAAAATAGCAGATTATTCTGCTTCAGGTGTTCCGATTTTCATGTTTGCACCAGAATGGTGTGAAAGTACGCAATACATGAAAAAGTACGATGCAGCTTTCATTGTTGATAATAAAAAGGATATTTTTTCTACATTGAAAAGAGCTTTATATAATGATAGTGAAAGAATGCATAAAGTTAAAAATGCAGTACAAGTTGCTAGAAAGAATCATCAGAAACAAGTGAATGAACAAAAATTTGTAGATATTCTGAAGAAAATATGTAGATTTTAGTTTGGGAGCATTATGGAAAAATATTCGATTAGAAAAAAAAATATTATAATAACTATGTTTATATATTGGATTACAATTATTGTATGGCAATATATACGACCTGTAGCCAATAGAAGTATTATTGATACTCTTGTTAAAATGGGAGGGTTTGCACTTATAGTTTTATTTGCATTACAATATGGTAAACGAATGATAGATAGAACGATGGGCGTGTGCCTAACTATTTTTTTTACGACCCAAATCTTTACTATAATACTTGATAGTGGAACAACTACGATAGGAAATCTGATCACAATTATTTTTATGTTTATTGAAATTATTGTGTTTTTGGTTATGCTAAATAATGAAGAGATATATCTTTTAGAATTAGAAAGGTTCTGTAAGTATATTCTGGTTACGGGTATTATTATGTCAGTATATAATGTCATTTTTCATGCAAATCGTTTCTTTGCTGTATTCAAAATGGGGGCAGCATATGGAATGGAATGTAAGAGTTTTTTGTATAGTAATCATGAATTTGGAATTTATTTAGCAACTGCTATTATATCGTCGATATGGTTAGCATTGAGAAAAAAAATTGGCAGGATAACAATTTGCATCTCGACAGTCTTTTTAGGTATAAATTTAATATCTACATATTCTCGTACAGCAATACTTGGATGTTTAGGAGCAATTTTTATTCTATTGTTTTTCTATAGAAAACGACTATTTGTAATTTGGACACTTTTGGCCTCATCAATACTTTTTTATATTAATAGCAATCCAGTTTTATATAATATTATTTTTAATAAAATTATGAAAGGGAGTTTTACAGAAGGAGAAGTTTTAGATGAAGGAAGAAGTTCTATGTATGCGGAGGAGTTTCAGCATTTCTTAGATGGAACATTTTTGCAAAAAATGTTTGGCTATGGCTATGGAGGAAAAGAAAATTTCGGAGGACACGATGCATATTTGTCTATTCTTCTCACGGGAGGAATTTTCATGTTTATAGCCTTTATAGCTGTAATACTATTAGGATTATACTATTCGTTTAGATGTATAAGAATAAATCAAAGCATAGGAAGTTTGCTTTTAGCATATCAAGTGTTTAGTTTACTATATATGATTGCACAAACGCCGATTTTATTTTATTCTTCTTTAGATTGCTTTTTTCTAACTATGATAACTATCATGATACCGAAGTATGTCTATAATCATATGTTAAGTGTAAAGAGGAGGACAAGATTTGAAAGTACTGCAAATTAATTGTGTTTATGGAACGGGGAGTACGGGAAGAATTGTTGAGAGTTTACATTTATATTATCAAGAAAAAAAGATTATTTCTAAAGTTATATATGGAAGGGGAACTAAGCAGTCTGATTTAGATATTTATAAATGTGCATCGGAGTTTTCTTCTAAAGGACGAAATTTGCTTTCTAGATTTAATGGAAATCTTTATGGAATGGGAAATATTGAAACAAGAAGGATTATAAAGTATATTAACAAGTTTAATCCTGACATTGTACATTTACATTGTATAAATGGATATTTCTGTAATATTTACAAATTAATAGAGTATTTGAGAGATGAAAAAATTAAGACTGTAGTTACGCTTCATGCGGAGTTTTTATATACAGGTAACTGTGGCTATGCGTTTGACTGCGAAGAATGGAAAACAGGGTGTATAAAATGTCAAGATGTTAAAAATGCAATAGGGACAAGAAATGTAAAATCACCTAGTCAGAATTGGAAGAGAATGTATAAAACCTTTGAAGGGTTTGACAACAACCTTATAATTGTAGGGGTATCTGAGTGGATTAGTGAACGGGCAAAACAATCTAAGATATTGCATGGAAAGAAGACTAGGACAGTTTTGAATGGATTAGATACAAATATATTCAATAGTTTATACTCAGAACCACAGATAATAAAAAAATTGAAAGAGGATGGTAAAAAAGTTCTCTTGCATGTGACACCGTATTTTGAGGATGGTAACAAAGGAGGAAAATGGGTTCTCGATTTAGCTGAAAAATTAAAGAAAGAGAAAGTGCAGTTGATTGTTATTGGGAAGACAGAAAAAGAATACAAGATAAATAATATTTCGTTTTTAGGAGAGATTAAAGATCCTAAGATACTTGCATCTTTTTATGCAAAGTCTGATATTACATTATTAACAAGTAAGCGAGAAACATTTTCAATGATTTGCGCCGAAAGCTTATGCTGTGGAACACCAGTTATTGGTTTTAGGGCAGGTGCACCAGAAAGAATTGCATTAAAAGAATATAGTGATTTTGTTCAATATGGTGATTTAAATAGTTTGAAGGAAAAAGTTATGGAATATTTGAAGAAACCAGATCAGTGTTTACAAATTTCAGAAGAGGCAATGAAAGTTTATAGCAAAAAGAGAATGGGAGAAAATTATATAAAAATATATAAACAAATGTTGGAGAGTGAAAATGAATAAAATAGATTTTATTTTAACATGGGTGGATGGAAATGATGATAAATGGAGGGAAGAAAGAAATAGATATGATTTAAATGGTGAGCTGGGAAATAAATCAGTACATTATCGAGATTGGGGAACATTAAAGTATTGGTTTCGAGGGGTTGAGAAGTTTGCACCATGGGTTCATAAGATACATTTTGTTACATGTGGACAAGTTCCAGAATGGCTAAATGTAGATCATCCTAAGATTAATTTGGTCAATCATGAAGACTATATGCCGCCTAAATATCTTCCAACTTTTAGTGCCAATCCTATCGAATTAAATTTTCATCGTATAAAGGATCTTTCTGAACAATTTGTGTATTTTAATGACGATACCTTTTTGACGGCACCAACATTGGAAGAAGATTTTTTTACCAATGGTCTGCCATGCGATAGCATGGGTTTTTCAGCATTAATACCTAGTGTTAAGGGCGAGGTGATTTCACATATTTTATTTAATGATTTGATGTTAATTAATGCGAATTTTAGTAAAAGAGACTGTGCAAAGCACAGTTTGAAAAAATGGTTTAATTTAAAATATGGAAAAGATGTAATAAAAAATTTGTATTATTTTCCGATTGGAAAATTTTCTGGATTCGTTAATCCACATCTTCCAAATGCCCTTTTAAAATCTACATATGAAGAAGTATGGAAAGTTGAAGGAGAGTATTTAGATAAAATTTCTTCTAATAAGTTTAGAACGATAGAAGATGTTAATCAGTATCTTATGAGATATTGGCAACTTGTAAAAGGAGATTTTATACCTAGAACAAATAAAATAGGTGTATGTTATACGATTGGATCAGACAACTTGAAAATAGAGCAAGCATTAAAAAATGGAAATTATAAAATGATTTGCATAAATGACAATTCTCAGATGGAAGATATTGAAAAAGAAGAAAAATGGATTCGGTCAATTTTCGAGAGTACATTTAACGAGAAGAGCTCTTACGAAGTATAAAATTGAAAAAGAAGTAGGAAAGAGATATGAAGAAAATCAGTATAATCGTTCCGGTATATAATGCGGAAGAATGGATAGAAGAAACTTTGAATAGTTTAATTTATCAGACTTATGATAATTTAGAAATAATTTGCGTGGACGATGGATCGAAGGATAGAAGTTGTGAAATTATACGACGTAAACAGAAAGAATCGAGGAAATTGAAGCTGATTGAGCAGGAAAATGCAGGGGTTTGCGTAGCTAGAAATACGGGACTTGATGCAGCTACAGGAGAATATATCGCTTTTTTAGACTCAGATGATTATATTGAATTAGATGCTTATAAAAATATGATATGTTTACTTGAAAAAGAAAAAAGTGACATTGTATTTTGTGAATTTGTTAGATTCTGGCCAAATGGAAAAAAGCAATATACGGTAGAAAAAAGTTTTTTAAGATTAGTAGAAAACCCTCAGGATATTAGATATTTTTTGTATTCAACGGAAAGTAAAGTAGAGGGAGAAACTCTTTATACAGTTGATATTCATGGTAGTGTATGCAGAAGTGTTTTTAGAAAAAATATTTTGGTAAATAATGAAATCAAATTTCATGAAAATTTAAAATTTGCGGAAGATCAAATTTTTTTACTTGAGTATATGAAATATGTAAAAAAAGTAAGTTATATATCTGAGTCATATATGTGGTATAGAGGTGCAACAAAACCATGGAAATATCATGATTTATATGATAATAATATGGCATTATTAAAATTTCAGATGAAAATTTTAGAAGAGAATACATTTTATTCTGAGAAAGAAAAAAGACAAATTCTAGGATATTTGAAATGTAGTACATATTTTATGATTATTAACGAAGAATTTATGTTTAAGAAGAATGTAGCAGATGTAATGAAAAATTATTATCAAAATAAAGACTTTACTGATTTATTAACATTACATAGTTTTATTCAAAAGTATAAGATGAAAAAGGATCCTAAAAGAATTATTTTATTTGTCTTGTTGAAATTACATTTATGGCAAGTAGTTGCAAAATTCTATCCAGTAAAAAAATTTTAGAAAAGGAGGATTAGTATGAGGTTTTTATGCATTATTCCACATTATCATGCGAAAAATTCAGCTAATAATATATGTATGATGAGTATTGTTGAAAAAAATTTGGGGGGGGGGCATTCTGTAGATATCCTTTGTACAGACAATGAAAGAGAGGATACAAAAAAAGTACTGAAAATGGAGTCCATATTATTAGTGTTTGCAATGAATACAATAAAGCAGTATTGAAGTATGGGAAAAGATATAAAGCGGGAAAATGGCTAGAACTTCCCAGAAATATTCGTTTGATGGTAAAAACTAAATGCTATATTTGTACTTTAGGAAAAGAAAAAACAGATTATTATGCTGTAGAGGCTTTAAGTAGAAGAAGAATTTGTAGGTTGTTAGATGGTGCATATGATATTATTATAAGTCATTCGCACCCATTTGCAGCTCATGCTATTGCAAAAGATTTAATGAAATTCAAAATTGCAAAGAAATGGTATGCAATTTGTTGGGATCCTTTCGTATATAATAAAACAGATTCAATTAAGGCAATCCCAAAAAGAAAAAAGAATGCACAAAAAATATTGAATTATGCGAATGGAGTTTTTATGCTTGATGGTATAATGCAAGAGAATGTACAGAACTCTTATTTCCCATTGTATCAAAAAAAGACAAAATGATAATGTTACCATTATTGAAAAATAATTGTGTGTTGCACAATGAAGTTTCAAAAAGGGTAATTTTGACATTTGCTGGAGCATTTTATCCATCTATCCGTAGACCAGATGAAATGCTCCAGATACTAGCTTCATTACCTAAAAATTATATAGTGCAATTACTGGGGAATGGCTGCAGAGGAGTAATTCAAGAAAAAAGTGTATTGTTTAAAGAATGTAAACTAATCGATAGAGGGATGGTAAATCATAAGGAATGTTTAGAAACCATTAGAAACTCAAATATTCTCATTAATGTAGGAAATAAAGTGACAAATCAATTGCCAAGTAAAGTTTTTGAATACATAAGTTTTTGAAAACCCATTATTAACATTTATTATAATGAAAATGATTTGGGATTAAAATACTTTAAAAAATATCCACTTTGTTTTAATATTAGTGCAAATAATTACGATGATAAAGATATAAAAGCACTTGTAAGATTTTGTGAAGAAAATAAAAACAAATCTTTGACTTATGATCAGGCAACAGTCGATTTGAAAGAGTGTCGCGCAGAGAATGTTTTGAATGATATTACTTCAATTCTTTATGAGGAAACGTAACCTTCTATATTTATCGTAGAAGAGGGAGGGAATAATGGAGTATATTATCAATGCAGATGATTTCGGAAGAACAGATACTGTTAATATCGCTATTGTTGAAGGATTTAAAAATGGATGTTTAAATAGTACTACAATTATGGTAAATATGCCTTATTTTGAAGAGGCGGTTCATTTGGCGGATATGTATAATTTTAAAAATAAAGTTGGCTTACATATTAATTTAACAAGTGGAAATCCATTAACTGAAGAGATAAAAAAGTGTAATAGTTTTTGCACAGAAGAAGGCATTTTTAATGGTAAAATTTTTAAGAATAGAAGATTGCAATTTTTTTTATTTCCTAAAGAACGGAAAGCTATAAAAAAAGAAATTGATGCTCAAATAGAAAAGTACTTGAAGAATGGTTTTCAACAGAAACATGCGGATAGTCATGGGCACATTCATACTTTCCCATCTTTAGTAAATTTAGTGATCAGAGAGTTAAAGAAGTATGGGTTTAATAGTCTTCGTATTTCTCTTAATATTAATGTCACATGTATAAAAAAAATATATAAAGCATTTCTAAATAGAAAGATAAATGCGTTTAATCAGAAATGCAATAAGCAATACGATTACTTTGGTGCTTTCAAAGAGATACATGCGGCTCCGTTAAAAAAAGGCTCATATAGAATAGAGATCATGTTGCATCCTAATATATGGGCTGGTGATATGCAAATAGGGCAAGGCCTACATTATCAAGATATTATTAAATGGAAAGAGAGTGATTTGTATGGAAAATAAAATAGATTTTGTCATAACATGGGTTGATGGAGAAGACCCAAAATGGTTGGAGGAAAGAAATAAATTTGTTCCTGAAAATTTGAGAAAACAACCAGATATTGCTGGAGATAAGAGATATTCGGATAATGGACTATTGAAATATTTGTTTAGAGGAATAGAGAAGTTTGCTCCATGGGTTAGAAAAATACATTTTGTTACATATGGTCATTTGCCAGAGTGGTTAGATGTTACACATCCAAAGATAAATATTGTTAAACATGAGGATTTTTTGCCAGAGGAATATCGACCAACATTCAGTTCAGTGCCATTAAATCTAAATCTATTTCGTATTAAGGATTTGGAAGAGCAGTTTGTCTACTTTAATGATGATATGTTTTTGGTTTCACAATGTAATCCAGATGACTTTTTTAAAAATGGTTTGCCACGAGATATGGGGGTTCAAGATGTGATTCCGGCATCGGCAATGGAGGCATATTGGTACATGGTATATAATGACATTATTATGTTAAATAAAAATGTGAATAAAAGAGAAGTATTAAAAAAAAGTCCTTTAAAATGGGTAAATCCAATATATGGTAAGAATATGTTTAAGAATATATTATTATGGCCTTTTCCGCTATTTACTGGATTTTATGAAACGCATTTGCCGGCATCCTACTTGAAAAGTATGTATAAAAAAGTATGGGAAAATAATTTCAAATTGTTAGATGAGGTATCTAGACATAAGACAAGATGCAGTAAAGATATAAGTGAAAATTTTATTAGATATGTCCAGTTAGCAGAAGGAAAATTTGAACCGCTAAATAAATTGAAAACAGGAAGATATTGTTCAATGAAGTCCAAAAATCTTCCGGATTATATAAGAGAAAGTAAGTATAAATATATTTGTATCAATGATGAAGTGGAGGGAGAGATTTTTGAAAGAGTGAGAGAGGCTTTTGAACAAATATTTCCCCAAAGAAGTAGTTTTGAGAAAGAATAGGTAAATGATGATGAAAGCGTTTCTACGTTGGATTTATATTAGATTATATAAGAGTAAACGAGAAATCCAAACATTGGAATTTATACAGTATCAAAAAAAGGGGCAAGTGAATATTTCGGAAAATGGAAATATATTGGAAAAGTGTACTTTTGAGGGTAAAAATGTTGTTGGGGAGTGTAATGTTCTTTCTAATGTTTCGTTGGGAATAGGGTCTTATATTGGAAGAAATTGTTGGATAAAAAGAACGAAAATAGGAAAATATAGCAGTATTGCCAATAATGTGTCGACTGCATTAGGAAGCCACCCTCTTAGTAAGTTTGTCTCTACACATCCAGCATTTTTTTCTTTATCACAGGAGAAGAAATTTGGTTATGTGCATACTCAGAAATTTGATGAATATAAATGGTTGGATGAAAATAATAAAATACAAATTAATATAGGAAATGATGTTTGGATAGCAAATAATTCAGTTATCTTAGAAGGAGTTTCCGTTAAAGATGGAAGTGTTGTTTGTGCTGGTGCTGTAGTTACGAAAGATGTGCCCCCTTATGCCATAGTAGGGGGGGTGCCAGCAAAAGTTATACGTTATCGGTTTGATGAGGAGCAGATACAATATCTTCTTCAACTAAAGTGGTGGGATAAGTCGGAAGAATGGATTAAAAATTATGCACAGTATTTTGACGATATTGATATTTTAAAAGAAAAATTTCCATTATGAAATTAGTACGGTGTAGATAAAAATGATTTAAATTTGGTAGGAGGGAGAAATGAATCATTATGTTGACGGGCAATCAATGCTTTCTATTCAGAAAACCAATGCCTTAAAAGGAATTTTAGCAATTTGTGTTTTGATATCACATCTTTATAGTATATTTCATTTTGAAAACAAAATATTGAATTGGGTAGTTGGCAGTTTAATGGGATATTTGTCGGTTTCATTGTTTTTCTTTTTATCAGGTTATGGATTGGAAAGTTCGTATGAAAAGAAAAAAGATATCTATATAGAAAAATTTATGAAAAGAAAAATCATTCCATTTTATACAATATATATAATTCTTGTGGGAATATACGTGGGAATGCGTTTTATTATAGGAGAAAATATATCAGTTAGTGATATAATGAAATCATTGATTTATGGGGGGACAGAGGTTAAGTTTGGTTGGTTTTTACAAACAATATTAGTTTTGTATTTAATATTTTGGATAAGTTTTCAAGTAAATGTGTGTGTGGGGGGGGAGAAGTACAAAATATTATTGTGCACTATAGGAGAAATAGTATTTTGTATAGGATCTTATGTTTTTGAAATGGATACAACATGGTATGCAACTTCCGTTTGCTTTTTGCTAGGAGTATATTGGAAGTATTTTGAAAAAAGAATAATAAAAAAAATGGAACGATTAGCTGTTAGGATAGCGTTTGTAGGAGTTTGTTTATGCTTTGCTGGTATTGGGATTTTAATCGCCAATAACCTTTTTTCAGGACGATCTTCAGATATGATGCAGATTATGGTCACATCTATATTTTTTACTATAGCTTTTATTTTAATAGTAGTCGATATAAATATAGAAAATATAATAACTGACAGATTAGGAAAAATATCATTTGAAATATATGTTTTGCAGGGGTTATTTTTTATATTAGTAGAACAATTAAAGATAAAATCACCAGTTTTGAGTGTGTTATTAATTTGTGTAGGAACTATTGGACTGAGTGTATTTGTGCAACCGATTTTTAGCAGAATAAATGAAAAAGTGCGAGAGTACATGGAGTAAACGAAAAAGGTGAATATTCAGGTCTTGATGTCTATGCTGTCCGGTAAGTAGGAAACCGACTGGCAATTGTCTGGAATGCAAGAAATCTTATTAAAGTAAAACCGGTTAATGCCCTGTAAGGCGGTTCAGGGTTTGATATAGTTCAATTTCTTATGAATAGTAGTCTAGCCAATTAAAGGTGGTTTCTGTATCCGGAATGTAGATTTTCATTACTACGGAATCACAGTTTTTATGCAAGAATATTCAAAACGTAATGAATTTGGAGAAAACAATATATGAAACTAGATAAAATTAATCATATTAGATGGGGAGTTATTTTGACATATCTGTCATTAGTAATTAATATCATACTTTCCATTATTTATACGCCAATAATGTTGAGAATACTAGGTCAAAGTGAGCATGGTTTGTTCAGTACAGTTTCATCAACAATGTCTTGGCTTTCACTTTTGGGTTTAGGAATTGGTAGTAGTTATATTAGATATTTTGCAAAATATAAAGTGCATAAAGATGAGGAGTCACTTGCATCGTTGAATGGTTTATTTTTAATTATTTTCTGTTTAATAGGAGTGGTTGCCTTGCTATGTGGAGTAGTCATAGCAAATAATCTACCTTTTATTTTTGCGGATGGAATGACAAGTTCAGAATATAAATTAGCGCGAAAATTGGCGCTTATTGTTACAGTAGACATGGCAATAGGGTTTCCTGCTAGTGTGTTTAGCGCAATAATTCGTGCAAATGAAAAATATGTCCAATCCAAGTTAGTAACATTGTTTCAGAATGTATGTACTCCTCTTTTGACATTTCCTCTACTATTAATGGGGTATGGATCTATAGGGATGATTGTTGCTACAACAGTTATTGATTTTATTGCGTATTTATTTAATGTATTATATTGCTTTAAAAAGTTACATATATGTGTCAAGTTTTATGGATTTGAATCTGGAATAATTAAAAGGATTTTTAGTTTTTCTATATTTATTGCAATCAATTCATTGATAGCACAATTTGCTACTGGGTTAGATAAGATGCTAATTACTCGTTATGTAAATACAGCAGCCGCATCAGTGTATGCAATAGGATGTTCGCTGTATAATTATTACTCTGCGTTTTCTAGCGCAGTATCTAGTGTGTTTGCCACTAGGATTCATGGAATAACAGCTAAATTTGAAAATGATAAATATCAATTAAAAAAACTATTAACCGAACAATTTGTAAAATTAGGGAGAATTCAATACTTGATACAAATGTTACTTTTAACGGGGATTATTTTTTTTGGACAGACATTTATACATTTTTGGGCGGAAAGTGGAGGACAGGATTATAGCAATTCATATTGGGTTGCAATATTGCTTTGTGTATCTTCGACTATTCCGCTTATACAAAACATAGGAAATGAGATTCAAAGGGCTCAAAATAAGCATAAATTTAGAACGTTGTTTTACGCGATTATGACTGGAATTAACGTAGGGCTTACAATTGTTCTATGTATGTTTTGGGGGGAAATAGGGGCAGCAGTTGGAACAGCTATATCAACAATTATTGTTGATGTGATAATAATGAATATATATTATCATAAGCATTTGTTCATTGATATGTGTGTGTTTTGGCGAGAAATTATGAAGATGAACAAAGGGTTGTTGTTACCATTAAGTATAGGTTTAATCATGAGATTTTTGTCTATAGATACAATTTTTGAAATGATGTTATATATTATGGTATATACTGTGGTATATTGCTTCTCTATGTGGCATTGGGCAATGAATAAGGAGGAAAAAGAATTGTGTTTAGGATGGCTAGTAAAAAAATTTTCTGGAAAGAAGTTAAATAAGAAGAGCATAAAAAAATATAGGTAATAGTTATTATAACTTATTTTGATATTGTAAAGAGACATAAAAATATCAAAAAAATTTGAAGTGTATAAATGATGTCTTCTATATATCAGAGGCTAGATGAGAACTTTCAATATTTTTAGAGCTATGAAGATGAAGACTCAAGGTTTGTGTTGTCATATCTTGTGCTTTTATAGTGGATAGTAGTTATGTTCAAGTACTTTCGTTGAATTTATGTCTAATTTGAATATGTATTAATATTCTCAAAGTGTTTGCTAAAAATAGATTAAGGAAATATAAACTTAAATTAAGTAGTAATAAACAATGCTATTTGAAGGAATACAGGTTTCAAATGTGCATATAAATATGTGAGAAAGAGGCAGGAATATGAAAAAGATAAATACGGAAGAATTAAAAAAGGTACAGTTAGAAATATTAAAATATGTTGCAAAGTTTTGTGATGAAAATAACATTAATTACTTTTTGGATTCGGGTACTCTTATTGGTGCTGTAAGGCATAAGGGCTATATTCCCTGGGATGATGATATTGATATTGGGATGCTTCGTTCTGACTATGATAAGTTTATGTCTATGTTTAATATGAGTAATAATCGATATGAAGCATGGAACGTGGAGAATCATGAAAACTATATATATCCTATATGTAAAGTAATGGATAAAACTACTGTTCTGTATGAATTAGGACAAACGATATGTGTTAATATCGATATTTTTGTATATGATAATGCGCCAGATAATGATAGAGCTTTAACTAAAATGTACGATAAAAGAGATAGACTTAGATTTTGGCATGTCCAAAGAAATTATGATTATGCTCACAATGGAGGAGAAGTACGAAAAAGAGTAATAACATTTGTTAAGTTGTTACTTAAGGTTTTCCCTAAGAATTATTTTGCTAAAAAAATTATTAAGAATTCTCAGAAATATTCTGGTCAAAATACTCAATGGGTAGGAAATTTTTTTGCAAAAGCTAGAATAAAAATCAATAAAGATATTTTTGAACGATATGATTTAATGGAGTTTGAAGGAGACCTATATAAAGTTCCAAGTGGATACGATACTTGGTTAAAAGCTTTTTATGGTGATTATATGAAATTGCCACCGATAGAAATGCGAGTACCATTTCATTCTGTAGAAGCATATTTTAAATAAAAAAGGAGATAAGGAAATGCTTAATTTTACAGTAGGACCTGTGATGTGTTCTGATCAAATTCGTGCTATTGGAGCAGAGCAGGTGCCCTATTTTAGGACATCAGAGTTTTCAAACGTTATGCTAGAAAACGAAGAATTTATACTTGAGTATGCAAAAGCTCCAGAAGGTTCCAGAGCAGTTTTTATGACTTGTTCAGCTACGGGATCTATGGAAGCGGTAGTGATGAATTGTTTTTCAAAAAATGATAGAGTTCTTGTGATTGATGGTGGAAGTTTTGGACATCGATTTGTAGAATTGTGTGAAATTCATGAAATTCCACATATAGCATTAAAACTGAAATATGGGGAAAAGTTAACTAAAGAAAGACTGTATGAGTATGATAGCCAAGGACTTACAGGATTATTAGTAAATGTGGATGAAACTTCTACAGCTGTATTATATGATACGATAATGATTGGCGAATTTTGCAAGAGGAATAATTTATTTTTTGTATGTGATTGCGTGTCCTCTTTTTTAGCCGACTCCTTTAATATGGAGGAATGTTGTGCTGATGTTATGATTACAGGTTCTCAAAAAGTATTAGCATGTCCACCAGGAATTTCTATTATTGCGCTATCTCCTAATGGGTTGAAACGTGTTGAAAGTACTAAAGTAAGATCAATGTATTTTAATTTGGCTTTTGCTTTGAAGAATGGGGAAAGAGGACAAACTCCTTTTACCCCGGCGGTTGGCATTTTACTTCAGATTAATGCAAGATTAAAAGAAATTAAAGATAATGGTGGTGTAGATGCTGAAGTTGCACGTGTAGCAGCTCAAGCAAATGATTTTCGAGAAAAAATAAAAGAACTTCCGTTTGAATTTGTTTCTGAAAGTCCTGCGAATGGAGTGACCTCACTTCATCCGGTTACGGCAGATGCTTATAGTATATTTCTTACATTAAAAGATAAATATAACATTTGGGTTTGCCCCAATGGAGGGGATATGCAGCATACTGTATTTAGAGTAGGGCATATAGGAGCACTAACTCATAAAGATAATGATGTGCTTATTGACGCATTAAAAGATATGCAAAAGGAAAAGTTGTTATAGATTATTGGAGGTGATCAGTATGACGAAAGTAATTACATATGGAACATATGATCTTCTTCATTATGGTCATATAAAACTTTTGGAGAGAGCGAAAGCTTTAGGTGATTATTTAATTGTAGGTGTTACTTCGGACGATTATGACAAAAAGCGTGGTAAGATAAATAATCATCAATCGCTTATGGAGAGAATTGATGCCGTAAGTGCTACAGGAATAGCTGATGAAATTATAGTTGAAGAATATGATGGTCAGAAGATTGATGATATTAAAAAGTATGGGATTGATATATTTACTTTAGGTTCTGATTGGGAAGGAAAATTTGATTATTTGAGAGAGTATTGTGATGTTATATATCTCCCGAGAACAGAAGGGATATCTAGTTCAGATATTCGCACTCGAAGACAGAAAATTAGGCTTGTAGTTATTGGAGAACTAGGAATTAAAGAAAAATTTATATCTGAGGCAGCGTATGTGAATGGTGTTGAAATTGTAGAAAACTATGAAGAAGCAGATGCCGTTTACGTTGTTTCGCTCCCTAATAAGCACTATGATGATGTGAAAAAAGCATTATTAGATGGAAAACATGTTCTTTGTGAGTCTCCAATTGCCTTGAATCGTAAGGAATGTGAGGAGTTATTCGATTTGGCATATGATAAACAACTTATTTTAGCAGATGCTATAAAAACGGCTTATTATACTGCTTATCAGCGAATGATACTGCTTACTAAATCTGGGAAAATTGGGGATATAGTTTCTGTTGATGCAACTTGTACTAGTTTGAGTGATGATTTGGTAGTCGGAAAATTAGATGGGAAACAAAATAGTATATGTGGATGGGGACCGACAGCATTACTTCCAGTTTTTCAAATATTAGGGGTAGAATTTAAGGATTTTCATATTTTTTCTTTATTTGTTGATGAGGAGAAAAATTATGATGGTTTTACAAAAATTGATTTTATTTATGATAAGGCAGTTGCTTCTATAAAAGTAGCTAAAGCAGCAAAGTCTGAGGGAGAATTAATTATAACAGGAAGTAAAGGATATATTATTGTTCCTGCTCCATGGTGGAAAACGGATTATTTTGAATTGCGATTTGAAAATCAGGATGAAAATAAAAGATATTTTTATCAGTATGATGGAGATGGAATGCGGTATGAAATTTCAGCTTTTGTGAAAATGATAAATGATAAGAGTATAAAAAAAGAAATTGATCCGATGATTTCAATTGCTATTTCGACATTGATTGGGAAATAGAGAAAGGATTGGAAACGATAATGAAAAATAGATTATTGATTTTAGGAGCCTCTGGATTTCAGGTGCCTTTTATAAAAAAAGCGAAAGAATTAGGTGCAGATGTTGGTATTGTAGATATTGATAAGGAGGCGCCTGGAATAGAATTTGCAGATGAATTTTTTAATTGTAGTCTTTTGGAAAAAGATAAAATATTAGAAATTGCGAAGAAATTTAGAGCAGAAGGAATAACAGTTGGGACATGTGAGACAGGGGTCGTAACAGCCGCTTATGTTGCTGAAAAGCTGAAGCTTCCATTTTATAGTTTAGAAGTAGCAAGGTGCGCAACGGATAAAATATTAATGATAGAAGCTTTTTTTAAGAATAATGTTGCAGCACCAAAGTATGAAGTTATAAGACAAGGTGACGAAATAAAGACAAATATTGCTTATCCTGTCATTACAAAACCAGCTGATAAGTCGGCAAGTAGAGGTATTTATTATGTTGAATGTGAAGAAGATTTGCAGGATGCAGTTAAGATTAGTATGGGAGCAAGTGATTCCAAAGAAGTACTTATAGAAGAATATATGGAAGGTCCAGAGATAAGTGTAGAACTTGCGATTGAAGAAAATAATCCTATTGCGCTTCAAATTACCGATAAAATTACTAATGGTGCACCTTATTATGTGGAGGTAGGACAAGCGCAACCTGCAAGTTTAAGTGACGAATTAAAAAATAAAGTTATCGAATTAGCGTGTTCGGCGGCAAAAGCGGTAGGGTTAACAAATTGTGCAGGGCATGCAGAGATAAAATTAACACCATCAGGTCCTAAGATGGTTGAAATAGGTGGGCGAATGGGCGGACATTATGTGGATGCCGAATTACTTGAGAATTCTACAGGCTATAAATTACAAGAAACTATAATTCGTTATGCTTTAGGGGAAGAATTTGTTTTACAAAGTATCGAACCCAAAGGAGCGACAGCGATGAAATGTATTTTATCAGAAGAAGGAACAATAAAAAAAATAGAAGGCGTTGATTTGGCAGAAAGAATTCCTGGAATTCTTAAAGTAGTAATTAAATGTAAAGTTGGTGATTTTTGTCATAAGGGAACAAGTAATAATGATTTAGTAGTGTTCGTTGTTGCTTGCTCTGAAACGAAAGAAAAGGCTTTGACTATTTGTGATAAAGCATTGAAGAAAATAGTGATTGAATATGAGTAAGAAAATATATTTAAAAGCAACTAATGAGAGCGATTTTGAAGAATATTATAAAGTGAGAAGTGATCCAACTGATGTTTATTGGAATGGTTATATAAAGGCACCTGAAAAAGATTGTTTTAGAGAAATTTTTAAGGAGAGAACAGCTTTTTCTCGCTTTACACAACCAGAGGATAGAAGAAATTATTTGATTAAAAAATGTAATACAGGAGATACAGTTGGATTCGTGCAATTAATTAGAAGGAAACAAACTATTGAGATAGGATATAGTGTGCTGAAGGAGTATCAAGGGAAAGGCTATGCAACAGAAGCTTTATACCAGGGGGTAAAACTTGCTAGGAAATATAGGTTGCCGGTTATCGTAACAATTAGAGATGATAATTTGGCCTCACAATGCGTTGCTAAAAAGAACGGATTTGTTAGGACTGATACTTTCATAGAAAGGGAGTATCCAGAGGTGGGGGTTATAAAACTAAGACAATATAGTTATTGTAATCAAAAACTAGATAACCTTTTCTAGAAGAAAGGAAATAACATTTATGGATTTAAGTAAAGAAAATCTTAAGAGATTGCAGAAAGTTGAGTTTGAATTACTTTCTGAAGTAGATCGAATATGCAGGAAGAATAATATTCAATATACACTTTATGCAGGAACATTATTAGGTGCAGTGCGTCACAAAGGGTTTATCCCATGGGATGATGATGCCGATATTGCTTTTTTGCCTGAAGAATACGATAAATTTTTTGAAGCATGTAAGAGAGATCTTGACAAAAAAAAATTTTTTTTACAAGACTATCGTACGGATGAGCATTATCGATGGGGTTATGCTAAGATGAGACGTAATGATTCAGCTTTTATCCGAGAAGGACAAGAACATATGAAATATCATAATGGTATTTGTATTGATTTGTTTATTTTATATAATGTTCCGGATAATTATATTTTAAGGCAGTTATATTATGGATGCTTTTTTGGGGTTCGGAAAATATTATATTCGGAAGTTGGTAAAGTTGGGGAAAAGAATAGAATTAAAAGATGGATTTATATGATTTTATCAAAGATACCTAAAGAGTATGTTTTTAAATTTTCTAATGCTATTTTTTATAGAAAATTATCAGAAAATGTGGACTTAATGTATATTCCTAATGCTAGAAGTTGTAAATATGGAATCCCAAGAAAAAATTTAATTGAAAATATAGAATTAGAATTTGAAGGAAAAGTGTTTTATGCAATGAGTGGGTATGATGAAATTTTGAAAATGGCATATGGAGATTATATGACATTTCCGCCAGAACAAGAACGAGAAAGTCATAACCCGGCATCAAAAATTATCTTTCCTACAGATATTGACTAGCATTAATTAAGACATTAATAATTTTTTAAAAGTAGTTTTTATTGAATTTATCATTTGGGTTAAAAAGTTCAAATACAGATGGATGAAGGAAAAGGAGAAAAAGGATGAGTACATTTGAAAATAAAATTTTACTTATTACAGGCGGAACAGGTTCTTTTGGAAACGCTGTTCTCAATGGATTTTTAGAAACCGATATCAAAGAAATCCGTATTTTCTCACGTGATGAGAAAAAGCAGGATGATATGAGACATGAGTTTCAGGCAAAAATGCCGGAAGCGTCAAATAAGATTAAGTTTTTTATTGGAGATGTTCGTGACTTGGCATCTGTAAAGAATGCGATGCATGGGGTAGATTATATCTTCCATGCAGCAGCTTTAAAACAGGTTCCATCTTGCGAGTTCTTTCCGATTGAAGCAGTAAAGACAAATGTTCTTGGTACAGAAAATGTGTTAACTGCAGCAATCGAAGAAGGTGTAAAATCTGTCATCTGTCTTTCTACAGATAAGGCAGCTTATCCGGTGAACGCAATGGGGACAAGCAAGGCAATGATGGAAAAGGTCATTGTAGCCAAATCAAGAACCGTAGATCCGGAAAAAACAAAAATCTGCTGTACTCGTTACGGAAACGTTATGTGTTCCCGTGGATCTGTAATTCCTCTTTGGATCGAACAGATCAAAGCAGGCAATCCGATCACCATTACAGAACCTTCTATGACAAGATTTATTATGAGTTTGGAAGAAGCCGTAGATTTGGTGCTGTTTGCGTTTGAAAATGGGACAAGCGGAGATATTTTGGTACAGAAAGCTCCGGCATGTACGATAGAAGTATTGGCAAAAGCCGTGACAGAATTGTTTGCACCGGGACATGAAATCAAAGTGATCGGTATCCGTCACGGAGAAAAGATGTATGAGACACTGCTTACAAATGAAGAATGTGCAAATGCAATTGATATGGGTGAGTTCTACCGTGTGCCATGTGATAAGAGAGATTTGAATTACGATAAGTATTTTAAGGATGGAGATACAGAGAGAAATACATTGACAGAATTTAACTCCAGCAATACAGAGTTATTGGATGTAGAGCAAGTGAAAGAAAAATTATTGACACTGCAGTATATCAGAGATGAATTAGCAGAGTGGGAGAATCGATAATTAGGTGATTTTTAGTTATACCGTAGGATGAAGAGGGATACTTTTGATTAACAAAAAGAATAAATCGATTATATTTGTTACAATATCTTTGCTTTGTATAATTCTTTCTATTGTTATTTACATATTGGAAAAAAGTGGTGGAAGTTTTTCTTCACTTGTTACTGTTTTTAAGAGATGGCATCTTAAGGAAACTGTCGATATAGTAGCTATTCTGTCTGGAATTTCAGGTATATTAGTAGGGATAGCCAGTATTCGGATTTCTAATCTTGGAGCAGTAAAGGAATATTTTCAGCAGGGAGATGCAAAAGAATATACAGAAGCCAGGAAAAATTTATATCGAAAATTTGATGATGGAATAAAAATAGACAAGAATGATAAAGATGCAAGTAATGTGATTTCATTTTTTCACTTTTGGGGGATGATGGTAGAGAAAAAATATTTACCAATATGGGTTTTTGAAAGTGCTTCTGGTCAGGCTGTAATACGATTGTATGAAGGATTACAAGATATGATAAAAGAACGCAGACGGGATAATCCTAATTATGGAGAATATTTTGAATGGTTATACAGGAAATGTAAATCGAAAAAAAGAAAACCATTAAAAAAAGACATTGCAACAGAGCATGTTCAAGTCAGGAATTACACCAGTTTTTTGAGCCAGAAGGAATTAGAAGAAATAGGGTTTTGCAGTTATGGTACGAACGTTAAAATCAGCAGATATGCAAGAATCTACAGTCCAGAAAAAATAAAGATAGGAGACAATGTTCGGATTGATGATTTTTGTATATTGAGTGGCAAGATTAGTATGGGGTCTTACATTCATATATCCCCGTATACATGTTTAATAGCAGGTGACTATGGAATTACATTAAAAGACTTTACTACAGTATCCTCCAGATGTGCAATATATGCAGTAAGCGATGACTATTCAGGGCACAGTTTGACAAACCCTATGATTTCTTCACCCTATCGTTATCCATATGGTGGAGAAGTGATACTGAAGAAATATTCCATTATAGGAAGTGGAAGTGTAGTTTTGCCGAATGTTACAATAGGAAAGGGAAGTGCAGTTGGTGCGATGAGCCTTGTGAAGACTTCAGTTCCAAAATGGACAATATGTGCAGGAGTACCTTGTAAAAAAGTGAAGAAAAGAAGCAAAGATTTAAAAAAATTGGAGAATAAGATGATAACAGAGCAAAAAGCGGGGGTAAATACATGAACATTCTTATAACCGGCTCCAATGGTTTTGTCGGTAAAAACCTTGCAGCCAATTTATATTGTATCAAAGATGGAAAAAACAGAACAAGAGATCTTACAATCGATGAGATTTTTGAATATGACATTGATACCGAGGAATCCTTGTTAGATACATATTGTGAGAAAGCAGACTTTGTTTTCAATCTTGCAGGGGTGAACCGGCCAAAAGAGCAGTCTGAATTTATGGATGGAAATTTCGGATTTGCATCGAAACTGTTAGACACCTTGAAAAAGCATCACAATACCTGTCCGGTGATGCTTTCCAGTTCCATTCAGGCAACACTGATCGGACGCTATGGTCAGTCTGATTATGGAAAGAGCAAACTGGCAGGAGAAGAGTTATTTTTCGAATATGGTAAAGAATGTGGAGCAAAAGTACTGGTGTACCGTTTTCCGAATCTTTTCGGAAAATGGTGCAGACCAAATTACAACAGTGCGGTAGCTACATTCTGCAATAACATCGCAAACAATCTGCCGATACAGGTCAATGACAGGGCTACAGAATTAGAGCTTCTTTACATTGACGATCTGGTAGAGGAGATGCTGGATGCTCTGGAAGGCAAAGAACACCACTGTGAATATCAGGAATTGGATCCGGTAGCAGACGAAGCAGGAAGATATTGTTATGTTCCAACGACCCATAAGGCAACGTTGGGAGAAATCGTAGATTTATTAGAAGCATTCAAAAATCAGCCGAAAACCCTTCTGATCCCGGAAATCCCAGAGGATTCGTTTGCAAAGAAATTATATTCGACATATTTGTCTTATCTGCCAAAAGAGGAGGTCAGTTTTCCACTGAAGATGAATGTGGATGACAGAGGAAGCTTTACAGAGCTGTTGAAAACAGCAAATTGTGGACAGTTTTCTGTGAATATTTCGAAGCCAGGAATTACAAAAGGAGAACACTGGCACAACAGCAAGTGGGAATTTTTTATTGTAGTGTCTGGACATGGTCTGATTCAGGAACGCAAGATCGGAACGGATGAAGTGATCGAATTTGAGGTTTCCGGCGAGAAGATCGAGGCAATCCATATGCTTCCGGGATACACACATAATATCATCAATTTGTCAGAAACAGAGAATCTCGTAACTGTGATGTGGGCAAACGAGCAGTTTGATCCGAAGCATCCGGATACATTTTTTGAAAAGGTGGAAGAAAAATGAGATTGATCATCTTAGGAGCAGGCGGATACGGAAAAACCGTAGCAGACATTGCAAGGCAGTCTGGAAAATATGAGCAGATTTATTTTCTGGATGACGGACAGGAAACATCAGATTTGATATTGGGAACATGCTCAGAATATATGAAATTTGCCGATGGGAATACAGAGATGTATCCTGCATTTGGAAACAATGAAATGCGTTTGGATTGGATGAAAAAGTTATCCGATGCGCAGATTGTACTTCCGCGATTGATACATGCCACAGCTTATGTAAGTCCCATTGCAGAAGTAGGAGTCGGAACAGTTGTATTGCCGCTTGCGATCATAAATACAGATTGTCGGATCCAATCGGGCTGTATTATCAATTGTGGTTCGATTGTAGACCATGGATGTGTGATCGAAGAAGGCGTACATATTTCTCCGGGGACTGTGATCAAGGCAGAAAATCGGATTCCAAGAGCAACAAAAATTGAGGCGGGCGAAGTGGTTCCATTGCGAGCATACCCGCTGTGAGGGAGAATAGAATGAAAACAGAAGTGACATTTAAGAATAATGGGAAATTGAAATTATTGATCATTGTAGGGACTCGTCCGGAGATTATCCGCCTGGCAGCAGTGATCAAAAAGTGCCGGAACTATTTTGATACCATTCTGGCGCATACCGGACAGAACTATGACTACAACTTAAACGGTGTATTTTTCCATGATCTGGAGTTGGATGATCCGGATGTGTATCTGAATGCAGTAGGTGCAGATCTCGGAGAGACCATGGGAAATATTATTTCCGAATCTTATAAATTGATGGCAGAGATAAAACCGGACGCAGTACTGGTTCTGGGTGATACGAACAGTTGTCTGAGCGTGATCGGGGCGAAGCGTCTTCATATTCCGATTTTCCATATGGAAGCAGGAAACCGTTGTAAAGATGAGTGTCTTCCGGAAGAGACAAACCGCCGTATTGTAGACATTATTTCAGATGTGAATATGGCATATTCAGAACATGCCCGCCGTTATCTTGCGGACTGCGGATTGCCGAAAGAACGTACTTATGTGACAGGCTCTCCAATGGCAGAAGTGCTGCATGATAATCTGGAAAAAATCGAAGCATCCGATGTGCATGCCCGTTTGGGATTGGAAAAGGGAAAATATATCTTGCTCTCTGCACATCGTGAAGAAAATATTGATACAGAGAAGAACTTCTTATCTCTCTTTGAGGCAATCAACAAGATTGCAGAGAAGTACGATATGCCGATCTTATATTCCTGTCATCCAAGAAGCAGAAAGAGACTGGAAGCATCCGGTTTTCAGCTGGATAAACGTGTCATTCAGCATGAACCGTTAGGATTCCACGATTATAACTGCCTGCAGATGAATGCATTTGCGGTAGTGTCGGACAGCGGAACATTGCCGGAGGAAAGCAGTTTCTTTACCTCTGTAGGTCATCCGTTCCCTGCGGTTTGTATCCGTACTTCTACAGAAAGACCAGAAGCTCTGGATAAAGGATGTTTTGTGCTTGCCGGAATCGACAGCAATTCCCTGGTACAGGCTGTGGAGACAGCAGTGGCAATGAATGAAAACGGAGATTACGGAATTCCGGTACCGGATTATGTAGAAGAAAATGTATCCACAAAAGTTGTGAAAATCATTCAGAGCTATACAGGAGTTGTGAATAAGATGGTGTGGAGAAAGTTTTAGGAGTGTGAAAAACTGTTCACTATATAAGGAGAATCATCGATATGCAAGAATACTCAAGAATTCTGATTGAAGAATTGAGAGAAGCACTTCAGGATTTGGATGATTTTTTGTTTGGATACTAAGTCACTTATCCGGAGGAGCGTCTTATCAAAGCTAAGAAAAGTGTATTGACTTCATAACCGGGTTTGCTATAATCATCTTATAGAATTCCTCTGCAAATGGAGGAATAAAATGGGAAGAACAAAACGATTAAAGGAACTCACGATCAAAGATAATTTTATGTTCGGCGCAGTGATGATGGACGAAGATAATTGCAAAGGTCTTTTAGAAAGAGTGTTGGAGATACCGATCGATCGAGTGGATGTCAGCAAAGAAAAAAGCATAGTGTATCATCCGGAGTATAAAGGTGTCCGCCTGGATGTGTATGCAAAAGATGAGAAGCAGACGCGTTATAACGTGGAGATGCAGGTGGAGAGAAAGCCGGCACTTGGAAAGAGGAGCCGTTATTATCAGAGTCAGATGGACATGGAGATGTTACTGACCGGAGAAGATTATACGGAACTTCCGAATACCTATGTTATTTTTATCTGTGATTTTGATCCATTTGGAAAAGACAAGTATCGTTATACCTTTCGGACAACGTGTCAGGAATCTGAAAATGTGGATTTGGAAGATGGGCGAACCACTGTGTTTTTAAATACCCGTGGAAAGAACGAAAGTGAGGTTCCGGGAGAATTGGTCACATTTCTGCAGTACATGAAAGAGGATCTTGAGGGAAGCGAAAAGGAGTTTCACGACCCATATGTGGAGCAGTTACAGAAGTTTATCCGCAACGTTAAGGGAAGCCGGGAGATGGAGGAACGCTTTATGATTTTTGAAGAGATGCTGAAAGAAGAACGGGCTGCCGGATTTGCAAAAGGGCGTGCTGAAGGAGTTGCAGAGGGGCGAATTTCTGAGAGTAAGGATACGTTACTCTTATTTTTGCAGAATCTTGGAACGGTTCCTAAAGTACTTTCGGATCAAATTGAAGAACAAGGTGATTTGGATGTACTGAAAGAGTGGATCAGGATGGCGTTCAAGTCGAAATCCGTGGAAGAGTTTGCAAAGAAGATAAAATAAGAATCTACGTCGGAGAATATCCGATCTAATATCATCAGCCGTGGCTGTTCTGGCCGGGGCTGATGATAAAAAGGAACAAGTCAATGCCGTTTCGGGCAGATATTCAAAGAAGAGCAGAGGAATTCTATATTTTGTAGTTTGATGATTAGCATAAATATATGGTATCTGTTATAATGAGAGTTAGACAGTGTGGAAATACTGAAAGGATGAATTTGAACGTAATATCATAAAAGAGCGAGGAGAGGAACATATGAAAAGTTTATTGATTCTCGGAGCAGGAGGCTTCGGGCAGATGGTGAAGGAAACAGCGATCCAGCTGGGGTATGAGGAGATCGTATTTCTTGACGATGCGGCGTTTGGAAAGGACGTAGTTGGAAAGTGCTGCGATTATATGGCTAAGTATGGAGAATACAAGATGGCAGTGGCGGCATTTGGGAATAATCATACGAGATTATTCTGGACAGACAAATTGCTGGAGGCAGGATATGAAGTGCCATCAATCGTGCATCCGTCTGCAATTGTGAGTCCAAGTGCGGTTTTGGGATCTGGATGTTTTATTATGCAGCGCGCGGTAGTGAATACGCACACCCATGTGGATCGGGCGGCGCTTGTCAACAGCGGAGCAGTTGTGGATCATGATTCGGTGGTATGCGCCGGAGCGCATGTGGGGCTTGGAAGTGTGGTAAAAGCAAACTGTACGATCGAGCAGGAGAAGAAGGTAGAGGCAGGAGAAGTCATTTTCTCTACCAGGAGAAAGATCGAAGGTGTGGACAGCAGAGCGCTTGAGGATGCACTGTATGCATTTGGATTCGGTCCCCAGTGCAGTTATGTAAAACCGTTTGGGGAAGGGCACATCAATGAGACTTACGCAGTATATATGCCGATGGAAGATGGCACAGAGAAGCCATTATACGTACTGCAGAGAATCAATATCAATGTGTTCAAAGAGCCTGGTAAGGTAATGGAGAATATTTTCGGAGTGACAGAGTTTTTACGGGATGTGATCCGTCGGGAAGGCGGAGATCCGGATCGTGAGACACTGGCCTACATCAAGACGAAGAGCGGGGAGACATATTTTGAGGATGATGAAGGTCAGCCATGGCGCTGTGCGAATTTTATCGCCAATTCTGTGTGCTATCAGATGGTGGAGCGTCCGGAGCAGTTTTACCAGTCAGCCAGAAGCTTTGGTCATTTTTTGAAGCAGCTGGGTGAGTATCCGGCAGAGAGTCTTTATGAGACGATCCCGAATTTCCACGACACGGTAAAACGATTTGAAGCGTTTGCACAGGCTGTAGAGCGAGATGTGAAGAACCGCGCCCGTCTGTGCCGTTCGGAGATTGAATTTGCACTGGCGAGAGAAAAAGACTGCGGCGCTCTGATGAGCAGGATGGAAGCAGGTGTTCTTCCGCTGCGTGTGACACACAATGATACAAAACTGAATAATATTTTATTTGACGCAGAGTCCGGAAAAGGATTGTGTATCATTGATCTGGATACGATCATGCCGGGACTGGCAGCCAATGATTTTGGAGATTCGATTCGTTTTGGCGCATCTACGGCGGAAGAAGATGAACGTGATCTGGACAAGGTCCATTTTGATATCAATCTGTATGAGCTGTATGTGAAAGGGTATCTGGAGATGGCAAGAGATGTTCTGACACCGGAGGAGCTGGAGAGTCTTCCGTGGGGTGCAAGACTGATGACATTCGAATGCGGAATCCGGTTCCTGATGGATTTTCTGCAGGGAGATACGTATTTCAAGACGGCATATCCGGAGCACAACCTGGTTCGTGCCCGTACACAGTTCAGACTGGTACAGGAGATGGAAGATCAGTTTGATGAAATGTGTCGGATTGTGAGAGAGTGTTAAAGGGAATCGTCATGATATTCTTTTTGTGAGGCGCGCACGAGTCTGCAGTATAGTATAATTTCAATTGTGATAATAAGAAGTAAGGCAATGCCGCCTGTGATAAGTCGTTCCATATAAGACCTTTCTGCGTTGGGATATGGTTATAATATATTCGGAAAGTACGCTTTTATGTATGATAATGGAAAAATTTTCTGGGAATTTGTTTAATAATACGGTTTCAGAATAAAAAAATATATGTTATACTAAAGCGGATTAAAGTCAAAGTATGTGGTTATGGGAGAATAGGTAATGGAAGAACAGATGAGAAATGATGAGATGGAGATCGATCTGATAGAATTATTTCATGTATTATTGAAAAAAGCGTGGGTGATACTTCTGTGTCTGGTCATTGGTGCTGTGGCAGTCGGAGGGTATACGAAGTTGTTTGTCACACCACAGTATCAGGCGACATCTACGATTTATGTTCTTGGTAATTCGGTGAGTATGTCCGGTGTGGATCTGACACTGAGCAAGCAGCTTACTGCGGACTTTTCTGTACTGGCGAAGAGCCGTCCGGTAATGAACAAGATTGAGGAGAAGCTGAAAGCAGATTATAAGTATAAAGATTTGAATTACTCTGTGGAGCAGCTGCAGGGGATGATCACGGTAGAGAATCCGTCCGGAACAAGTTTGATGAGGATGACTGCCACGAATTCAGATGCACAGCTTGCGGCAGATATTGCAAATGCGGCGGCAGATGCTGTTGCAGAGCGTATTTCAGAGGTTATGGTGATTGATAAGCCAAGTAGTGTGGAAGAGGCAGAAAAGCCAAGTTATCCAGTCAGTCCGAATGTAAAGAAGAATATGATCATGGGTGGACTGATCGGAGCAGTTCTTGCAGTGGGAGTATTTACACTATTATTCTTACTGGATGATACGATCAAGTCGGAAGAGGACGTCAGAAGATATCTGAAGCTGAATACACTGGCATCAATTCCAAAGGAAAAGAAGAGAAGACGTGCATCATCAGAGGCATAAGAGATAGAACAGGAGAGGCATTGCAGGAGGGTGTTCCGGGGAGAACATACTTGCACTGCTTCTTTTTCCATATATTAAAGAAAGGGCAAAGTCTATGAAAAAATCCAGAAAGATTCTGATTGGTATTTTAATTTGTGTGATTATTGGAAGTGTGTTTTATATCGGATACTATTATGTTACGCAGAATAAAAATGAGAAGGTTTACAAGAAACTTCAGAAAGAGGTTGTGAAACAGGAGAGCAAAGAGGAGGAACCACAGACAGAAGAGTCACATGTGGAGATTCCGATTGATTTTGCACAGCTTCAGGCTCAGAATCCGGATATTTATGCATGGATCCAGATTGACGGGACGAATATTAATTATCCCGTTGCGCAGAGTGCTACGGACAATGAGTATTATCTGAATCATACGATTGAAGGGCAGGAGGGATATCCGGGGTCTATTTATACAGAGAATTGGAACACGAAGGAATTTACGGATTTTAATACCGTGATCTACGGGCATGACATGAAAGATGGAAGTATGTTTCAAAATCTGCACAACTATGCGGATGCGTCGTATATGCAGCAGCATCCGAATGTGGTGATCTATACACCGGAGAAGAAGTTGACATATCAGATTTTTGCGGCAGTTGTATATGATGACAGACACATTCTTCATAGTTTTGACTATGCGTTTGCAGATCAGAGACAGGCATTTCTGGATTCTATTTACAATTCCAGAAATCTGGGCAATGTCATCCGGGATGATGTTTCTGTGAATACAGACAGCAGGATTCTGACACTTAGTACTTGTATGACGGGACAGGATGACAAACGATTTTTAGTGGAGGCAGTGTTGATCAGTGAAGAAGACTAACGATAAAGCGAAAATTGTGATCATCATTCTGGCAGTGATCGCTGTTATAGCGGCAGCAGGAGCGGTTTATGCCGGGATGCAGAATAAAAAGGCGGATAAGGAAAAAGAAGAGGTATCAGCAGAACCTGAAAGTACGGACGGTTCTTCTTATATCACATACAACGGGAAAAAGTATAAGTATAATTCAGATCTGCGCACTATGCTGTTTATGGGAGTGGATAAAAATGAAGTAGTGACAGTTAAGGAGAACACCGGGCGGAGTGGCCAGTCAGATTGTCTGGTCCTGTTGGTGTTAGATACAGACAAAAAGGCAACTACGCTTTTAGAGATATCAAGGGATTCTATGGCGGATGTGAAGATTTACGGTATTGATGGGGACTATATGGCGACCGAGACGGCTCAGATCGCAACCCAGTATGCGTATGGGGATGGAGAAAAAAGAAGCTGTCAGCTGACCAGGGAGGCAGTATCCAATCTGCTCTATGATATTCCGATTCATGATTATCTGTCGCTGAATATGTCAGGAATTGTTCCGATCGTGGATCAGATCGGCGGAGTAACGATGACTGTTCCGGAAGATTACACAGCGATCGATCCGGCATTTGTCCAGGGAAGTACGATAACACTGAATGGGGAGCTTACAGAGAAATATATTCGAAGCCGTGATACATCTGTTCTTGGAAGTAATGAACAGCGTATGGAGCGGCAGACTCAGTTTGTACAGGCGCTTCTGGAGAAAGTGAAATCTACGGAAGATGGCGGCAACTCCATGCTGCGTCAGTTCTGGCAGGTGGGACAGCCGTATATTACGACAGATTTAAGTCTGGATATGCTGGAAAAGATAGCGTCGTATGATATGAATCCTGAGATTTTAAAAGTTCCGGGGGAGGTTCGGGCAGGAGAAGAACACGATGAATTTTATGTGGACGATGCCAGTCTGCAGGAGATGATCATCAATATTTTTTACAAAGAAGTAGAATCATAGGGGATATGAATGAAAGCGATTTTAGGGAGTGTAGAAAGAGATGTCGCAGATGCGTTTGCTTATATTCCTTATGGGCTGGCAGCTGCAGTAGTGTTTCTGCTTATCATGATCTTGTACAACAGAAAGAAGTATGGCAGAGTCTCTTTTATTATAAAAAGCAGTCTTATGATCATTTATGTGGTCGTAGTCGGACATCTGACATTGTTTTCGAGGGAATCCGGAATTGTAGACAGGGTGGATCTGACTTTTTTCAGTCTTCTGGAGGAATCTTCGGATTATACGATTCAGTTGATCGAAAATGTATTATTGTTTTTGCCGGCAGGGATTTTATGTCCCTGGATGTGGAAGCAGATGCGGAACTGGAAGCGCAGCTTCCTGCTTGGATTCGCAGGGAGTCTGCTGATCGAGACGCTGCAGATGCTGACGGGAAGAGGCCTGTTTCAGCTGGATGACCTGATTACAAATGCGGTAGGAATGATGGCAGGATATGGAATATATCAGATTGCAAAGAAATTGTGGAAAAGGGTTTACAAATCCAGATTTCAGTGATATTCTAAAAAAGTATAAAAAGATTCCACAGGACAAGGGGGAAAGCATCATGAGATTGAAAAGATTAGTTAGCGTTGCGGCAGCAGCGGTATTGGCGTTATCATTAAGTTTAACAGCATTTGCAGCACCATCGACAAATATATCAGGAGTTGTTACAGTTGATACAAAAGATAATGGTGTGGATGGAAATGGAAATACGATTACAGCAAGCCTGGCAGAAGTTCCGGCAGAGTATCAGAGTGCAGTAGCAGATGTCAGAAAACCGGAGACACTGAAAGCACTCTTGGGAAGTGCATATACAGATACAATGTCTGTTGTAGATGTAAAAGATGTTACAGTTGCGGACGGAACAGTATTTCCGGTGACGATCAGATTTAACGTACCAGGAGTGACAACGAGTACAAAAGTTGCTGTACTTCACTATGATACAGAGAAAAAAGCATGGGAAGTTGTAGATTCCAAAGCAGGACAGGGAACTATTACAGCAACATTTAATTCTTTATCACCGGTTGCGTTTGTTGTGGATAAGAGTACATCCGCTTCTACAACATCTCCTCAGACAGGAGAACATTCTATGGTTGTATTGTTTGGAGCAGTTGCAGTAGTAGCAGCTTGTGGCGCAGTTGGATTATCCAGAAAGAAAAGAGCGTAGTCAAACATAGAAGTTTAATCCTCTTCTGCATAACAGGTCAGAAGAGGATTTCTTTTTTATTATGGAAAATATTGGCATTCAAAAGAAAGGCAGTCAGCGATGCAGGGATTGATTGATATGCATTGTCATATCGTCCCGGGAGTTGATGATGGAGCCCGGGATTTGTATGATGCAGCGAAGATATTACAGTTAGAATATAGAAATCAGGTACAGTCAGTGATCGTTACACCGCATTACAGGGCGGGGATGTTTGAGACGCCGCAAAAAGAGGTTGAGCGGCAGTTTCAAAGAATTGATGAGATGACCAGAAGATCACGCTCCGGGATGCGAGTATATCTGGGGTGTGAATACCATACGAATGCTCATATGGTGGAGGATCTGAAGAAGGGACTACGTCCCACAATGGCTGGAACAGAGTATGTTTTGGTGGAATTTTCCGGACGTCATAATTATCAGATTATTCGGAATCAGGTTTACGCTCTTCTTGCTGCCGGATACAGACCGATCATAGCCCATGCGGAGCGATATCCATGTCTGACAAAGACGCCGGCACTTGTGCAGGAACTAGTGCATATGGGGGCACAGATACAGCTTACGTCAGCGAATGTTTTGGGAAAAAGCGGATGGTGGCAGAAGCAATTTTGCCACAAGATGATACAAAAAAAACAAGTACATTACATTGCTTCCGATGCTCATGATCAGGTGCACCGGAAGCCGGATCTTCTCCCATGTGCAGAGTATGTGAGTAAGAAGTACGGACAGCAGATGGCAGAACAGATATTTATTAAAAACCCAGCCAAGATTATTAAAAAGAGTAAAAAAATGCAAGATAAAAGGAGAAATCAATGAAGCGAGTAACTTTAAAGAAAAGAGAAATGTCGTATGCAATGACAGAAGAATTGAATACACTTCGTACCAATATTCAATTTTCCGGGGTAGATAAAAAAGTGATAGTGATGACAAGCAGTTTCTCCGGAGAAGGAAAGTCTACGATTACTTATCAGCTGGCAAAATCTCTTGCGGAACTTGGGAAACGCGTTCTTTTAATTGATGCGGATATGAGAAAATCAGTGATGGTCAATATGTTGGAAAGCGGTTCTGTAGACAAAGGGCTGTCTCATTATCTGTCAGGACAGTGCAGTCTGTCAGAAGCAGTGTATGCGACAGAGAGTTCCAGACTTCATATTTTATTTGCAGGTCCGGTTCCGCCAAATCCGACAGAATTGTTGTCCGGAGAACTGTTTAAAGATACATTGAACTCTTTTCGTGACATTTATGATTATATTTTTATTGACTGCGCTCCCGTTGGAATGGTTATAGATGCTGCAATTGTGGCAAAATGCTCGGATGCTGCAATTATGATGATTGAATCTGGAGCGGTAAAGAGAAAGCTGGCTCTTGAGGCAAAAGAAAAGCTGGAAACAGCAGGATGCCCGATCCTGGGAGTTGTTCTGAATAAAGTGGAGCGTAAGAGCGGGGGATACTATAGAAAATACTATAAGAAGTATGAGGAAGTTGCGAAAGTATAAGGATAGACAATATCCGACATCTTTCGTACAATATGCCGAAGAAATTTCGTATTAGCCGAATTTCTTCGGCATTCTGTCGTTTTTCACTTTCTTTTTAAAAGTAGATAAAGTATAATGAAGCTATACGAAAAAACAGCAGCTGTGAGGTGGGATTATGGGAAGACAGAAAACCGTACAAAAGAAATTACAGCCATATGAAATCGGAGAATTAGATCAGTATCTTTTCGGACAGGGCACGCACTATGAGATCTTCCGCAAGATGGGAGCGCACAAGGCCGTGCAGAAGAAGCAGGAAGGTGTCTATTTTGCAGTATGGGCGCCGCATGCAGTGAGAGTGTCCGTTGTAGGTGAATTTAACGCATGGGATTTTGGGGCGAATGAGATGCATCGTCAGGAGCCGCTTGGGATCTACACTTGTTTTGTGCCGGGAGCGCAGGAAGGGGATCTGTATAAATTCTGTATCGAGACACAGACAGGAGAACGGATTTTTAAGGCGGATCCGTTTGCAAATTATGCGGAGCGGCGTCCGGGTACGGCTTCCCGAGTGACCGATATTTCGAATCTGAAGTGGTCGGACGAGCAGTGGCTGCAGAAGCGGAAAAAGTGGGATCAAAAGGAGAATCCGCTGGCGATCTATGAGGTACATATGGGCTCCTGGATGCGTCATCCGGGCACAGAGGATGAGGGATTTTATACCTATCGTGAATTTGCTCATTCAATTACGGATTATGTGAAGAAGATGGGGTATACCCATGTGGAGCTGATGGGGATTGCAGAGCATCCGTTTGACGGATCCTGGGGGTATCAGGTAACCGGATATTATGCGCCGACTTCCCGTTACGGGACACCGCAGGATTTTGCCTATATGATCAATTATCTGCACAGGAATGGCATCGGTGTGATCCTGGACTGGGTACCTGCGCATTTTCCAAAGGATGCTCATGGGCTGGCGGACTTTGACGGAACGCCGACATTTGAATATGCAGATCCGAGAAAGGGCGAGCATCCGGATTGGGGGACGAAGATTTTCGACTACAGCAAGCCGGAGGTGCAGAATTTCCTGATCGCCAATGCATTGTTCTGGATTGAGCACTATCATGTGGACGGGCTTCGTGTGGATGCGGTGGCATCGATGTTGTATCTGGATTACGGCAAGCAGGACGGGCAGTGGGTGCCGAACCAGTACGGCGGCAATCAGAATCTGGAAGCGATCGCGTTTTTCAAGCATTTAAACAGTGTGGTTCTGGGAAGAAATCAAGGTGCTATGATGATCGCGGAGGAATCTACCGCATGGCCGAAGGTGACAGGCGCGCCGGAGGATGACGGTCTTGGATTCAGTCTGAAGTGGAATATGGGCTGGATGCATGATTTTACCGAATATATGAAATTAGATCCGCTGTTCCGGAAAGGGGCGCATTATCAGATGACCTTTTCCATGGAGTATGCGTACAGTGAGAATTATATTCTGGTGCTGTCCCACGATGAGGTGGTGCATCTGAAGTGCTCGATGCTCAATAAGATGCCGGGGCTTGGATTTGATAAATTTGCCAATCTGAAAGTTGCTTATGCGTTTATGACGGGACATCCGGGCAAAAAGCTGCTGTTTATGGGACAGGAGTTTGCGCAGCTTCGGGAGTGGAGCGAAGAGCGGGAGCTTGACTGGTATCTGCTTGCGGAGGAGCCGCATCAGCAGATCCAGAACTGGTACCGTGATCTGCTTCATCTGTACAGACACAATAAGGCGCTGTATGAACTGGATACGGATCCGGCAGGGTTTGAGTGGATCAACAAGGACGATACCTTCCGCAGTATTTTCAGTTTTGTGAGACATTCCAGAGATAATAAGAAGAATCTGTTGTTTGTCTGCAACTTTACGCCGATGGAACGTCCGGATTACCGGGTGGGCGTACCGCGCAGAAAGCAGCTGAAGCTGGTTCTGGACAGTGACGATCCAAAATACGGCGGAAAGGGTGTGGAGCGTCCGAAGGTATATAAGCCGGTGAAGCAGGAATGCGATGGTCAGAAGTATTCGATCGCATATCCGCTGCAGCCATATGGAGTGGCAGTGTTTGAGTTTTGAAAATAGCGTTGAGCACAAAGAGATAAAATACGACAGGAGAGCGAAAAAAGAAGCTCTTCTGTCGTATTTTGTTTGAGGAAGTAAAATAAAATCTTAAAATACGAATTTTATATTAAAAAAATCAATAAATATGGAGCTCAGCTTTTATTTACGTCTCATGATATTGCTACAATGAAAAACACAGTATTCAGAAGAGATGAAATATGGTTTGCAGCTTTGGATGAAAACCATAGCAGCCAAGTTTATTCCTTGTATGAAATTAGACGGGAAGACAATGAAAGAGTGAATAATTGCAAATTACGCTCAAACGGAATGCCAGTTCCGCTACTGCGGAACTGCTATTCCA
>ERZ506993.87-NODE-87-length-87307-cov-8.45489_pt1 | contig 87307 bp, 64 predicted proteins | sample MGYA00513167_ERZ506993 | MGnify/ENA metagenome assembly ERZ506993 | reverse complement strand
TATGGTACATTGTGTCCAAGCATAAGATGCCCCGGAACCGTAAGGTTTCCGGGGTTTTTCTGTTGTGTAAAAGAATAAAAGATTCGGCACTCAGTGTTTGCAGCAGAGCAGTGTGTGGGCGACAGAACGTAAGGCGTGGTTCTGTTTTGGTTCTATTTTTGATAGCTGATGTGGATTCAGCATGTTTTAATGGCAAATTGTTATTGTTGGACAAGCGGCATTAGTAAGATGATCATATATTCTTGTATACAAAGGAAATTGGATGGGATATAATAAAAATGAAAGGAGGATGTGATATGCCAGATGATGTAAGGAATGTAGTATATAAGTTTTCTTTGCAGTTGAGAAAGCTGTTGGGCAGCAGCTTATCGAAGGTGATTCTTTACGGTTCCTATGCTCGGGGGGATAATCATGATTTTTCCGATGTGGATTTAATGATATTGGTTAAAATGAGTGATTCGGAAATTAAGCGGATTGAAAATGATGTGTATGATATAGCCTTTGAAATAGAAATCGAGACGGGCATAGATATTTCTCCGATAATAAAGAATGAAGCACAGTATGAATATTGGGTGGACACTTTGCCTTTCTACAGAAATGTAAGAGATGAAGGGGTAGTGATAAATGGATAGCAAAGCGGAAGATTTATGCATATACAGGTATCGGACCGCGTTGGAGACTTTAGAAACAGCAAAATTGTGTATGGAAAACCGACATTATAAGGATGCTATTAATCGGGGCTATTATGCTGCATTTTATGCAATAAAGGCAGTATTAGCTTTGGGGGAGGTTGATTTTAAAAGACACAAAGATGCGGTTGCATATTTTAATCAGTATTTTGTGGCTACAGATATTTTTCCTAGAGAGATTGGGAGAAAGCTGGGGCGCCTAAAACGGAAAAGAGAAGCCAGCGATTATGATGATTTCTACATTGCTTCATTAGATGAGACTGCGGAGCAATTACATTCTGCTGAGGACATTGTGGTTAGTGTAAGGATTTATCTGGAGCAGAACAGAGGTATAGTGATATAAGCCGTGGTTCTAATATGGTTCTAAAAAAATTGCGGTGGCACATTATAATTCGTAAAAATAGCGGTAATAGCAGCGATTAGGATAAAAACTGTCCTTAAAGGTCCGCGTTTTGGGTCAGATTAAAATGTGAAGGCGGACGTACTGTTGGTTCAGGCCGTGTTGCTGCAATCATCGAGTAATATAATCTAAATATAGATTCGTATCTATGGTACATTGTGTCCAAGCATAAGATGCCCCGGAACCGTAAGGTTTCCGGGGTTTTTCTGTTGTGTAAAAATATAATATAAGGTTGTAACAAAATAGGAGAATTTGGTACTAACGAGTAGAAGGAGGGGAGGGTAAACGTGCAGTCGATAGAAGAAATATACGAGATGTATTCAAAAAAAGTATTTTTGTTTTTATTGAGTAAGACAAATAATGAACATCTTGCAGAAGAGCTTACGCAGGAGACTTTTTTTCAAGCTGTTCAATGTATTGACCGGTTTAAGGGGAATAGCTCCATATTGACATGGTTGTGTGGAATCGCTAAAAATGTTTGGCTGAAATATGTAAGAAAACATCAGGAGGTTTTATCCATAGAGGATGATATCCTGGAAATAGAAGATAAAAAAGATATAAATGTTCAATGGGAACAAAAAGAGATTTTACAGTTGATACATGATTTGAATGAGCCGGTGCGTGAAGTCATGTATCTGAGGTTGATCAGTAATTTATCTTTTGCTGAAATCGGTGAGATTATCGGCAAAACAGAAAACTGGACAAGGGTCACTTTCTTTAGGGGAAAACAAAAAATTGTAAAGGAGATTTTGAAAGATGAATAAAGAGCTTCCATGTTATATTATTTCGGATCTATTACCGCTGTATCAGGATGATATATTATCGGAACAAACGAAAAAGGATATTGATAGACATTTAAGCCAATGCAAAGATTGTAAAAAAAAGATGGATGATATGAAAATGCAGATAGATGTTCAAACTTCTGATGTTGAATTAAAAAATAATCCTTTAAAAAAAGTTAGATTTTATCAAAAAGCGCTGACGGCTTTGGGGGCAATTATAGCTTTTATTTTGGGTGCATGTTTTCCAATTGCTGTATTAGGGCTTACGGTTCTCGAACGGGGAGAGATAGCCAATTATCAAATTCAAAGAGTAAAAAGTCTTTGGTATGTATTGGCGTCATGGAGTTGTGTTGCGGGGATTATAGTATGTGCAGTTTATTTTTTGCTCATACTGCTTATCAGAAAGATGATCAGAAAGAATACCGCAAAAAAAATGTTTTAAAAGTATCTGCTGATATTTTATCACATAGAGGATCGTATGGTACATTGTGTCCAAGCATAAGATGCCCGTAGAACTTAGGTTCTGCGGGTTTTTCTGTTGAGACTGCAGTAAAAAGACAGTATTTCGTGGAGTACACACTTCATGGATACTATCTTTTTACTTTATAGAAAAAGTACAAATATCAGAAAAAAATCCTAAATTCGTAGAAGCATCGTAAAATATTAAAAAAATCAAATTAATATATTCCTAAAGGGTTTTCAGAAGGACGTGTTAGAATATCAATAGAAATTAAGTAATACGAAGAGGAGAGACAGAAATGAAAGTAAAAAAAGTATTTGCCGTTATGCTTGCCGCATCAATGGCTATGGGAATAACAGCATGTGGAGGCAGCGATAAAACAGAAACTAAAACTGAGACAAAAACAGAAGCAGATTCTGATAAAAAAGAGGATGCGCTGACTATATGGGCATGGGATGAGGCATTTAATATCAAAGCTGCACAGGATGCAAAAGAAATGTATCTAAAAACCAATCCGGATGTGGAAATAGATATTGTAACAATGGCACAGGATGATATTGTAGCAAAGTTAAATACAAGCCTTTCATCATCTTCTTATGAGGGACTTCCTGATATCGTTCTGATAGAAGACTATAAAGCACAGGGATATCTGACATCTTACCAAGATGAATTTGCCGATTTATCTGATATTGTAAATCCGGAGGATTTCGCCAGTTATAAAACGGCTGTAAACCAGGTAGATGGTAAAACTTACGGAGTACCTTTTGACAGTGGTGTGGCTGCAACTTTTTACCGTACAGACTATATTGAACAGGCCGGATATACACAGGAAGATATGCAGAACCTGACATGGGAAAAATACATGGAGATTGGTAAAGCTGTAAAAGAAAAATGCGGGGTTGATATGTGTACACTGGATCCAAGTGATATCGGTCAGATCCGCATGATGATGCAGAGCGCAGGAGCATGGTACACAGGAGAAGACGGAAAGGTGACAATTGCCGGCAATGATGCCCTGAAAGATGCCATTAGCGTATACAAAGCATTAGTTGATTCAGGTTGTACAAAACAGGTTTCTGACTGGGATCAGTTTGTAGGTGCATTTAATAACGGAGATGTTGCCTCTGTTATAACAGGATGCTGGATTGCTCCATCTATCCAGAAAGCAGAGGACCAGAGCGGAAAATGGGCTGTGGCTCAGTTCCCGAAAATGGAAGCCAATGACAAATCTGTGAATGCATCATCTATCGGCGGTGGCGGATGGTATGTACTGAAAAATGTGGGTCATGAGGATGTGGCAAAAGATTTTCTTAAGAATACATTTGCAGGCAGTGCAGAACTGATGAATACACTGGCATCTGACATTACATTGGTAAGTACAATGAACAAGGCGGTTGAGGGTGAAAATTATAAAGCAGGCAGTGAGTTCTTCGGCGGACAGAAAATCTTCGGGGACTTTGCCGAGTGGACAGGAAATGTGCCTTCAGTAAATTATGGTTTAAATACATATGCGATTGAAGACTTAATGACAGAAGCAGTACAGGCCATTGTCGGCGGAGCTGATATAGACAGTACCTTGAAGGATTATCAGGCTCAGGCAGAAGCTGCCACAGCACAATAAAGCAAAAGTAAGAGGGGTGCTGCAGGAAATGCGGTACCCCTATTTTTAGGAGCATACTATGAAAAAAACTAACGTGTATAGTAAATTAGACAGACGAGCATGGCTTTTCATTATACCGAGTTTAGTCTTAATTTGCACATTTGTATTTTACCCAATGGTACAGGCTTTTCTTACTTCCTTCCAGACAGGGGTTGCCAATAATCTGGAGTTTGGGGGAATTGCCAACTATAAACGTCTGCTGACGGATTCTACATTTAAGAAAGCATTATTTAACACCGTTTTATTTCTGATCGTACAGGTTCCGTTGATGATTCTCATGGCTCTTGGTATATCCTCCATGCTAAATAACAAAAAGCTGAAATGCAGAGGATTTTTCAGAACAGCTATTTTCCTGCCGTGTGTGACATCACTGGTTGCTTATTCTATTATTTTTAAGAGTCTTTTTGCAAATGACGGATTTATCAATGGTCTGCTTATGAATCTGCATCTGATAGCAGAGCCGATCAACTGGCTGACCAATAATATTTTTGCGAGAGTTTTGATCATCTTTGCCATTACCTGGAGGTGGACAGGATACAATATGATTTTTTACCTCTCAGGTCTTCAGAGTATTGATGATTCTGTGTATGAGGCAGCTTCTATTGACGGAGCCAATGGTTTCCAGAAATTCCGTTACATGACACTTCCTCTGCTGAAACCGATCATCTTATTTACTACAATCAATTCAACGATCGGAACACTTCAGTTGTTTGATGAACCTATGAACATAACGCAGGGAGGTCCGGCGAATGCCACCATTACGATTTCACAGTATATATACAACCTGCTTTTCAAATATCAGCCTAATTTTGGATATGCTGCGGCAGTTTCCTATGTAATAGTAGTATTAATTGTATTATTATCATTTATTCAGATGAAAGTGGGTGACAAGGATGAGTAAGAAAACAAAAGCCATGAATGTGGTTCAGTACATAATATTGATAATCCTTACCGTAGTATCCATATTTCCATTTTTCTGGATGGTAATTGCGGCAACCAACAAATCAGTAGATGTTACGAAGGGAACACTGCTTCCGGGAACCTATCTCATGGAGAATCTGAAACATCTCATGGAGTCAGATCTGCAGTATATGACTGCATTTAAGAATTCACTGATCATAGCTGTGGTTACCACCACATTGGCCATGGTCATATCATCTGCTGCTGGTTATGCATTTGAAGTTTATAAGTCAAAAGTAAGAGACAGGGTATTCAGCATTGTGCTTCTGTCTATGATGGTGCCTTTCGCGGCATTGATGGTCCCCTTGTTTCGCCTGTTCAGTAAATTCAACAAGATTCCGGTTCTTAGCTGGATTGGGTTAAATTCTTCCGGAGCTGTTATTATTGTGGCTGTTGCAACCGCTTTCTTGATCTTTTTCTTTCGGCAGAATACCAAGACATTTCCGAAAGAGCTGATTGAAGCATCCAGAATTGATGGATTGGGAGAGTTCGGTATTTTTACAAGGATATATATGCCGACCATGAAATCTACTTATGCAGCAGCAGTTGTAGTTACTTTTATGACAAGCTGGAATAATTATTTGTGGCCGTTGATCGCACTGCAGTCAGAGCAGAAGAGAACCCTGCCGCTGATCATATCAGCTATGGGATCTTCTTATACACCGGACTACGGCATGATGATGACTGCCGTTGTTCTTGCTACTTTGCCTACCGCACTGATATTCTTCTTAATGCAGAAGCAGTTTGTGGCAGGTATGACAGGTTCTGTAAAAGGATAATCATATCCCGGTAAAGGAAGGAGAAGGAAGATGAAAAAAGGGATGATAGCAGCAGTGGGACTTCTTTCGTTAATGCTGATACCACGTCCGGTATCCATTCATGCAGCGGAAAATCCAAAGGTTTTTATGGAAATTCAGGATTACAAGAAAGAAGATAAATCCCTTCAGGTAAGCTGTATGATGGAAAATGGGGATGATGTGACAAACGGAAAACTTCGGGTGTTTTACGAGGCTGAAAAAATAACACTTGTATCAAGCGAATCCGGAGAAGCACTCTCGGGTGGCATGGTGGAGGTAAACGACTGCCTCACTGGCAACAAAGAGGAGGGGGAGATGGTCCTGGCATTTGCCTCGGCCCAGGCAGTTGCCGCAGATGGAAGCCTTCTGGACATTGCGTTTGAACTGAAAGATGATGTAAAGGAAGGCGATAAGATCACCTTTCAGATAGAGGCCGAGAAACTGGCAGGTGACCGGGGTAATCATGAGGCATCCACTCCTAAAATCATTTATACGGTAGGGGGAGAACAGGAAGAAGAAGGTCAGAACAAGGACGACAATAAAGACAACAACAAGGATAACAAAGATGATGGCAAAAGCACACCTTCCGGCAATGACAAAAAGGGAGGCAGCAGCAAAAAAGGTGGTGGCGTCAAAACAGGTGACGAATCACCGGTAGGTTTTTACCTGGCGCTGGGTGCAGGAGCCATAGCGGTTATTCTGGGAAGTAAAGTTGTGCTGAATAAGAAAAGGAAAGATAAAGAATCCAAATAATCAGAAGATGGAGGTTTCTATGAAAAGCAAAAGATGTTTTAAGAAGACAGTCACTGGAATGTCAGTGCTTGCCATGAGTGCATCCGTGATAGCTCCGGCTGCGCCTGTTATGGCGGCGGAACAGCAGGAGATGCCCATGCAGCAGGAGAGCAGCGTTGAATTGACTTATGATGAAATCAAAGCAAATGATAATGTGCTCTATACTGTAAACTGCGGTACCCCGGACCCTTCTGTCGTACCTAATCAGGAGTCAGAGCGTATGGGGCTTATGCAGTCCTCTGTTGACCAGGAGTATGGGACAGATCCCGGTACCAGCACTATATGGGGGCGTGATGCTGAAAATGAATATTCCCAGGCAGTCAACAGCGGCGATGATGCAACAGATATTGGAAACAGCTTTATTTATATGTCAGATACAGTTCAGTTTGATAAGTATAAAAGTGCTCTGGGGTATTCTTTTGAGGTCCCCACGAGTCCCATTGAAGGACTGGAGGAGGACACCTATGAGGTAACGGTTGCCTTCAAACATTACTGGGATAACCGTATGGTCAATGTCATGATGGAAGATCAGACCGTGGCTACAGATGTAGAATTAAAATACGGTGAATGGGTAAGCAGAACTTTTAAAGTAAAAGTCACAGATGGGGAATTGAACTTACAGGTAAAATCACCCAGAAGGACGGGCACCAATCAGGACCCTATTCTGAATTATGTGAAGGTAAGGGCAGTGGATGAGGAGAACAAAGAGGCTCCAAATTACACTTCTTTTACAGGTGTGGCAGGTGAGCCTATGTATGACACCAACGGAAACCAGATTCAGGCACATGGCGGACAGATACAGCAGCTCACTATAGATGGGGTTACAAAATGGTACTGGATCGGTGAAGACAAAACCAATGATTACCGGCCTGTAGGCGGTATTCATATGTACAGCTCTGAGGATCTGTATAACTGGACCGATGAGGGCGTGGTTCTGCGTACCATGGAAAATCCGGAGCAGTTTGAGACAGACGAATATTTCAGCAGCCTGTATGGTGACTGTACGGAAGAAGAAAAAGAACAGATTTTTATTGATCTGGATAAAAACAGCGGAGTAATGGAACGCCCTAAAATGCTTTATAACGAAAAGACAGGAAAATATGTCATCTGGTTCCATGCAGATGGGCGTTATCCGGGAAGTGATGCAGACTATGGAAAGGCAAAAGCAGGCGTAGCCATCAGCGACAGTCCTACAGGTCCGTTCAAACTTCTGGGAAGCTATAAATTGAATTACCACAATGATCCGAATGCAGATCACGGTTATGACGGATGGGAAGGCCGCGGCTCTGTCCGTGATATGAACCTGTTCAAAGACGATGACGGAACTGCATACGTGATTTATTCTTCTGAGGGAAACAAAACTACATTTATCTCTAAGTTAAGCGAAGATTATACACAGCTGGCAGTTGACCGTGATGAGGCGGAAGAAGGCGTTGATTTTACCCGTAACTTTATAGGCTGGTCCAGAGAAGCTCCGGCTATGTTCAAATACCGTGATAAATACTATATGGTAAATTCAGGATGTACCGGATGGAGTCCGAACCCTGCAAAATATGCGGTCGCAGATCATCCAATGGGCCCCTGGACAGATATGGGAGACCCATGTACAGATTGGGAAAGTGATACCACATATCATACACAGAGTACCTGCGTATTCCCTGTTGATGCAGAAAACGGAAAATATATCTACATGGGTGACAGATGGAATGCAGGAGATTTAAGTGAATCCAGATATGTATGGCTCCCGGTAGAGTTCCAGCCGGATAACAGAATTGCTCTTAGGAGATATGAAAACTGGGACTTAAGCGCTTTGGACGGCAAAGGAAACTTTGAGATAAAGACTGAGCTTCCGGCTGCAGTTTCTTCCTCTGCATCTATTATGGAGCAGCTTCCGGCGGAAATCACCATTACCTACGGAACAGAGGAAGAGACCACACCGGTAACATGGGAAGTACCGGAATATGATGAAAACAAAATGGGGACTGTCACTGTAACAGGAACCATGACAGAAAAAGGAAGAACCTTTACACATGATATTCATGTGATCAACCAGAACACGCTGTATTTCTTCGACAGCGGTGCAGAGACATCAGAATATTTTGACGCAGTGAAGAAAGAACTGGGGAGCAAGGTAAAGAACGAAACTGCAGACCCCAAATACACAGAAGAAAATAAAGCCGGATTTGCAGGTACAACAGATGCAGAATCCCCTGACAGCTATGATGTGGGATACCACGACGGAAACAATTGTCTTGAAAACGGCTGGTGGGCAGAGAGCGGCAGAAATATTGAATACGCATTTGAACTTCAGCCCGGAACCTATACACTTTCAGCCGGCTTCCAGGAATGGTGGAATACCAACAGAGATATGAAACTGACGATCAGCATGGGAGAAAAGGTGCTGGCAGAACAGGACTTTTCACTGGCATCCAGTGACAAGGATCTGCAGATCGATCAGGCATTTGAGGTAACTGAAGCAGGTAAGGTTATGGCAAGTATCAGTAAAAGAGGCGGCGGAGATCCGGTACTTAGCTGGATGGGAATTGCAGGCACTGAGAAGGAAGAACCTTCTGATGAAGTGAATCGCAAAAGCCTGGAACTGGCAGTAGCCATGGCAGAAAAACTGGAGCAGGAACAGAAGGAAAACCAGTGTTATACTGCAGCAAGCTGGGAGAATGTACAGAAAGCCCTGGACAGCGCAAGAACACTGATGGAAAATACGGAAGCTACACAGGAACAGGTTGACAGCGCATTCATTGAATTGATGACAGCATGTAATCTTCTGGAAAACGGTGTGCAGAAGGTAGGTCTGAAGGCTGCCATTGAAGGAACAAAAGCCGTTCTGGCGGATGAGGCTTCTTTAGAGCAGTATACACCAGAAAGTGTACAGGCAGTAAGAGATGCACTTGCGGAGGCAGAGCGTGTATTTGCAGAAGACAGCGCAGACCAGGAAACAGTGAACCGGGCATCCAGGAGCCTAATGGATGCAGTCACCGGAATGCTTGTAGATGAAGAAAGCTCAAGACTGGATATTTTGATCCAGAAAGCAGAAAGCCTTCTTAAAGACAAGGATAAATATACAGCATCCAGTATTCAGATATTAGAGGACGCTTTGAACGCAGCAAAGACAATAAATGATAATCCACAGGCAACAGAAGCAGAGATCAATGAAGCTTACAACAAACTGGCAGAGGCTATGACCACACTTGTAAGAAAAGGTAATAAAGAAGAATTGAAAAATGCACTGGATAAAGCCAATGAGATTCTGAATGAGTCTGAAAAATATCTGGAGGAAAGCATTGCCGGACTGAAAACCGTGACAACAGAAGCTCAGGCTGTATATGACAGTGAGGATGCAGATGGGGAAGCTGTTGGTGAGGTCCTGAAAAAACTGATTGACGAGATCCTGAAAGCACGTCTCATGGGTGATGTGAATATGGATGGAGCTGTTGATACGGAAGATTCAGCAGAAGTGCTGAAAGCCGTTGCAGAACTGGGAGAGCTTACAGATGAGCAGAATCAGGTAGCTGATGTAAATCAAGACGGAATGGCAGACAGCAATGATGCAGCATCCATTCTTCAATACGCGGCAGAAAAAATAACTGTATTTTAATGTATGATAAAGGGCAGAAATTATAAGGCGGAAAGCTTAATGGTTTCTGCCCCTTTTCAGGAAAAAGGAGACATAAAATGAAACCAATGTTAGAGTGGCTGGAGAATCCGGAAGTGTTTCAGGTAAATCGATGTGAGGCCCATTCAGATCACACATTTTATCTGAACCGGGAAGAGATGGAACAGGGAGAGTCAGCTCTTATCCAGAGCCTGAACGGCAGATGGAAGTTTTCTTATGCAGAGAATCCGTCAAAGAGGGCCGTGGATTTTTATAAAATGGAAAATTCCTGCCGGGAGTTTTCGGATATTGAGGTACCCGGACACATACAGCTTCAGGGGTATGACAGATGCCAGTACATTAACACCATGTATCCATGGGATGGCCAGGAAGAATTAAGGCCTCCATACATATCAAAAGTATATAACCCCACGGCATCTTATGTGAAATATTTCCGTCTGGAAGAGGCACTGAAGGGAAAACGTATATTTTTGAACTTCCAGGGGGTCGAGACTGCATTCTATGTATGGCTGAATGGTGAATTTGTGGGATATGGTGAGGATTCCTTTACTCCTTCGGAATTTGAAGTGACGGATTTTGTGCATGAGGGTGACAATAAGCTGGCTGTGGAAGTGTATAAAAGAAGCAGTGCCAGCTGGCTGGAAGACCAGGATTTCTGGCGTTTTTCGGGGATTTTCAGGGATGTGTTCCTGTATGCAGTACCCTCTGTGCATGTAAGAGATATATTCATTCATGGAGGCCTTGAAAACGATTACACAGATGGAATCCTGGATGCAGAACTTCAGATCATGGGAGAGTCCCGGGGAGTGGTACGGGCAGTGTTATGGGACAGGGACCACTGTTGTATGGGAGAGTCTGTACTGCCGGTAAAGGAAAATATGCGGATCACCATGAAACCGGGAAAGGTCCATGCATGGTCTGCAGAGGACCCTTATCTGTATACACTTGAAATTACCATCAGTGATATAGAGGAAAAGACTGTGGAGATAGTCTGCCAGAACGTGGGATTCCGGAATTTTGAGATGATAGACAACGTTATGTGTATAAATGGAAAGCGCATTGTATTCCATGGGGTCAACCGGCATGAATTCAATGCCCACAGAGGCCGTTCCATTACTGAGGAGGACATGATGTGGGATATTCGTTTTCTGAAAGAAAACAATATCAATGCAGTGAGAACCTCACATTATCCAAACCAAAGCCTGTGGTATGAACTCTGCGACAGATACGGGATCTATCTTATTGACGAAGCGAATCTTGAGAGCCACGGTTCCTGGCAGAAATTAAGTGTATGTGAACCATCCTGGAATGTACCTGGTTCTCTTCCGGAGTGGAAAGAAGCTGTTCTTGACAGGGCAAAATCCATGCTGGAGAGGGATAAGAACCACCCTTCCATAGTAATATGGTCCTGCGGAAATGAATCCTATGCAGGGGAAGATATTCTTGCCATGAGCCGTTATTTTCATGAGAGGGACAATTCCCGGCTGGTCCATTATGAGGGGGTATTCTGGAGAAGAGAATATGAACATATCAGCGATATGGAGAGCAGAATGTATGCGAAGCCGCAGGAAATCGCGGAATATCTCAGAACTCCGGGAGCAAAGCCCTATATAAGCTGCGAATATATGCACGCTATGGGCAACTCACTGGGAGGGATGGAGTTATATACAGAATTGGAAGATATGTTCCCGGGATATCAGGGTGGTTTTATTTGGGATTATATTGACCAGGCTGTCTTTAAAAAAGAAGAGAATGGGGAAGAGAGACTTGTGTACGGCGGAGACTTTGATGAGCGTGCCACAGATTACTGCTTCTGCACCAATGGCATCGTATATGCTGACAGAACTGTTTCCCCTAAAGTCCAGGAGGTAAAACAGCTTTTTTCCAATATTCGTATTACAGTGAGCCGGAAAGAGGTGACAGTGGAGAACAGGAATTTGTTCACGGATCTGAGCAGGTATGGATTCCTTTTAAAAGCCGAAAAGGAAGGGGTATGCCTGACTAAGAAAGTTCTTGAGATCCAGGCAGCACCGGGTGAAATGGTTTCTGTACCGATTGCAGAATATCTTCCCTCTATACAGGATGAATATGTGGTCACGGTCACTGCGGTGTTAAAGAAAGGGGAGACTCTGCTTTTGGCCGGACATGAGGTGGCATTTGGACAGACAGTTATAGGAAAATGGAAACCTGAGGAGAGAAAAATCGCAGAAGAGGAAACACAGCAGTTCAAAGTGGTATATGGAGATGTGAATATAGGGGTAAAAGGAAAGGGATTTTCCTGTATGTTCTCCAAAGGAGAAGGTGGGATCATTTCCCTTGTATATAATGAGGAAGAGTATATTACCAGAACTCCCCGACCCTCTTTTTACAGGGCTTCTACAGACAATGACAAAGGCATGCAGTCTCTTTACAGGGACAGCGGATGGATTGCCGCTTCTATGGGGATTCAGTATATATCTGATAGTTTTCGTGTAAAAGAGAGCAAAAATACAGTTAAGATATCTACAGAGTATAAAGCCAGATTTCCCGAGGAATTCCGGTGCAGGGTGGAATATACTATAACTGCCGGAGGGGAACTGGAAGTGTCCCTTTATTATCCGGGGATTCATGCTGAAGAGTATATTCCTGTATTCGGAATAGATTTTAAACTAAAAAAAGAAAAGAACTGCTTCTCCTATTATGGATATGGACCCGAGGAAAATTATCCGGACAGAAGGTGCGGAGCAAAACTGGGCATTCACCGGAGTACAGCAGAACAGAATATGGCAAAATACCTGATTCCCCAGGAGTGCGGCAGCAGAGAAGGAGTACGGTATATAGACATTACGGACAGAAATGGGAAAGGTATCCGCGTACAGGCAGCGGAGGAACCATTTACGGCAAGTGTGCTTCCCTACAGCTGCTGGGAACTGGAGAATGCCATGCACAGGGAAGAACTTCCGCAGGTACATTATACCTGGCTGCGGCTGCTGGCAGTCCAGACTGGCGTAGGCGGCGATGACAGTTGGGGAGCCCCGGTGCATGAGCCCTTCAAGGTAAAGGCAGACCAGCCCATATCCCTGCACTTCTGTATCCGTCCTGTTTGATACATGAAAAAATAATGCCGGAAAATAAAGGAGAGACATATGAGGAAAAAGCAAAGACTCAGAAGAACTACAGCCGGGATATCGGCACTTGTTATGGGAACGTCCATGATTCTTTCAGGTACATCGCCTGTGCTGGCAGGTATAGATGAGACAAAAGCGGGCAGCATCACCGCAGACCCGGATATTCACCACCAGACTTTAGAAGGCTGGGGGACCTCACTTTGCTGGTGGGGCAACGTGATTGGCTCATGGGGAGATGCGGACTGGAATGGCGACGGCAGACCGGACCGGGAAGAAATTGCAGAACTGGCATTTTCACCGGAATATTTAAATCTTAACATTGTCCGTTACAACGTGGGCGGCGGTGACCGGGAAAATTCCAGTATGAAAAGGTGTGAAGGTCTGGTACCCGGGTGGACAGAAGATATGACAGGAACGGCGGACGGTACGGCGGCTTTTGACCCGGAGCTCTTTTACGGTAAGACCACAGAGGAGATGAGCGATGCGGGGCAGCTTTGGATGCTGGAGCAGGCGAACCAATATCGAAAGGCCTATGCAGAAGAACTCGGCAGGGAGAATGATGTTATCAATAAAGTATTTTCTAACTCTCCGCCTTATTATATGACAAAGTCAGGGACATCCACCGGAGGAAGCTGGGGGAATCCCAACAACCTGAAAGACGACTGCTATGACGATTTTGCCATGTATATGGCAAGAGCCACAAAATGGGTGGATGAGAACCTGGAGAGTAAATTTGGTGTGGGGGTGTCTTATGTGGAACCATTGAACGAACCCGACACCAGTTACTGGTATGAAGGCAGTACAAAGCAGGAGGGATGTATTTTCAACAACGGTGAAGTACAGTCAAAGGCCTATAGAGAGATGCAGAATGCAATGGATGCAGATGAGTTCCAGGGCACTCTTGATGATGTGATGATCACGGGTACAGACGAAACCAGTCTGTGGAGTGCAATCAACTCCTTCAACCGGCTGGATGATGATGTGAAGGCCAATATGGAGACCATAAGTGCCCATACCTACAGCGGCAATGACAGTGAAAGAAAAGAACTGCACAGAATAGCAAAGTCAAATGATAAAGGCTTGTGGATGTCAGAAGTGACAAAGGGCGGCGGAAGCCATTATGAGGGGTGCCATGAATCCATGGACGCGGTTAATACCCGCTCCCAGAGCGAGGGTATCATGGCAGACCTTAAGTATATGCAGCCCTCCGCATGGATCGCATGGCTTGTGGCAGACAGCGAATATGAATATCTCCAGACAAATTCCAACTGGGGTCTGCTCCATGCGGTGTTTGAAAAAGACGGACAGCCTGTGCCTGACTATCATACCAATTTGGTAGATGCAGACGGAAACAGGAAAGAAGGGGTTCCCGGTGAGGGATACTGGGCTGTGACAAAACAGTTCTACACCATGATGCAGTACAGTAAGTATCTGAAGGCGGGATATATTATGATTGATATAGATGATGCTGATATGTGTGCAGCCATTTCTCCGGAAGGAGATGAACTGGTGGTTGTTGCCCAGAACTTCGGCGGTGACCGGCAGGAGACTTTGGATCTGGGGGCTTTTCATGGAGCTGATACAGCAGAATTATACAGAACATCGGATACAGAAAGCTGTGAGCTGGCAGAAACCCAGGATGTGACAGACGGTATGCTTGATATAATGCTTCCCGCAAACTCTGTCTCTACTTATGTGGTAAGGAACTCTGACGGTGCAGCTATCTGCGATCCGGGTAATTATGGTGAGATAATAGAAGCAGATATTGAAAACCCTGAAAAACCATGGGCTTCAGAGAGCAATAAGTTCTCATACGAGGGCAGCTGGGGAGAATCATCAGAGGAGTATGGCGGAGGTAAATACAGCAATGAAGAGAATGCCTCTGTTACATTTACCTTCGATGGAACGCAGGCTATGATCTATGGAAGTAAAGCGCCGGAAGGGGCATCGGTCCTTATATCTGTCGACGGTAAAGAACCGGTGGAAGTCTCTCTGGAGGCAGAGGATAAGGACGGGGAGGCACTGCTTTACTATACAGGACAGCTCGATCAGGGAACCCACACAGTTGCCATCACAAAAAAAGAAGGACAGGAAGGCAGACTGCTGGAGATTAATTATGCCAAGATCATCCATGGAACCCTGGAAGAAAAGATTGAAAAAATTCAGGAGTTAGGGCCGGTATATACGGTGAACGGTGTGATTCCTGTGCTTCCTGATACTGTATTTGCACAGACTAATATGGGAAATATCGTGGAAAAGGCAGTGACCTGGGAACTGGAAGGCACGGATTTCACAGAGGATGTGGTACTGAATGGATATGTGGAGGGGACTTCTGTAGCAGCATCCGCAGAAGTACAGGTAGTTCCGGAAAATATCAGGTATTTTATTGACTGTAATAATCCGGAATCTCCGGTATACAGTGAAACAGACAGCTATGCAGGACTCATAAATGAAACCCCTGATCAGAAATATACAGAGGGAACCTGGGGCTATCTGGACGACTATGGCGCATATAACGGAAATAAAGAAGACAGCTACGATATGGGATGGTATGCAGAAGCAGGACAGGAAATCAGATATACAGTTCCTCTTGATGCAGGTACCTATAGAATGAATCTGGGATTCAAGGAATGGTGGAACCAGGACCGGCCTATGAAAGTATCACTTATGACGGAGGAAGGGACCACAGAGCTTGGAAAGGCAAATACATGGAATAACGGCAATCCGTGGAATGAGGAGTCTTATGAATTTACAATAAGTAAAGAAGAAAATGTGACGGTAACAGTGGCTTCCGACGGAGGTCCCGATCCGGTATTGTCTTATATCAGAATTCAGGGGATTTTGGAAACACAGCCCTTAAAAGATGCCATTTTACAGGCAGAGGCACTCGACAGAAGTCAGTATGGGGAAGACGTGCTGGCTGCTCTGGATGAACTTGTACTGAATGCAAAACCTCTTTTCTATCAGGCAACTACTGTTCAGGAGGATTTTGATTGTGCGGCAGAAGATATTACAGCCAAACTGGAAGAGATGAATGGGGAAGTACAGACAGAAGCCGATATGACCAGCCTGAACCTGGCAATTCTAATGGCTGAAAAGATGGAAGCACAACAGGCGGAGAACCAGTGTTATACAGAGGAAAGCTGGGCAGCAGCAGCAGAGGCTCTTGAGGAAGCCAGAACTGTCAGAGAGAATCCACAGGCCCTGCAGGAAGAGGTGGATACTGCTTTTCTGAATCTGGTCACTGTCTGCAATATGGTGGAAACCGGAGTGCAGAAGGTGGGATTAAAGGCAGTGATCCAGGGAACAGAATCGATTCTCAGGGATGAAGAGGCGCTGAAGGAATATACAGAAGAAAGCGTTCAGGCCGTTAGAGAGGCACTTTCTCATGCACAGTCTGTGTTTGAAAAGGATGTGGACCAGGAAACCGTAAACCAGGCGGCCAGAACACTTATGGATGCGGTAACGGGTATGCTGGTAAAAGAGGAGGCTGACAGATTGGATATTCTCATCCAAAAGGCAGAAGAACTGCTGGCCGGAGGAGATCAGTATACACCATCCAGTGTGGAACGTCTCAAGAACGCCATTGAGTATGCAAAAACTGCTCAAAATGCAGATGAGGCATATGCTCAGCTTGCAGAAGCTATGACATCACTTGTGAGAAAGGCGAATAAAGATGAGCTTATAAATGCCATCCATATGGCAGAAGAAATACTGGCACAGCCGGAGAAATATGTTCCTTCCAGTATTGCGGGACTTCAGATATTGACAGATGAAGCACAATTAGTTTATGATGATAGCGAAGCAGATAAAGAGCGTGTGGGAGAGACACTGAAAAAGCTCATAGACGAGATTTTGAAGGCTCGTTTGATGGGAGACGTGAATCTTAACGGTACAGTAGATACTGAAGATACTGCTGTCCTGCTGCAATATAATGCGGAACTTACAGAGTTGTCAGATGAACAGTTAAAAGCAGCAGATACAGACAGGAACGGAGCGGCGGACTCCGGTGATGCAGCTATTATACTGCAGTATGCTGCTGAGAAGATCGTATCTTTCTAAAAATGAAGGATACAGAATCCGGGTGTGTCTAAAATCAGATATGCCCGGATTTTTAAATGTAATGAAACTTGGGGGCTTTTATTTTTAAGGAACGAGGATGGGAAAAAGACTATGGAAAATACATGCAGGATAATGGTGATAGATGATGAATTCATTATGCGCCAGGGAATACGTTTTATGATGAGATGGGAAGAAGAGGGATACGAGATCGCAGGGGAAGCGTCCAATGGGAAAGAGGCCCTTGCTTTGATCCCTCAGATAAATCCTCATATTATTCTATGTGATATCGCAATGCCTGTCATGAACGGTCTTGATTTCATTAAGATAGTCAACAGGGAATACCCGGATATAAAAATAGTTGTTCTCAGCAGCTATGATAATTTTGAGTATGTCAGGGAGGCATTGGTAAACGGCGCAGTAGACTATGTGCTGAAACCTACACTCAATCCGGAAGAACTGCTGAAGATACTGAGCCGGACAGCTGAGAAGATTCCGGGACTCCAGCTTGGGAGAAAAAAGTCTTCCAGTATTGAGAAAAAGATGGAAGATTTTTTCACGGAAGGAAAGGGCAGCGGAAAGGATTTCAGGGATACCTTCCCTTACAGCTGTTTCAGACTTTTTGTTTTGCCGCTGAGTTACAGGAACCAGAGCGGAGTAGTTGTTTCACCGGTTCTGTATGAGAAAACAGAAGCATTTTTAAAAAAACTGGGCTGCTGCAGATATCTGAAGTTCTTGTATCGTCAGGAAACCATGTGTGTGGTACTCAATTATGGAAGAAAAGATGAGGATGAAATTACAGAGGCTCTGGAAAACTTTCTGGAGGAGGCATCCCTTTTGTCTGACCGTGTGCTGGGAATTCTGGGGGAGCGCCACATACACCTGGAGGAATTGAGGCAGGAATTCCGAAGGCCGGGATTTCTTGAGCATGATGCATTTTATAATAAAGGAATTCATCTGTACAAAGAGCTGAATTTATATTCTGAAAAACAGCCTATGGGAAAGTTTGATTTCAGGAAGTTCACCTCAGCCATAGCCGTTAGGAAATATTCTGAGGCTATGGCTTTATTCAGTGAATACATTTATAAAGCTGTCAAAAACCAGATGCAGGAATTCAAACTTAAGAATCAGACTAAGAATCTTTTATATAATATTGTCGGAAGTTCTGAGGAACATGTGGAAGAGCTTGAAGACTTAAGAAGAGAATACTTCCGAAAGATGGAGGAGGCTTCATATTGTGATGATTTCCTGAAAGTATATGAAGAAATGCTGGGAAAATTGGGGAGGATTTTGGATAATACAGGCGAAAACCTTTACCTGGGAAAAATGCTGGATTATATTCAGCAGCATTCAGCAGAGGATCTGAATCTGCAGGAACTTGCGGAAGAGTTTAATTTTAGCTATTCTTATCTGTCAGCGTATTTTAACCAGCATGTAAGTGAAGGATTCAGTGAATATCTGAATAATATCCGTATCCAGAAAGCATGTGAGTTACTTGTGAAATCCAGAATGTCTATTTCCCAGATCAGTTCCGCTGTGGGATATGCGGATCAAAGTTATTTCTGCAGAGTGTTTAAAAGAATTACAGGGAAAACCCCCAGTACATACAGAAGGGAAAACTGGTGACAGAGATGAAAGGCAAAATATATGCGAACAGTATGGTTATTAAGATTCTTACAGTGGTGAGCCTGGGGATTCTGGGAGCTGTATTGATGGTGACATCGGTGATCGTAAGCCTTTCCAAAAATACATTTGTGAAAACATACGGGCTTTCTCAGGAGCAGGTATTTTTACGTATTGAGGATGAACTGAACTCCTACCATGAAGATCTGATGAAGCTGTACAGTGAAATGAATAGCAGCTGGAATCTGAAACTTTATCTTCAGCAGGAGGCCCCTAATCCTCAGATCGCTTTTAAAAATGCTTACAACGCGGACTATGATATGAAAAAAGCCATACCATCCAGTATGGACGATATTAATGTGCTGGCTGTAAGCAAAAATGGGGGAAGTTATCTGGATCGTGAGGAGACGATAACCACGCCGGTGGAGGAAATCATAGAATCAGAGGAAGCTAAATACGCTATGGAGAACCCTGAGTCTGTGCAGTATGTATTTAAAGAGAACGGCTATACTGCTACCACCAGAAATACGTCGGTTGTCATGGCGGTAAAAGCTTTGAAGTCCCCGGGAAGTGAGGTACCTTACGGGGTGGCTTATGTAACCATGAAAGAGAAAGATTTCATGGGATTCTATGATTATTTTGCCTCAGAGTACGCAAATTTTTATCTGGTAGATGAACATGGGATTGTTGTCTCTTCCTCCGATAAAGAGTCTGTAAGAACGCAGATGGTAACTGAGTTTTCCAGTACTAATACGCTTCTTAACATAAATCTGCCCTACTATAAGTGTACGGCATTCGGAATTATTAATAACGAAAAAGCCCTGGAACAAATATATGATACCCCAACTATTCTCATAATTTGCGTAATTATTATGATGATATCCTGTGTGGTTGTCTTCTATTTTGTACATCAGACAGCAAGTCCGCTTTCCAATCTGGTGGAAAAGATGTCCAATGCCAGAAAGATGAAATACAATGAACACATTAACCTTACAGGATCCAGGGAAATAGAAGAATTATCTTCTACATATAACGCCATGCTGGATGAGATGAACGGGTATATTGAAGAGGTGATGCAGATACAGAAGGAGAAGAGAAAAGCGGAAATTTCAGCTCTTCAGATGCAGATTAATCCGCATTACATTTACAACACTCTTGCCAGCATTAAATGGCTGATATTCCAGGGAGATGTGGAAAAGTCTACAAAAACATTGGATGCTTTCATAGCCCTTTTAAGGAACACTATCAGCAATATGGATGAATACATAACTATAGATAAAGAGATTCAGAACCTGAAAAATTATGTATTCATTAACAATACCAGGTATGGTGATAAAGTGCAGGTGGAATATTTTGTTACATATGGGTGTGAGGATTACACGCTGCCTAAAATGATACTGCAGCCTTTTTTGGAAAATGCCTTTTTCCATGCGTTTCCAGGGGAAACAAAGGGGAATATTAAGGTTATGGTCCGTACGCTGGGGGGAAAACTACAGATTCAGATTGCAGATGACGGGGTGGGTATGACAGGAGAGCGTCTGCAGGAGCTGACTTCCAGAACGGCGAAGACAGAACACTACAGCGGAATCGGAATCAATAATGTGGATGACAGGCTGAAGCTGATGTATGGTAATGCTTACGGGATTCAGATCGACAGTCGGGAAAATGAAGGGACTACAGTAACCGTATCCCTGCCGGCTATAAAAAATACAAAAAACAGAAAATAATTCTAATGCAAATAAAACAAAGTAATAATTTAAAAAATGTCATATAGAAAATCTTTTGGAAGTTGATAAGTATCAGGGAATTAAAAACAGAATGTTGATTAAGAAGAGTATGGAGATTTGGCCATACTCTTTTTTTATAATAAATTTCATAACTGTTTAGTACCATCGCAGACCTGCTGAATAGTTACTAAAGTTCCAAATAAATTACCAAATTCTTAAAAATTTTAAAAAGTGGAAAATGACATATTAAAATAGTAAAAAATAGAAGGAAATAAATACTAAAAGGTTTGAATCTTGCCATGATATAATAATTTAAACACTATTTCTGATCAAAGATAATAGGGACTCCAGGAGTGAGCCAGGCAAAAATTCCATCGCCAAAGGTGATTCTGCACGGGTTTTGCTCGTAACTGTGAGGGTACTGAATAGGAGGGAATTATGGCAAAAAAGAAGAGAGGAAAAAAAATGTGTGCTTTGGCGTTGACCGCAGCAGTGGCAGGCAGTGTTTTGCCGGCAGGTCAGACTACGGAGGCACGGGCAGAAGGATTGGAAGTAAATTCATATGAACCAAGCTGGGATTCCGTGGAGCAGGTTACTGCGGCACCGGAATGGTTTCAGGATGCAAAATTCGGAATCTATTTTCATTGGGGAGCATTTACAACTCCGGAACATGTGGATGAATGGTACGGACAGCATATGTATAACGGATCCGGAGCGGGCTATGATTATCATGTAAACACTTATGGGTGGCCGACAGAATGGCCATACCATAACTTTATCGTGGGAGCAGAGGACAAGGCCGGAAACTGGGTGCAGTTTGCGCCAAAATTGACAGCAGATTATGCCCAGGGAAGTGAGGACGGTAAGTTTGATCCCAATGCATGGGCAAAATTATTTAAGGAAGCAGGAGCTAAGTTCGCAGGACCGGTTATGGAGCATCATGACGGATACTCTATGTGGGACAGTGATGTAAATCCCTGGAATTCTGTAGATCTTGGTCCAAAGCTGGATTTGGCGGAGCTTTTTGTTGAGGCGATCCGTGGTGAGGATATGAAGGTCTTATCTGCTATGCATCATGCCTATAATGTTACCGGAGGATTTTACAGTTCTGCCTGGGATGAAAAACCATGGGAAACCCCTGTGGAGGGAATGACTGTGGATGATATGAAAAAATTATATGGTCAGTTCTCAACCGAGGAAGAGAGAGATGAATACTGGCTGGCAAAATTGAAGGAGGTAATTGATAAATATGATCCTGATATTATCTGGCAGGATTTTCAGGTTGGATTGCTGAGTGAAGAAGCCAGGCTCGAATTTCTTTCATACTTTTACAATAAGGATGTGGAAGAGAATGGGGATGGTGTTGTAGCTACATACAAATATAATCACGAAATAAATGATGGATTTACAGAGCAAAGTGCAGTGCCGGATTATGAACGAGGCGGCCCGGGTGGAATGAGAGATTTTTATTGGCTGACAGACGATTCCGTAAGTCAGGGCACCTGGAGTTATACAGACGGAATGCAATATTACAGTGCAAAAACACTGATCAATGCTCTGGCAGACAAGATCAGTAAGAACGGAAATTTACTGCTTAATATTTCGCCCAGAGCGGATGGTTCTATTCCGCAGGGACAGCAGGATATTCTGCTGGAAATTGGTGATTGGCTGGAAAGATATGGGGAGGCTGTATACAGTACACGGGCATGGTCCGTTTATGGTGAAGGCCCAACCGTGATGGGCGGAGGTGTTTGGCAGACTCCTATGTCAGGAACCAGTGATGATATCCGGTTTACGCGGAGCAAGGATAATACCACCCTGTATGCGATCGCCCTTGGAAATCCGGAAAATGGGATCATGGATATAAAAACTTTAAAAAGTGATGTGTTAGATGGTTCGACTGTTGCAGGTGTATATATGGCGGATGGAACAGAAATGCCTCTTACGTATACTCAGGATGAAGAGGGACTTCATATCACATTACCGGAAGCACTGGATGCTGTTGATGAAAATGGAAGAGCTGTAAAAATTGTTTTTAATGAAATGATACCGGATATTCAGGGAGTTACCTTTTGGTCAGACAATGATTTTAAAGGAACAGCAGCAACACTTATGCCGGGAGTATACAGTGCTGCTGATTTACAGGCAGCAGGTATCACCGCTGACGCGACGTCTTCCATTCAGGTTCCGGAAGGCTATACAGTCTATGTTTATGATGAAGGAGAGACAACAGGCGCGTATGGCGTTTTTGACGGGGATGCCGCTTCTATGGGGGCGTGGAACGATAAAGTTGCTGCGGTGAAAATCATAAAAAATACAGAGATTCCGGAAGCAATTGAACCAGAGGAAGGAAAGACCTATCAAATACAGTTGAGAAACAATCCGGACTATGTATTAGCATATGCCCAGGGGGCAGAAAATAATGCGAATGTACAGATTGCGTCCAAAGATGATACAGCAGAAAATCAGCAGTGGATCTTCACACCTGTAGGAGATAGTTATAAGATCAGTCCCGCAGCCAATCCGGACGTTTGTATTGATATTGACGGCGGGAGATATGAGAATGGTACGAATCTTTTGCTGTGGGAATATGGAAACGGGGCAGATAACCGCCACTGGATACTGGAACCTACAGGGGGAGGATATTATTCTATTCATTCCAAAGGAAACAGCAGTTTCTGTATGGATGAAGCAGCAGCCTCTCCGGCAGATGATGCAAATGTACAGTTATGGAATTATGAATATGGAGACAGACAGCAGTGGATATTAAAGGAAATTACACAGGAAACAGAAGGCGTTGATACTGCAAGCCTGGAACTCGCAGTTGCCATGGCGGAAAAGATGGCAGAGGAGCAGGCAGGTAAGGGAAGCTATACTCAGGAGAGCTGGGCAGTCGTGCAGGAAGCTTTAGATGCTGCAAAAGCATTGCTGTCATCAGATTTGACACAGGAACAGGCAGACGAAGCTTTTATTTCCCTGATCACCGCGTGCAGCATGCTGGAGAACAGTACACAGAAAGTAGGGCTGGAGGCTGCAATAAAGGGAACGGAAGCAATTTTGGCTGATACGGAGAACCTGGAAAAATATACGGCTGAGAGCGCAGAAGCAGTGAGAGCAGCTCTTGCAGAGGCCAGACTGGTGTATGAAAACAGTGCCGCAGACCAGGGAACAGTTAATGCAGCCACAACAAATCTTCTGACCGCCGTAACATGTCTTCTGGCAGAACAGGACAGCACAAGACTGGATATTCTGATTCAGACAGCCGAAAAGCTGCTGGAAAACGAAGATCAATATACGTCATCCAGTGTACAGATCTTAAAAGAAGCATTAGAAAGTGCAAAAGCAGTTCGTGATAACGCACAGGCAGGTGAACAGGAAATCAGTGATGCTTATAACCGCCTTGCAGAGTCTATGACCGGACTTGTGAGAAAGGCAAATAAAGAAGAGCTGAAGAATGCACTGGATAAGGCAGAAGAAATCCTTGCGGAGTCCGCAAAATATGTGGAAAGCACCATAAGCGGACTGGAAGGTGTAAAAACAGATGCGCAGGCTGTATATGAAGACGAGGAAGCAGATGCCGATACTACAGGAGAAGCGCTGAAGAAGCTGATCGCAGAGATATTAAAAGCACGTCTTCTTGGTGATGTGGACCTGAATGGAAGCGTTGATACTCAGGATGCAGCAGAGCTGCTGGAATACAATGCGGAGTTAAAGGAATTAACTCAGGAACAGGCAGAAGCAGGAGATGTGAACCGGGATAGTGTATCTGACACTGGTGATGCATCGATGATCCTTGAATTTTCAGCAGAAAAAATAAGCGGGTTTTAAGTGCACAATATAGAAAGCTATATCTGGAGTGGATTCTGAAATGCACTCCAGATATGCTTCAGTGAAAGAGGAAGACAAAATGAAAAAGAAGGCAAAAAAACCGGTAGGGAAAATGGTACATAGTCCGGCATTTTCCGGCCTGTGTATGGGATTGGTGGGAATCCTGCTCTGTACAACGCCGCTCTCCGTGGCGGCAGATACCCGTCTTTCGTCAAAAACAAAGGAAGATGCAGTAAGCAGTGCAAAAAAAGTAGTGTCTGATACTTATAAAGACCCTCAGAAAGGCACTCTTAACTGGCGGGAGGCAATGGTAAGCGGCAATGGGGAAAACGGGGTCATGGTATCCTGTCATCCGGTAAACGATACTTTTATATTTCAGAATACAAAGTTCAATATGCCCACCAATGACTACCGTGATACAAGAGATATGTCAGGGGAACTTGAGGATGCCCGGCAGGCAGTAATGAACAACTGGCAGTGGCAGAGCAGTGCCCAGCCATGGCTGGAATATGACTACACCCTGCATCCGGGGCATCAGCTCAGAGTAAAAATGGACGATTTGGATGAAGGGGCCGTAGAGGATTATCAGAGGTGGACAGATTATGAAACCGCTGAGGTGGGAGTACAGTTTACTGCAAAGGGTGAGATGTGGACCAGGTCCACCTTCACTTCCAGAGAAGACAACGTGACAGTTACATGTCTGAACAGTTCCGATGGCGGGAGCAGAATCAATACCACCATATCTATAGATGATTTGTCGGATATGGCCATTGACCAGAACAGGGAAATTGATTCCGGGCTTCAATATAAGAAACTGGCGGACGAAAAGGGTGAGTACCTGGGATTGGCGGCACATTACCCGGTTTATGAAAACAGCGAACTGAAAAACGGCGGATTTGCCGGGATTACAAGAGTCATTGCCATAGGAGGAAGCCAGGAAAGAGTAAATTTGGGTACCATTGATGATTATCTCAATGCAGGCGAAAATGAGAATTACGGTATCCGGGTTAAGGATGCCAAGACACTGATTCTCATTACAAAGTCTGACCGGGATATAGAAATGGGGACAAAAGAAGCCTTTGCACAACAGACAGAATATGCTCTGGTGGATACCTTAGTGGAAGATACACGCAAAGTGGCGGAAAAAAAGGCATATCAGACAGAGGGTGCCTTTGACTATGAGAAGGCTCTGGAACCGCATAAGGAACTGCACAGCAGGGAATTTAATAAAGTTACCTTTGACCTGGCAGGGAATGAGGAAGACAATGGGCTGACAAACGAAGCGCTGATCAGTAAACAGCGAAGTTCCGGCACATTAAACCATGCTATGCTGGAGCGGGCTTTTTATGCGGGAAGATATGCCCAGATATGCGCTTCTGGTTATAGTACATCCAGATTAAGCGGAATGTGGATGGGCGCCTGGAATGGATACTGGCAGGCTGATTATACTACAGATGCCAATGTGAATCTGCAGATCTCAGGCGTTAATATCGGAAATCTGCAGAATGCTTCAGAGGGTTATATGAATTTCCTTCTGCGGATTCTGCCTGATTTTGAGGATAATGCGGCAAAGGTATATGGGATGAGCGATGCCATTATGGCACCTCCCAGGACTGACGGAGACAGGGGAAATCTGGTGCATTTTGACAAGAATTACCCCTTTAATTACTGGAACGCAGGGGCAAGCTGGCTGCTGCTGCCCATTTATGAATACTGGCAGTGTTATGGAAATCAGCAGATACCTTTGGGAGAAGATATCGATCTGGACGCACTCCGCTCTGTACTGAGTGTGACAGACGAAGATCTGAGCGACGCAGAGATTCAGGAAATAAAGGACAGAGGGTATTTTGACCTGGAGCAGGACTTGCTTCTGCCATTGCTCACCAAACAGGCCAATTTCTGGGAACAGATAGTAGACCCCAGATATTATGTGGGATCAGATGGATATAAACATTTCGATGCGGGAAAAACGGCTTTGGAAGAAGGAGAGAGATATCTGATCCTGCCCGGGTATTCACCGGAGAACACCCCGGGCAATACCTGGATCGCCACATCAGCCAACTCCACTATGGATATTGCGGCAGCCAGAAGCGGTCTGGAGATGACCATTGCCCTGGAAGAAAAGGTAAAGAGACCGGGGTACGAGGAGGCAGTCCTGAAATGGGAAATGCTGAAGGAGCAGCTTCCGGAATATATGTATGACTCAGACGGCGCACTGAAAGAGTGGGCGTTGAGAGATTACTGGGAGCAGAATAACCACAGGCATGTAAGCCATATGTACGGTGTATGGCCTGCCCATGATACAGAAGATGAAAAGTTGGTGAAAGGGGCAGAAAAAGCTCTGGAAAACCGTAAAAACGGCAATACAGGAGATGACAATGCCAGCCACGGATGGCTTCATCAGGGACTGACAGAAGCCAGGCTGAAAAATGGTGAGGGCGTTGAGGTATGCCTGAACAAGCTGCTCACAGGAAGTCATTTGTACTATTCTTCTATGATGACCAACCATGACAGAAATCGTGACAGTGCTTATTGTACAGATGCATTGATCACCATACCTGCTATGATTCTGGAATCTCTGGCTTACTCCGATACAGGAGAGATTGAGCTTCTTCCCGCACTTCCAAAGGAGTGGAACAGCGGAAGTATCCAGGGTATGTTATCCAGAAGCCTGGCAGAGATCAACAGCCTTGAGTGGAACCTGGAAGCGGGAACCGTAAAGGCAGTCATTACATCCGATGCAGATCAGACTCTGGATGTAAGCTGCGGAATTCATGTATCCGATGTTGAAATTCTATCAGGAAACGGAGAGATACGCAGGGAGGAGTCTGTGGTCAGTCTGGAACTGAAGGAAAATGAAAGTGCGGAAATTGTATTTTACACAGAGGACTTCAGGGATGGTACATACGAGATCAAAAATGGAGCAGACAGTTTGGATATTGTATCCATGCAGGAAAATACGGAGGTTGTAATAAGTACATCATCCGATAAGAGAGTTTCACAGAAATGGAATGTTGAAAATGCAGGAATGGGACTTTTCAGGCTCACAAATGTAAAGAGCGGTAAAGAACTGGCCTGTGTGGACAATAAACTGGTTCATGCTATGGAGGGGAACCAGTGGCAGATCCGGTCTGTGGAGGAAGGATGTAATATTCTGACAAAGGACGGCACTTTGGGTGTGGGAATCCAGGATGCAAAGCTTTGCCTTACCAATGCAGAGACCGCAGCAGTGTTCCTTTTTGACAAGAAAGATGACACAGAGGCTCAGACTGCAGTAGGAACGATTCAGATTACCGGCGGAGAATCTGTGCGCAGCGGTGAAACTCTTCAGTTAAACGCTTCCGTGGAAACAGAATTCGGCGTGCGCGACGATATGGAAATGTCATGGAGCGTTAAGAACAAAGACGGTGAAGCCGTGATCACAGAAGACGGCAGACTGACCGGAGAGAAAGCAGGCAGTGTCGTTGTACAGGTATTCCCAAAAGAACTGCCCGATAATGTACAGGAACAGGAAATTGTCGTCGAGGAAGGCATGATGGAGCAGGACCTTCTGACAGGTGAAGTCATCGGACGCACACAGGGCCAGTGGGAAACACAGAATCCTCCGTCCAATGCATTTGACCAGAATACAGACACCATATATGATGGAGAAGGCGGCGGCTATACAGGAATACAGCTTTCCGGGCCTTTTATCCTGGAAGGTTTCCGTTTTGTGACCAGAGCCGGCTATGATGACCGAATCATCGGCACCGAAATACAGGGTTCCAATGACCAGGAAAACTGGGAAACGATTTATAAAATTGAGGAGATGTACACCAATCCAATCTACAATGGTGTTTATTTAGGCAATTCAGATCAGGCTTATACTTTCTATAGACTCAGCAGCGGTTCGTCAGATTACTGTAACGTGGCTGAAGTTGAGTTTTACGGACAGGCAGTTAATCCTGCAGATGGTTTGGACAATATTCTGCGGGCAGCAGAGAAGGTAGATAAAAAAGCATACGAAGAGGCAGGTGTAAAACGCCTGGAGGCGGCTGTGGAAGCAGCGGAGGAGATAACAGAAGCTTCATCGGAAACAGAAATCCAGAAAGCAAAAGACGCAGTATCTGATGCTTTGAAAAGCCTGAGAAAGCCATACCTTATCTATAATTACGACACTTCTGTACAGACAGAAGGAGGATGGGAAAAATGGGAGGATGACAGGCAGTATTCTAAAGTGGAGATGTATTCAGAGGAGGCAGGCGCAGCCTTTTCCTTTGGGTTTGAAGGAACAGGATTTGAGATGTTCAGCAACAAGAATCCGGGACTGGGGTATATTCAGATTGCGGTGGACGGTGAAGTTGTCGCCGATGGAGAAGAGGTAAGCCTCTATGACTCTTACGGGGACGGAAGACAGCAGCAGAGTATTATCAAATGCACGGATCTGGAGTATGGCGGACATACAGTGGAAATCACACTTTTGGACAAAAAGAATCCGGAAGGAAACGGACCAAAGGTATCTCTGGATGCATTCCGCATATTCCGTGATTATGACCGCGGTGAAGAGCCGGGGCCAGAACCAGAACCTGAACCGGAACCTTCAGATATTGATTTATCTGCTTTGAAACTGGCGGTATCCATGGCTGAAAAGATGGAAAAAGAGCAGTCAGAAAAAGGAAGCTACACAGAGGAAAGCTGGCAGCCAGTACAGGAATCCCTGGATACGGCAAGGTCAGTCCTTGAGAATCCCGATGCTGTACAGGAAGATGCAGACAATGCTTTTCTTGACCTTATCACCGCATGTAACCGGGTGGAAAACTGCAGTCAGAAAGTGGGATTAAAGGCAGCTATTGATGGGGCTCAGGCAGTTCTGTCAGATACGGACAGCCTGTCCGGATATACGCCGGAAAGTGTGGATGCTGTAAGGACAGCTCTTCTGGAAGCCCAGGCAGTCTATAACAATACTGCAGCAGACCAGGGAACTATCAACAATGCTACCACAAAACTGCTGACAGCTGTTACCAGTCTTCTTACGGCGGACAGCAATACCAGACTGGATATTCTCATTCAGACAGCAGAAGCCATGCTTACCAGGGAGGAGGAGTATACGCCGTCCAGTGTGGAAAAATTAAGAATTGCTCTGACGGCAGCCCAGGCCGTTGCCGATGACAGTAATGCTTCAGAAACAGAACAGAATGAAGCCTATAACAGCCTGGCAGAGGCCATGACCTCCCTTGTAAGAAAGGCGGACAAAGAGGAGCTGAAGAATGCATTAGAAAAGGCAGAGGAAATCCTGACGGAATCTATGAAGTATGTGGAAAGCAGCATTGCAGGTCTGGAAGCTGTAGTGATAGAGGCCAGAGCTGTGTATGAGAATCAGGAAGCAAACCGGGATAATATAGGAGAAGCCCTGAAGAACCTGGTGGCAGAAGTTCTGAAAGCGCGGCTTCTTGGGGATGTAAACCATGATGGAACAGTGGATACCCAGGATGCGTCTGAAGTTCTTGCCTACAGCGCGGAGATTTATGAGCTGACAGAAGAGCAGCTGCAGGCAGGGGATGTGAACCGGGATGCGGTTTCAGACAGTAGTGATGCAGTAGTGATTCTTCAATTTGCCGCAGAAATGGTTAATGAATTTTAGAAAATAATAGATTGATTCTATTTGGGCGGTACATAGCGCCCAAGTATAAGATGCCCCGGAACCGTTTGGTTTCCGGGGTTTTTCTGTTGCGTAAAAATTTCCTTCCCCCTGTTCCGTACCTATTCAGAGTGCAGTGCATAAACATGAGCCGGGTAAAGTGGTCAAATAAAAACAGAACCTCAAAATAAATTATATATAATAAATATAAAAGAAATGAAAACACAGGCAATGAGGCCGGGAGGTTGCAATATGAGAAGAAAAATAGAATCCGCAGTAAGAAACCCAGCATTTAGCAGAATAATGCTGTCCTTGTTAGGCGCAGAAACGGTAACGGTTTTTTTTGTGAAAGCAAGAGGAGGAAGCCTGGAGCATTATCTGGCGTTGTTTCTGCCTATGCTGGCAGTGACAGCTCTTGCCCTTATATTTTCATTTTATCATAAAACAAGTTTCAAATTTCCTGTTTTCTGCATTTTACTGCTGTATATGGGAATTGCCATGCAGTGTATCATCCAGAATGAATCTTCATCTTATGCGGTAAAAGAACAGATTATATTTCTTGCATCAGTGGCGGCAGCAGGAATTATGATATTTACCCATTACAAATGGCTCAGTATCTGGAAACCTGAAAAAATACTTGTGTCTGCTGTGCTTGCCACAGTGATGATTTATCTTGTACTGCTGATTTTGGGAACAGATGCCCAGGGAACGCGGGCATGGATTACATTTGGAGCGTTTTCCATCCAGCCAACAGAATTTATAAAAATACTGTTTGTGTATGTGAATACAATGATTTTCTGTTGTATGGAGTGGAAAGACTGGATGAAACTGCTGGTCTCCGGAGGATATCTGGGCATCAATTTATTATTTTCCGTAGGTATCAGCGAGATGGGATCTTTTCTTCTCATGCTTCTGGTTTATGGTGTTTATTGCATTTTGTTTTTAAAATCGTGGCGTTTTTTATTGGGTCTTTTGGTTTCTTTTGCAGGTGTGGGAATTACAGGAGCAGGTATTGGAGCAGGGATTCTCTGGTATGCCAATGGCAGGGCAGATATCTCTGCGTTTTTACAAAAGTGCTGTAGCGTGGTCATAAAAGTCCAGTCCAGAATTACTATATGGCTGCATCCGGAGAATGATCCTCTGGGGACCGGATACCAGGGAATGAAAGCCAGAGAAGCCATGGCTCTGGGCGGTTGGTTTGGCAGTGACTATCCGGTTAAGATACCTGTGGAGGATTCTGATTACATTTTTACATCCATATTGCTGCATATGGGACTGGCAGTTGGAATTCTTATGGTTTTGTTGTTTTTGGCATTGTTGGTGGAAGGTATTAAACTTTATCTGGGGGCAGAATCAGGGAAAAATACCGGTATTGTGGTTGGATGTGTCTATTATTTGTTTGCAGAATCTATGCTCATGATTCTGGGCTCCACAGGTTTCTTCCTGATGACAGGAGTTCCGATTGCATTTGTCAGTAATGGGGGAACAGCACTTATGGCCGCATTTATGATGGCAGCGCTGATTTTGTACCTGGGGTGTGGCAGTACAGACCACAGAAACTTTGGAAGAAAAGCAAATGGAAAAGAGGAGAGGGAAAGATATGGAGAAGAAAAAGTTATTAGAGAGAACTAAAGTATTGCTGGCAGTTATCCTGGCCTTGGTGGTGGTATTCTGCTATTTTCTTATGGGAAGAACCTCTGCAGTTAAAGGGCTCAACACCGGCACAGATGAACTAAAGAAGAGTACATTAAAAAATATGTATCGTCAGGAGACCATAGAAGGTGCGATTTGGGATAGCAGCAAAACTATTCTTTCCCAGGGAACAGAGCCGGGGAAAAGCGGTACTTTGTTTTATCCGGAATCTTACTCCTGGCTTCTTGGGTATAATGACCCGGTTTATGGCAAATATGGGCTGCGGGGAAGATATGAGAGCTATCTTTATATGCAGGGAGAAAATAAAAAGGGAGCAGATATAACACTTACCTTAAACCATCAGATTCAGGAAAAGGCATACAGCCTGATTGAAGGGATGGAAGGTTCTATGATAGTTCTGGATATCCGTACCGGCAGAATACTTGCTTTAGCTTCCTCAAAAACAGTAGAATTTAATGCGAATCAGATTGCTGACCACATGGAGGAGTGGAATCAGACGGAGGGGTTTTTCCTCCCAAATGGGTTTAAGGATGCAGCAGAACCGGGGAGTACGTTTAAAATGGTTACCGCTGCTGCCCTTTTAGAGCAAGGGCTTGAAAAAGATATCATAGAAGATAAGGGAAATACTGTCCTTGGAGGTCATGTGGTGAAAAACAGTGGAAATGCGGCTTTTGGTACCATTGCATTGCAGGAAGCTTTAGGTAATTCCTCAAATGTATATTTCGGTACTATGGCTCTCAGGATTGGGGGAAGCACTTTGGAGAGGAAAGCGTCTCAGTATCTGATCGGGCAGGATATAGAACTGGATTTTACTACACTGGAATCACATCTGGATATGGGGGATTACAGTGAGGCCCTGATCGCAGATACCGGTTACGGTCAGGGAAAAACTCTGGTGACGCCTCTTCATCTGGCAATGATAGCCCAGAGTATTGGAAACGGAGGCGTCATGCTGCGCCCCTACCTGGTTGACGAGATTACTCTGGACGGAAAGACACTGTATAAGGGAAAGGAAGAAGAACTGGCGATTCCCCTTCGTAAAGAAAACGCTGAAACATTAAAAAATCTTATGCAGGTAACAGCAGGTCAGTATTACGGAATGACAGAATACGGAATTTGTGCAAAGAGCGGGACGGCAGAAGTGGTCGGTGATAAAAACAAGTGCTATCTGGTCACATTCAATGAGGATTATGTAGTGGCTGCCTGTAAACTGGAGGAGAGCGGATACGGAATCCAATTAAAAGGGGCAGTCATGAATATGTATAATAAATTGTATAGCAGATAATAGAAATATATGGAACAGGCGTGAAAAATATAGTATGATTAAAAAAAGTTTTAGATGTACCATAGAACATTGCACGTTGAGACAGTGTGAGGGGGAAAAAGTGTTGGATGAAGCTATACTGGGAAGATTGCCATTGGGAACCGTTGTGAATGAAAAATATGAGATTCAGAAAGTGATCGGTTCCGGTGGTTTTGGGACTACATATCTGGCGCAGGATTTGGTTCTGAAGATGCCGGTAGCAGTCAAAGAATATAAAAAGCAGAGTTATGTTTCGGAAAAAGAGAAACAGAGATTTTTGGAGGAAGCCAGAACCATGGCCAGGCTTGCCGGTAATCCGGGTATTGTAAATGTAAGGGATTATTTTGAAGCCAATCAGACAGTCTATATTGTCATGGAGTATCTGGATGGTATTACCTTAGAAAAATATATAGAAAAGTACGGAAGGCTGCCCGTTTTTCTGGCTCTTGATTACATGAAACCGGTAATGCGGGTTTTGGAGAAGATTCACAAAAAAGGGTTGATACACAGGGATATCAGTCCGGACAATATTATGGTGCTGGAAGGAAATGAGATAAAACTGCTGGACTTTGGGGCGGCCAGGGATGTGGAAAATGCAGAGGGGACACTCAGTATCATTTATAAACCGGGTTATGCTCCGGAAGAGCAGTGCAGAGGTGGTCACGATCAGGGACCATGGACCGATGTATATGCAATGTGTGCCACAATCTATAAATGCATAACCGGGGTTACCCCCCAATACAGCCTGCAGCGCTTGCACGAGGACCGGATTTCCAGGCCTTCTGACCTTGGCGTGGAGATTGCTCCCGCACTGGAAGAGGTGCTGATGAAAGGAATGGCAGTCCGCAGGGAGGACCGTATACAGTCCATGGAGGAACTGCTTGACAAAATACAAATTGCTTTGGGGGAACAGGAAAGAACTGCCGGGGAAAGAGGAGCGGAGAAATTTTCAGAAGACCTGGCTACAGTAGGGGGAGAGGGATGGGAGAATGAGAAAGAAAAGAGTGCAGAAGCAGAGGTCATAGAAGCAAAAAACGAAGAGAGCTCAGAAGCGGATACTAAAGTATACGAAGTAAAAAGAAAGGAAAAAAGAGAGAAAACAGGAATATTTAGAAATAAGAAATTTCTTTTAATGGGAACAGCAGGGCTTATACTATTTATAATACTGATCAGTATTATCACTGCGTGGAGAGCCAATCCTTATAAGTATACAGATATGTCATCTCTTATACGGGATATGACAGTAACACCGGAGATACTGAAACAAGTGGGAAAAGACAAGAAAAGGACATCTCTGTATCTTGAATCCTGCAGGCTGGATGATCAGGCAATCCAAGGGATGGCTGCTATGGAGAATCTGGAGCAGATCAGAATCAGAGACTGTATCGGATTTACTTCGCTGAAACCCCTGGAGAAGCTGGAGAATCTGAAATATCTGGAGATAATCGGAGACCGGGAAAATTTTCAGAGTCTTAACGGGCAGATATTTGCGGACGGCAGTTATCCTCAGATTGAAAAATTGAGGATAAATTATGCTGATTTATCGGAGGTTGGTGCTTCTCTTGCGGGATTTACCGGCCTGGATACATTGGTTTTGTCCGATACAAAGGGGATTCGTACCCTGGAATTTTTGAAAGGGATGGGAAATCTTCGCACTCTGGAGCTGGACAATACATTTATACAGGGGTGTGACTGGTCCTTCATAGGATATTGTACGAATCTTACCAGGTTTAGCGGAGAAAACTCAGGCATAGATGATCTGTCAGCATTGGAGGCATGTGGAAAATTAAAAGAATTAAATGTAAGCCGGACAGAAGAAACAGGCCAGGCCGGAATTACAGACATTACCCCTTTGACGTTCTGTCAGGACCTCAGCTCAGTGCGGCTTAGAGGCAATCAGGTCTCGGATATGTCACCATTGAACGGATGCAGGGAATTGCGGCTGCTGGATTTAGGGGAAAACCAGATTCAGGATGTTTCCGTCCTTTCGGAAATGACAAGACTTGTGAACCTGGAACTTGACAGGAACCGGATTACGGATATCAGCCCGATCAGAAGCTGCAGTAAGTTAGAACATTTGAATCTGGAAAAAAACCGGATTGCGGATATCTCCGCCTTAGATAATTCCTTTACTGAGCTTATGACCCTGAGAATTTCGGATAATCAGATTACGGCTTTGGAACCTTTGGCAGAATGTCAGAAGCTGTCCGAAATAAGGGCAGATAACAATCAGCTTTCGTCCCTTGCAGGGCTTGAGAAGAAATGGAATCTGAAGATACTGTCTGTCCGGGGAAATCAGATAGAAGATATCACAGCGGTGAAGGACAGCAAGGAACTGTCTTATATGGATTTGGGAGGAAATCGGATACAGGATATTACGGTTTTGAGCGCACTTGGAACAGACGTGGAGGGGCTTCTGCTGGATCAGAACCGGATAACGGATATTTCCGGACTTCCTGCAGGCATCGAGTATAAAGTGCTTGCCCTTCAGGGCAATCCAATAGCTGACTATACTCCCCTCACCAGTCTTCAAAAGGTGAATAGCAGTCAGGACAGAGTAATTATCAGTTATACAGAGGATCTGGATTACTCAGCGATCATGGAATCCTCTTATACAAAGGGGCTTTGGTTTGTGGGAGTGCCTGTGGAGCAGCAGGCAAATTACTCCAAAGCATTTGAAGAGAAACACAAAGAGGCTTCTTATATGCAGCTTCCCTTTTGGAGCGAAGAGGAAATGAAGGAAAAGATGGAGGAAATCAGGGAGTTAAATAAAAAAAATTAAGGAACAATCACGGAAAAGAGGCTGCCGGGGGGCGCCTCTTTTTTTAGGTGGTTATTTATAAATAAAGTCCTGTAATCAAAAGAGATATAATGAGGACAGTTAAAAAATAATCCACACAGGAGGTAAGGAGCATGTCAAGTTTATTAGGTCAGATAACCGTTATTTTAATATTGGGAGTGATTATTTTTGTGATCACCCGGGTATGCGGTGGGCTGGGAAAAATTCCGCCGGAGATGGGAGAGCTCGGGGAGGAGTTTCAGGAAGTAAAAGACAGAATGATGGAGACACACATTATGGGGTTCTGGAAAATAGAAGTGTTGGATTCGAAGGGAAATGTGGTAAAGCGAAAGGAAATCGGTGATGTGGGAACGAAAGGGTTCTATATAGGAAGGGGGAGGATGTGTGACCTGAGAATCAGGAGTTCCTATGTGTCAGAAAAGCATGCGGTTATTGCCAGTGATGAAAAAGGTTTTTTTCTAAAAGACTGCGGTTCCAGGAATGGTGTATATTATAAGAATAAGAAAGTATATCAGATAGATTTGGAAGACAGGATGACACTTTATCTTGGAAATGTAGCCTGCAGGATATCCAGGGCAAATATCATGGATGATTTTTCCCAAAACGATGAAGGCCACACACGAGTATGGGGAAGTGGTACGCAGGTAAAAGGCGGTAAGTCTGAAATAAAAAGAGATTGAATCAGAAGAATCCATAGAAACAGTCAGTGATAAGAAAGGACAGGCAGGAATTATGAAGATGAAAAAACAATGCGGAGTATTGGCGGCTGTAAGAACAGATATAGGAAAAGTAAGAACAGAAAACCAGGACAGGATTCTTTGTTCCCCGGCGGCAGAATTCTTTGCGGTGGCGGATGGAATGGGAGGCGTTTTGTATGGGACGCTTACAGCAGAATTAGCAGTTAAGACAATGCTTGTGGTGGCAAAAGAGGTACGGAAAAACTATATAGAACATCAGGATGTGAACCGGGCAGCAGAAGAACTCAGACAGGGATTGGAGGAGGTCAGCAATAAAATTTATGAAAAGGGGAATTGCCATGGAGCTATCCAGTACGGTGCCACTTTTACAGGTGTCATGCTTCTGGGCGGGAAGGCCATCTGGATTCACATGGGTGACAGCAGGGGATATAGAATTGTCCGCTATGATACGAAAATGCGTCAGGTTACAGTAGACCATAATTTTGCACAGGCTGCCCGGGAGCATGGAGATATGTCTGAAACAGAGATAAAAAGAGAGCATTTCTCTTCCATGCTTACACGATATGTGGGGATGCAGAGTCCGGCCACAGCAGACGTAACTGTTACGGATACCAAACCGGGAGAGACCATTCTACTCTGCAGTGACGGCCTTCATGGGCTTGTGAAGGACTCCCGGATGCTTAAAATAATCAGAAACAGAAAGAAGCCGGAAAAAATATGTACAGGTTTGATTCAGGCAGCAAATTCTGCCGGAGGAAGAGATAATATTTCCGTGATCTGCCTGAAAGTAATGATATGAGTAAATTTGTATATGGTACAATAATAGTTACTATTCAGCAGCAGTAAAAATTCCATCGCCAAAGGCGGGAGTACGGAACAGTTACCAGTAAGATAACAAACAGATATGGAGGAGGAAGAATCATGAGTGATATGGTAACCATCAAATGTATAGAAGGAAGTCTGAAGGGACAGACATGGACATTTCATTGCGTAGATACAGCAATCATCGGAAGAACGGCAAAAGAAGACAGAACCATTGTAAATAAAATAAATGTAACAGGTAATGACAGGATTTCCAGGTTTAATACATTTTTCAAAATTGACCCTCCATATGTCGTTGTCAGAGATATGGGAAGCCTTAACGGAACCTATGTAAACGGCAGGATCATCGGAAAAAGAGAGGACGGCATGTCAGCGGAGGAGGGAAGAAGAGGCTCCTACCGTGAGGTCAGGCTTAAGGACAGTGACGTGATAGGTATGGGAACTGCAGGTTACAGGGAACAGTTCATCGTGAATATCGAAGAAGAGAAGCCGGACGGAAAAATGCAGATTTCCGATATAGTCAATGAAGCCATTAAAAAACAGGAAGAGGCAGAACGGGAGTATGCCAATGCAGTTGTGGGTCTCAGAATATTGAAAACGCTGGGGCATGGAGGGTTTGCCAGTGTACAGTTAGTGGAGGATGTAAAGACCCATAAACAGATGGCATTAAAGCTCATGCATCCCGCTGCGCAGACGAATCCCCAGAAACGCTTCTGGTTCATGCGGGAAGCATCTGTTATGATGCAGCTGAAGCATCCAAACATTGTAACAACCCATCAGCTGCTTTTCAGCGGCAGGGATTTTCACATTCTTATGGAATACTGCAAAGGGGGCAGCCTGGAGGATCTGTGTGCAAACAATGGAGGCAAATTGGGGCTGCGTCTTGCAACGGAAATCATATGCCAGATATTAGATGCCCTGGATTATGCTCATAATGCGCAGATTATCATGGGATCAAAGGGAGGTAAAAGGCAGGTAAGAGGTGTGGTGCACAGAGACATTAAACCTCAGAATATACTGCCGGCAGAGGACGGCACGGTTAAACTTTCTGACTTTGGTCTTGCCAAAGCCTTTGAACTTGCAGGACAGACTGCAGGGGGATTACCTACATTGTCAGGACAGTACTGCGGCTCCGCCTTATTCTGCTCCAGAAAGCAGCTTAATCACTATCGGGACGCAAAGCCTGAGGTGGATGTATGGTCAGCAGCAGCTACATATTATTATCTTCTTACAGGAAGGTATGTGCGCGACCAAAACGGCTGTAAAGATATTTATGAATATATCTATAAAAATGATGTTCAGCCTATCCTGACCAGAAACCCCGGAATCCCGGTCAGACTGGCAAAGGTAATTGATAAAGTGCTCAAAGAGGAAGAGAAAGAGAGCAGTACCTATACAACAGCCAGAGAATTTAAAAATCAGATTCTGGAGGCTTTGAAATAAAATTAAGGGGGAATATTATGAAATATTCAAAAGTTTTTCTTTATGCCATCAAAATGGCGGAAAATCATAAAAGAGAAAATGCCGGGTTCAGTGGAGAGGACCGGATCCTTCTGGAAATTATTAAAGCTGCAGGAATGCCTGTAGAGCTTATGGCCGGATATCTGCATTTGGCACCGGATGATGCGATGCTGCAGGAAGTTTTTGATTTGAACAGTGTATTGAAGGAAGTACCGGCTGAGGATATTATTCGCTATATCAGGCATCACGGAAACCAGGAGACAGCAGATGACAAAAGGGCAGAGGAGAGCTGCAAGCTTTTTCTGGCCCTGTGTATTGCAGGTGCGGAACGGTGTGGGGAGAGAGTGCTGACTTCGGTGAGAGTGCTGAAAACATATATAAACCATACAACCCCCCTGAGTGAGGTGGAAATACACAGGAAAGAGCAGATACAACACCTTGTGGATAAAGTAGGCAGACTCAGGGAAACACTTCTTGCACGGGTACATGGGCAGGAACATGCGGTAAATGCTTTTGCAGACGGAATCTGGAACGCCGGCATAACAGAGGCTGTCAACCCGGAGCGGAGAAAACCCAGCGGTATTTTCCTATTCGCAGGTCCTCCGGGGGTCGGTAAGACATTCCTTGCAGAGGAAGCGGCAAAAGAAATGGAACTGCCATTTTTACGTCTGGATATGAGTGGTTATTCACACAAGGATTCCGAATGCGATTTGGCAGGATTTGCAAAAACGTACAACAATGCGAAAAAAGGTATTCTGACCGAATTCGTAGAAAAAAATCCCAGGTGTGTTTTGCTCTTTGATGAAGTGGAAAAGGCTTCCAGGGGAGTTATTCATCTTTTTCTTCAAATTCTGGATGCAGGAAGTCTGACAGATTTATATGAAGGAAATAAGATCTCCTTCAAAGACACTATCATTATCTTTACCACGAATGCGGGCAGGACCATATATGAGGCGGAGGATGCTCCGGATGCGGCAGATTTATCACCAAAGAAAATACTGGATGCTTTGGGCGCAGATGTGGATCCGGCAACCGGTATTCCCTACTTTCCTCAGGCAGTCTGTTCCAGAATGAGTACAGGGTATGTACTGATGTTCCGTCATTTGCAGGCAAAAGACCTGGAAAATATATGCGAACAATCCTTTGTCAAAGCTGCCAAGCAGTTTGAAGATACATATCAGATAAAAGTTGTGGGAGAAAAGAGCATTTTTACAAGTCTTCTTTTTGCCCAGGGAGGTCAGCCGGATGCCAGGAACCTGTCCGCAAAAGCAGGAAACTTTCTGCGGGATGAGCTGCGCAAAGTGTTTGAATTGTTTACAAAAGAAAATATAGAGAAGTCCCTTTCCGCGCTTCAGACCGTGAAATTTGTCACCGAGATTCCGGAAGATAAGAAAGAGATTCGGCGGCTTTACAAGAATCCCGGACAGACGGACATGCTGCTTCTGGGCACAGGGGAAAAGGATCTGGAAAAGGAACTGAAAGAGCTGCGTATCCATACAGCGAAAGATGAAGAGGAAGCTGCAGGTATCGTAGAGGCGCAGAATATACAGTTTGCTGTGCTGCAGATGAAGCCTCTTTGCAGAAGCGGCCGGGATGCAGATATGTCCAAAACAATATGCTGTTTTGACCATGTACCATTGGGTGCTTCCGATTTGGCAGAAATAAGGGGATGGATCCGGATGCTCCACAGACAGATACCGGAACTTCCCATTTATTTGATGGAAGGAGAAGTGGAAGGAGCCGGGCAGAAAGCTGTCATAGATAAAGAGCTGGAGCGCAGGCTTGCAGCAGAAGGCGTGTGCGGGGTGATACGCGGAGGACAGAAAAGCGGGGATGGTGCAGCAGAACAGATACGCAGAATAGCGAAAGCCACATATATGCAGAGAATGGCCAGGCAGCTGAAGGAACAGGCTAAAATTCTTACTTTTGACACGGCGCCGATTATTGAGGAAGGCGGAAAAACCATAAAAATCCGGCTTCGGGATTTTGCCCTGGAGCAGGTACTGTCAGCCGGAGATGAGAAGCATGTGATGACTGATGCGGAAAGACCAAAAGTCCGTTTTGAGGATGTGATTGGGGCAGATGCGGCGAAAGAAGAGCTGAAGTTTTTTGTACAGTATCTGAAGGAACCCGGAAGATTCTTGGCAGAAGGGCTGACTGCCCCAAAAGGTGTATTGCTGTACGGTCCTCCGGGTACAGGAAAGACACTTTTGGCAAAAGCTATGGCGGGAGAATCAGGAGTGACTTTTCTGGCAGCGGAGGCCAGCAGTTTTGTTAAACAGTATACGGGTACCGGTCCGGCAGCCATACGGGAACTGTTTGGAAAAGCCAGAAAATATGCGCCTTCTGTAGTTTTTATTGATGAAATAGACACGATTGGGCGGCAGCGCACCGGTGGAGAGTCCGGAAGAGCAGAGGAGGCAACACTGAATGCCCTGCTTGCAGAAATGGATGGCATAAAGACAGATCCCCGGCGCCCCATATTCGTACTGGCAGCCACAAATTATGAGGTAGACCGTTCGGCAGAGGGAATCGGTGTGATTGACCAGGCCCTGTCCCGCAGATTTGACAGGAAGATACGCGTAGGACTGCCGGACGAGGCTGCCAGATACCGGTATCTGAAACTGCAGACAGGGAAATGTCAGGCAGCGATATCAGAAGATATTTTAAAACAGATTGCGGAACGTTCTGTGGGAATGAGTCTGGCGAATCTGGAATCTGTGGTGGAGCTGGCAAAAAGAAATGCTCATAAAATGCGAACGGCTGTCACAGACAGGATTCTGGATGAAGCTTTTGAACTCACGATGCACGGAGAAAAGAAAGACTGGGGAAGGGAATATCTGGAACGTGTAGCCAGGCACGAAGCCGGCCATGCACTTCTGAGCTGGAAGAACGGGGAACTGCCCTGTTATCTGACTATTGCAGCCAGAGGCGGACATGGGGGTTATATGCAGAAGTCTTCCGGTGAAAGGCCTATCCGTACCTATGAGGAGATGCTGGGCATGATTCGCACGGCACTGGGAGGAAAAGCGGCAGAAATCGTTTATTACGGGAAAAAAGACGGTAATTCCACCGGAGCATCAGGTGATCTGCGCCAGGCTACCGGCATTGCCAGGAGTATTATCTGCAGTTACGGAATGGATGAGGAATTCGGATTGGCCGTGTATTCAGAGAAAGAAATGCAGCATGGAACACTGGGCGATGAAGTAAGGCAGAAAGTTAATGAGATGCTGAAACAGGAGCTTACAAAGGCCATCGAGATTGTCAAAGAGTCCCGGAATACCATCGACCTTCTTGTCAGGCAGCTCCTGGCTAAGAATCAGTTGGGGAAAGAAGAGCTAAAAGCTATTTTGGAACAATAAGAAGCAATGACAAGTGTGATAAAGAATGGGGAGACTATGAAGACTATTAACAGTGTTAAAATATCAGCCAGTTCCAGAGTGGGAGGCAGGTCGGAAAATCAGGATGATTTTCTGATTGATACAGAGAAAATAAGCGATCAGAGCAGAGAATTCTGCTATAAAGGGACATCAGAATTAACAAAACAGCAGATCTACATAGTCTGTGACGGGATGGGGGGAGAACAGTATGGGCAGGATGCGTCCCGTAAGGCAGTAGAATATTTTGAAGGACTTTTACGGGAGGCAAAGAGGCCCTTTACGCCAATGGATATTGCCGGAGAGATACGCAGGCTAAACCAGGAAATCGTGGATTATTACAGGTGCAGACAGGCCAGAGGCGGAACGACCATTGCTCTGGTGATGCTGAACCCGGACGGAACTATAGAGGCATTTAATATAGGGGACAGCCCCATATTTCTGGTGAGAAACGGTAAAATTACCATGCTGAGTGAGGAGCAGTCCATGGCGGGAATAAAACTAAAAAAAGGGACAATATCCCGGGAAGAATACAGAGAAAGCCGTGAGAGAAACCTTCTTCTCGGTTACCTGGGAGATGACTCCGGAGTGTCTGTGGACCATTTGTTTTACAGCAGAAATAAATATCAGGCAGGTGATAAACTCTTATTGTCATCAGATGGTCTTTTGGATAAGACAGAGCCGGAGGAGATTTTAGGGCTTCTGCAGCAGGATTGTGGGGCGGATGTGCTGACGGAAGAGGCAGTCAAGAAAGGGGCCGGGGATAATGTCACGGCAGTGCTGCTGGAAATTCAATAGAAATGGAATTTCTAGTATAATACAAGGAGGATTTTATGGAAGAACTTAGGACTATGGCATTCAGAGATATTCTGGAACGCTGCGAAGATAACGAGAACTTTTTGAAATTGATGGAGGAACATCAGGATGCGATGACCGTGTGGGCAGATGTATTTGCTTATTGGATGGAAGAAAAAAACGGTACGATCGCTGCACTTGCGGCTTACTGCAAAGTTACCCGCAATACTGCCAGACAGTGGAAACAGAAAATTCCCACAAAACGGGAACAGGTTGTGGGAATCGGCATGTATTGGGGATTTCAGCTGGAGCAGATTAACCGGCTGCTTACCAGAAATGCAAAATATCCCGCACTATATGTTAAGAACCCTGAAGATGCCATCTTTATTTACCTGATTCACAATAAAAAGGATTATTCCATGTATGAATTTTATATGGAGGAATACAGGAAAATGCAGGAGGAAAAGGAGCCGGAACAGAAGCATTTGGATGGGACGGAAGAGAAAACCTTTGAGCTCAATGCAGCGCTTCTTGAAGTAATGGGAGATCAGGAGTTTAAGAAGTTTTTGGAAGAACATATGGAAGTATTTGAAGGGAGAAACCGTAAGCTTTATAAGTTCCTGGAAGAGTACTTTAAACTGGAGGAGCGCAATATAAACAGTCTGGTGGATGATGAAAAGCTGAAAAATGCATATAACAATGCTTTTTCACACTTAAAGCGAAAAGGTATTGTCCCCAGAAGAAATCTTCTGATTGCCATGGGCATTCATCTGACCATGCCGGTGGAGGATATTAACCGCATGTTAGAGCTTGCCGGGATGGAAGCCCTGTGTCCAAAGGACAGGATAGAATCAGCGGTGATTTTTGTCCTGGAAGATTTGTATCTGAATGATTCTGTTCTGTTCAGTGATGCCGGCAGAAAGCTTACTGCCGGCCTGGAAGAGCTGATCGATCGGTGCTGTCCGGATATTGTATGGAATGAAGAAGCGTGCAGTTTCCAGAATATTGAAGATGTGCTGGTGCAGAAAAAGAAATCCGGTGCCCCTGATATAGAAAAGTTTTATGAAGAGGGGGAGTTAGAATCCGTAGCGGATTATGTAAAGAGAAGAATCCGTGAGTTGGAACTGAGGGAACCGGAGGAAGATTTGGAGCTGTTTCTGCAGCTGCTGTAGATGCAGCGGTTATGGTGGAAATGATTAAGGAGAATTTATGGATATTGCAATGAGAGATATGAGGGCCATGCTTTATCAGGAAGGTGTGCTGAAAGAAAATGAGAAAATGATCAGACAGATTGGATGCGGACAGTCTGCCGAGGTTTATCTTGTGCTTTCAGAAGACGGGGACATCTATGCTCTGAAAATCATGAAATTAGAAGAACATCAGATATACCAAAAGCATCTGCGGGAGGAAGCTGAGTACATGAAACTTCTGGCAGAAAATTCTCATGTGGTCAAAATATATGATTACCGGGAATTTGCCGGAAAGGAAAGCGCTTATCTGGCACTGAAAATGGAATATCTTAAAACGTTTCCCTGCTGGCTGAAGGAGGAAATCATAGGTAAAGGATACATATCCTTGAGAGATTTATGGAAGCTGGCTTCTGATATGTGTGCTGTTCTGGGCGCTATGGAAAAACTCCATGTAATCCACCGGGATATTAAGCCGGAAAATATCTTTGTGACCGGATGGGAAGAACCCGAATTCAAGTTGGGAGACTTTGGAATCGCAAGGGAGCTGACCCATGCGACGGTAGTAACACAGCTTGGGAGCCTTGGCACCTGTGCCCCGGAAGTGGCTTTGGGAGGAGAATCGGATTTTACCTGTGATATATATTCTGTGGGCGCGGTGCTATACTATGTCCTGAATGGGATGCGGTATCCCTATTCCGGTCTGAAGGCTCTGATGGAGAAAAAACAGCCGGCGCCTCCTGTTTTGGGGACTGCCGGGTGGAAAGAAATGGTGCTTAAGATGATATCCGCAGATCCAAAGAAAAGATTTCAAAATGCGGAAGAATATAGAGAAGCACTGCAGGAAGTAAAGAGAACCCAGGAACAGGCTGTAAAGAAGGAGGAGTATGGGTTTTCCTGTTATCAAAAGGCAAAAGGTTTCTTTTTTCAGGAAAACTATGAAAAAGCGGAGGAGTCAGCCATGGAGGGATATGCATGCGGCAGTATTCCCTGTGCAAGACTCGCAGGCTGTATCTGCAGTATAAAAAACAGAACCGAGGAGGCATATGATTATCTGGAGGAGGCGGCTCAAAAGGGGGATCCGGTATCAGCCTGTTATCTGTCACGACTTTTGTTCAGAGATGCCGGAAACCGGATGGATCTGAAGGAGGCAGCGGGTTATTTGGAGCAGGCGCAGAAAGCGGGGCTTTATATGGCTGATTATGATTATGGATTGTATTGTTACTATGGAAAATATCAATTTGAGCAGGACAGGGAAAAAGGACTTTTGCTGATTGAGAAGAGCGCAGAGGAAAATTACAGAGATGCCATAGAATTTTTAATTGAGCATTCGCAGGACAGGGAAAGCTGGAAATTTCGTAAAAGGGAACACATTTTGATACGTGATATTATATAAGAGATATCAGTGAAAATTTGCAGGCATGATTGCCTGTTTCAAAAATCAGATACCCGGGTGGACAAAATCCCCGCCTCGCCCATCTAATAAGTGTACAAAGCGAACAGGAGCTCCGGACTCCACAAAGGGGGATGAGTATGAACATATTACTGATCAAAAGGGCCAAGAAGCACGACAAAGCCGCGTTCCAGAAACTTATGGAGCAGCAGGGGCCTGCTTTATATAAGGCGGCCAAAGCCATTTTGAAAAATGACGAGGATGTGGCAGATGCCATGCAGGAGACAGCCCTTACATGCTGGGAGAAGATAGATACTCTGAAAAAGGATGAGTATTTTGCAACCTGGCTGACACGAATTCTGATCAATCACTGCAATTCCATTTACCGGCAGAGGAAGAGACTGGTCTCAGAGGAATCCCTGCCGGAGGCGTGGGCGCAGGATGAAAGCTATGCAAATGTGGAGTGGAGGGATTTCCTGAACAGTCTTGATGAGAAATACCGGATCGTAGTCATTTTATACTATGTGCAGGGATTCAAGACGAGGGAGATCGCGGAAATCCTCCAGATAAACCAGAGCACAGTGAGAGGCAGACTGGCGAAAGCCAGGGAAAAGCTGGAACAGCAGTACAACATGAGCGGGGAGCCACCCCGTAGTATGCCGGATGTTCAGAAAAAAGCAGTACACTGCGGATTGGAAAGGGGTATCTGATATGAAAAATTTTGATAATATGATCGAAGGTCTCAGGGAAGACACAAAGGTTCCGGAAGAGGTATGGAAGAGATATACAGCGACACTTGCAAACCTTCCCGAGAAAGAGGGAAAACGGGAACCCGGCAAAAGAAATTGGATAAAATATACAGCGGCAGCAGCAGCGGCGGCCGTTACCGTGACAACAGTCTGTTTTGCAAATCCTGCATTTGCGGCCAGAATACCGATCCTCGGTGAAATTTTTAAACAGGTTCAGCATCAGTCCACGTTTTCGGGAGATTACAGTGATAAGGCCGAAGTCCTGTCCAGGGAGGAGGCTGACGGCACAATTCCCGCTGATTCCGGTTATACGGTTCAGGATGCAGGTGTGACAATCACCGCATCGGAGATTTACTGTGACGGGCTTTCCGTATTTGTGACGGCAGAGGTGGATGTGGAGCAGGGAGGACTGAACAACATCCCCGGAAATATCCTGTATCTGGAGGGAGACTGGAAGCTCTCTGACAGTGCGGAAGAAATCAGGCTGATGAACAATAACCTGGAAGGAAATATTGTGGATGACAATACCTTCGTGGGCATGCTGAAGCTGGATCTGGAGGAACAGGACCTGCAGGCAGGTACTCTTGAACTTCAGCTTTCCATGGTCGGATATGATGATATCAATGAAACAGATGCGGAGGACATATCAGCTTTCCATAAGATTCAGGGTGCGTGGAGCCTGGAACTGCCGTTTGAAGTGGACACGGAGGCAGTAAAGGAGATACCTGTAAACAAAGAGGAAAACGGATACAGCCTGAATAAAGTATTTGTATCGCCGTATCAGGTGATCACATATACAGACGCGCCCTATACGGAGAGAGAGATCACCAGGGAAGAGTACGAATCTGTTATGAGGGAAAAGACAGGAGGTTCGGATGATTTCGGCATTACATATGAAGAATTTGCTGAGCAGATGGGCCGGACATACGAGCAGTGTCAAACCATCATATTTAATCAGGACGGGGAGAGACTGACACCCACGGCGGAATTTTACGGGAAATCTGTGAATGCTGTCCGGGGAATGGATATATCGGAACTTAAAATTTATGTTTTCGATGACATGGATCTGTGGGTACAGGCAGCAGAAGAGGGCGCAGACAGTGAAGCGTTGAATCAGGCGGTTTTATCAGCGGATATTGATGTAGAATCCCTTCGGTAAACTAACAAAAATTTCTCCATTTCTTTAGTTCTTTTTTCTATTGACGATTGTCAGCATTTGGTATATAAAGGGTGAAAGATGCATGATGATCGGAAGGATAAGGATGAGATGAAACGGATAAAGAGTGTGCAGGTGCGTCATCAATATACACTGCTTCAGTGTTTTTACTGGGTATCAAGCTGCGCGATCATGGGATTTGCAGCGGTGTTTCTGCAGTATAAGGGATTGTCCAACACGCTTGTGGGAATGTCCGTGGGCGGTGCGGCGTTTATCAGCATATGGATGCAGCCGTTTCTGGCCGGAGTGGTGGAAAAGGTCCGGGGGCTGAGCTTAAAGAAAATGATCCTGCTGATCATACTGGCAGTGACGGCGGGGTATCTTGTCCTGGGGACGGTACCCCTGCCGAAAATGGCCATTGTAGGGCTGTATCTTGTGCTGAACACCCTGTACAACTCAATTACGCCGCTGATCACGGCAATGGGAATGGAATACATGAACCAGGGATACGAGGTGAATTTCTGCATTTCCAGAGGGCTTGGCTCAGTCAGCTATGCTGTCAGCGCCGTGATCCTGGGGCAGCTTGTGGAACATTTTTATCCGGGGATTCTCACCTTTGCCTTTGCAGGTATGGAATTTCTGCTTTTTGTGGTGGTGCTCTCCATGCAGGACCCCAAATCTTCCGTGGTCAGGGAAGAACAGGAGCTGTCCAGCAGTGTGATGGAGATCCTCAGGGGAAACAGGCCTCTGCTGCTGTTTGTAGCCGGGTTCGGAATCTGCTATATGACAAGCTCCATCCTCGGTACCTATATGATCAATATCGTGCGTGAGCTTGGGGGAACGGACGGTACTTTCGGGATCGCAGCGTTCTTCTGTGCAGCCAGTGAGATGCCCGCCATGTTTTTGTGCAATTATCTCATCCGTAAGGTATCCTGTAAGAAACTGCTGAAGCTGAGCAGCGTGTTCTTTGTTCTTCGCCCGCTGGTGATCTTTCTGGCGCCGAATCTGGCGGTGGCATTTCTGGGATTTGCGCTGCAGTCACTGTCCTTTGGTATCTTTACGCCGGTCTCCGTGTTCTTCATCAACCAGGAATTGAAGGAGAAGGACAGGATCGTGGGACAGACCATCTTTGGTATGGTGACAGTCGGAGTGGGAAGCTGTGTGGGGAATCTGGCGGGCGGGTTTCTCATGGACAGGATCGGACTGAGACCCACGCTGGGGCTTTGCGTTGTGTTTGCCGCTGTGGGATTTTTGATCACCCAGAGGGTAAAGGTGGAGGATACAGGTCCAAGGCGGAGAATTCTTCAGGTGGAAACAGCAGGGCCGGGAAAAGAGAGAGGCAGGAGATAGCAGAGGGAGTATTTCGGCAGATAAGAGTCAGAATACGCTTCGGTAGGATATTTCATAGAAAGGGAGAAAAATGAACGATAAAATCTGGAAAAAATGTGTGGAATTTCATGGTCATGAGTGCGGCGGCCTTACCATTGGCTATAAGGCAGCTCTTTACGCCATGGAACTTTTGGACATTAAGATGGGGAAAGACTGCTGTGTCTCCCGGGATGAACAGCTTGTGTGTATTTCAGAAAATGACGCCTGCGGCGTGGATGCCATTCAGGTAATACTGGGATGCAGTGTGGGAAAGGGGAATCTGCTCTTTCATATGTGCGGAAAGCAGGCATTTTCCTTCTATAACAGAGATACCGGCAAATCCGTACGCCTGGTTCTGAAACCACGCCCGGAAGGCCTGAGCAAAGGGGAATCCTTCCGGTATTATCAGGCGTGCAGTTTCGAGGAAATGTTTGATGTAAAGGAGACAAAGATCGCACTGCCGGAAAATGCAAGGATCTTCAAATCCATCTGCTGTTCCCGCTGCGGGGAGACTGCATCGGAAAATATGATGCATCTGCAGGGGGATGAGATTCTCTGCAGGGACTGTTATCGTGAATATAACAGATTTCAGGTTTGACAAAGCCGCGTCCGGCGGTTATAATGCAGGAAGAACCGTAACGATTCAGCAGGTCTGCCCGTAACTGTAAGGCCGCTGAACAGTTACAGTAAATAAATATCAATTTAGAAATGAGGTGTCTTTGTGCTGAGGGTTTCCGTAGTGGAGATTACAGAATAATCGAATAATCTGTAGGGATAGTATATCATTTTTTCTGATACCCTATCCTTGTATCAGTGTACCCTGATGGCTGATACATTCGCTTACGAACCCTTATCATACACTTCAAATATATTGGAATGATGGAGAGAATACAGTGCTTGGCTGCTTTGAAGGCGGCTTGTTTTTGCGCTGCTGTATGGATTTTTCTCATGGAAGACCACAGAAGTCGTATACCCGTTCGGGGCGATGTATCTGTGGTCTTTTTGTAATAGTTCAGACGGGTCTGTGTTCAGCTTGTCGGAACGGTTACGTCTTTTTTAGAGAGGAAAAAACATGAGCAGAAAATCATTGGAAACAATCGGATATTATCATATATTAGAAAAATTAAAAGAATGCGCCGCCACAGAGAATGCGGGAAACAGAATCATGGAAATGGTTCCCATCCTGTCAGAGACGGAATTGAGAAAGCAGCAGCGGGATACCACCCAGGCGAGAGCTATGATAGAGCTGGCGGGAACTCCGCCCATACCGGCCATGGAGCATGTGGAGGAATATCTGCAGAAGGCGGTCAGAGGTGATATGCTCCTGCCGGAACAGCTTGAGGAGACCGGCATGTTCCTGAGTGCCGTGCGGCGGCTGAAATCCTATCTGCTAAGAGGTGAGGAGGGACGGATCAGCCTTGCCTATTATAACCAAAACCTGGCCTTTCCTGAGGAACTGCAGGAAGAGATAGAGCGCTGTATCAGAGGCGGAAGAGTGGATGACTATGCCTCCGCCTATTTAAAAGATATCAAAAAACAGATTCAGATCCTGGAGGAAAAAGTAAGTGAGAGGGCAGAGAGGGCACTGAAAACCAACAGACAGTATCTGAACGACTCCTTTGTAGTCACCAGAAACGGAAGATTCTGTATCCCTGTGAAGAAAGAGTGCAGGTCCATGGTTCCGGGCAGCGTTGTGGAGCAGTCTTCCACAGGCGCCACACTGTTCATAGAACCGGAGGCAGTGGCAAACCTTCGGGAGGAGCTGGAAATATACAGGATCGAGGAGGACGCGGAGGAACGGAAAATCCTGTACACTCTCACCAATATGACTGCTGAGAGGGAAGCAGAGCTGATGGAGGACATCCGGGTCATCCAAAAGCTGGACTTCATGTTTGCCAAGGGAAAACTGAGCCTGGAAATGGATGCCGTGGAACCGAAGATCAACCTGGAACAGTATATGGAGCTGAAAGGCGCCAGACATCCCATGCTGGAGAAGGAGAGCTGTGTACCGCTGGACTTTCAGATCGGCAGGGGAATCCGCGGCGTGATCATTACGGGACCGAATACCGGAGGTAAGACGGTGGCTATCAAGACAGTGGCGCTGATGAGTGCAATGGCCTGCTCGGGCCTGCACGTTCCCTGCAGGGAAGCCGATATATGTATGCAGAACCAGATCCTGTGTGATATCGGTGACGGGCAGAATATTTCGGATAATCTGTCAACCTTCTCAGCCCACATTAAAAATGTGCTGGACATTTTAAAACGGGTAAGACCGGACAGCCTTGTGATCATGGACGAACTGGGTTCCGGAACAGATCCTCAGGAGGGAATGGGAATCGCCATTTCCATACTGGAGGAACTGCGCAGGAGCGGTGCCCTCTTTCTGGTCACTACCCACTATCCTGAGGTGAAAGAATACGCGGACAGGTACGGGGACGTGCAGAATGCCAGAATGGAGTTTGACAGAGACAGCCTGAAGCCTTTATATCGGCTGAAAGTCGGTGAGGCGGGGGAGAGCTGTGCCCTGTATATTGCAAAGAGACTGGGATTTCCGGACAAAATGCTGGCTGCTGCAGCCAGGGAGGCATATGGGGAGAGAAGTGAGGCTCTGATTCAAAATATGCACCTGCACGGCGGCAGCAGCAGGCTGGAAAAGCTTCACGCGCCGCGTATTGAAAAAGCAGCCGTGGTCAGGGACAGCATGGACGCTGTGCGTAAATTTACCAGAGGCGACAGTGTGACCATACTGCCGGATGAAAAGATCGGAATTGTGGTGAAACCGGCAGATAAGAACGGAAATGTCCTGGTACAGCTCAGAAATGAAAAGATGCTCATCAGCCATAAACGGCTTAGGCTGAAGGTGGCGGCTGCGGAACTCTATCCTGAGGACTATGATTTCTCCATTATATTTGACACTGTGGAGGTCAGAAAGGCTCGTCACAAGATGGGAAAACACCACATGGAGGGCCTGGAAATAGAAGTGGAGGAATAGGGAATAGGCTGCAAACCTGAGGGAAGTTTCTTTGATGTTTACTGAGGAATCTGTTATAATCCTTGATAAAGTATAAAGTACCAGGAGATTTTTATGCAGAGAATACTAGTGATAGAGGATGACACGGATATAAACAGGCTGCTGTGCCGGATTCTTGCGAAGGCGGGATATGAGACAACGGCTGCGTATTCGGGAACAGAGGCACAGCTGAGGCTTGAGAGGGAAACGCCGGACATGATCATGCTGGACCTGATGCTTCCTGGAATCAGCGGGGAGGAGATTATCAAAATGGCGCGTACGGAGATGGGACTGCAGATTCCAATCCTTGTCCTGTCTGCCAGGACTGCCCTTAAGAACAAGGTGGAGACCATCACGCTTGGGGCAGATGATTATATCACAAAGCCCTTTGAGCCGGAGGAGGTGCTGGTACGCGTCATGGCTGCTTTCCGGCGTTGCGGCAGTCTGGGTGCCGGAACGGAATCTGAACGATACACGTATAAAGACCTGATACTGGATCAGGCATCCAGAACCGTCACGGTAAAGCAGAGGGAGATTTCCCTGACCAGATACGAATATGAGATTCTGTGCATTCTGATACAGCAGCCCCGGAAGGTATTTTCCAGGGAAAGCCTCTATGAACAGGTATGGAAAAACGGGTATTACGGGGAGGATAACACCGTCAATGTCCATGTGAGTAATATCAGGAAAAAGATAGCAGCCATAGACCCGGAGGCGGAGTATATCCGTACAGTCTGGGGCATCGGATTTAAAATGGCGTGAATCCGTCTTTACGATTTCTTTAAAGTTTCTTGAAGACTTATTAAAAAGCGGCCGATTATAATATAGCCACATGAAGAGATAAGTTCAGGAAAGGATGAAAAAGATATGACAGCATATGCAGCGGAAGCGAGAAAAGTCACCAAGCGGTACGGCAGTTTTACTGCACTGGATAAGGTTGACATAACTGTAAAAAGAGGAGCCGTTTACGGATTGGTAGGGGACAACGGGGCAGGAAAAACTACATTTCTGAAACTGTTGTCAGGCCATATTTATGCGGATGAAGGGGAGCTTACCTTATTCGGCTGCCACAGCCGGAAGGATATGGAGGAACAGAGGAGAAGGACCGGAGCTGTCATAGAGGCGCCGGGATTCTATCCCCAGATTTCCGTGGAGAAGAATCTGGAGTATTACCGGATATTAAAAGGGGTTCCGGGCAAAAGGGCAGTGGATGAAGTCCTGGAGCTGGTGGGGCTTGCAGACCGGAAAAAGAAGCGGTGCAGGGATTTATCCCTGGGCATGAAGCAGCGGCTTGGCCTTGCCATTGCCCTGATCGGTGAACCGGAGCTGCTGATCCTGGATGAACCGATCAACGGCCTGGACCCAAGCGGGATCATAGAGATCAGGAATCTGCTGCAGCGGCTCAGCCGGGAGAAGAATATTACCATTATCCTGTCCAGCCACATACTCACAGAGCTGGAGCAGCTTGCCACAGTCTATGGGTTCCTTACGGACGGAAAACTGGCTGAGCAGATCACCGCGGAGGAGATAAAAGAAAAGTGTTCGGACTACATTGAGATCAATGTGTCAGAACCGGAGCGGTATACTGCTGTTTTGGAAAAGAAATTTCACACGGAAAGCTACAAGGTCCTTCCGGACAAGACCATTCATATTGTCAATCCCATGATGGATATCGGCGCGTACAGCCGCCTTGCCAGCGAGAACCGGATGGATATCTCAAGGCTGGAGAGAAGACAGGTGACGCTGGAGGAGTATTATATGGATTTGAAGAACGGAGGGCGGAAATATGCTTAATTATATAAAAGGTGAGGGATACCGCATTACACACAGCAGGGGAATGTACGTGGCAGCAGGAATCGCATCAGGGCTGCTGGTGCTGATGAATCTGGTGCTGTATATAAGCAATCAGAATATTACAAATTTTCCATACGGCCTTATGAGCTTTTCACTGAATAATCTGATCGCTAATCTGCAGATTCTGTTTATATCGGGTTTTGTCGTAGCGGCGCTGCTGTTTGGTGATGAGAGAAAAAACGGTACTTTGAAGAACGTGGTGGCTTATGGGATTCCAAGGATACATATTTTTATCGGAAAATGTGTTGTCAGTATCGCCACAGCTCTCTGCTGTATGGCAGTTATCCTGGTCTTTTACGTGGGAAGTGCCTATCTGCTGCTGGGTGGTCCCGCGGCCGAGCCTTTGGGAAAGATGGCAGGGGGAATCGGAGCGGCAATGCCCAGTGCCTTTGCGGCTGTGATTCTGGGGGTGGCTTTACTCACCCTTTTTGAGAAGGATGTGGTGGCAGCGATCGTCTGGTTTGCGGTTATGAATGTGATTCCTGTCATCTGTTATTATGCGGGGTTTAAGGTGGAAATTCTGCGTAAGATCGCCGGATGGATGCCCTGGAACATCTTCCGCTTTGAGGTGAGTGCCAATATGTCGGGGTACCACTGTCTGTGGGATACTCCCTCCGGACTGGCAAAATGCATCATAGCAGGGGCTGCCGGGATTCTTATCTTTGGCGCAGCGGGTATTTTAGTAAGCAGGAAAAAGGAAATCGGATAGAGTTTGTCCGAACCGTGTGAAGGAAAGGGGTGTGGAAAGTTTGCTGTATTTCGTGTTGGGTCTGCTGAGCCTGACTTCTCTGTATTTTTTCCTGCGATGCAGAACCATGGCAGGAGCAGTCAGACGGACCAATCGTGCGCTGAAGGAAATCAGCGGCGAACTGGAGGCCAACCGGGTGCTGAAACTGCCTGCGCCTGACCGAGAGATGGAGGAGCTTCTTGTAACCATCAATGAGGCGCTCAGGAAGATACGGGAGCAGCACCTGGAATATGCCAAAAGAGAGCAGGAATTCCAGAGACAGATTGAAAATATCAGCCATGACCTGCGCACGCCTCTTACCTCCATGATCGGATATCTGGATATTATGGACAAAACAGCTCTGGACCCGGAGGACCGGGAGGCACTGGAGGTGGTAAAACGAAAAGCCCGCTTTCTGCAGCAGCTTGTGGGCCAGTTCTATGAGTTATCCAGGTTCTCCGGGGAAGACTACACCCCCAGGGTGGAACATGTGGATATTGCACGTCTTCTCAGAGAGACCATTGTGGATTACTATCCGGAATTGACTGCCAGGAATCTTCTGGTTGACATAAATATTATGGAGGGGCCGGTGAATGTCCGGGCAGACAAGGACGGGTTAGAGCGCGTGTTCCAGAATCTTCTGCAGAATGTATGCAGATATGCCGGAAGAGAGCTGTCCGTCCGCCTGGATAGAGAGGGCGGCAGGGCAGTCATATCTTTTACGAACGATGCGGAGGGAATGTCAGAGGAGACAGCGGGAAGGCTGTTTGAGCGTTTTTACACTGCGGACAGTTCCAGAAACCAGGGAAGCACAGGGCTGGGACTCACCATCGCCAAATGTCTGACAGAGAAAATGGGAGGTACGCTGACGGCTGCAAAAGAAGGAAAGTATTTAAAATTTATATTGACGTTATAAAGGTATGCGATTCTTTCGTGTACCTTTTTGGCGGCTGAGACAGCAGACATTCTGCCATAAGAAAGGAGAGAAAAAACTTGAAATATATTCTCATACTGGAAGACGACGCAGATCTGGCAGCGGGGATGGAGATGGCACTCATGAGTGATGACTTTTCCTTTACGATCTGCAGTACCATAAAAGAGGCAGAGGAAAAGTTCCGTCAGCAGACATTTGATCTGCTCATACTGGATGTGAACCTGCCGGACGGCAGCGGCTTTGAACTGTGCCGGAAGATAAGGAAGAGCAGCAAGGTATCCATTATCCTCCTCACTGCCAGGGATATGGAGCTGGATATTGTGCGGGGGCTGGAATGCGGCGCGGATGACTATATCACAAAACCATTTTCAACCATGGTCCTGCGGGCAAGGATACGGGCGCTTCTTCGGAGGACGGCCCCGGAACAGGAGACGGATTATGCACAGGGACCATTCCGTTTTCAGTTTGCAACCATGGAGTTTTTAAAGAACGGGATACCCGTAGATTTGAGCAGGACAGAACAGCGCATTTTATATCTGCTGGTCTTTCATCCGGGACAGATTCTGACCCGGGAACGTCTGATGGAGTGGGTGTGGCCGGACGGCACGGAGTATGTGGAGGACAATGCTCTTTCTGTCGGGATCCGCCGCCTCAGGGATAAGCTGGAGGATAATCCCTCCAAACCGGAGCATATCAAGACCGTATATGGAAAAGGATATCAGTGGGAGAACTCCTTATGAGCGGGGCGCTGATATCTGCCGTCGTCCTTGCCTGCGCTGCATTTGCGGGGGCTGCCGGTTATACTTTCCGGTACCGGAGGCGTATCAGAAGGCAGATGGACACAGTGTTGGAGCAGCTTGACCGGGCAATCGGCGGAACCATCCAGGAGTGCAGTTATGATGAATCTATGGATTCTGCTGTCATACAGCGGCTGAACCAGCTTGTGGAGATGTCACGGATGAACTGTGAACAGGCGGACAGGGAACGGAATCTGGTAAAGGCACTGATCTCAGACATTTCCCATCAGGTACGTACGCCTCTGACGAATATTATGCTCTATGCAGGTCTTCTGGAGGAACAGGAGCTTCCGGAACAGGCGGGGAAAATGGCTTCCCAGATTCACAGACAGGCCGATAAGCTGGACTTTTTTATGAAGGAACTGGTGCGTTCCTCCTATCTGGAAACAGAGATGATCGCCGTACATGTGGAGAAATCTTCCGTGGATGAGCTGATCGCCAGGGCATGTCAGGCTGTGGAGATGCAGGCACTGAAAAAGGGGATTGTCATAGAGGCGGAGTCTTCCCCGGAAAGCGCATTCTTTGATATGAAATGGACTGTGGAGGCACTGGTCAACCTTCTGGACAATGCGGTGAAGTATTCACCGGCCCAGTCTGTGATCCGTGTCCTGTCGGTTCCCTATGAATCCTTTTTGTGTGTTCGTGTGAAGGATGAGGGAATCGGCATCCGTGAGGAAGAACAGGGACTGATTTTCCAGAGGTTCTACCGATCCCCGGAAGTATCCGGGGAAAAAGGCCTTGGAATCGGTCTGTATCTTGTGCGGGAAATCATAAAAAAGCAGGGAGGTTACATCAAGGTAAAATCAGAACCGGGCAGCGGAGCGGAATTTTCTGTTTATCTGAGAAGGAATTGAGAATATTACAATCTTGTCATATTTGAGAAAGGATGTGGAAAGCTTTCTCTGTTATATTGTAGGAGAACCAAGAACGAGGAGGACTTTTCATATGGAAATACTGGTTACGGAAAATCTGAGGAAATATTATCAGTTGGGAGATGCAACGGTCAGGGCATTGGACGGAATCAGCCTTACTGTGGAAAAAGGTGAATTTATAGCCATTGTAGGCAGATCCGGGAGCGGAAAATCTACTTTACTCCACATGCTGGGCGGTCTGGATGTGCCCACATCCGGAACGGTGATCGTGGACGGCAGGGACATATCCGGTATGACAAAGGATGAGCTGACCATATTCAGGCGCAGGAAGATCGGGTTTGTATTTCAGAACTACAATCTGCTCCCGCTTATGAATGTATACGAGAATATCATACTTCCCATCCAGCTTGACGGCATCAAGCCCGACAGGAAATTTGTGGAGAATATTCTGGAGATGCTGGGTCTGGGAGAGAAAAAGTTTGCCATGCCGAATCAGCTCTCCGGCGGGCAGCAGCAGAGGGTAGCCCTTGCCAGGGCGCTGGCAGCAAAGCCGGCCATTATCCTGGCTGACGAACCAACCGGCAACCTGGACAGCAGCACCAGCCAGGACGTCCTGGGACTCATTAAGGTATCCGGCGAGCAGTTGGGCCAGACGGTGGTCATGATCACCCACAACGAGGAAATCGCCCAGATGGCAGGCAGGATCATACGTCTGGAGGATGGAAGAATCTGCGGAGGTGATGCTGTATGATGAAGGTGAACAATAGGAAAATCATCGCCTCTGTGGCAATGAGGACTTACAGGGCAAATAAGAAACGGAATGCGCTCACTGTTTTTGCGGTTATCCTCACTACATTTCTGATAACGGCAGTGCTGGGAATCGGTATCAGTTACTGGGATGCCGTATCCCAGCGCGCTATCCGCATGAACGGAATGGATTTTGACATGGAACTGACGGAACCCCGCGCAGACCAGGTGGAGCTGGTAAGGGATATGGAATCCGTAAAGTATGCGGGAGTCGCTGTCAAATGTGCCATTGCTGAGACATACCGGGATGTATCCCTTGATAAAACAAGGCTTTACTGGGTGGACGACACCTGCTGGGAAAAGCAGTGCATTCCGGCATACGAGTTTTTTAAAGGGAGTTATCCGAAAAAAGAGGAGGAACTGGTACTTTCCACTGCGGCTCTGGAGGACATGGGAATCAAGGAGCCGGAGATCGGAATGGAATTACCCCTCACCTACTATTCTTTAGCCGAGGACCCCGAGAGACAGGAGCTGGAAGATTCGGTGTCTGCACAGCAAAATATCAGCAAAACGTTTATTTTAAGCGGATATTACAGGGACTATTCCGGAAAGCAGTATGGCTATGTGTCACAGTCGTTTTATGAGACGACAGGTGTGAAGCAGACAGATTTTACCCAGGGAGCGCTGAAGATCACCTTAAAGAAATCTCTTTATTCCGCGAAAGATATTATGAACATACAGAAACCCCTGGATTTGCAGGACAGGCAGATGCTCATAGCAGATGACCATATTATGCAGAATTTTATCAGGATGGCAGTGGGCGTTGGGGGACTGCTTGTGATGATTCTTATAAGCGGCTATCTCTTTGTCTATAATACGCTTTATATCTCTGTCTCAAAGGACATTCGGTATTACGGGCAGCTTAAGACTCTGGGCATGACCTCTGTGCAGTTAAAACGTCTGGTCTATCTTCAGGCGCTTTGGAATTCCTGTATGGGCATACCGGTGGGGATGGCGCTTGGAGCAGCGGTTTCGGCCGGACTCATCCCTACGGCGCTCAGATTGATAGACCCTGAAATGTCAGGAATGAAGATTGTCACGGTACATCCTCTTATTTACGTGGGAGCCGCCCTGTTTTCGTCAGCTACAGTCATTGCCGGCTGCCGAAAACCGGCTGTTATCACAGGGGAGTGTTCCCCCATTGAAGCTGTCAGCTACACGGGGCTTACAAAAGGCAGGGAGAAGCAGAAGGAGCGGGAGAGAGGTCTGAAGGACATGGCCCGCAGGAATATGTTCCGGGACAGGAAGCAGGCCGCTGTGATCCTGGGCTCTTTTTTCGTAGTTCTGACTGTATTTCTCTGTGTCAATGCAGTGATCAGGGGAAATGACGCGAAAAATATCCTGAATCAGATCCGTTCGTGTGATATTACGGTTAATAATCAGACAACCCTGGAAGAAAAACTGCCTCTTATTACGGAAGAGAGACTGGATGAGATCCGCGCCATAGAGGGCGTGAAGGAGATAAGGCCGGTGACTACGGCACAGATGATTGTCCCATATCAGGAGGAGTTATTAGGTCCGTATTATAAAAGACTATATCAGAGCAGATACTCACCGGGGGACTATGAAAAAGATATAGAGGAATACAAAAAAGATCCGCGTGCGTTAAACTGCATATTCGACGGGCGTTTCGTGGGAATCAGTCCCGAGGAATTCCGGAAGATAAATGATACTCTGGGAGGGAATTTAGACGAGGAAGCCTTTGAAAAGGGAGAGACTGCCATCGCAGTGCCATTCTGGGCATCTGCAGAGGAGGCAGTAGGAAAAAAATTTCGTTTTTTCCTTCCGGATGGTCAGGAGCCGGAGAAAGAGCATGAGATAACTGTTGCAGCAACTGGAGAAAGCAGTATGGACGGAGGAAATGTAATAGATGACCCGTCTGAATATTCCGGAGGCTATTGCCCGAATCTGCTGGTCAGCAATACTTTGGCGAAGGAACTTATGGGGGATAATATTTTAACTGAAGTGGTACGGATAGAGTATGAGAAGCCGTATGACAAAGAGACGGAGAAAGCAGTAAAAAGTGTCTTCCGGGATGAAAAACAAATTTCTTTTGATTCAAAATTGACCCGGTACCAGGAGATGAAGTCATCGGAGCAGCAGGTGAAAGTCCTGGGCGGCGGACTGGGCATAATCCTGGCAGTGCTCGCCATTCTGAATTATATCAACATGATGGCAGCCGGTGTCCAGAACCGGGCAAAGGAGTTTGCCACTCTGGAGAGCCTGGGCATGACGCCGGGGCAGATAAGGAAGGTATTGGTCCAGGAGGGACTTGGTTACGGAATACTGTCTATCCTGCTCTCTATGGCCGTGGGACTGCCCCTTAGTTATATAGTCTTCCAGAGTGTAAAGGTGTACAATATGGGGTACTCTCTGCCTGTCCTCTATAACCTGATTTTATTTGCGGTCATCATCGCGGTATGTGTTATGGTTCCGCCTCTTATTTATCAGATGACACAGAAGGAAAGCGTGATTGAGAGGCTGCGGGCGGATGTGGATTAGCTACAGAGCGTTTCCGATGAGTATGACCACGGTAAAAGAGGTATCATCATAGGAAATGTGCAGTGTTCCATTGTATTTTTCCACAGTCCTCTGTACATTGGAGAGACCCAGGCCGTGTTCGGATTTGTTTTTCTTATCCGAGATATAGTTTCCTTTATCCATGAGGACTTTATTTCTCTTTTCATTTTTGATCTCATAGCTGAAGAATCCGTTGTCCGCTATTCTGGCCTTGACGGAAATGCTGCGCTTTTCCGGTTCAGGTATTTTCCGTGAGGCCTCAATGGCGTTGTCCAGTGTGTTGGCGAATATGGAACACAGGCTGACCTGGTCAATGGCTGTGACTTCCGGCAGATCAATGTGGAAAAAGCAGTCAATGCCGCTGTCTTCAGCCTGGCTGTATTTTGCGTTCAGTACGGCATTCAGAACGCTGTTTTTACAGAAGCACCGGTTTTTGGGCGTTATCTGGGATTCCAGTTCCCGAAAATAGGCATGGGCGGCCTCCCTGTCTTCCCGGTCAAACAAATCCCGGATGACCAGCAGGTGGTGGTTCATATCATGGCGGAATCTGCGTATTTCTGTCTGGTTTCTCTCCAGTTCTTCATAATAAACACGCTGAAGTTTCAAGTTGTCCTGCTCCATTTCCTGCTGAATGGTATTCACAAAATACCCTGCCAGATAGAGGCTGCCTATATTGGTTGCCATGCAGGCAATGGCGCAGGGCCATATTTTATAGGTCTCCTCCGGGGGATAATAAATATACCCTGTGATGCTCACAAGGGAGGCAAGGCAGATGATTCCCAGAAGAATCCAGGTATTGCGGCTGTACAGTCGGCTGGCCTGCCGGACTCTGCTGACAAAGGTTCTGTAGATCAGATACCAGAAGAGAATATGAATACAGCCGTCCAGGATAGTGACTGCCAGATCTACCGGCAAACTCTTCCCGCTGGCAAGCCAGATGCTCAGGGAAATGTCGGATACCAGGAAGTTCAGGGCAATGATCAGAGGATAGATGACAGCCGTCACAGAGAACTTGGAGACTACAGAGCCTTTAAAGCAAAAAAGCGTCAGAAGCAGCAGCCAGACCAGATCCAGTGTGACATTGAACATGTCCTCAGGGTCAATGACCATGCCGGGAATGAAAATGCCGGATATAAAAATGAGAATATCATAGAAACGTCCCTCTTTTTGAGGGAGGATACAACAGAGCATACGGCAGAAGAAAAACGACGTGACCACATACAGCCCCATGCTTATGAGCCGCCCTGCGCTTTCCATGATGATTTGACTGTCCATACTTTTTCCCTCCCTGTTTTATTTCAGCATTGCCCTGGCAAAGGCCGTTTCCAGTTCCTGCCGGAAGGCCCTGCTGACCGGAAAGGAACGGCTGCCCAGTATGCACCGGTCCCTCTCCAGCGTAGTCACATAATTCAGATTTACGATATACCGGTTATGGATCCGTATAAAGCAGGAGGGAAGTTCCCGGTATACTTCATCTATCCTGCCGTAAAAGGCAACAAAGTCTTCCTCCAAAAGGGCCTCCACCTTCCTGCGGTCGCTCTGAAAAGCAATGGTCTGACTGAGAGGGATGCGGATGACTCTTGCTTTCTGTTCTATTACGAAATACTGTTCCTTTGACAGATCCAGCTCATGCAGGGCCTGTCTGAGAACCTCTTCTATTTTTTCTTTCCGGTAAGGTTTCAGAATGTAATGAAAGGCATGGACTTCATAGCCCTGGAAGACAAAATCCGGGTAAGCGGTTACGAATATGATAATGCCTTTCATCCCCTTTCTGCGCAGCAGTTTGGCTGTCTCTATGCCGTCCAGGCTCCTCATTTCAATATCCAGAAAGAGAATATCAATATCAAGACAGGAGATTCCGGCAGTGAGTTCCTCACCGGATTCCGATTCAGAGATCAGATATTCCACGCCCTGAAGCTGTAAGACCTGTTCCAGTATTTGGCGGAGAGGTTTTCTCATCTCCGGTTCATCATCACAGATTCCTATTTTTACCATAGCAAGTCACTCCTTTATAATCCTGTTATCTGCATTTTACAGGAAGTCCGGGCGGTTGTCGATTCTTTCCCGGAACTTTACAAAATCAGTGTCAAACTTTACAATGGGCCGAATGCGGGTTTTTCCTTTCTGTATTACCATTTAAAGTGTAGACAGACAGCAGGTTTTTTATCAGTGAAAGGAGAATATTATGCTGCAGGTGGAACATTTGTCAAAGAGCTACAGGATTGGTAACCAGGTATACCCGGTTCTGAAGGATATATCCATAGAGGTGGAGAAGGGGGAATTTGTGGCTGTTATGGGGCCTTCCGGCAGCGGAAAGACCACCCTTTTAAACTGCATTTCCAGGTTCATTCCTTATGATGAGGGGGCAGTTCTTCTGGGAGGGGAGGATATATCCAGACTGAAGGAGGATGAACTGGCTAAGGTGAGAAACAGGAAGATGGGGTTTGTCTTCCAGGATTTTATGCTGCTGGACGGCCTCACTGTCTTTGAAAATATCTGTCTTCCCCAGATCATTGATGAGCGCCCGGCTGCCCAGATGGAGTCAAAGGCGGAGAATATCTGCCGGGTATTCGGGATTGATAAGATCATGCAGAAGTATCCGGCTGAGATATCCGGAGGGGAGAAGCAGAGGACCGCTGTGGCAAGGGCGCTTATGAACCACCCGCTGGTGATTCTGGCGGATGAGCCAACGGGAAATCTGGACAGCAAATCCTGCAGGGCAGTGATAGATGCGTTTCTCAAAGCAAGGGATACCATGCAGGCAACCGTATTTATGGTGACCCACGACAGCTTCGCGGCTTCCTTCTGCGACAGGGTCATTATCCTGAAGGACGGACAGGTCAGCGGAATACGGGAGAACAGAGGAGACAGAAAAGCGTTTATGGATGAGCTTTTGGATACGATACGTGTATTGGGAGGGGACTTTGATGACAATGAATAAAATTATGGGGAAACTGCGGCGGCACAATAAGAATCAGTATACCCTGCTGGGAATATGCGTGTTTCTCTCCGTGCTGCTGGTGACTTCCTTTACACTTATGTATTTTTCCCCCACCGTGCAGGGGCTGCTGCCGGAGGGAGGAGATACCAGAAAGCTGTCATGGCTTATGATGGGAGTCACATTTGTGGGGTGTACGGTTTTTACGGTCTACGGTGCAAATCTGTTTTTCCGGCATAAGAGCAGAGAAATCGGAGTGCTTTTAGCCTTGGGCGAGAGAAAAAGAAAATTGGGAAAATGCCTTGCCGTGGAAGTGGGGATAGTGACGGCCCGGTACGCGCTCGGGGGGCTTGTGCTGGCGGTTCCCCTCTCTTTTCTTATATGGAAGGGATTTGAGGCACTGATCCTCACACAAGCAGGGATGAAATACCGGGTGGGGGCCGGAGGACTGGTTATCGGCATTGTATTCGCGCTTTTTCTGGTCCTGTGCATTTTCCTGCTGGGTCTGCGTTTTATTCGGCGGGTCAATCTTATAGATATATTAAATGAACAGAGGAAGACAGAGATGGTGAGAGAGATAAAGCCATGGACGGGCAGGGCCGGCATCTTTCTCATCCTTGTAGGGCTTGTGCTGGCAATGGCAGTGCCTGCAGTCTGCATGAGAGGGTTTCTGTTTGTCATGCCCTCTTTCTGGAATGTCACTTACTGTATCAGCGCGGCCGGATTGTATCTCTTTATGCTGAGTGCGATAGGGCGCACAGGCAAGGGCAGGAACCCGGAAAAATACTATAAGAATATTGTGTCTGCCAATCTGATGCGTTTTACGGCAAGACAGACGACAAAAAATATGTGTGTGATCACACTTCTGGTGTTTGTCCTGCTCTTGTCCGCGTTTTGGGGAGCCATGTATTACCGTTCTGCCTATGCCGGGGGAGAGGACGCGCCGTATGACTATTCCATGCATTATCCCGCAGAAGAAAAGCAGATCACCAGGGATGATATTTTCGGGCTGGCGAAAAAGTATAACGTGGATATAGAGACATATGAGGAGGCAGAAGCAGTGGTGCTGTATGTGGATTACCGGATGCGGGATCTGACAGACAGCGGGAAATATGTGGATCTGAATTCCGGGAAACTGGCCTCGTTTGTCCGGGCATCTGATTTTTCCAGGATTGCCGGGCGCGGGACAGAGCTTAAACCCGGGGAATACAAGACCATCGTTCCCAGCGGATACCACCCGTCCATATGGGTGAAACCGGACTGTCTGCTGTCTGTAGAGAACAGGGAACTGTCCTATCAGGGGACGGAGGAGTTCGATAATTTGACAAATACCAGTGAACCTTTTACTTTTATCCTTTCCGATGAGGATTACCGGCGCTTTGCGGAAGCGGGTAAAACCGACAGGGAGAAGCTGGTCTTCTTCCGTGTGAAGGATGTATACAGCACATATGAGTTTGCCGTGGAACTGAAAAAGGAATACATTGCCCATGCGGGAGCACTGTCGGACCATCTGGCGCTGTACGATGCCTATGAGGAAAAATGCGCCGAACAGGAGGGACAGGAATACTTTTACAGCGGAGAAGCCGGTCTTTCCGTGGATAATCCGGAGCTTATGAGTGACTGGAAATACGCACCCTTTTTTAAAGTTTTGATAAAGGCTGACGCCATGCAGATGGTTGCTGTTTTTGTGCTGCTGAGTGTGTATATTGCGGTGATCTCCCTGGCAGCCGTGGGTGTTATGACCTATGTGAGAAGCGTGACTATCGCAATGGACAACAGGCAGCTCTTCAGCGATCTGGGAAGACTTGGAGCGGACAGGAATTATATAGAAAGGGTGATTCGCCGACAACTGCGGAAGATCTTCACATATCCGACAGCTGCCGGGAGCACGATTGTTCTTGTGTTTTCCATGCTGCTGATTTATTTTAATGATATGCACCTGGATGCAGCGGAGGTACAGTTGTTTGTGATGGAACTGGGGCTGATTTTTGGAGTGGCACTGTTTATGTATGTGATGTACAGGGTGTCACTGCGGAGGATGGAGAGGATTGTATTGTGACGGACTGTTCCGTATTGACCGGAGATGAACAGAAATATATAATGTACTTGTAGGTATATTGCCATGTCATAACAGGGAAGGCGGTACAGGGAGTGTCAAAGGAAAAGAAATGGCAGTTTGAACTGGAAAATTATATTCGGCAGGGAGAACCTGATAAGGCAGAGAAAAGTGAGTCCTGGCAGACTGCTATTGGTCTTCAGGATGTAGACGGACTTAAGATATCGGAATATTTGTTGGAAACAGCAAAAGAACATATTGAGGGAAAAATAAATATTGATGCAGCGCAAAAGAGAATTCAAAGCTACTATGAAGAGCGGGACGAACGCAGAGACTTAGAAGATGATACAAAAGAGGCGGATATTGTTTCAACACGGATCACAAGAATTTTGGGCGAGCATACTTTTCAGTTTTCACCTGCTGAATGGCTGACGATACATCGACGTCTATTTGAAGGTGTATTTGATCATGCCGGGAAAATCCGACCATATAATATTACAAAAAAAGAATGGGTGCTAAAAGGAGAGACGGTATTTTATGCATCATGTGACAGTATAAAAGATACATTGGACTATGATTTTAATATGGAAAAACGGTTTTCTTATGAGGGAATGACTGTATCAGATGCAGTGAAACATGTTGCAAAGTTTACATCTGATATTTGGCAGATTCATCCCTTCTGCGAGGGAAATACCCGGGCAACAGCAGTATTTATTATAAAGTATCTAAAGACTCTGGGATTTGAGGTAAGTAATGAAGCATTTGCTGAACACTCATGGTATTTCCGCAATGCTTTAGTGCGGGTTAATTATAATGATTTAAAAAATGATATCCATGCAACAACGAAGTATTTGGAATTGTTTTTTGAGAATTTTCTGATGGACAGGCATCATCAATTAAAAAATCGTTATCTTCATGTAGATTATTCAGATGAAAAGGAAATCAAAAGTGCAGCAGAAGAGATTTCAAAGTGCAAAAATTGCACTTTGGATTGCACTTTGGATGAATTTGAAATTCTTAAAAACATTTCTAAGAATCCTGTTATAACGCAGAAGCAGTTAGCTGAAAAGCTTGGAAAGTCAGAACGAACCGTGAAGAACAGGACAAAAGTGCTGCAGGAAAAGGGTTATATCAAACGGCTGGGCGGAAAGCGGAATGGCAGATGGGAATTGCTGGTGGAACTGCAAAGATAAATATCCTGCAGCTTGTCAGTATGAATTTTCAAACACGCTCTTGTACATTGAAGCACTTTGTATCAAAAGATACAGAGTGCTTTTTAGTGCGCCCGGCGGGCGCGCGTTCTATAGGGTGAAAGTCTCGAAATCCGCCCGGTAGTGGGAAGGATGCAGTTGAACACCAAGGGCGTCGTGGGTAACTGCGAGTCTGAAGGAAGGTGTAGACGAATCTCCGGTTTGACGAACAGAATAATAGCCCAGCTGGGATATATCTCCATGTAGGACTATTATCTGAAAGTCTGTGAAAACTAGAGAACCCCCTTGGTACCGAACGGGATGCCATTAATGGTATATGGTATAATCAAAAAGAAAAAATTTCACGTTTTCTGTAACGAAAACTCTATTTCCCGGATATATGAGTAAAGAGAGGTGAGGAAGAGATGTTAGACATGGATGTCATTTACAGGGAATACGCAGATTCGGTGTTCCGTTTCCTGATGACCCTGTGCCGCGAGGAGTGTACCGCGGAGGAGCTGACCCAGGAGACATTTTACCGGGCAGTGCGCTCAGCCCATAAATATGACGGAACCTGTAAGGTGTCTACCTGGCTCTGCCAGATCGCCAAGCATTTATGGTATCAGGAGCTGGACAAACGAAAGAGAAAGGGTACATCCATGCTGGAGGAAAGTATGGTCTCCGACAAGGCCGGACCGGAGGATGAGCTCTGTATCAGAGAAGAGAAGATGGATGTGTTTAAAAAGGTGCATATATTGGACGAGACTGCAAAGGAAGTGGTGCTTCTGCGCATAACAGGTGCATTTTCTTTTAAGGAAATAGGGGAGATATTCGGTAAAAATGAAAACTGGGCCCGCGTGACTTTTTACAGGGCAAAGCAGAAAATTGTGAAAGGAAGGTAAGACTATGAAGTGCGAAATTATCAGGGATTTGCTTCCCAGCTATGTGGACGGGCTGACCAGCAGAGAGAGTGACAGGGCGATTGAGGAGCATTTGAAGGACTGCAGGGAATGCAGGGCGTATCTGGACGAGATGAAACAGGAAGTGCAGAAACCGGAAATGACAGAAGCGAATAGGAAGGCGATTCGGCCGTTTAAGAAGGTAAAAAGGATAATCTGGAAGGCCGTCGGACTGACGGTTCTCATATGCGCGCTGATATTCGGCGGACTCAGTTACTATTACGGAAAGAGCTGGAATGTAAAGTCCGGGGACGTGAACCTTTCAAAAGAGTATGTTGGAAAAATTGTGACGATCAAGTTTGCGCCAAAGGATAAAAATATATGTCTTTATGCGGAGACAGAACCGGGAGATACCAATGTGATAACCGTCAGGGCTTCCCGAATAAACCCACTGAATAAATCCAATCACAGAAATGCATACTGCGGTTATACCTTTATAGATGAGGAGACAGTTCTTACACCGGAGGGAAAGGCAGAACAGATTTCAGAGGATGATGTTCTGCGGATAGAGTATGGGGATAAAACAGAAGAACTCAGCCTGAAAGAAATGGCAGAGGAGGCGTGCAGGGAGAAGCTGGCATCTTCTGAAGACGTGGAAATGACATACAATAAGATGGAGAATGGCATGGTGTCCATTGACTTCCGGCCAAAACTAATGGGGCTTACCCTGACAGCAGAAAAGAAAGGGGAATATGAAATAGAGATCATAGAGCACTATGATGACACCGGAAATCTTCCGGATAACAGAGGCGTATCCTGCGGCTATACATTTACGGATGGAAATACGATTCTGGGAGCAGACGGTGAGGAAATAAAGCTGACCGGACAGGAAGTGATCACAGTGAAATACAGAGATAAGACAGAGGAGATTTCCATTAAGAAACTGGCAGAGGAAAATGCGCAGTAACATTCAGTGAACTGCAACTCAGGTGCTGCGGCTGTATAATTATATTTACACAACATCCATTGATATTCTGAGAAATGTTGGGTATAATATAGATGGGTGAAAAGAATGAATTTAATTATAAGTACATTGCTGCAGGAAAAGCAGCGGATTGATTATATGCTTGCAAAATACCAGGAGGCTCTTGCGGAATTGCCAAAGGGCACAATTTCTGAAAAGCAGGTCAAAGGTAATACTTACTACTACCTGAAATACCGGGATGGAAAAAAGATTATTTCCAAGTACGTTGGGAAGAAGGAAATTGAAACACTTAAACAGCAGATTGACAGGCGTCATCATATTGAGGCAATGATTAAATCACTGCTGGAAGAACAAAAACTTGCAGCAAAGGTATTGGAGGGGAATTTATGATTTTGTATCATGGAAGTAATGTGGTCGTTTCCGAACCGAAGCTGATTCAGCAGAACCGGTTTCTGGATTTTGGTTTTGGTTTCTATACCACCACAAACAAAAAGCAGGCCATAGGCTTTGCGGACAAGGTTTACAGGCGCAGAAAAAATGGACGCAGGATTGTCAATATCTATGAGATTGATGAACAGAAAGCCTTTGCAGAATGTTCCATTTTACGGTTTGATACTGCTGATGAGGTATGGCTTGATTTCGTATCGGATAACAGATCAGGCAGCTATGAGGGCGAAACATTTGAATTTATCTTTGGTCCTGTTGCTAATGATGATGTTTATACCACATTTACCCTTTATACTGCGGGAGTATTAACTAAGGAGCAGACATTGGAGGCTCTTAAAATCAAAAAGTTATATAACCAGTTAGTGCTTACCTCAGAAAAGGCGTTAAACTACTTAAAGTTTATCGGCACAGTGCCGGAGGGGGAATTTTAATGGAAAAGCAGAAATTTGAAGCTATGCTTATGCTTCTTGTACCGCAGGTGATTCACTTGATCACTGAGAATTATCCGTATGATGAAGTGTCTGCCACTAAAGAATTTTATGATTCTGAGGTATATTCCTTTCTGGAGCAGGAAGATACGAAGCTGTGGCATTTGAGCGCTCTAACCCTGTTTAATATGTTTGATGAAGAAAAAAAGACAGGTACATTTATATTTCCGGAGGAGGCATGATTATGAGTAAAGAAGGTAATTTTTTAATCTATTGTACCGAGCAGTATAAATCAGCAAAAGGCCTGACCGGAAGACAGATTTCTGAACTATTCACAAAATACCGAGTATGGGATTATATCTTTTCCTGTTTTGAAGCTCTGCATACAACCGGAGAAAAGTATATTGTGGAAGATATTGACCTGTATATCGAGGCAAGACAATCGACCATGATTTAATTGCCGGCGGAACTGCATTATTAGTAACCGGCAGAGAAAAATGCGCAGTAACATTCAGCAGGACAGAGAATATCACCGGTGGGATTTTGGCCGGTGATATTTTGCTGTTTAGAATCTGTAAATCTTTACATCAGATACAGCAAAATGTGATAGAATACTTGTAACAGAATATGAATGAGGAGGGGCAGCATGAACGATAACAGGATCACATTTGAGGAGGAGCAGACAGAACTTCTCAGAAAACAGTTGTTTGTATCAAGGATGATCGCTGTACTGCTTGGAATCATAGCAGTGGTGTTGATCACAGTGGGCGTGGTACTGGTCATCAATATATCGGGGCTGGTGACGGATCTGCGGCAGACCTTGAAGACCTTTAATGACTCTGTAGTACCCGCTCTGGAAAACCTGGATATAGACAGCCTGAACCAGGCAATCGAGAATCTGGGAGAGGCTTTGAAACCACTTTCCGGGCTGTTTGGAAGATAGGTGAGAAATATTGATTGATACGCACGTACATTATGATCATAAGAGGTTCGACTGCGGGAGATACAGTCTGCTGGAGGAAATAGTTTCTTCAGGGGTGAAAAAGGTTGTAAATCCTGCCATAACATTTGATTCCAATCATATGATGCGGAAATTTTTTGATGACTGTCCATGGATTTATTATGCCGTGGGAATCCATCCCAACTGTCTCGGTGAAGAAAATGCAGAGCAGGATACAAAGTGGGAAACGGAACTCAGGGAACTGGCAGAAGATAGTAAGACAGTTGCCATTGGTGAAACCGGGCTGGATTATTATCGTGTTCAGGACACAGAAATGAGAGCCAGGCAGAGGGTCTGGTTTCATAAACAGCTTGAAATTGCCCGGGAGATAAAACTTCCGGTGATCCTTCATATCAGAGATGCGGATGACGAGGCTGTTCAGATATTAAAGGAACATCCTCTGCAGCATTCAGGTGTGGTACACTGCTTTGGCGGCGACACTGCCAGAGCGGCGGAATATATGGATATGGGACTTTTTCTCGGAATCGGAGGCAGAATTACATATCCGCAGGAGGAAGCAGTAAGAAATGCAGTCAGGCAGATACCTATGGAGGCGATTTTACTTGAAACGGATGCCCCCTACGTAAAACCCAAAGAAGCCCCCGGGAGCAGAAATACTTCCCTGAATCTTATGGAAGTCGTAAAAGCAATTTCAGATTTGAAACAGTTAACTTATGAGGAAGTCATAACTATTACAACCGGGAATGCAGAAAGACTGTTTGATTTTCAAGATTAGCCCTCAAAATGCCGCAGGAGCAGATGCAGGAAAAAGGGAGAGCGGAACGGATACAGAATAAAAAGCACATATAAGGAGAAGGCATGAGCGAGAGATGTGATTGGTGTAAGGACAATGGGATTTTACAAAAATACCATGACGAGGAGTGGGGAATTCCCCTCCACGATGACAGGAAACAGTTTGAGTTTCTGATGATGGAGGTCATGCAGTGCGGGCTGAACTGGAATATGATGCTGAAAAAACGCCATATATTCCGCCAGTGTTTTGATGACTTCGATTACAGGAAGATTGCTGAGTATGATGACGGAAAAATACAGGAAATTATGGAGATACCCGGAATGATCCGTTCCCTCCGTAAAATTCAGGCAGTCATTAACAATGCGTGCAGGTTCCTGCAGATAATCGAAGAGTTTGGCAGCTTTGACACCTATCTGTGGTCCTGGACAGGGGGAAAGACACTTGTTTACAGAAGCCATCAGACTGAGGGTGCCGCGAAAAATGAATTATCCGACGCGGTCAGTGCTGATCTGAAGAAGAGGGGCTTTAAATATCTGGGTTCTATTACCGTGTACTCCCATCTGCAGGCATGCGGGATGATAAATGACCATGATGAGAATTGCTTTTTGTATGATGAGATATGTAGGAGATATCCGGTGGAATACAGAGAATAAAATATTTACCATAGGGGAAATAGATACATATATTTCTATGCGATTAAGTGCATATGATTATTAAATATTTGCAATAACAAAGAGAAAATAAAGATTAGTCTCTTGACATAAAAACTGTATTTGTATATACTAATAATTAGAAGAAAAGCGTGCTTTTCTAGTGGGCTAACACTTAAATCTGAAATATTTGTCAATCATGTTCATATGATTGGCCGTTGGCGGACAACACTAAAATCCGATATATTTACCAGTCTTTTACTGGTCGTTGGCAGACAACACTAAAATTAGCCATGAAAAGAGGGTATGTAACACAATGGTGTTATTACTCTCTTTTTAAATTTATGGAAATGTAGGATTAATATATGAAATATACAAAAGAGGAAGCTAAAAAAATGGTTCTGAACTGTGCAAAACAGTACAGGAAGAGGTTATCAAATAAAAAATTTTTGATTATTTATCGTGAGAGGCAGGATAATTGCATACGATGCATAGAGGTGGCCTTCTATGAGAGAAATTACCAACATCTTACAGGAGTAGAGTTAATTGAAAGAGATGGTCGAGTATTACATAATCAATCGGTAAACTTCTATAGAAAGTGTATAGAAAATAAATTAAGCGTAAATGAGTTTCAATTTAAAAAGGATGGAACTACATATTTAAAATTGGCAGCCCTGCCTTCGATAATGAATATTACAAAAATAACAAAGATTACCGGGGATTATAATAATGTGCGCCCTTATCTCTTTGTTGATAAAGTGGTGGGCAATGTGAATTTCTGTCTGGGTTTAAGCAGGGAGGGTGATCACTATGTACCTTCATCGGCGTTGCTTGAAGACATTAAGAAACTGACAGCGTTTCCATCTCAGGTTCTTGCTATATTGGAAAAAGATATGGACACAGAAATATATAGTGTGATTAAGCATGTGGCAAAAGGCCTGAATCTTAATCATATTATTCTGCCGGATAAGATAAAGGCGAAAATATGCCTTAATGATTATATTTATAAAGGTAATGAATTATAACGCAATCGATTCTAGCGGACCGGAAACGTTCCTGCGGTCAACTTTCTTCATTCTATAAAGAAACTTTATATTCTTCACTCATATCGACATATCCCCCCATAAATGTTAAAATAAATATAAATGGTTTAGTGTCCTCACAGTTACAAATAAATACAGATTAAAAAGCAGTCCAAAGGCGGGGTGAAAAGGTATATGAAAAAGGGAGTCCGAGTCCTGGCAGTTATGGGACTGGCCATGGTTTTATCAGGCTGTGTGCAGAGCAGGCAGGCTCACACAGAAAGCGCAGCAGCCTTTGACGAGCCCCAGTATGACTGGGGCAGCATCAGCGGCGAAAAGCTGGTGATCTGGGGAATCTACCCGGAGATGGAGCGCAGTTACATAACAAAAGCCTTTGACCGCTATCAGGAATTCACGGACAATGAGCTGGAAATTGTCCAGATACCAAAGGAAGAATTTGAACAGCAGGTTCTGGCAAGCGTGGCGGGGGAGATTGAGAAGCCGGATATTCTTTTAAGTTACGGCGGAACCAATATTGAAGCCTTTCAGCCGGATGAGAACTTTTACGACTTTTCCGATGCCGTCTGGGTGGATGACCTGACCGATACCTCCATTAACCAGACAGTATACAACGGGAAGATCATCGGTCTTCCCCACTGGGAGGCGTCGGTTTCCGGCACCTTATACAATAAAGAAATCTTTGAAAAATATAACCTGGAAGTTCCCGGTACGCAGGAAGCGTTCCTGCAGGTCTGCGAGACCCTTATGCAGAACGGGATTACCCCTCTGTATATGCCCGGAAAAGAGATTTCCATGCTTCTCTACCAATTTCCTATGGATTGTCTGGTGGAGGATACGGACATACTGAATGGCCTGAACGACGGCACTCTGGGCTATGACGATCTGCCTCAGATGAGAGAGGTGGCAGACTGGTACAAAACCATGGCGCAGAAGGGTTATCTGGGAGAGACTTACCGGACAGATGACTGGAACGGAATGAGCGAAGCCATGGACAGCGGAAAATACGCCATGATGCTGTGCTGGGATACCTGGCTGTATACGGATTTTACAGGGGATGCCTCCCAATTCGGAATCATGCCTGCTTTTGTAGGGATACCGGAGGAGGGAACCTTTGAGGGACCGAATCTTGGCCTTTTTATTGTAAATAAGAACAGTGAACGGCTGGATGCCGCATTGGATTTTATCACATTTCTTGCGGACCCTTATAATTACAATGCTGTATTCGAGGGAATATACACAGCGCCTGTGTTCAAAAATCAGGTAGCCAGTATTTCCACGCCGCAGTATTTGGAGGCGGAGCGCCTGATCGAGCGGCATTACCGGGATTCAACCGCATGGCTGCGCATACGCGGGTTCTCCCAGATGGATGCCTCCTGTATTCTGGAATATATGGATGCGGATGGGAAGGAAACCGCGGAGGAATGCCTGGCAAAGATGGAGGCGCTTAGGCAGGAACGGCTGAAATGTAAATGAAGTGAGGGGGAAATCCCGTGGGAAAGAAAAAGACAGAGGCCCGGAAACGGATGCCGTTTGTGGCTGTATTGGCAGCTTTGCTGGCAGTGATTCTGCTGTTTGCAGCATTTGCCGCAAGCTATATCAGAAAATTTGACAGTACCATCAAAGAAGAGAACCGGGCACATCTGGCAGAGACGGCGGACCACATTGTCTCCTACATACAAAACGTGGTGCAGGATACTCAGGTTTCCCTGGAGACCGCCGGGAACGCACTGCCTGCCATACCGGAGGAAAAACGGCTCCCCTATCTGCAGGATATTGCCAGGAGACATAAGTTTGCCTATGTGGGGTACGCGGAGGCAGACGGTATGCTGAAGGCCACGGAATCTTCCAGGGATGGGGACGTATCCGGAGAAGCCTATTTTCAGGCAGCCATGGAAGGGGAGAGCCAGATCAGCGGTCTTGTCAGGCATATCCTAACGAACCGGGCTGTATCCGGTATTATAATGAGTGTTCCTTTGAAGGACGAAGCAGGAAAACCGGCAGGCGTTCTGGCCGCCATGCTGGAGGCCTCAAAGCTTCAGGAAGTGCTGGGCATAGAGAGCTACGGCGGGGAAGGCTATTCCTACATCATAGACACGGACGGCAGTCTGGTTCTGCATAATAAGAGCATGGATTACAATAACTTCTTCCGGGTCCTGCAGAATGCGGAGATCAGGGAGGGCGCAGACCTCTCCCGGACGGAAGCAGATATAAAGGCAGGAAAATCCGGCATGATCCTCTATGAACAGTTTGGAAGCAGTCGGTATGCATATTACTGTCCCCTGGGAATACATGACTGGACGGTTGTGAATATTGTCTCCAAAGAGGCTATCACCGCCAAGACAGATCTTTTGACAAAGGAGCTTGCCACGATCAGCATCACGGCGGGAGTGGTCTTTCTGGCGCTTCTGGCTGCTGCGGCTGTGCTGTGGGCGCTCTCCCAGAGCCAGAGACATGCGGCGCAGGCCAAGTCAGAATTTCTTGCCAACATCAGCCATGAGATACGGACTCCCATGAATGCCATTGTGGGAATGGGGGAACTTCTGATGCGCACTGCCCTGGACAGCAAGCAGAGGGAGTATGTGCGCAGTATCCTGAACTCCGGTAAAGGTCTGCTGGCGATCATCAACGATGTACTGGATTTTTCAAAAATAGAGTCCGGAAAATTTATAATCCGGAATGAGGAATATGAGCTGGAGGATATTCTTTACGACCTGATCTATATGGCTGCCATTAAAATAGATGAAAAGCCTGTCCGCTTTTTTGTGGATGTGGATGAATCCGTTCCGGCCCGTCTGACCGGTGATGCCGCACGTGTCCGGCAGATCCTGGTGAACCTTGTGGGAAATGCCGTGAAATTTACGGAAGAGGGACATATCCGCCTGACTCTTTGCTGCCGGCAGGAGGGAGAGAATGCGTTCCTGACCATGCGTGTGGAGGATACCGGTGTGGGTATCAGAAAACAGGATATGGACAAACTGTTTGTGAGTTTCAGCCAGGTGGACAGCAAATACAGTCATAATGGGGAAGGAACCGGATTGGGTCTTGTCATAACCAGTGCTCTGTGCAGAATGATGGACGGTCATATTTCTGTGGAGAGTGAATATGGAAAAGGTTCCGTGTTCACAGCCTGCATTACGCAGAGGGCAGAGAAGAAGGGGACCTCCCTTCTGGAACCGGGGTTTCCCCAAAAGAGAAGTGTGCTGATAATGGAACCGGACTCCCTGATGAGGGAGTATTATGAAGAATGCCTGAAACGTATGAATATGTCTTACAGAATCTGCACAGATCATGAAACGTTTGTGCAGGAGCTGCGGGCGGGGGAATACAGATATGCCATGGCAGACAGAGAGACCATACAAAATCTGGACCGAAAGGAAGTGCCGGCCCAGGTGTCCCTGATCACTTTGCTGAAAATGAAGGAACATACCCTGATGTCAGTACAGGCACAGGATTTGACCATATTTGTGCCTCTTTTCAGTATACAGGCTGCAGCTCTGCTGAAAAAACTGGAAGCATCCGGTCCCGCAGCCGGAACCGCATTATCCACGGAGACGGCCCCGGACTATGCGTATACCAGGGTGCTGCTGGTGGATGACAATGATTTAAATCTGCAGATCGCAGAGGAGCTTATGAAACCTTACGGCATGCAGGTGGACTGTGTACACTCCGGTCAGGAGGCAGTGGATGCGGTCAAAAAGGAAAGGTATGATCTGGTCTTCATGGACCACATGATGCCCGGAATGGATGGTATGGAGGCGCTGAAAAAGATACGCGCGCTGCCGGACAAGAACTGCTGCAGCATTCCCGTAGTAGTGCTTACAGCAAACGCGTCCGGCAGTGCACAGGCCATGTTTCTGGCAGAAGGATTCAGCGACTTTCTGGCAAAACCCATTATGCTCCAGAAGCTGAGTGAGATTTTGAAAAAATGGCTGGCACCTGTGGACGAGAAGAGAAGGAGAGAATATAGAAACCGCCGGAACCAGAAAGCAGATGGAGGACAGGATGAGAAACCGGGGAAGTGAAACGAAACGTAAACCGCGTGCTTTAAAGTCATATATTCTTATGGCAGGGCTGGGATGTCTGGCAGGAATCCTGACCAGACTTACGGATTTTTTTCCGTATGACAGTTTATGGAGCCTGAGTTCCATCGCAACGTTGTTTGGCTTCTGGATGGTAACGGTTACCCTTGTGGTGCTTTTCAGCCGTTCCAATCGGAATGCCGCGGTGAATGTGATGCTGTACCTCACGGCTATGAATATCAGCTTCTATTTACTGAAATATATACTGGGTCTGTTTCTTCCCATGTTTGACAACGAGGGATTCCATTGGAATCTGCTGGCACTTTATACGGCGCTGGCGTGCCTCTGCAGTATAGGGGGATTTGTACTGTACTTCTGGAATAAAGGGGGAAGCCCCGGCAGTTTTCTGTACGGCCTGCCCATTGGAGGGCTTGGAGCTGAGACTGTAGCGGTGGCAATATATCTGTTCCATAATAAGACATTTCTTTTTCAGTTCCTTTTTGATCTGGCCGGGATGGCTGCTATCGGGTATGTATTTTGGAAAAAGGCGGAAAACAAAATTCTTTATACAGGAACTGCAGTTGTTGTGGCTGCAGCGGGTTATTTTTGTTTTTACAGGCTTTTCCTATGAGAGGAAGTTGAAACGATGCACAGAAAACGGGAACCAGAGCGTTAAGAGCTGCTGGTTCCCGTTTTCGTCAATTCTATTCGGAAACAGGCACCGCCTCCCGGGGTGTCCAGGACCGTAAGGCGGCATTTTAGCTGGCGGGCCAGTTCACTGGCAATGGACAGGCCCAGTCCGAAATGTTCCTTTTTGCTTCGGGAGGGGTCCCCCCTGTAAAATCGGCGGAATACGGCCTCCTTTTTTTCATCCGGAATGCCCGGTCCGTGGTCAGTGACGGACAGGGTGATATGCCGTCCGGACTGATGAGCAGACAGTTCTATCACGGGCTTTTCCCCGGAAGGCGGTATGCCGTAGGTTATGGCATTCTCCAGCAGAATGGACAAGAGCTGGTACAGATACGCCGGGTCTGAGAGGACCGGCGGCAGAATATCATCCGGCATATGGAGTTTGAGGGAGATATCCTTCTGTCTGCAGACTGTCTCATAAGATTCAAACAGGCGGAGAAGCAGGGCGTCTGCCTCCACCTCCTCCAGTTTCCTGGAGAGCGTACCCGAATCTGAGGAGGCCAGAAGCAGCAGGTCACGGATAAGCTTCCCGGAACGGCTGCATTCCTGTCGGATGATTTGGGACATGGCTGCTGCCTGTCCCGGGTCGTCCTCTATGACAGAAGCGCTGGTCTGGATGACGGTGAGCGGGGAGCGCAGTTCATGGGAGGCAGCGGAAATAAAGTCAGTCTGTCTCTGCTGATATTCCGCGATCGGCTGCATGGCACGCCCAAGAATCAGGCGGGCCGCCAGAAAAAGCGCGGCAAATCCGGCCAGATCCAGCAGCAGAAAGAAAATACCCAGGGAAAGCTTTCGCTGCCTCATCTCTGTAATATCCCGCAGAAGTATTAGGGCCTTTGAGGTACTGCCTGAGGGCATCAGGAGGGCGGCCGCCTGGTAGATATCCCCCTTTTCCCCCTCAATCTGCATGACAGAAGTCTTCCTCATGGAGGTAGTGAGGGGAGGGCGGCTGATATCCACCTGCTCATCTAAGGCTTTTTTTCTGGCCTTTTCAATCAATTCGCTGCGGCCGGAGGCCGGTTCCCAGGAGCCGGGGAAAAACAGAGGAACGCGGTTCTCTTCTATATGAATGATCAGGCGGTTCTCCGCCTCCATCAAGGCGAGCCAGTTATCTGAAAAATGTATATCAGCTTCCAGCTTAGTGGAAAGTTCCAGAAGATAATTCTGAAACAGATTTTCCTGCTGTGCCTGGTACAGGTGGTTCTGGTATACCCAGACAATGAGGAATATGACAGTCAGGATCAGGCTGGTGGTCCCGGCAAAAAGCAGGGTCAGCCGTCTTCGGAAGGTTGTCAGCATGGCGGGCACTCCAATCGATAGCCGATTCCGTGTGCGGTGGTGACCTGGACACGGCTTTTCAGCTTTTTGAGAATTTTGCGGAGATAATAAATATAGGTATCCAGATTTCCGTCCTCCACCTCCCCGTCAGGCCCCCATACCCGGGAATACAGCATCTGTCTGGAAATGGTCTGGTCCGGATTCTGCAGAAAATACTCCATAAGCATGGATTCCCTGCGGGAAAGCTGCTGTGTCTGCGCTCCGCAGGTGAGTTTTAAGGTGGCAGTGTGGTAGGTCAGATCCCCGTATTCCATATTTTGGTGGTCCTCCATGGGTTTCGGTCGTCTGATAAGCGCCCGGATACGTGCCATGAGTTCCTCTATATCATAAGGTTTTACAATATAATCGTCAGCACCGCAGTCCAGGCCTGCGATCCGTTCCGGTACGGCATCAATGGCGGTTGCCAGAATAACAGGGGTGGCAATATCACTGCTCCTGATCAATTTTAAGAGGGAAAGCCCGTCCATGCCGGGAAGCATACGGTCTAAAATGATCAGATTGTAAACCGGCTGCAGGGCATAATACAGCGCATCGGTTCCGGTCAGGCAGATATCCGTCTGATATCCGGCCTTCTCTAAAGAAATCTTCAGCACATGGCAGAGTTCCTGGTCATCCTCTATCAATAAAATTCGCATGGGTAATCATTCCTTTCCTTTTTAAGTACGTTTCTTTTCTCTCAAATATTATACCATTCATTTCTCAAAAAAATCTTTAAAAATTCTCACAGGCTTTAAATGTCTTTTTGAGATTTATCTGATATCCTAAATGATGAAGGGGCCGGGTAATCAGACAGAATCACCGGCAGAGAGGAGTTTTTAATATGAAGTGGAGAAAAATATTGGCCGCAGGAATGGGCCTTGTGATGGCAGCAGGCCTGATGTCAGGATGCGGCGGACAGACAAAGGAAGCGGACAACAATAAAAAGGACAGCCAGGAGAAGGCCATGGGGCGCTATGTGGAGGAGGATTTAAAGCCGCCTGTACAGGATGGGGAAACGCCTGTGGGGGCATATGAAAAGGATGGAACCCTCTGGCTGTATACTTCCAGCGGAAATGCGGAAACAGGTATGAAGTATTATTTCTATCAGTATCAGGATGGAAAATGGTCTGAAGCCCAGGAGGAAACAGGGCTGACATCTGCAGAGATGTATGTAAACCATATTGAGTATGGACAGGACGGAAACCTGTATGCAATGGGAACCCCCACGAATACATCTGAGGATGTTCCCTATGGCTGGCATGTATTAAAAAATAATTCGGATGGGGATACATGGGAAGATATTACCCCTGAAAATCTGCTGAAAGCAGATGAGAGCGGGTATACAGCCATGCTGGTAGATATAGATGCGCTGGCAGACGGAAGTCTGTGTGTGGGAAATGGCAGTTCAGGGCAGGCTGAGATTTACAAAGACGGTGAAAAAGTTTTTTCGGCTGATATGGAACCCATGATGTCAAATTATCAGAATACGATCTGTGCATCACAGAACAGACTGGCCGTGACGGCAAAGGATGGAAAGAGTGTTGATTTCTATGACACAGAGGATTATTCAGCGGTGGGAAATGTACCGCTTGAAGAGAAAGGGGAGTCTTATAATATTGCCGCCGGATCTGACGGGACATGGTACTCACTGACCGAGAAAGGGCTTATCCGTTTTCAGGAAACAGGCGATCTGATAGAGACACTGCTTGATGGGTCTTACGGGAAAATGGGGGCATCAGAGGTTGGTGTTTCGTCATTTTTCTGCGGGGAGGAAGATGATTTTTACGCTCTGTACAACGAGTATGACAAGGGCAGACTGTATATGGCACATTACACCTACAACAAGGAAATGCCTGTTTCAGCGGAAAACACACTGACCGTTTACAGCCTGAAAGAGAACAAAACCGTAGAGCAGGCCATAAGCCTGTTCCAGACCCAGAACCCGGATATAAGAGTGGACTACAGCTACGCGGTCGGACAGTATGAAAAGCCAAATTCGGATGATATCCGCAGCCTGAACACAGAACTTCTAAACGGTGAGGGTGCTGACGTGCTGATCTTAGACAGACTTCCGGTGGACTCCTACATAGAAAAGGGAGTCCTGATGGATATAAGCGGTCTCAGGGACGAGCTGGTAAAAGACAGCGGTATGCTGGAGAATATCGGAAAAGCGCTTGACAGAGACGGGAAGGTCTACGGCATTCCGGCCCGTGTGGGACTTCCGATTATGGCCGCCAAGGATGACAGCGGCAAAGCTCTGGAGAGTCTGGAATCCCTGACTTCTTATCTGAATGAGAATCCGGATGCCCAGGTTTTGGGAGATTCGATACACACCCCTGCTGCGGAGTCACTGCTTTCTATCATGTATCAGGACCTCGTAAAAGAAGATGGGGGCATTGATGAGGAGAAAATGACACAGTTTTTAGATGACTGCTTAAAGATTTTTGAAAATATGGATACGAAAATGCTGGAGGAAGCTTACGGATATGATCCGGAGGAGAACGAAGACAAGAATGTGTATTTTTCAGCGGGTTATTTCAGCGCATTAAAGGATGGAAGGGTATCATTATATGAATTACAGGGTTACAGCAGTATGATGTATCCTGCCTACAGCATCAAGAAAGCAGGGATTGAACCACAGACTATCAATAACTGTTATGTGCCGTACACCATTGCGGGAATCAACGCATCGTCCAAGCAGCAGGAGGCAGCAGAGTTATTTATAAAAGCGCTTCTGGCGGATGATGTGCAGGGCAGCGAGACAATGGACGGCTATCCCGTTACAGAGAGCGCATTTAAGAATATGCTGGCATACGCAGATACAGAAGCTGCGCAGCAGGACGTTGTAAGCAGTTCCTTCAAAGATCCCAAGACAGGGGAGGAAGTCATGGAGGAATACGGGAATGCCGATAGTCAGACCCTTCAAATCTATCTGGATTTGATCCGCACACTGGATAATCCTTTCATTCCAAACCGGACACTGTATGACACAGTTATGGAAGAAGTGGAGAAATGTTATGAAGGTACAGAGACATCCGCAGAAGCGGCAAAGGCAATTGTCCAGAAAATGGACACCTACCTGTCAGAATAAAACAGCATACGCATTTCTGGCACCCAGTCTGCTGGGCCTGCTGGTCTTTGTCCTTCTGCCCTTCGCAGATGTGATACGCCGTTCCTTTTTTCAGGCAGTGGGTGGGCTTTTTGTGGGGATGGATAATTACAGACAGGTGCTGGAAAACGGTGCTTTCAGGCAGGCACTGGGCAATACGGTGCGGTTTCTGTGCATCTGTCTGCCTCTGCTTCTGGCATTGTCATTTGTGGCGGCGGTTTTCTTAAACAGCATCACCGGGTTTGCCAGGGTACTGCGGGCAGGATTTCTCCTGCCCATGGCAATTCCGGTGGCTTCCGTGGTAGTTTTCTGGAAGCTTTTATTTGACCAGAACGGCGCTGTGAATCAGATGCTGGAAATGCTGCATCTGACCGGGCAGGACTGGATGAATACAGGATATGCCTTCTGGATCCTGGTGGGGTCTTATCTGTGGAAGAATATGGGGTATGATATTGTGCTGTGGATCGCCGCGCTCTTGGCTATTCCGGAGGAGCAGTATGAGGCGGCCAGAGTCAGTGGTGCCGGGGCATTTCAGTGCTTTCGGTATATTACACTGCCCCAGATGAAGGGCAGTATTTTCCTCATAGGGGTCCTGTCCTTTGTAAATGCCTTCAGGGTGTTTCGGGAGGCGTATCTGATCGCGGGGGACTATCCCCATGAGAGCATTTATATGCTGCAGCACCTGTTCAATAACTGGTTTACCAAGCTGGATATACAGAAAATGAGCGCTGCGGCAGTTTTAATGGCAATTGCGGTGAGTGTGATACTGGTATTAGTGGAATGGTGGAACGAAAGGCAGGAGAGCAGTGAATAAAAAAAAGACAGTGCGCACGGCAGTGCTGGCCATGTTCTGCCTTCTGTTCTGGGTGCCGGTGCTGGTCATGTTTCCAAACTCATTTATGGGACCGGAGGAACTGAAGGCAGCCTACGGCGGGGTGCTGGGCGGAGGCGGGCAGGCGGTTCAGATGGAACTGCTGCCTGTCTATCCCACGTTAAGACCCTATGTGGAATTGCTGCTGGATTCTCCGGATTTCTTCGTGATGTTCTGGAATTCGGTCAAACAGGTGGTACCTATTCTGCTGGGGCAGGTGCTGGTCGGTATGCCGGCGGCGTGGGCATTTGGCAGATACCGTTTTACAGGGCGGAGAATTTTATTTTTATTATATATGATCTTAATGATCATGCCCTTCCAGGTTACCATGGTATCCAGTTATCTGGTGCTTTCCAATTTATCACTCATGGATACCCACCTGGCGATCATTCTGCCCGGGGTTTTCTCGGCGTTTCCGGTGTTCATCATGCAGAAGTTTTTTCATTCCATACCGGATGCCCTTGTGGAGGCAGCCATGGTGGACGGAGCCGGGCAGCTTAAGATTTTTCTTCATGTGGGAGTGCCGCTTGGGATGCCGGGAATCATGGCATCAGTGCTGCTGAATTTTCTGGAATACTGGAATGCCATTGAGGCACCTATGACATTTCTGAAGACAAAGGCAAAACTGCCGCTCTCCCTCTATCTTCCGCAGATCACAACGGATCAGGTGGGAAGTTCCTTCGCGGCATCTATTGTGAAGATGCTGCCGGCAGTGCTGATCTTTTTATGGGGGCAGGAGTATTTGGAGCAGGGAATCGTGGCATCGGGGTTAAAGGAGTAGTTATGAGAAAAAAAGCGGGAAAAGCAGTGATATATTTTTTAGTGCTGATGCTGTGCTGCACTGTGGTGGCAAGGGCAGCCTCCTCCATAACCGTTGCTAAGGTAAAGACAGCCAAGGTGGGGAAAGGGGTGCTGACCCAGACGGTGACGGGCAGCGGAACGATCACAGCAAAGGAAGAGTACAGCCAGTCTCTGCCTGAGGGACAGAAGATAAAAGAGATCCTTGTGAAACCACAGACAGCAGTGGAGGAGGGGCAGGCACTGGTACAGTTGGATATGGATTACCTGGCAGAGAAGATAGAGACAAAGAACAGGGAGATTGAAAAGCTGAATCTGCAGCTTGAACAGCAGAAGCTGGCAGGACAGGAGGATGCCCGTACACCGGAGACTGCCCAGGCACAGATTTCCCTCAATAATGCGGAGGAACTGCTGGCCCAGGCACAGGCGGACTACGATCAGGCAGCCGCGGAGTATGAGGAGCTGGCAAATAACCCTCCGCCTGCCCAAACCGGCAATATACCGGACACTCCTCCGGCTGCAGACAGCGGTACAGAGGGAGATGACAGCCGGAATGACGCCCAGGGAGAATATCCCGATACGGGAACCGGAGCGCCTCAGAATGAGGACACTTCTGTGTCGGAATACGCACAGTGGGAACAGAAAGTGCAGGCAGCAGAGGAAAAAATGCAGGGTGCGGCAGACGCCCTGAACAATCAGGTCATCTCCTATAACCAGGCGGTTGAGCAGTATGATCTGGCCAGCCAAAATGAAGCCAACGCGCAGCAGAATGAAGAAAAGAAGAAAAAGTCAAACAGCCTCAGTGTGGAAGGAATCCAGGTGGATATCCAGGGCGCAGAGGCGGAATTTAAAAAGCTGACAGATATCCAGAGTGCAGATGGGGTTGTAAGTGCCGGCGCCTCCGGTATCTTTCAGTCAGCAGGTGTGACACAAGGCGCTGTGACCGCCGGTACGGAACAGATCATAATTGCGTCTGAAACCATGGAGGCAAAAGGTCAGATAGCACCTGAAGATGCAGGTAAGATACAGGAAGGTGATAAGATCAGCGTCAAGCTTTCGGGGAGTACGGAGGCTGTGACAGTGAGGGCGGAGCGTTTTGAACAGGCATCCTCTCAGAATACAGCATCCCCGGCAGGAGAGAACCAGACAGAATCCGGCGGAATGGTCTGGTGCGGACAGATAGAAGGAAAACAGCTGAAGCTTGGCACAGCCTTCACGTATGAGGCATCCAGGGAATCCGGTTCCTATGAACAGGTGATTCCCCTTGGCAGTCTGCATGAGACACAGGGACAGGCATTTGTGCTGACAGCAGAGGTAAGAGACGGCATCCTGGGCAAGGTTTACACCGCAGTGTCCGTTCCGGTAACTGTTTTGGACAAAGACGATAAAAATGCGGCAGTGAAGTCAGCAATAGGCAGAAACAGCCTTATCATAACAGAATCCAGTAAATATGTGGAGGAGGGGAATCAGGTACGGTTAGAGTGAGAAGAAAAGATATAAGTTTTCTGCTGGCGGTTGTCATCCTGGTATGCTTCGCGGGTATGGGCCTCTCCTGCAGCAGCGGCCTTAAAAAACATGCCGCCGGGGAGCTTGGCCTTGTGTACCGCAATGCGCCCATAACCAGAGAGCAGATGGAAATCTGGTGGAAGAACGCCGGAGAAAATGAGAAGAGATATATAAAAGATATAACGCTGTGGAAAGAGCCGGAGGAAGTGAATGCGGCAAACGCGTCTTTGGGACAGAGGACAGAAGCGCAGCTTATCAGAGCAGCAGGAAATATGAATCTGATCATGCCCGGAAAACTCTGTGCAGGAAGCCTGGTATCCTCCGGTGACCGGGCCGGATGTGTGATCAGCAGGGGACTTGCCGGGAAGCTTAACCTGGATGGAACCGGGGGAGAGTTACAGGTACTGGGAAGAGAATACCAGATCAGAGGAATTCTGGATGTGACAGATGCTGTATGTATCATTCAGGGAGACACCGGAACACCGTACAGCAGGGTGCAGGTGAAATATGAAGATATGCCTGCGTCCGGTGCGCTGCAGACGCTTTTGGGGCTTCTTCCGGGGGAACCGGAAGTAAAGTCAGAGGGTGATCTGTTCTGTGGTCTGGGGGGCCTGTTCCTCATGGCTCCCCTGTGGGTCTTATTTGTACTGGCCGCAGCCAGGCTTCGGCGGACATATCGCAGTGCAGAATGGAAGAGCTGGGTAAAGGAAATCTGCAGTATCTGTTTTCCTGTGGCAGTGATTGCCGGAATCAGCATTCTGGTGTTTTTCAGTTTCCGCTTTTCCGATGATTATATACCCGGAGCCTGGTCAGACTTTTCTTTCTTTGCCAATCTGGCGGCAGAGAAGGCCGGGGATATCAGTAAGCTTATGACCCGGGCCCTTGACTGCCGCGACAGGGAGATGCTGCTTCAGACAGCAGGCTGCATGCTTTCCGGCAGCGCCTGTTCTGTGATCATTCTGAAGTTTCCTCGTCCACCCTTCGGTTTTTATAATAATAGATCAAATCATCATCCGTAATTTCCCGCAGAACTCTGCATGGGTTTCCCACAGCAATGCAGTCTGCGGGAATATCTTTTGTCACAATGCTTCCGGCTCCGATGACCGAGTTATTGCCAATGGTCACTCCCGGCAGGATAACAGCACCGCTTCCGATCCATACATTGTCCCCGATGGTGACAGGGAAGGAGTACATTTCTCCGTGGGTGCGCAGTTTATGGTGTACGGGATGTCCGGTTGCGCTGATGGTGACATTGGGGGCAAAGAGCACACCGCTGCCTATTTTTATGGTATAGTCATCCACAAGGGTCAGATTAGAGTTGATATATGTGTTGTCCCCGATGGAAACTGTTTTGCCAAATGCCAGGGTAAGAGGCGGTTCGATCCATACGTCTTTTCCCAGGGAGCCAAAGATCTGCTGCAGCAGTTCCATTCTTTTTTCTTTTTCCTCAGGTCTTGTGTGGTTAAAGTCATAAACCAGTCCGCGGGCTCTCGCCTGGGCTTCCATGGCCTCCGGTGTGTCTGTCCAGAGCAGTCCTTTTGCTTTTCTTTCTTCCATTGTCATGGTGTATATCCTCCTTAAAATTAAATAGTAATATTTTTCAGCCATTTTCTGCCCTTATAATGTTTCAGGACAAACGGCGTCTTAACCAGTTCGTGCAGATTCATAATTATGTAAACTGTGACCGGCGGCAGTTTCCAGACAAATCCCAGAAAAAGTCCGATCAGTACAGAATAACCCCACATTACAAGAAAATCACAGTACAGCCCGAACTTCGTATCCCCTCCGGCACAGAAAATGCCGCAGATGGCGGTATTTGTGAAGGAGGCCAGCACTGCGTTTAAAGCCTGCAGCAGATACATACTGTTCAGATAGATGAGGGCCTGGGGTGACAGGCGGACCATATCTGTGACCAGTGGTTTTAAAAGGAGCATGAGCAGAGCGCCGGCAAGACCGCTCAGCAGGGCAGCCTTCATAAGCTTTGACGCATCGGCGCCTGCTTTCTGATAATTGCTTTTTCCCAGTTCTTTTCCAAGCAGAACCGCACCGCCCTCGGCAAACCCGAAACATACCACAGTAGCCAGTCCCTGTACCACAGAGGCCACGGAGTTGGCGGCCACAATGTCAGAGCCGAGATGTCCCATGATAGCGGAGAGGACAGCAGTGGCGCCGCCCCATACAAAGCCCTCGGC
>ERZ506993.74-NODE-74-length-98767-cov-6.6669_pt1 | contig 98767 bp, 84 predicted proteins | sample MGYA00513167_ERZ506993 | MGnify/ENA metagenome assembly ERZ506993 | reverse complement strand
ATCTGCAGGATCTCAATATCATACCATTCCTCCGGTACCTCCGGTATATGATCACCCAGTTTATCTTCCAGCCCCAGTTTTCCATCCTCAAAAAGCTGCATGACTGCCACAGCCGCAAACGCCTGGGAAATGGGGCCTGCCGGCCACATTGTATTGGCTGAAGCCAGCCTTCTCTCACCTGTATCTGACAACCCATACCCCACTACTCTCGGAATATAGGGGGCCTGAACAATTGCCAGGGTAAGTCCCGGAATCCCCTTTTCCTTCATAAACTCCCATATCATGGAGTCTACGCTCTGCCCAAGATATGATACATCTGCACTGCCTCTCATTTTCATAACTTCGTGTTCTTTCGTATTCATAACTGCTCCTTTCTGAGCCCATGACTCAGAATATAAATCCTCATCACGCTACTGTAACTTTTTTTGTTACTCTTATACTGTAACTATATCAGTTACACTTTCACTTGTCAAGAAACATTTATCGATTGACCGGAACTTTTCACCATCTTATGATAAAAGAAAATACTTTCGCTCAAAAAGGAACAAGTGCCCTCCAATCAAAGTATAAAAAACAGGAGGAGAAAACCTGATATACAGATTTTCTCCCCCGTATGGTTTAAAGCTTATTCCTTGTAAATAATTACTTTGTGATACTTTCGGCCTTGCAGGTGGAGATAAAGGTCGGATCACTGTTATTGGCGCCGACAAGAACCACTACGCCATATTCGTTTCTCAGCACACTGCCCTGTCCGACGGTCTGACCGCCTGCCTTGACAGCGGCTCCTGTTGTACCCACCGGCAGATAAGAACGGACAGCAGCCTCACAGTTTGCGCAGCAGCCTGTAGGTGCCGGAGCAGGTGCCGGAAGATACGTGATTCCGTTATTATAGGCAGCACTGGTGATTCTGACGGCTGCGATTCTGCAGATTGATACCGCCTCCTGTGCTGCGCCCTGGCTGTTTACTATCTGGAAAAGACCGGCATTTGGATTTGTGTTCGGGGCAGGAAGAAGGCTTCCCGGACGGCCGCTCACATTGTTGCCGCTTTCCATGGATATCACAAGATTTTCTGTTGGATAAAGCGTGATGATCTGCTGAAGGAGGTTTCTCATCTGCGCAACACATGCACAACATGCCGTATCTCCTGCAGGACCTGTCGCGCCTGTAGCTCCGGTATTCCCTGTGGCTCCGGTGGCCCCTGTAGCGCCGGTTGCTCCTGTAGCTCCCATTACCCCATTGGCTCCGGTCGGGCCGGTTGCTCCTGTCGGACCCGTAGCTCCGTTGGCCCCGGTAGCTCCTGTGGCTCCTATAGGTCCTGGTGCTCCGGTGGCTCCTGTATTTCCGGTGGCTCCTGTGGCTCCCGCTGCTCCATTCATACCTGTAGGCCCTGTGGCTCCGGTCGGACCGGTTGGGCCTGCAGCTCCGGTAGCTCCGACGGCTCCATTGGCTCCGGTGGGACCCGTAGGGCCTGCGGCACCTGTCGGGCCGGTTGCTCCATTGGCTCCGGTATCACCTTTTGCGCCCATTGGCCCAGTGGGGCCTGTGGCCCCGGCTGCCCCTGTGGCTCCGGTTGGGCCGGTTGCTCCGTTGGCACCTGTATTTCCCGTAGCTCCGGTGGCTCCCGCGACTCCATTGGCTCCGGTGGGACCCGTAGGGCCTATGAGCCCGGTCGGACCCGTTGGACCGGCAGCTCCGGTCGGACCCGTAGCTCCGGTGGGACCTGTCGGACCTGTGGGACCTGTCGGACCTGTGGGACCGGCAGCGCCTTCCGAACCTGTTGCACCTGTAGCCCCGGTAACTCCTGCCGCTCCTGCTGCTCCGGTCGGACCTGTGGGACCAGCCGGAATCGTATAGAACAACTCAGCGCCATCCGGTGTAAACGTTTCATCAACAGACGCCTCTGTGCCGGGTTCTCCCGTCACTGTACCTGCCACGGTAATCACAGGCGTCTTTCCTGCAGGCCCTGTGGCCCCCGTTGCACCTGCAATTCCAGGGGCTCCGGTTGGGCCTGTGGCACCACGCATTCCGTTAGCGCCTGTAGCTCCGCTTGGCCCTGTAGGTCCTGTGGCTCCCCGCATTCCCGGAACTCCCGCAGCACCGGTAGCACCTCTTGGGCCGATAGGCCCTCTCGGACCTATGGGCCCCATGGGTCCCATGGGACCTGTAGGCCCCGGGCAGCAGCATCTTCTCTCATGACAAACCGGACAACATCTTGTGTCCTGGCATCCTGCTGCATGCACATCATTATTTCTCTCTGCCGCAGCACTCTCTTCTTTTCCATATCTACAATTATCTTTCATATTATCACATCCATTTCTATTAGCAGTTCAAGACTGCTAATACATTGTATGTTGCTGTCCAATGGATGTTAAGAATTTTGGGAATTTATGTTTTTTCCACGAAAGTATTCCCTATTGTATAAGTAAGCCGCGGAATCCGGTTTATATTTCCCGCCCCTCTCGTTATATGCCTCCGCCTCCGCGTATTTTCCCAGTTTATCACAGCAGACACAGAGCTGCATTGCCGGAATATACCCATAGCAGTCTGGGAGGACAAAACCCCCTCTTTCGATATCCGGCCTGCATTCCAGAGCTGTTTTATACCAGAAGACAGCCGTTTCGTACTGATCCTCTTCCATAAAATGCTTCCCGATGTCACAGCAGACTTCTGCTCTCGGCACATCATATTCCAGGCTCCTTAAGAGCGCCTGCAGAGATGCTGCCCTGTTTCCTTCTTTTTCATAACACTGCGCCATGACCTGGCATGCCTCTATCTTATTTTCCAGCCAGGCATCCGGCTGCCTTAAAAAGCTGCCGAATGCCTCGACAGCTTCCCCGTAAGCCCCATGGTAATATAGTTCCCGGGCATAATAATAGAGTTCTCTTGCATTCAGGACCTTCCCCTGTGCCAGCATCTTCTTATATATATTGAGGTTCCTGTCCGGGTCCCCTGAACCGATCTTTTTATGTGAAACAGCAGCCTCTGAGTATACAATATTTCCGCCGGGCGTTATGACCTCATGTACTGCGCCCTGCCATAAAAATCCACGTCCGTTCCGGATCAGACGCTCTCTGTAATACCAGAATACTGCATTTCCTTTCTCATCAAATGCCGTATGATACCGCATCATCACAATATCCGTGTCCAAAGACAAATCACGTTTCATTGTCAAAAAAGCCATTCTGTCCTTCTCGAGCAGTACATCATCCGCGTCCATCCACATACAGTATTCCATAGATGCTTTGGAAAAAGAAAAGTTCCTGGCAGCCGAAAAATCATCTGTCCATTCAAATGTAAATACTTTGTCAGTATACCGTCCTGCAATCTCCTTTGTCCTGTCCTTTGATCCCGTATCCACAATGATCATTTCATCCACCAGGTCTTTCATCCCTGAAAGACAGCGATCCAGAACCTCCTCCTCATCCTTAACGATCATACATAAACTCACAGTTATCATGCATTCCCTCTTCCTTCACACGCATGTCTCATTACACAATATGCCGCGGCGCGCATAATTGTACGTGAATTCAGAAAAAAAGGACGTGACTCTTCATCACGTCCTTAAAATAGCACTCAATATATACTGGCTGTTGGGGAAATTCTTATGTGTGATATCCTCCAGGCGTATCAAATCCACGTCCAGCCACAATTCTTCTGCAACGATCATAAGATGAGAAAACATGATACCAAAATTAAACTCCTCATACCTGCCCAGGTGATTCATATTATGCTTCTTGGCAAATACGTGAATTCTGTTATCGTAAACCACAAACCGCCATGGCTGGCTGTTCATACTGGACGGCGCCAGGCGTGCGGAATCCAGAAGCTGCTTCATCCACTGTCTCGGAACCTCCTTGTACACACAAAGCTCCTGCAGATCCATGCGCTTTGCTTCCACAGCCTTTCTTGTATGGCTGCCCCGGCTGTATCCGAAAGCCATGAGAATCACAAATTTCAGATTCCCCTTGTGAGGGTTTCCTGCCTTTGGCTTCACACCGCTTAAAAAACATGTCCCCAGCCCTTTTGCACACATAAAGAGCGCAAGCTGCTCCATAATATATCCCGCGTTCATCATAGCGCGGTCTTTATCCTCTGAGTAAAAGGCAATGTAATAAGGTGCCTTCGCTCCCAGCAGATGTATTCTTTTATTTTGTCCCTTAGTATTATCTATAATAGAAATCTCCGTATGGATACCCGGATTCAACCCTTCAATCTGGCTGTAATACTCTCTGATCTCACTCAGCAGAGCCGCCTTTACCGGTTCCATCTCATAGCTTCGGACAGATTTTCTTGAAAATATCGCTTCGTATAAGTTCATACTCTCACCTTTTAATTTTTCCGTAACAATATTGTAACATATAATCGGGGAATTGCAATGCCTAAATGGATGGTTTTTCAAATTCTTTTGTATTTTTTTAAAAACCTATTGACAAAGTACCTGTAAATACGTATTATTGTATTAAGCAATTAGTACAGTAATACAGGAGGTGTTACATTATATGTCGTGGAAACTGAATCCTGATCGGCCTGTCTATGTACAGCTGATCGAGCGTATCACAACAGATATCATCGCTGGCATCTATCCGCCGGGAAGCAAACTTCCATCTGTGCGGGATTTGGCGCAGACAGCAGGCGTCAATCCCAACACTATGCAGAAAGCCCTGTCAGAGATGGAGCGTACCAATCTGGTATACAGCCAGAGAACCAGCGGAAGATTCATTACGGAGGACCTTAGTATGATAGATGATCTGAAAACAGAACTTGCATCTGAACAAATCAAGGAGTTTCTTGAAAAAATGGAAAAAATAGGCCTGTCTAAAGAGGACATCATAGGGCTGATCAATAAAGTGAGCGAGGAGGAGAAAAAATGAGTACGATTCTGGACTGCCGGGGCCTGACAAAACGTTATGGCAATAAACTGGCACTTGACCACATCGACTTATCACTGGACCGTGGTAAGATCATCGGTCTGCTGGGCCCAAACGGCAGCGGCAAGACCACATTAATCAAACTGCTGAACGGCCTTTTGGTTCCCACTGAGGGAGAGATCTTTGTTGACGGCAAGGCACCCGGTGTGGAGACAAAAAGGATTGTATCCTATCTGCCGGAACGCACCTATCTGAACCGCTGGATGCGGGTTTCAGATCTTATATCCTATTTCTGTGACTTTTATGAAGACTTCGACAGGTCACGGGCCTATGACATGCTGCAGAAGCTGAATATCAACCCCAACGACCGTCTAAGCACCATGTCAAAGGGTACAAAGGAAAAAGTACAGCTCATTCTGGTCATGAGCCGCAGAGCCAGTCTGTACTGCCTGGATGAACCGATTGCAGGTGTTGACCCTGCTGCCAGGGATTATATCCTTTCCACGATCATCAACAACTATGATGAAAATGCTACCATCCTCATTTCCACCCATTTGATCTCAGATGTGGAAAACATTCTGGATGATGTGATTTTTATTCAGAACGGGCATATCCGCATGCAGGACAGCGTGGACAATATCCGCATGGCCAAAGGAGTATCTGTGGACAGTCTGTTCCGGGAGGTGTTCAAATGTTAAAGAAACTATTCAAATATGAGTGGAAATCTGTTTCCACACTACTATTAATTGTACACGGAGCGCTTTTAGTTTATGCACTCATCGGGCGCATTGGATATCAAATTTATTTTTCAAAATTTCTTTCTGACTCATCCAATACCGTTATGGGCATGACAACCATGTTTTATGTGGTCGTCTACGTATTCGGGATCATGGCAGTCCTGCTTATGACCATGCTGTATCTGGCAATACACATACAGAAAAGTTTCTTTTCAGATGAAGGCTACCTGACGCACACGCTTCCAGTATCTCCCACACAGCTTTTGTTGTCCAAAATATTTATTTACTGGGTATGGACAATACTTGACCTGATCTTTGTTGCTGCATCCATTGCCATCCTTCTGGTGAACAAAGAGACCTGGCCCGCCATCGTTTACGGATTCCGGGAGATGTGGCACACACTGACCTCCCTGAGCGGACTGTCGGATATCCTGAACAATATTGTATATCTGCTGTCCCTCTGTATAGAATTTTTCATCTTCTCCACAGGGCTTTTGATCTTCGCTGTCTGCCTCGGAAGCCAGTTCAAGACCCACAAAGTTATGGGGTCCGTGTTATCTTTCTTTGGTATTATAATTTTATGCAATATCGTAGACCTTATTATTACAAGTATTACCCTTCCGGGCGGATTCGGAACCGTAATGATGATCACACGTGCCGGTGAAAGAGTCACTAATTATTCCTATATCATAGAAACCCTCTGGTATCTGGCAGCCGGTATTTTCTTCTTCTTTGGAAGCAGATATATCTTGTCAAAAAGACTGAACCTGGAGTAGAATAAAGACATATGATCACACTTTTATAATCAAAAGGGGGAAATGCTTATGCTGATAGTCACAACAGATCACATAACCGGAAAAAATGTTGAAATGCTTGGCCTGGTAAAAGGCAGCACCATCCAGACCGTGCACATGGGCAAAGATATCATGAACGGATTCAAGACTCTGGTGGGCGGCGAACTGACCTCATATAATGAGATGATGAATGAGGCCAGAGCCCTGGCAACCAAACGCATGGCGGAGGAAGCCCAGTCCATGGGAGCAGATGCCATTGTATGCGTACGCTACTCATCTGCCTCTGTTGCCCAGGCCGCAGCTGAGATCATGGCTTACGGCACTGCAGTAAAATTTGTTTAAAGAAATGGCGCAGGAACCGTTTTTTCCGGTACTGCGCCATCTTTTTATTTTCTTTTATACTTTCTTATACCATTTTAAACTTCTGTCCGCCAAGGCTCTTTACCGTATAATTATCGTTTCCGCCTTCAATATGTACAAGAATCTCTCCGTCCCTGCATTCTGCATGGGCTTTCATCACAATTTTGCCTCTGCAGTCCGGTATCTCCACATCTGCTTCTTTTCCATCGGCAAATACAGACAACAGAAGTGTCACACCGTCCGCAAAGTCATATTCCGCTTCCCGGTCATTCTTTCCGACAGGCAGAATCGTATTTTCCTTCACCATAAGCGGCATGGAATGGTAATCGTAAACTTCCCTGTACCAGGTTCCGCCCTCTCTTGTCTCCCCGGTGATCAGATTCACCCAGGTTCCCTTCGGCAGATAATAATCCACCTCACCGGATTCTTTAAATACAGGCGCCGCGAGCAGGGAAGAACCGAACATATACTGACGGTCCAGGGTATCACAGGCTCTGTCCTCAGGGAAATCCAGGAACATGGGCCGCAGAACCGGTGTGCCGTATTCATGGGCACGGACAGCCTGTCCGTACAGATACGGCATCAGGCGGCATTTCAGATTCACAAACTCTTTCAGCACTACACAGGCTTCCTCATCAAATAGCCACGGCACGCGGTAGGAAGAAGACCCATGCAGACGGCTGTGTGAGCTCAAAAGCCCGAACTGGCACCAGCGTTTGTAAATATCTGCCGGAGCTGTCTGTTCAAATCCGCTGATGTCATGGCTCCAGAATCCAAATCCACTGAGGGAAAGAGACAATCCGCCCCGCAGCGTCTCAGCCATGGAAACATAAGTAGCGGAGCAGTCGCCGCCCCAGTGAGCCGGGAACTTCTGCCCGCCAACCGTTGCGGAACGTGCAAAGAGTACGGCATCCCCCTCACCTCTGACTTCCTCCAAAAGCCGGAATACGGTCTGATTATATAAATAGGTATAATAATTATGCATTTTAACCGGATCTGAGCCGTCAAAATAAGCGATATCCTTCACAGGAACCCTCTCACCGAAGTCTGTCTTAAAACAGTCCACACCCATGTCCAGAAGTGTCCTTAATTTGCTCTGGTACCAGGCGCAGGCATCAGGATTCGTAAAGTCCACAAGTCCCATCCCCGGCTGCCACAGATCTGTCTGCCATACGCTTCCGTCCGTGCGTTTCAGCAGATAGCCTTTCTCGCTGCCCTCCTCAAACAGGCAGGATTTCTGACCGATATAAGGGTTGATCCATACACAGATCTTCAGGCCCTTGTCGTGGTATCTCTGCAGCATGGATTTGGGATCCGTGGTCACATTGGGGTCCCATTTGAAGTTACACCACTCAAAAGCCTCCATCCAGTAACAATCAAAATGGAACACATGCAGCGGGATATCCCTGTCTGCCATTCCCTGTATAAAACCGGACGTAGTATTCTCATCATAATCCGTCGTAAAGGATGTGGTGAGCCAGAGGCCGAAGGACCAGGCAGGAGGCAGCGCAGGCTTCCCTGTCAGTTCTGTGTATTTCTCCACAGTTCCCATTGGGCTTTGACCGCTGATGAAATAATAGTCCAGACGCTCCCCTTCCACGGAGAACTGGATTCTCTCCACTTTCTCACTGGCGATTTCATAGGCCACGTCGCCCTCATTATCCACCAGGACACCGTACCCCTTGTTGGTAATATAAAACGGAATGTTTTTGTAGGCAATCTCACTGGCTGTGCCGCCGTCTTCATTCCACATTTCCACAGTCTGTCCGTTTTTCACGAAAGGTGTAAACCGTTCGCCAAGACCGTAAACATACTCATCCACATCAATGAGAAGCTGTTCCACCATATAGTTCTTTCCGGTTTCCCTGTTGTGCATATGTGCCAGGTTGCGGAAGCTGGACTCTGTCAGGAACTTGTCCCCCTCATAAAAAGCCAGCTTATACGCATTCGGCGTCTTGTCGATCACTGCCCTTAAACTTCCGCTGGCGAAGGTCAGACATTCCTCTGTCTCTGTGATCTGAGCATGGGGATGATCATTTGTGATCTCCGCAAAAGGCCCTTTATAAAGTGCTCCTGCGTGGTGGACGGCTGACACCTTGATCACGCCCTCCATAGGTGTGGAAAGTTTGACCGTCAGCATGGGAATGTTCAAGGCATCCCCTCTGCCTGTAATATGTTTTCCGGGCAGATAAACAGTCAGTTCATCTCCCTTTACGGTATGACCGCCGTACTCTACAGCATAGGCGGGGGTCATTTCGTCTTTTAACAGCCAATATCCATTGGTAAATTTCATAGCTGTGGTTCCTCCAGTTCTTCTATTTTTGGTTCATGCTTCTTCAATACCCGTTCCATAAATTCAGAGCAGAGCAGGGATGCAGCTCCGGGCACAACTATCATGGTATAGGGTATCCATGTCACTATCGCAGCAGAGGACACTAAAATAAACAGCAGCATAACAGTTGTCAGGAAATAACGTCCTGTCATGAACATGGACAGCTTTAAAATCCATCCCATAGGCATTTCAAATCTGGAAAGCGCAGGGAATACATAGCAGAGCATTCCTGCCGCGTAGATACTGACTCCATAGTAAAGGCAGATAAAAAATAATCCCACGTTTCCTGAAGTCTTCGCCTGTAATATCCCCACGTTTAACTGCAGGATAAACAAAACCACGGCGAAGAGTATTTCAAGAAGAATACCGTCTTTCAAATTTCTCCGGTATGATTTCAGAAACTGCTCCAGCACATATCCCTCTTCATTTTTAATAACCTTCACTGCAGTATAGTACATAGCAGTTGTAGATACACCAATCGTTATGATGGGGAGGCATCCAATCAGCCAAAATAAACTCACTACTATTGTATTGAATATCTTATCAATCACCTTTACATACTTACCGTCATAACCAAATATTGTACCATTGCCCATATGTCATCCCTGCTTTCCTTTTCAATCACTGTTTAAAAAATCTCTTCCAGTTCCCCTGCTTTTACAAATACAGGAATACTCTCATACGGCGCATCACATACATACTCTGCACCGCCTTCATATAACCTGTTGTCGTTGATATTTTTCCATTTTCCTTCCGGCAGATATACCTTACGTTCCCGAACACCTTCATACAATACCGGGCAGACAAGTACCTTGCTGCCGAACATGTACTGATCTTCAATTTCCCAGGCTTTTTTGTCTTCCGGAAAATCATAGAACAGGGGACGCATGATCGGTGTTCCTTTTTCGTGGGCATCCTGCATCAGAGTCTTCACATAAGGACGCATCTTTTCGCGAAGCTCCATATACTTCCTGCAGATCTCATATACTTCTTCACCGTAGCTCCATACCTCGTTTTCTGCTCCGCTTATGTGTTTCCCTCCACCTGTAGTGCCGAGAGGTTCTTTAAATGGTTCACGGAATCCATGCAGTCTCATAACCGGACAGAATGCACCGAAAGCAAACCATCTGACAAAACATTCTTTAAATGCATCATCATGGATATTACCGCCGTGGAAACCGCCGATATCGGTTGTCCACCACGGAATACCGGAAATGCCCATATTCAATCCTGCTGCCAACTGGTTTCTCAGGGCACGGAAAGAAGAGTCAATATCACCGGACCATACCAACGCACCGTATTTCTGGCTGCCTGCCCATGCACAGCGAAGAAGATTGACAATATTTTTCTGTCCCTCTGCTTCCATTCCCTCATATGCCATACGGGCATAATATTTCGGATATAAATTTCCCACTTCCATATCAGCCCCCAGGAAATAGCGGTAATGTTCAAATTCGTATCCGGTAAACTCAGGCTCCGCCTCATCTAACCAGAAAATCTTAATGCCCAGGTCATAATAATTTTTCTTTATCTTCTCCCACACATAATTTCTTCCGTCAGGATTGGTCACATCTATAATGCAGGCATCCCCAAGCTGTCCGATCCGTTTCCCGTACTCCGAACGGGTCAGGTATCCCAGCTCTGTCATCTCCTCATAATTCTCACTCTCCGCGTCAACGGTAGGCCAGATGGATACCATCAGTTCAATACCCATCTCCTTTAATTCCCTCACCATTGCTGCAGGGTCCGGCCAATAATCTTTATCGAACTTCCAGTCGCCTTGATGGGGCCAGTGGAAGAAATCCACTACAATGACATCAATGGGAAGACCTCTCCTCTTATACTCCCTGGCGACTTCCAGAATCTCATCCTGTGTCTGGTAACGCAGCTTACACTGCCAGAATCCCATTCCGTAATCCGGCATCATGGGAACCTTACCCGTGGCATCTGCATAGGCTTCTTCGATCTCAGCCGGGGTATCTCCCGCTGTGATCCAGTAATCCATCTGTTTTGTTGACTCAGCGATCCACTCTGTAACGTTCTTTCCAAATGTCACCTGACCGATTGCCGGATTATTCCACAGAATACCGTACCCTCTGTCTGACAAGGCAAACGGAACACTTGCCTGGGAATTTCTATGGGCCAGCTCAATGATACAGCCTTTCACATCCAGATACGGCTGCTGATACTGTCCCATACCGAAAATCTTCTCATCTTTATATGCCTCAAACCGGACTGTCAATTTGAAATTATCAGAGCACTGCCGTGGGTTAAAGGTACGCGGCACGATCTCCAATGCGCTTGCGAACTTATCACTTCCCTCATACATATCTCTGGTGCGGTCATACTCCTCCAAAAGAAGCTTTCCATTCTGATTATAATATTGGAGTACCCCGTTGTCCATGATTTTACAGGTTAATTTCCCATTGGTGATAACTGCTTTTTTCCCTTCAATGGTGATCTGTACCTCTGTATCTTCCGGTTCTAAAAGCGCGCTGTCCGTATCCGGGATAAACTCACTGCGCTGTGTTGCGCGCACACGCAGGCTGTTTTTCCCCCATGGTTCGATGAGGAGCAGTTCCTTGTCCTGTCTCCTGTATAACTTGTTGCCCACTTGTTTCAGCATTCAAATACCTCCTCCTGATTGACTTTCTTATTTTATGAAAGGGCTGCCCCAGTTTTACGTGCAGCAACCCTTTTCGTTTAGAAGTTCAGTTCAAATTCATTTTTTGTAAACAGTGGAATCTGTTCGATAGGTGCAGCCGCAGTTACTGTCTGTCCGCCTTTAAAGCACTCGCCCGTCCATACATTTTTCCATTCCGCCCCTGCGGGAAGATAGACCTCTCTTTCCTCCTGTCCTTTTTCCATAACAGGAGCGACTAAAATTTCAGGTCCGAACATGTACTGTGTCTCATTCTCCCAGCATGTCTTATCCTCCGGGAAATCATAAAACAGAGGTCTCATGACCGGTGTACCTTTTTCATGCGCTTCTTCCATCAGCCTGCGCACATAAGGACGCATGGCCTCACGCATTTCAATGTATTTCTTACAGATTTCATAAACCTTATCTCCGTAAGACCAGATTTCATTCGGCGCTCCGGATACGCACTCCGCGCCTCCGGTTGTTCCGTACTGAGGCTGATACGGCATGCGATAGCCATGCAGTCTCATAACAGGACAGAACGTACCGTATTCAAACCATCTGATCAGAACCTCATGGAAATCCTCATCATAGATATTAGCCCCGAAAAATCCCCCGATATCTGTTGTCCACCAGGGAATCCCTGCGATTCCCATATTGAGGCCTGCTGCAAACTGGTTCTGAAGACTTTCAAAGGAAGAATGGATATCACCTGACCACACAAGTGCCCCGTATCTCTGGCTTCCGGCCCATGCACAGCGCAGCAGATTCACGATGTTTTCCTGTCCTTCTTTTTTCATGCCTTCAAAGAAGGTCTGTGCATACATTACCGGATAGACATTTCCGATCTGGACATTCGGTCCCAGATGATAACGATAATTTTCAAAATCATACACCGTATATTCCGGTTCCGCTTCATCCAGCCAGAAAATCTTCACACCCTTGTCATAATAATTCTGTTTTGCCTTGTTCCACACATACTCTCTGGCTTCCGGATTCGTCGGGTCATACTGGATGGTATTGCCCATATAAGTGTTGTCAATACGGACACCTTTTTCCACCCGTGTCAGGAGACCTTTTGCCTTCATCTCCTCAAAATTCTCACTCTTATAATCCACCATAGGCCAGATGGATACCATAAGTTCAATACCCATCTCCTTCAGTTCCGCGATCATGGCATCCGGGTCCGGCCAGTATGTCTCGTCAAATCGCCAGTCACCCTGCTTCGGCCAGTGGAAGAAATCCACTACAATGACATCAATAGGAATCTGACGGCGTTTGTATTCTCTTGCCACCTCCAGAAGCTCTTCCTGTGTCTGATATCTGAGTTTACACTGCCAGAATCCCATTCCGTATTCCGGCATCATGGGAACTTTTCCCGCTACATCTGCGTAAGCTTCCTCAATTTCAGCCGGTGTATCGCCTGCAGTAATCCAATAATCCAATTTCTTTGTGGATTTTGCTTCCCATGTGGTAATATTTTTATTGAAGCTGACACGCCCGATTGCAGGATTGTTCCACAAAAATCCATATCCAAGGGAAGACAATGCAAAAGGAACACTTGCCTGGGAATTTCTGTGTGCCAGTTCCAGTTCTGCACCTTTGACATTTAGGAATTTCTGCTGATACTGGCCCATACCGTAAATCTTCTCGTTTGGATTGGATTCAAAACGCATGGTGAGCTGATAATCGCCCCCGATGATCGGTTTGAATTCCCTTGCTTCAACCTCCAGGGAGCTGCAGGTATCCGCAAACATATCCTCTCTGTTGCGGACATATTCCTCAAGCAGTACTTCCCCCTTTTGGTTGTAAAAAGTAAGCTTTCCGATATTGTTCACTACTGCCCTGATCTTTCCGTTTGTAATTTCTGCGGAAAAATCATGTATTGCAATACTTGCCTCTTCGCGTCCCTCCGGTTTTCCATCTAATGCCCAGAGCTCATCCGGCATCTCGGGCATCTTGGAGGCGCGGACCCGGAGACTGTTCTTTCCCCAGGGTTCCACGATCACGCGCTCCGCATCATAACGGTAATACAATGCATGATCCTTTTCCTCAAAATATCCCAGTAAAAAATGATTGTCCGAACGGAAATCTCCGGTGGATGCACCTTCTTTTTTTATAATATCCGTCATTTTTTGTCCTCACTGTCCTATACTTCTTATTCTTTTACTGCACCTGCCGTCAGGCCGCCTACAATGTATTTCTGCAGGAATACAAACAACAGGATAACAGGCAGTACCAAAATTGCTCCGTATGCCATAATACAGTTCCACTTGGTTCCGTATTTACTCTGGAATTTATAGATATTTGCTGTCAATGGACGCATATCCGGTTTTACGTTAAATGTCATGGAGTATGCCAGGTCATTCCAGCCGCCCAGGAAGGAGATAACTACTACTGTGATAACACCTGTCTTGATCGCCGGAATCATGATCTTGAAGAAGGAACGGAACACACCGCAGCCGTCAATTCTGGCAGCATCATCCAGGGATGTGGGCACGCTCTTGAAATAAGGTCTCAAAGTTACAACGATAAACGGAACAGATCCTGAAGCAATTGCCAGGGATGGTCCTAAATATGTTCCTAATAAATGCAGCTTGTTAAAGATCAGATACATAGGAGTCAGCATCAGGGATGCAGGAAGCATCTGGGTTACCAGGAAGGTAAGCAGGAATACTTTTCTGCCCGGTACTTTATAACGTCCCATGCCGTAAGCTGCCGGAATACCAAATACCAGTGAGATCACCATGGATAAGAAAGCGATACAGATACTGTTCTTCAGGGAAGACAGGAATTCTGCATCCTGGAAGTTCTTGATCCAGGGCTCTAAGGTAAAATTGTGCGGATAATATGTCACAAGTTTGCCGAACGATTCCGCATCTGATTTAAAGGACATTGCAAGAATCCAGTAAATCGGAAACAGGAACAGAATGGCAACAATAACTGCGATAACACAGTTGATCAAATTTCTTCTTTTTTCTTTGGAGCTTGTTATTTTCACTTTTCCTGCCATTCTAATCATCCTCCTTTGATATGAGACGCAAGTAGAATAGTCCGACAATGAACAGGCATGCGAACAAGATGATCGCCGCTGTAGAACCTAAGGAGAATTCATACTGTTTGAAGGACAATGTATAAGCGTAAGTACCAAGAACATCAGTAGAGTTCAGAGGACCGCCGCTTGTCATAACAAACATCAAATCGAATGCTTTGAAGGTATAAATAAAACCTAACATAAGCACAGACAAAATAGCCGGTTTCATAAGCGGAAGTGTGATATAGAGGAATCGCTGGAACGGATTAGCACCGTCAACCTCCGCACTCTCATAAATCTCCGTGGAAATCCCTGTCAGGCCGGAAGTCAGCAGCAGCATATTGAACGGAATTCCAACCCAGCAGTTCACTGCAATGATCGCGATCATAGCTGTACTTCCGTTCAGCAGCCATTCCACCGGAGCGTTGATCAGCCCAATCTTCATAAACAGGTCATTGATCACACCACTGGATACATCGAACATATTCTTGCCCAGCAAAGCCGTAACAGACATGGGCATCATATAACCTACCAAGATCATACCACGGATGGGTCCGGCAAGTGTAAACTTCTTTGAGAAAAACAGTGCAAATATAAATCCTATAGTAAACTGTACAACCAAACATCCAATGGTAAATATAAATGTATTTTTAAATACCATCAAAAATGTTTCATTGTGGAATAACTCTATGTAGTTGGACAAACCTACAAAGACATCGGTTCCGCCTTTGAACGTTTTAACATTTACATTCCTGAAACTGAGCACAAAGTTATAAATCAGCGGATACCCAAGAACCACCAGCATATAAATGAATCCTGGAAGGATAAAGGTATAGCCTTCTCTTCTTTTTTTTGCCGCCATCGACATTTTCATGGATTTCACCCCTCTTCCAAATTCCTATCTGTTTCTTTTAAAAAGGTTTAAGATGTATCGCCGGGATACACCTTAAACCTTGTTTTACAGTCAGCATCCAGACTTATTCTGTATTACTTCTGTACTGCAATAGGTGTTTCTTCCAAAATAGGTGAAATCGTTGCCTGGGCTTCTTTCAAAGCTTCTGCCGGGTCTTTGTCACCCAGTAAAGCTGCCTGCTCTGCTTTGTACAGGGCTTCGGAAATGGTCGGCCAGGACTCGTGAGGTCCCCTTGCTACTGCAAATTCCATGGAATCGTTGAATACTTTGTATCTTTCATCTGCTGTCCAGAAGTCTTTCAGTTCAACTGCATCTGCACGAACCGGTAATTTTCCTGCGATTTCACACCAGTCTGCCGTGTTCTGTGCGGACTGCATATATTTCAGGAATTCTGCACACTCTTCTACATTTTCAGAACCGCTGCATACACCGAAGTTTTCGCCGCCGATAACGGTTGCCTGCTGCTCGCCTTTTGGCATTGGAGTATATTTGTATTCCCATGTTACATCGTCTTTATTATCGGTATCTAATGTAGCAATCTGCCATGTACCGGATTCCAGCATTGCCGCTTTACCTGCAATCCAGGCATTGTAAGCATCGCCCTGTCCCCAGTTTACAGCTTCTTTACTCATATATCCGTCTTTTACCAGATCACTTAAGAATGTCAGCGCATTTACTGCCTTGTCACTGGAAACATCTGTGATGTCTGCTCCTGCTCCATACAGCCACGGAATGAACTGGAAGGTTCCCTCTTCATTGGCGATTGCTGACATGGCAAATCCATAGACACCATTTGCCTCATCTGTGGTCTTCTCGCATGCCTCTTTGAATTCATCCCATGTTGTCGGCGGATTTTCAATTCCTGCAGCTTTTAAAAGGTCCATGTTGCAGAGTAATGCCAGACAGTTTGAGTTGTTCGGCAGTCCGTAGTATTTGCCGTCAGCATCCATACAACTGCTCAGAGGTCCTTCATAGAACTGGTCCAGATCAGACCATCCCTCCAGATATTCGGTGATGTCCGCAAATACTCCCAAGGAAATGTAGGAAGCCATATCCGGTGAATCTACCATACCAATGTCAGGAAGCTCTCCTGATACAGCACCGATCGTATACTGTTTCATCAATTCATCACGTGATACAAAAGTAGGTACAATGTAGATATCACTCTGCTCTTCGTTGTATTTCTTTACAACTGCATTTAATGCGTCAGCCTCATGCTCAAAATAATGCCAGAGGGTAACTTCTTTTCCGCCATTGGGCTCACCTATGTCTGCTGCAGTAGCTTTTGTTCCTGTTTCAGTCTCTGTGGAACCGGTGTCCGCATCATCTGCGGTATCCTCTGTACCGGTATCTGTACTGTCAGTCTTAGTGTCGCTGCCTCCCGAACTGCCGCAGCCTGCTGTCATGGTCAATACCATCGCAGATGTCATGGTCAGTGCCAATGTCTTAACAACTTTCCTCTTCATTTTGTTTCCTCCTTTTGTTTTTTTGTTTCTTAGGATGTCCTTATTATAGCGTTTAAATGATATTTCAAAAACCGCCGCTTTTAAGATTCGGATTAATTTTTTAGGGTATTTTTTTAATATTGGAGTAAAAAATTAATATTTTTTATTTTTCATTGTATATATTGTACATTTACAGCATATATCGACAGCATTTTATACACAAAAAAGCGAGACACTAACGTCTCGCCTTTATAAACTCCGTCACATTGACTCCAGTCTCTTCTTTGAAGCATTTGTTAAAATACTTGGGATCTGAAAATCCCACACTATACAGTACCTCGTCCTTAGAAATTTCCCCTTCCAGCAAAAGTTCCTGGGCTTTCTCAATCCGGTATCTCCGAAGGAACCTGGAAAAATTCTCTCCCACATCTCTGCTGAACAGATAACTGAAATATTCCGCACTGACACCCAGGTCTGCAGCCAGATCTTTCTGTGAAATTTTAGATGCATAAGAGCATTCTATAATATGCATTGCCTTTAAAATAAGCGGATGCGCATTGGGATATCTGCTTTTTAAATCCCTGTTCTCTTTATCCCAGACCACACTGCTGTGCTCCTCCAGTCTGTGTATAATATCCTCAATATCCTCAGGGACCAGAGGCTTCACCAGATAATCCGTGACCCCAAGAGAGATGGCCTGCCTGGCCAGTTCAAATTCCTCATACGCGCTGATGATCACAAACTTAGTCTTCATATCCTGAGCTCTTGCTGCTCTAATCAGAGAGATCCCATCCATATAGGGCATTTTAATATCAGTAAAGACTACATCAGGCTCTAATAGCTTCATGAGTTCAAATGCCTCTTTTCCGTCCGCCGCCTCACCCACGACCTCATGCTTATCCGAAGCCATCATGATCAGATTTCTGAGTCCTCTGCTGGCCCTCTTCTCATCTTCTGCTATAAGTATTCTCACACTAATTCCTCCTCCTGGCATATCTCACTCTGTTTTTTCAACTCTGATTCCGGGATTGGAATCCAGAATATAAAGGAGGTTCCTGAATCCAGATTTGTCTGCATTTGGATATCCAGATTTTCTCCATAATACATACGCATTCTTGTAACAACATTTAATATTCCTATCCCTACCTTCTGACGCTGCAGCACAGGTGCCATTCCTTTTGACTCCAGGATATTTTTTATTACTTTTTCAGTTTCAGAATCTATTCCGCTTCCATTATCTTTTATCTCTATTCTTAAGCGGCCTTTTTCCTCTGAAACAGTGATCTTTACCATTCCCCCCTCATGTCTTCCCTCAAACCCATGGAGGATGGAATTTTCTACAAATGGCTGGAACATCAGCTTACAGCATGGCCAATAACCGTATTCCTCTTCAAAATCAATAGAATAATCAAATACATTCTCAAATCTTGTCTTCTGCAGATAAAGATACTGGTCAATCCAGGCTATCTCCTGATACAGATATACATCCTGGCATTTCTGGTCAAAGGTATAGCGTAGTATGTTGGAAAGCTTTTTGATCAGCACAGATACCTGACGATTTCCTGCCTCTATAGCTTCATAGTTGATCGTACCCAGTGTATTACATATGAAATGTGCATTGATCTGGGATTCCAGGGCCTCCCGCTCTGCCTGATGCTGGCGCTCAATGGACGCCAGTGTCTCCTCATGCTGTCGTTTCATGGCAAGATTTTTCTCTTCCAGTGCTTCGATCATTCTATTGTACTCATCCGCAAGCTGCCAGATTTCATGTTTTCCTTCTATGGAAATCTTACTGTGGAAATTTCCTTTTTTCACTGTCTTAATAGACTCTGAAATCTTTGTCACAGGCTTGAGAAGATAACGCATGAAAAAAACAGTCAGAAATATGTAGGCCGCCAGAATCAGAATATAGATGATGACACCCCTGTTGTAAATCTGGTCCACATGCTCCTGCATTTTATGCTCATCCATCAAAATATTCATAGTCCAGCCAAAATAGCCCAGCTCACGGCTGATCACCTGTATCTCATCATCACGCACCAGGCTGTCCTCTGCGGTACCGATATATTTATCCATATTATGGTAGAGAATCTGTCCGTTCTCATCTGCGATGTAGCCCTGCGCATATTTAACTTTTGGTATCTCCACTGTGTTTAAAAATTCTTTAAAGACATCCATATTATAGCTGACGATCAGAACATTTTTCACTTTTTTAAGCCCGGTCCTGTTGCCGATCAAAGGATATGCCACGTGAAAAAGGCGCAGGTCAGAATCCTGCGGATGCACACTTGGCTCTGTGGATGCCATGTACAGGGGAATATAATAGTTATTCGTATTGTTCATGACCTCCTGAAACATTTCACGCAGATACTTATCGTTGTCATCATCCCACATAGCCCCGTCGGAACGCTTATAACGGTCATACTGGCACATCAGGCCATCCTCACCCACAATGGCTACGGCAACTGTATTCTTAATATAATCATAGTCTGACAGGGTATTATATAATGCACTATATCCATTGCTGTCATAAAAAGATTGGACTTTATTATATATATCCGCAGATACCACCATCTCACTGCCAAAATTTATATGCTCTTTAATAGAATAATTCACATTTTTCTGAACAGATACCAATACTGCATTCTCTGTTTCAAAGCTTTGTTCCACAAGATAGTTCAGGTACTCATTTTTCAGATATCCCTGAAAAACCAGTGCCATCACCAGAACCGCCAGCGTGAACACAAGAACAAAAGAAGAAACGATATGCTCTTCAAAATATGTCTTTATCTTTCTGTATATACGCATCGAATCCCCCCTTTTCTTTTTACAGCCATACCGTTAGTGCGTTCACACCCTGGTGGCTCCTTAAGACCAAACGATGTTACCCTTCTGCCGCCTTCACTTCCTCAGCCACCACCTGGATCTGCCCGTCCACATCCTTTTTAAACTGCTCCCAGGCATCGGGGTGGTCCACAAAGTATTTGGGGCAGATTTTCTCTGTCACATCGTAGTGGCGGATCACATCACTGCTCTTTAAATCAAAACGGTAGCAGAGCCACCCAACCAGCTTCACAAGGGAATCATAGGTTGCCTGGGTAAATTCGCCGGTCTCATCCTTGTGGCAGCACTCGATGGACAAGGTGTCGTCATTGCGGGAATTGGAGGCATAGGCGATCTCTGAACTGGGAATGCACTGGACGATCTCGCCCTCGATCCCTATGACGAAATGGCTGCTCACTTTTGTCTCGTGGCTGTCCTTCAGGCCCTCAAAATAGTTTCTGTTTTCCGCTGCCGTGCTTCCCGGATTGGCGGTATAATGCACCACAACGCCTTTTATTTTCTTCAGAGGGATACCCGGCCTGGAATACTCGTTTACATCCAGCAGGTTCACGTCAAAAGGCGGCGCGCCGATAAAACTGCCGTTCTCCTGGGTGACCTGGGCCTGCAGTTTTTCCAGTTTGGCCTCCTGTATCTTTCCTGTCATTATTTTTATAACCCCTATTGCGAAAATGATTCCCAGCAGGACCAGGCCGAAAAGCATGAGCCTTCTGTTTCTCTGTTTCCTTCTGTTTATCCTTCTGTAATCCCTTCTGGTATTTCCTCTCCTTTGTCCCATAAGCGTTTCTCCCCATTTATGTACATTTCCTGTATCACAGGCTTCCCCTTTATAAGACAAAAGGCTGTTGCCACTTTAGCAACAGCCTCTGTTCTTGTATCGATAGGAGATACACAATGCCTGTGCTTCCTATTATTCGTCTACACTGTAATTCGGTGCTTCTTTTGTAATGTGAATGTCGTGCGGATGAGATTCTTTCAGAGACGCAGCTGTGATTTTTACAAACTGACCGGTCTGCTTCAGAGTCTCGATATCTTTTGCACCGCAGTAACCCATTCCGGAGCGGAGACCACCCACTAACTGGAATACGGTATCCTCCACATGGCCTTTGTAAGCAACTCGTCCTTCCACGCCTTCCGGAACCAGTTTCTTGGCATCCTGCTGGAAGTAACGGTCCTTGCTGCCGTTCTCCATTGCCGCAATGGAACCCATGCCGCGGTAAACTTTGTATTTTCTTCCCTGGTATAATTCAAAATCTCCGGGGCTTTCGTCACATCCTGCGAAGATACTGCCCATCATGCAGACATTGGCTCCTGCCGCAATGGCTTTTGTCATATCTCCTGAATACTTGATACCACCGTCTGCGATGATCGGGATGCCTGCCTCTTTTGCGGCAGCATAGCATTCCATAATTGCAGTGATCTGCGGTACACCGATACCTGCAACCACACGTGTGGTACAGATGGAACCGGGTCCGATACCAACCTTGACAGCATCCACACCAGCCTCGATCAGGGCTTTTGTAGCTGCTCCGGTTGCCACATTACCTGCAACTACCTGCAGATTCGGATGTTTTGTTTTGATTTCTCTGACTGCTTTGAGAATGTTGGCGGAATGTCCATGGGCTGAGTCCACAACAACAACATCGACCTGTGCCTCCACTAACGCGTCAACACGTGCCATGACATTGGCTGTGATACCCACTGCGGCACCGCACAGCAGTCTTCCCTGCTCGTCCTTTGCGGATAACGGATATTTTATCTGTTTCTCAATATCTTTAATGGTAATAAGACCTTTTAAGTTGAAGTTTTCATCGACAATCGGAAGTTTTTCTTTTCTTGATTTTGCCAGGATTTTTTTTGCTTCCTCTAAAGTCACTCCTTCTCTGGCTGTGACCAGATTCTCTGATGTCATGCTCTCTTTGATCTTCTTACTGAAATCCTCTTCAAATTTCAGATCACGGTTGGTGATAATACCTACCAGCTTCCTGCCCTCAGTAATGGGAACACCAGAAATACGGAATTTTGCCATCAGATTGTTGGCATCCTCCAGAGTATGTTCAGGTGAGAGATAGAAAGGATCTGTGATAACACCGTTCTCGGAACGTTTTACCTTGTCCACCTCATCTGCCTGTGCTTCTATAGACATATTTTTATGAATGATACCGATACCTCCCTGTCTCGCCATGGCGATCGCCATACGATATTCGGTAACTGTATCCATCCCTGCACTCATCATCGGAATATTTAACTTCACTTTTTTTGTCAGATTCGTCGACAAATCAACCTGATTGGGGATTACTTCGGAATATGCCGGAACCAGCAGCACATCGTCAAAAGTAATGCCTTCACCAATAATCTTACCCATTTTCGTTCTCCCTTCGTTTGTTTATAGTAAAATAATATAACAAATTACGACAAACCTGTCAATCCGTAAAAACTTTTCTCGGACAGCTTTTTTCAATATTTTTGATCAATTCCATGTCCGGCTCGATCAGCACTTTACAAACCTCTTTGTCGTCCGGGATGATCATGGCATAAATATTATGAGATGGATTTCCGGATGAAAAATCAAAAACCTTCATATTTTTATTATGATTCTGGTAGTCCAGACGATGTGACTTGAGGGGTGCCATAATTTCCATCTTGGAAAGGTCCAGGCTCTTTATTCTCTTTCTCTTTGCCTTGGAAGCGATCCTGTCAATGTCCAGTTCTCCATTCACATAGAGATATTCAAATTCCAGATCCAGGTTCGGCAGCAGAAAATAGGCAGCCACTCCCAGAACCACAGCTACAACCAGGGCAATCGGTGTAAATAAAATACCGGCAACTGCAGCCAGTACGATCAATGCGATAACCAGTACCTTGATTGCCTTCTCCTTCATCGTCTGCTCCTTTTTCACGAGCAGCTCTGAGTACGCGTCGTTCATGTTTTCCTCCTTTAGTATCAGCTTTTGCTTATAAGTCTATCACAAAGAAATGCCGGTGTCCATATGACACCGGCATAAGAAATGTGAAATTTCTATTATATATTACATCATTCCCATTCCAGGAGCACCGCCTGCCGGCATAGCCGGTGTTTCTTCTTTGATGTTGGAAACAACAGCTTCTGTTGTCAGCAGAGTACCTGCAACGCTTGTTGCGTTCTGCAGTGCGCTTCTTGTAACTTTTGTAGGATCCAGGATACCTTCTTTGACCATATCCACATATTTCTCGTTTAATGCGTCAAATCCTACACCTGTCTCGGATTCTTTTACTTTGTTGATGATAACAGAACCTTCCAGACCGGCATTTGCTGCAATGTGGTACAGCGGGGATTCCAGAGCTTTCAGAACAACCTTAGCACCTGTCTTCTCATCTCCGTCCAGTCCTGCGATCAGTTTCTCAACTTCTTTGGATGCGTGGATGTAAGCAGATCCGCCGCCTGCGATGATACCTTCCTCAACTGCTGCTCTTGTAGCATTCAGGGCATCTTCCATACGCAGTTTTGCTTCTTTCATCTCTGTCTCGGTAGCAGCACCTACACGGATAACAGCAACGCCGCCGGCCAGTTTTGCAAGTCTTTCCTGTAATTTTTCTTTATCAAATTCAGATGTTGTCTCAGTGATCTGATGTTTGATCTGAGCGATTCTTGCATTGATATCTTCTTTGTTGCCTTCGCCGTCAACGATAACTGTGCTTTCTTTCTGTACTTTAACAGATTTTGCACGTCCTAACTGATCCATGGTAACGTCTTTTAATTCCAGACCCAGTTCGTCGGAGATCACAGTACCGTTTGTCAGGATCGCGATATCCTGCAGCATCTCTTTTCTTCTGTCACCATATCCCGGAGCTTTGACTGCTGCCACGGAGAAGGTTCCTCTTAATTTATTTACGATCAGGGTTGTCAGAGCTTCGCCTTCAATGTCTTCAGCGATGATCAGCAGTTTTGCGCCTGATTTTACGATCTGCTCTAAAATAGGAAGTAAATCCTGGATGTTGGAGATCTTCTTGTCAGTGATCAGAATATAAGGATCATCCAGAACAGCTTCCATCTTATCCATATCTGTAGCCATGTATGCGGAGATATAACCTCTGTCAAACTGCATACCTTCTACCAGATCCAGCTCTGTCTTCATGGTCTTGGATTCTTCAATTGTGATAACACCGTCATTGCTTACTTTTTCCATAGCATCTGCTACCATTTCGCCCACTTCATCATCGCCGGCGGAGATAGCTGCTACTCTTGCGATCTGGTCTTTTCTTTCGATCTTGCCGCTCATCTTCTGAATAGCGTCAACTGCAACATCTGTTGCTTTCTTCATACCTTTTCTCAGGATGATCGGGTTAGCGCCTGCTGCCAGGTTCTTCATACCTTCGTTTACCATTGCCTGTGCCAGAACAGTTGCTGTGGTGGTACCATCACCTGCTACATCGTTTGTCTTGGATGCAACTTCTTTGATCAGCTGAGCACCCTGGTTTTCAAATCCGTCTGCCAGCTCGATCTCTTTTGCGATTGTAACACCGTCGTTTGTGATAAGCGGAGCGCCGAAAGATTTGTCAAGAACAACGTTTCTTCCTTTCGGTCCTAAAGTTACACGAACGGTATCAGCTAACTGGTTTACACCACTTTCAAGGGCAGCTCTTGCTTCTGCGCCGTATTTGATTTCTTTTGCCATGATTCGATTCCTCCTGAAATTAAATAATGTCTATTTCTGTTTTCTGGTTTTATTCATGTTAATAGAGTTTCCGTAAAATCAGCTTCTGCTGCTGTCTCTTCGCCGACAGCTTCCTGTTATTTTACTACTGCAAGGATATCGCTCTGCTTAACGATGATGTACTCTTCGCCGTCAAGCTTCACTTCTGTACCAGCATATTTGGAGTAGATCACCTGGTCACCTTCGGCAACTTCCATTTTGATCTCTTTGCCGTCAATCACTCCGCCCGGTCCTACTGCTACAACTTCTGCCTGCTGTGGCTTTTCCTGTGCCTGGCCCGGTAACACGATTCCGGATTTTGTGGTCTCTTCTGCAACCAACTGTTTTAATACAACTCTGTCTCCTAATGGTACTAATTTCATATCTATTGCCTCCTTTTAGAATTCTCTGCTTGTTATTAGCACTCATTTGATTCGAGTGCTAACCGTTAGTCATATATTAGTGAATCTGCCGCATTTCTGCAACTTCTTTCATCTCCAATTAATTGAGTTAATACTAATTATTTCTCATTTTTTCTCTTGTATTCTCGTTTTATCTCATCTTTTTAATTTTCATTGAATTTTATATTTATTTTAGAATCTTTATATTTCCGCATGAAAACCGGGTTCCGGGCCATCCCATAGCAAAAGTTTAGCCCAAATCTGCTGACCGCATACAGTATTTTCCGTAAAAATATAAAAACCCAAAGAAAACCGGAGGTTATTTCCTACTATATGAATAACCTCCGGTTTTCTTTCCATGCATTTACTGTTTTTTCACCAGTTTGCGTTTCTTGATCTCTTCCAATTCATCAAAGATCACTTCATTGAGCACTTTGATATAGGTTCCTTTCATGCCTGAGGACCTGGACTCAATAACGCCGGCACTCTCGAATTTTCTCAGCGCATTGACGATCACGGAACGTGTGATTCCCACTCTGTCTGCGATCTTGCTGGCAACCAAAATTCCTTCGTCCCCGTCCAGCTCATCAAAAATATGGATGATCGCTTCCAATTCTGAGAAAGAAAGCGTATTGAACGCAGATTTCACAACCTGGATCTTCCGGTTCTCCTCTGCATTCTCCTCATGTACAGAACGCATCATTTCCAGCCCAACCACTGTTGTTCCATATTCACTTACAATAATATCCTCAATATCATACTCTTTCTGATCCCTGTACATAAAAAGGGTACCCAGTCTCTCGCCGGCAATATCAATGGGGCTGATGATCGCCATATACTTACTGATGTTCTCGCCTTCAAATCCCAGTGTCTGGAGATTCACGTTCTCCTTTGTTGACAGCACGCCCAGCAGACGTTCATTGAGCAGTTTATCAATATATCCTCCCACTTCACTGTCAATCAATTCCGTAATCTCCTCCACGCCCGGACAGGTACCTACACCAAGCACCTTTCCTTTCCGGCTGATAACCAGGATATTAGAATCCAAAGTCTCCACCATCACCTCACAAATGTCGTTGAACAGCACCTTAGAAGAATTGTTGTTATGAAGCAGTTTGTTAATCTTTCTGGTTTTATCCAATAACTGTACGCTCATAGCGACCTCCTTTCACTCTATTCCTACAGAATATAACCGCTAATTTCTATTCTCTATATCCTTTTTTATTTTAACACACAATTATTCTGAAATCAATGCATGATTTTTTTATTTTCTGTCTATTTATCTCTTTCCCACAAACTTAACTTTCAAAACAATTGAAATTTCCCAGACTTCCCTTACTTTCCCCGTCTGTCAGATACTTTCCCCCATTCTCCAACTCTTCCCTCCCCCCATCCCCCAATGTCAGATACCACCCCCTTTTCCCCCAACCTTACCCCCAACTCTTCTTTCCCCACACATCCCTTTTCTCACTGCCAAATACCTGTGTGAACACCCATCCAGCACCTTCCGCATACACTGCCTTTCCCACTTCCAGATACCTGTATTAACACCTATCCAGCACTTTCCGCATGCACTGTTTTTCTCACTGCCAGATACCTGTGGACCATCTATCCAGCACCTCCCGCATACATCTCTTTTCTCTCTACCAAATACCTGTGTAAACACCCATCCAGCACTTTCCGCATGCACTGTTTTTCCCACTTCCAGATACCTGCTGCACAAAGTCCCTGGGGGCCATTGGAGGCAGATGGCTGGATGGACTTATGGGAAAAAGCGGGAAGAATGGGTGATAGAATTTGCTTCACAAAAGCAAATTCTAAGGATAGCTGAGCAGACAAAACATCAGTTTTGTCTGCGGTTCTATCCGGTTCACCCATTCTTCCCGCTTTTTTCCATTAGTCCATCCCCATCTGCCGACTGGCCCCCAGGGACTTTGTGCGGCAGGTATCGTCCGCCTTAGACAACCTCCGCTCCTGCCACCCTCTCACTTACACAGATCAGGCCTCCTGCTCCACCTCATCCTTCTTCCGTATCATCACAAACCCACAATGCTCATCCGCACAAACAATCTTATTCCCCTTCTCCAGCATATACCCACCGCAATTCGGGCATTTCTCCTTAGAAGGCTTCTGCCATGACATAAACTCGCATTCCGGATTATTCTCACATCCATAATACCGGCGCCCCTTCTTACTCCTGCGCAGCACCACATCTTTCCCGCAGACAGGACAGGGAACACCGATTTTTTCAAGATAAGGCTTCGTATTCCTGCAGTCCGGAAATCCCGGACAAGCCAGGAACTTCCCGTGCGGTCCATATTTGATCACCATATTCCGCCCGCACAGATCGCAGATAACATCTGTCACCTCATCCTCGATCTTCACTTCCTCCAGCTCTTTCTCCGCAGTCTGCACTGCATCCTCCAGATCCGGATAGAAATTCCGTATCACAGTCTTCCACTGCACAAGTCCTTCCCCCACACTGTCCAGCAGTTCCTCCATTGTGGCCGTAAAATACACATCCACAATACTGGGGAATGACTTCTTCATAATATTATTAACGACTTCGCCCAGCTCCGTCATATACAGATTCTTATTCTCCTTCGCCACATACCGCCTTGCAATGATCGTGGTGATCGTAGGGGCATAGGTACTTGGACGTCCGATTCCCAGTTCCTCCAGCGCCTTTACCAGTGTAGCCTCCGTATAATGTGCCGGCGGCTGTGTAAAATGCTGCTGCTCATGGAATCCCTGGAAGGAAAGCTCTGTGCTCTCGTCCAGTCCTTTTGCAAGGAAAGAATTCTCTGTCTTCTCCTCATCCTCCTGCACATAGACAGCCATAAAGCCGTCGAATTTCAGCTTAGAGGCAGCCATGGTAAAATAATACTCTCCGCCCTTGATCTTCACGGATGTAGTCTCATATTTTGCATTCTGCATCCTGCTGGCAGTAAAGCGTTTCCAGATGAGCTGATACAGCCTGAACTGGTCTCTGCTCAGAGATTCCTTCAGAGAAGCAGGTGTCCTTGAAATATCTGTCGGACGGATGGCTTCATGGGCATCCTGTATCTTTTTCTTCTTATCATCCTTTTTCTCCTGGGTCAGAGTGTATTCCGGCCCATACTGGGAAGTGATGTATTCATGAGCGGCAGATTCAGCCTCCTCAGAAATCCTGGTGGAGTCTGTACGCAGATAGGTGATAACACCCACTGTGCCGTTCCCTTTAATATCAATTCCCTCATAGAGCTGCTGCGCCAGACGCATGGTCTTCTGTGTGGAAAAATTCAGCACTTTCGATGCTTCCTGCTGTAAGGTACTGGTAGTAAACGGAAGCGGCGGCTTTTTCGTTCTCTCGCTCTTCTTCACCTCAGCCACTTCATAGCTGGCGCCCTCCAGCCCGGCAAGGATCTTATCCAGTTCTTCCCTTGAGCCGATGCTCATTTTTTTGTTTTTATTTCCATAGAACTTGGCGATCAGCGGCTTCTTTTCGCCTTTGACAGCAAATTCCGCATCCAGTGTCCAGTATTCCTCAGGGATAAATGCATTGATCTCATCCTCACGGTCCCCGATGATGCGCAGGGCCACTGACTGTACACGGCCCGCACTGAGCCCTCTTTTCACCTTAGCCCAGAGTACCGGACTGATCCTGTAACCAACCATGCGGTCCAGCATTCTTCTGGTCTGCTGCGCATCCACCAGATTCATGTCAATGTCGCGCGCCTCTTTAATAGAAGCTTTCACTGCAGTTTTCGTGATCTCATTGAATGTAATTCTGCGCATCTTCTTCTCGTCCAGTTTCAGCGCTTTGGACAGGTGCCAGGAAATGGCTTCTCCTTCACGGTCGGGGTCAGTTGCAAGATATACCTTGTCCGCTTTTTTCGCGGCCTTGCGAAGCCCCGCCAGGATATCCCCCTTTCCCCTGATAGTTATATATTTAGGTTCGTAATCATTCTCCACGTCGATTCCAAGCTGGCTTTTGGGAAGATCCCTTACATGTCCGTTGGACGCCATGACCTCATAATTTGAACCGAGAAATTTCTTGATTGTCTTCACTTTTGCCGGTGATTCCACAATCACTAAATATTTCGCCATCTCAACCTCCCGTTCTGGCATAATAATTTTTGACTGGCTCTGCTACAAGCCCCTTCAATTCCAGTTTCAATAATATTTCCTGAATTTCCCCAGGATTTAGTTCTACCTGAAGGAAAATCTCTTCCAGATATTTTGGCCTCAAATCCAGACAACTATACACCATTTCTTCCCGGCTTGCAAGCCTAAAGTTTGATTTTGCCTCCAAATCTGTTTTTAATTTTTCCGAAATCTGAAGTTCATCCAGAATAATATCCACGGAGTTTGCAATGCCTGCGCCTTCAAAAATCAAGTTGTTGCATCCCTCACTGAGTGTATCCCCCAGGCGCCCCGGAAGGGCATAAACAGTCTTTCCCTGCTCCAGTGCAAAGTTCACAGTGATCAGGGAACCGCTCTTTTTCCCTGCCTCTATGACCAGTACCAGATCCGCCAGTGCACTGATGAGCCGGTTCCTCCTTGGGAAATGGTAGGGAAGGGCCGGTGTCTGCGGCTCATACTCTGAAAGTACGCCTCCCCGGAACGGAATCCTTCTATATATATCCATATTCTGCCTGGGGTAACAGATATCCACACCGTTGCCCAGAACCGCAAAGGTCTCTCCTCCGCCGTCCAGCGCTCCCCTGTGCGCCCAGCCGTCCACACCTCTGGCCATTCCGCTTATGATCTGGATCCCGAACCGGGACAGCTCTTTTGCAAAGTAATACGCCTGGGAGCTGCCGTAACTGCTGCACCTTCTGGCCCCCACAATAGCCACACTCTTTTTACGGCTGTCCGGAAGTTTTCCCTTCACATACAAATATTCCGGCATGTCCTCAAAACATCTGAGCTTGTCCGGATAGGCTTTTCCTGTCTTGGAACAGCAGAAAATCTTCTCTTTTTCCATGTATTTCATACCTTCTTTCTCTCCAGTCCTCTGTAGCACACAGCCTCACTGATCTGTGCTTCCTTGATCTCTTCTTCCCCATCCAGGTCTGCGATCGTACGTGCTGTCTTTAAAATCTTATGATAGGCCCTGGCACTTAAATTCATCTTTTCGTAAGCTTTTTCCAAAAGGCGCTGTCCTTCACGACTGACACTGCAGTATTTTTCCACCTGTTTTCCGGACAGTTCCGAATTATAGCATACCTTCAGCCCCTGATACCTGTCCTGCTGTGCCAAAAATGCCTTTTCTACCCTTTTCATAAGCTCTGCCGAACTCTGTCCCGCCTTCCCGCCGGAAATCTCCTGATACGTCATGCAGGCCGCTTCTGCGCAGATGTCTATCCGGTCCAGTATAGGGCCGCTGATTTTCCCGGCATACCTGCTGATATCCCTGTCCGTACAGGTACAGCGCTTCAGATTCGGATATCTGCCGCAGGGACAGTGGTTCATTGCTGCCACCAGCATACAGTGTGCCGGAAATTCATAAGAACCCCCGGTTCTGGCGATCATCACCTTATGCTCCTCCAGGGGCTGTCTCAGTATTTCTATGGAATTGTGGGAAAATTCAGGAATTTCGTCCAGAAAAAGAACGCCTCTGTGTGAAAGTGTGATTTCCCCGGGCCTTGGAATTCTGCCGCCTCCGGCCAGCGCCTGGGGAGAAATGGTGTGATGCGGTGCCCGAAATGGCCTTGCTGACATAAATGGCTGTTCCTCTGTCAAAAGCCCTGCGACACTGTATATTCTGGATACTTCCAGACTCTCCTCTCTGGAAAGCCGCGGCATAATAGTAGGAATCCTGCGGGCGATCATTGTCTTCCCCGCACCCTGAGGCCCTGTCATGAGAAAGTTATGGAACCCGGCAGCCGCGATCACGGCAGCCCGTTTCACAGTCTCCTGTCCCTGGATCTCCCTGAAATCCACATTATAAACAGGTTCCTTAAGATTCTCCCGGTCATATATCCTCTGGTCTTCCACACCCCATTTTTCCCTGCCAGACGCGTCCAGAAACTCCTGCAGGGACTCCACTCCCAGAACCTTTATCTTTCCTGTTGCCAATGCCTCCCTGCAGTTGCCCACAGGAACGATACAGAGCCAGCACCCGTTTTGCGCCGCGGTCTCTGCCAGAGGCAGGATACCTCTGACGCTGTTTATCCTGCCGTCCAGCCCCAGTTCACCGGCCAGCATCACACCGCTTAATTTCTCCTCTTCTATGTATCCGAACGCTGCCAGAAGTGCGGCTGCAATGGGCAGGTCAAACCGGTTCCCCTCCTTCCGCACATCTGCCGGCGCCAGATTAACCGTGATCCTTTTGGGCGGCAGGCTGATCTTCGTGTTTCTGATCGCCGTTTTCACCCGCTCCTGAGCCTCCCTCACCTGGGATGACAGGTATCCGACCATATTAAATACAGGCAGACCGCTGCTCACATCCGCCTCTACCCGTACAGGAACGCAGTTCACACCGCAGATAGCTGCTGACATAACACTGCTGAACATACAGATACTCCTTTCCCCCGCAGCAGGACAGAAATACCCCTCCGGCGCGGGTGTACATATTCTCTTTTTACTTGCTTCATTTGTTTTGGAAACAACGGTGGAACCACCTGGAAAGAAATGCGGGAATCCGCTTTCTGACTTATTATTACTGTATCATATTTTTTTCTGCCACGCAATGGCTGACTGGATTTTTTATTATAAAACCCAATCACCCTGCTTACCTGCAAATCATATATTACTCTGAAAAATTATAGGTATTCCAGGACTAAATTTATGCCAATGTCTTCTCAATTACCTATAATTTCTCTACCCTTCTTAAGAATTATTGGTATTTCAAAACCAAAAAACGGCTATTTCTTCCTCGATTACCTATAATTTCTCTACCCTTCTTAAGCATTATTGGTATTTCAGAACCAAAAAACGGCTATTTCTTCCTCGATTACCTATAATTTCTGTATCCTTCTTAAGAATTATTGGTATTTCAGAACCAAATACCGGCTATTTCTTCCTCGATTACCTATAATACACATAATCTTCTTAAATATTATCCGTTTTCATGGGCCTGATCCTTCCTGTACTCCCTTGGCCCTATCCCACATTTTTCCTTAAAGATATGCGAAAATGCCAGCGCATCCCTGTATCCTACCCGGGCAGCGATCTCACCAATCGTATCCTGCGTATCACGCAGAAGTTCCTTTGCCCTCTCCATCCTCACCTGCAGGAGATACTGCTGGGGCGGGCATCCCATGACTGTCCGGAATTGTCTGGTCAGACCGCTTCTGTTCATTCCATGTTCCCGGGCGATCTGCTCGATTTTCAGGCTCTGCTCCATATGCGCTTTCATATATGCGGCAATCTCCTGTATTTCTCCGGCTCTGCCCCTGCTGTCCGGCACTTTATATCCTGTCTGCCCCAGGGATCTCCTGTAATCCTCGATCAGATCGATCCATATCTTCGTCACACGGCAGTTCTGTTCCAGCCGCTCCACATAATCCGCACTTCCCGCCTCAAGCATATCTCTGACTGTCCTTGTCAGTTCCGCCAGACAGTCTGCAGAACGAAGGGGCGTCTCCCCGGCAAGACCGGCCTCCCTGACACATTCCTCCACCTGGGCACCACAGGAACACAGACGGATATAATAGAAGAAATTCTGCGCGTTTCCCTGGATTTTCACTTCCGTCTCCGGGGTGACCGCCAGCACATTTCCCACGTTTACGCCATAATCTTTCCCGCCTGCTGTTATACTTCCGCTCCCTTTGGTTATGATAAATAAAGCATATTCCCCCCTCCCGGTCCGGTACTTAGCCATCCCCTGTCCCATACAGCTCCACTCCACAGACAGCAGGCTCATGCCGCCCTGCGTACAGTCACTTCCCTGCTGCTGACTATTGTAATTCCCGCCCATATAAACAGCCCTCTGCTCCTACTCTTTTTCATAAGATTATAGGTCAATTTCACCCTAGAGTCAATAGGTCACAACGCCATAATTGATTAACAATGGAGAGCTGTAGTAACCATTCAGACAAATCTTTGCATTTCCAGCGCTGACCGTACGGAACCCCAATGCCAATAGGCATCCGGCCTTATGAAGCGGCTTCCAGACGACCGGATGCATAAAGATGAACGGTTACAGGCTGTTTCAAAAAAGAAAAGAGGTATATGAATTGTCCAGATTAAAAGACTTAAGAATCAAAAGGGGATATACCCAGATCAAAATGCAGCACCTGACCGGCATTGATCAGAGCGATTACTCTAAAATCGAAAACGGAAAACGCTACTACACCTTTGAACAGTGCAAAAGGATCGCTCTTGCCCTGGATACCAGCATGGACTATCTTGCAGGTCTGACAGACGAGAAAAAACCTTATCCCAGAAGCATGAACTGAGTTTTTTTGCAGCCTACCCGTCCCTAAATGAGTGGGAAAAGCACAATTTGGCGGATTTGCTCATAGACTATAATTAAATCCCTTTGAGGTAAAGCTGCTTGAAAACATTTCTTAAGCCCTTGACTTCCGAAGAAGAGAAGTATTATCTTCAAGAATACAAAAGGGGCAGCCAGGAAGCTAAAAATATTCTCATAGAGCGCAATCTGCGCCTTGTTGCACATATTGTGAAAAAATATCAAGGGGTTGAGGAAGATTTAGATGATTTGATTTCCATCGGAACCATTGGGCTTATTAAGGCCATCCATACATTCAACGGAGAGAAATCCAACCGTCTCTCCACCTATGCTGCGCGATGTATTGACAATGAACTCCTTATGCTGCTGCGTTCCAAGAAAAAGACCAACAAGGAAGTTTCCCTCTACGAGCCTATCGGAACAGACAAGGAGGGCAATGAGATAAATCTTCTGGATGTGATTGAAAATGAACCGGTAGACGTGGTGGACCACTATTCGCTGAAGGAGGATATCAGAAAGCTCTACGGGCTTCTGGACCAGGTGCTCAGTGAACGGGAACTGGAGGTGCTCAAGCTGCGGTACGGCCTCTACGGAGAAAAGGAACTGACACAGAGGGAAATAGCAAAGCGGCTGAATATCAGCCGCTCTTATGTCTCCCGTATTGAAAAAAATGCTGTCTTAAAGCTCCGGAACTGCTTCCTTCCGTCTTAAAATATCGTACAGTTCAAGTCCTTCCCCCAAATCCACATACAGCACCTGCTGGGGATGCGGGGCACTTTCACAGGAATTCCCTTCCTCATCATATATGGCTTTCACAACCACCGGGCGGTTCTCTCCGTCCGGTTTCATGGCCTCTATCGTCTCTCCCACGAGGAATTTATTCCTCTGGGTGATGCGGTACAGCCCTTCCGGCGTCCTGTCTTCCAGATATCCCAGATAAGTATAGTCCTTGGCATAAGTATTGCTGTCATATATCTGTGCAGTTTCATCCGGTTTCCCATAGAAAAATCCGGTGGTGAACTGTCTGTAGGTGCATCCCATAATCTGTTCCCTGTACCAGGGCATATTTTTCTGATAAAGTTCAGGGCTGTCAAAATAGTCATCTATGGCTTTTCTGTAGGTTCTTGCCACTGTTGCCACATACAGGGCGGTCTTCATGCGCCCTTCTATTTTCAGGCTGTCAATCCCTGCTGTCAGGATATCATCCATGTGCTCGATCATGCACAAATCCTTGGAATTGAAAATATAAGTCCCTCTCTCGTTCTCATAGACGGGCATATATTCCCCCGGCCTTGTCTCCTCCACAATGGAGTATTTCCAGCGGCAGGGATGGGTACAAGCCCCCTGGTTGGCGTCTCTTCCTGTGAAGAAATTGCTCAGCAGGCATCTTCCCGAATAGGAAATGCACATAGCCCCATGGATAAATGTCTCAATCTCCATATCCCTGGGAATATTGGCACGAATCTCCCTGATTTCCTCCAGGGAAAGCTCCCTTGCGCACACCACACGCTTAGCCCCCAGTTCATGCCAGAACCGGTAAGTGCCGTAATTGGTGTTGTTGGCCTGGGTGCTGATATGCCGCTCAATCTCCGGGCAGACTTCCTTTGCGATCATAAAAATACCGGGGTCTGATATGATCAGTGCATCCGGCTTGATCTCTTTTAACTCTTCAAAATATTCCCGCACACCCTCCAAATCCCTGTTGTGGGCCAGGATATTGGCTGTCACATACACTTTCACCCCGTATCTGTGGGCAAAGGCAATACCTTCCGCCATATCCTTCATGGAAAAATTCCGGGCTTTTGCCCTCAGTCCGAACACCTCGCCGCCGATGTATACGGCATCTGCGCCGTAGATCACAGCGATCTTCAGAACTTCCAGGCTGCTGGCGGGAATCAGTAATTCTGGTTTTTTTCTCATTTTATCCATCCTGTTTCTGTTTCTTTATACTCAGAGTCACTCCATCTCCCAGAGGCAGTATGGAGGTTTCCAGTTCTTCATGGTTCTTCAACACATAGAGATACTCCCGCATTCTTTTGTAAATGGTGCGGTTCCTGCGCTCCACGGCAAAATGGGACTCGATCAGGTCCCCGTCCTGCAGCACATTGTCGGACACCAGGATTCCTCCCGGTCCGAGAAGCCTTAACACTTCCGGAAGAAAATGGATATACTGCGCCTTGGCAGCATCCATAAAAATCAGGTCATAAGGACCCTCCAGCGTTGTTAATACCCGGGCAGCATCCCCGCAAAGCAGGGTGATCCGGTCCTCTTTGCCCGCTTTTTTGAAATTTTCCTGCGCAATGGGTATCCGCTTCTCATAGTTCTCTATGGTGGTGATCCTGCACGTCTCCGGCGCGTATTCGCTCATCAGAAGCGTGGAGAACCCAACAGCAGTCCCCACCTCTAAAATGAGGCGGGGACGTTTTATCTGAAGCAATACTTTCAGGAAACTCTGCATCTCCCTGCGGATGACAGGCACCCTGTCCTCCCTGGCTTTTTTCTCCAGTTCATTGAGAAAGGGGGTGTTTCCTCTGTCCAGGGAATTAATATAGGTTACCATTCTCTCGTCAACTATCACTTTTATTTCCTCTGCTATTCTGTTCCCTGGTCTGTGCCTTCCCCGCCGGTCTCCGAGGTATCCTGTACAGCCGAATTGCCGTCTGTACCGCCACCCTGGGTGGGCTGGCCGTCCACATTCTCACGGGCCAGAATTGCCATCATTTCTTCTGCTGTCATATTGGTATTCAGAATATAGGTACCTGCCTGAAGTTTATTCTTATAATTGGACAGTTTCTCCTGTACTACGAAGACCTTTGCGTCCTCGATCAGGCCCTTTTTCTTCAGGATCTTGCCTATCTGATAGACAGAGGAACCATCCTTGATCACAACCGTGATATCTGTTCCCTCTCCCTCAGCCATCGGAACCTCATTGAAGATCGCATACCCGAAATCATAGGCAGACTTGCCCACAAAAATGACCGCAAATATAATACAGGCATAAACTGCCAGCCTGAAAAATCCGCTTGCCATTATAGATGCCGCACCCTGTTTTCTGATTCCTTTTGCCATGTTGTTCTCCTTATAACCCGTTCCGGCCCGGCATGAAAAGCGCCGGCCGAAAACAGCCTGTTTTGTTAAAGATCCGGAATATCCAACTGTATTCCCTGATGAATGGAAGCGTCAATACTCTGAAGCTGTCTGCACAGCGTAAGCTCCGCTTCCAGGAAACGGTTTACCTCCGGAATCCTGCACAGTTCATCCATCTTGCTGTCTATATCATCAATCGCATCATAGAGATTGATATCGTCACCTTCTGCCTGAATCTGATAATTCAGCTTGCGCAGCTCATCTACCTGTTCCTTCAGCCCCGGGACCGCCTTGATCTCTTCCAGAGCCGTGCAGTACTGCTTGTAGACAACGCCGTTTTTGATTGCATGCACCAGCTTGTCCACGCAGACGTCGATTATACTCATCTTCTTAAGCCTCCATGATGATGGGCAGAATCATGGGATTTCTCTTGGTTCTCTTCCATAAAAATTCACCCAGGGAGTCCTTGATCACATTCTTGATTTTGCCCCAGTCTGTTATATGCTTGTCCAGGCACACATCAATGGCGTCCTCCACCACAATTCTGGCCTCATCCATCAAATCTTCCGATTCCCTTACATACACAAAACCACGGGAGACTATGTCCGGTCCTGCCAATAGACGGCTGGAACGCTTCTCCAGAGTCAGCACCACGATCATGATACCGTCCTCTGCCAGATGCTGGCGGTCACGAAGCACGATATTTCCCACATCGCCCACACCAAGTCCGTCAACCAGGATAGCGCCTGTGCGCACTTTGCCTGTAACTTTAGCAGGTTCCTCCTCATTCAGTTCCAGCACATCGCCGGACTGCAGGATAAACACATTTTCTTTCGGGATTCCCAAATCCAGAGCAAGACCTGCCTGGGCTTTCAGGTGGCGGTATTCACCGTGCACCGGAATGGCGTATTTGGGTTTTACCAGGGAATAGATCAGCTTGATCTCCTCCTGGCAGGCATGTCCGGATACGTGAGCATCCTGGAAAATAACGTCCGCACCTTTCATGCTCAGTTCATTGATCACCTTGGATACTGCCTTTTCATTACCCGGAATGGGGTTGGAACTGAAAATGATCGTATCGTTGGGCTTGATCGTCACTTTCTTGTGAATGCTGGCTGCCATCCTGGACAGGGCTGCCATGGACTCGCCCTGGCTTCCCGTGGTGATCAGCACCACCTTCTCGTCCGGATAATTCCTAAGCTGGTCAATCTCAATAAGCGTCTTGTCCGGAATCCTCAGATATCCCAGTTCAGAAGCTGTTCCGATGACATTGACCATGCTTCGGCCCTCCACAGCCACTTTCCTGCCGTATTTGTAAGCAGAATTAATGATCTGCTGCACCCTGTCTACATTGGATGCGAAGGTGGCAATGATGATCCTGGTATTCTTATGCTCTGCAAATATATTGTCAAAGGTCCTTCCAACCGTGCGCTCGGACATGGTAAATCCCTTGCGCTCCGCATTGGTACTGTCGCACATAAGTGCCAGTACACCTTTCTTTCCGATTTCCGCAAACCGCTGCAGATCAATGGCGTCTCCGAACACAGGTGTATAGTCCACTTTGAAGTCACCGGTATGCACCACGATTCCCGCAGGTGAATAGATTGCCAGCGCGGAGGCATCCTGAATGCTGTGGTTTGTCTTGATAAATTCTATACGAAAGCAGCCCAGATTGATGGACTGTCCATGTTTGATCACTTTTCTCTTGGTACTTCTAAGCAGGTTATGCTCTTTGAATTTATTCTCGATTAATCCGATCGTAAGCTTTGTTGCATAGATGGGGATATTGATCTCCTTCATCACATAAGGAAGCGCCCCAATATGATCCTCATGACCATGGGTGATAACGAAACCTTTGACTTTGTCAATATTGTCCTTCAGATATGTGATGTCCGGTATAACAAGGTCAATTCCCAGCATATCGTCCTCCGGAAATGACAGACCGCAGTCCACTACGACAATACTGTCCTCATATTCAAAGGCAGTAATATTCATTCCTATCTGTTCCAACCCGCCCAAAGGAATGATCTTCAATTTTGAGTTGTTGTTTTTTTTCAAGTTAATTCCTCCAATTTCTCCGTTCAATTTTCAAATTCAATGTCCTCTAACATGGCTTCAAAGACCTTAAAAACCGCATCGTATTCCGTATCGTCTTCCACGAACACGTAGCAGCCTTCTTCTTCGCCATCCTCTGAAATGTCCTTTAAAATATATGCTGCTGCCCCTTCATCGTCCGAATCGTCGGGATCCACTACCAGCAGATATACGCTTCCGTTCACTCTTGTCTGTTCCAGAATTCCTAACTCCAATTCTGTTCCGTCTTCTCCATCAAAAATAATTGTCTCCATACATTCTTCCTTTCTGTCGTTCTTTTTACGTGCATAAACGCCCAAACCCGGAAACGAGCCTTCTTTCCCTCAATAGTCCAAATACGGTATCAAGCTGAAATCAAACTGTACCCGGGTTTGCTTTTGCATCCAGATAGCCCTGCAAAATAAACACTGCAGCTATCATATCCACGTATTTACTTCTGTTCTCTCTGCGCACGCCGCTTTCCATGAGCGTACGGTTGGCCTCAACAGTAGTCAGCCTTTCATCCCACATGATCACAGGCAGTCCGCATCTTCTCTCCAGCATTTCCTTCAGCTCCAGAGACTTCTGCGCCCGTTCTCCTATGGTGTTATTCATGTTCTTGGGAAATCCAAGAACAATCTCTTCCACCTGATATTCGCTTACAAGCTCCTCAATCCGGCGAAGGGATTTTCTAAGTTTATTTTCATCTTCCCGACGGATAATTTCGATTCCCTGGGCAGTAAGACCCAGAGGGTCGCTGATCGCCACCCCTATTGTCTTAGAGCCATAGTCAAGTCCCATGATTCTCATCATCAGTCACGCTTCCAGGATTCGTTCTTGATATACTCCTTCAAAAGCTCCTCCACTAACTCATCACGCTCTACTTTCATAATGGTACTTCTGGCACCCTTGTAGCTGGTGATATAAGTCGGGTCGCCGGACATGATGTAACCAACGATCTGGTTTACCGGATTATATCCTTTCTCCGCCATAGCATTGTATACCAGGTCCAGAACTTCCTTTACCCGGACTTCCGGTTCTGTCTTCACTTTGAAATATTGAGTATTTCCTAAATTATTCTCCATAATCTCTCACGCCCTTATCTAAACTTGTAACTATTCGGGTTACCTATTCGGATCGTAACCGCCGGATAGTTCTCTAAACCATATCCTTATTCTAATATATCTTGGAGGGAAATTCAACCATTATATTGCGCAAATAAAAACGCCATCTTCGACAAATCCGCCAATTTTGCCAATTTTTATGCAATTCTCCAGGCTTTCTTTTGTCTCTGCTGCCACTTTCAAATACTCTCTGGTATGGCCGATCCAATATGTTTTACCATGGATCTGGGCCTGCTCCTCAAAGAGGATCTCCACTTCCCTGCCGAGATAATATTCCATAAATTTCTGTTTCTGCTGTTTTCCCAGCTCGATCAGCACATGACTTCTGGCTGTCTTTACCTGTTCCGGTATCTGTCCTTCCATGCGGTCAGCCCGGGTGCCCTCCCGTCTGGAATATTTGAAGATATGGGTCTCGTAAAAGCCCGCGCGCTCTATCATGTCTCTGGACTTTTCAAATTCTTCCTCTGACTCCTGGGGAAATCCCACGATCACATCCGTGGTGAGAGCCGGATGGTCAAAATATTTACGCAGAAGTGCACAGCCGTCCAGGTACTCTTCGGCAGTGTATCTCCTGTTCATACGTTTCAGGGTTTCATCGCAGCCGCTCTGCAGGGACAGATGGAAATGAGGACATATTTTAGATAAGCTGCTTATAGTTTTGACAAATTCTTCCGTAATAATACGGGGTTCTAAAGATCCCAGGCGAATTCTTTTCACTCCCTCGATCTCATGGACAGCCAGAATGAGCTGAAGAAGCGAATCACTGCAGTCCACACCGTAGGAACTCAGGTGGATGCCTGTGAGGACAAATTCCTGGTAGCCGTTCTTAACAAGCCGTTTCACCTCGTCTACGATCTCCTGCCTTTTCCGGCTTCTCACACGCCCCCTCACATAGGGGATAATACAGTAGCTGCAGAACTGATTGCATCCGTCCTGCACTTTCAGGTAAGCTCTGGTGTGCTCCCCTGTGGAGGAGAGCTTCAGTTCCTCATACTCCACCGGTTCTTTTAAGTCTATCAGTTCTTTTTCCTGGCCCTTTTCCCTGTCATACTGCTCTAATACAGCCAGCAGATCCTGTTTTTTGTTGTTTCCCAGCACAATATCAATGGCCTCGTCTATCTGTGCCTCATCTTTTTTTGCCTGTACATAGCAGCCTGCTGCCACCACCACGGCATCCGGATTCATCTTCTTGGCCTTGTGGAGCATCTGCCTTGATTTCCTATCCGCAATGTTGGTGACCGTACAGGTATTGATGATATAAATGTCCGCCCCGGGCGCAAAAGGCACGATCTCATACCCTGCCTGTTCCAGCATCTGCTGCATGGCTTCTATCTCGTAAGCGTTGACTTTACAGCCCAAATTGTGCAATGCTACTTTTTTTTTCATTCTAAACCTCTTTATCGTGATAATTCGTTAAGCGTTTTGACGAATAGTTGTCATATTCTTTGTATTTTATTTCTCCCTTTTTTATATTGACTTTTTTTGCCATAAACGGTAACATAAGTCTTGTAAGAAGCAAAAAACGGAATAGGTAAGGGAGGATTTTTCCAATGAAAACAGTAAAAATTTCACTGAATTCTATCGACAAAGTAAAATCATTCGTGAATGAAATTACAAAATTTGATTATGATTTTGATTTAGTATCCGGAAGATACGTTATCGACGCTAAGTCCATCATGGGTATCTTCAGCTTAGATTTATCCAAAGCTATTGACTTGAACATCCATGCAGCTGATGGCGCTTTAGATGACATCTTAACTGTATTAAAACCATATTTAGTAGACTAATCGAGATTCATTCCGACAAAGCAACAGCCAGGACTGCCCGGGGGCAGTCCTTTTTTTCTGCTTATTTATTCACAGATGATCGTCTCTGCCGTTTGGATGGCTTCCTCCATCATCTCTTCTATCTTCTCCTGAAGTTTTTCCTCAGAGCGCTTGATGACCTTCAGGCTCGGCTTTGTCACAGGATGTTTGGCCACGAAAATGGTACAGCAGTCCTCATAGGGAAGGATGGAAGTCTCATATGTGTTGATCTTCAGAGCCACATCCACGATCTCCTGCTTGTCAAATCCGATCACCGGGCGGAATACAGGCATGGTGCACACTTCATTTGTGGCTGCCAGGCTCTGCATGGTCTGACTTGCAACCTGTCCTATGCTCTCTCCGGTTATCAGTCCCAGACAGCCGTCCTTCTCCGCAAATGCCTCAGCGATCTTCATCATATAGCGGCGCATAATGATGGTCAGCTCCTCATGAGGGCACTTTTCATAAATATATAACTGAATATCCGTGAAATTGACCACATGCAGACGGATGGGGCCGCTGTAACGTGCCACCAGTTTAGCCAGGTCCACAACCTTCTGTTTCGCGCGTTCGCTGGTGTACGGCGGCGCGTGGAAATACACAGCGTCAATCTTCACACCGCGTTTTGCGATCATATAGCCGGCCACCGGGCTGTCAATGCCGCCGGACAGAAGAAGCATGGCTCTGCCGCCGGTGCCCACAGGCATGCCGCCGGGTCCCGGGATCACCTGGGAATACAGATATATCTTATCCCTGATCTCCACATGGATAAACACATCCGGTTTGTGCACATCCACTTTCATATTGGGGCAGGCATCCAGGATCTCTCCGCCCAGCTCCGCGTTCAATTCCATGGAATTCATGGGATAACTCTTTTTCGTTCTCCTCACATCCATCTTAAAGGTCATGGTCTTATCACCGTAAACCTCCTGTGTGTAGGATACAACGGCCTTCGCCAGCTCCTCGTATCCCTGGTCCTGAAGCACAACAGCAGGACAGATGCCGAAGATGCCGAACACCCGCTTCAGCGCCTCCACAGTCTCCTCATAATCATATTCTCCCCGGGCAAACACATAGATCCTGCCCCTCTCCTTCACCACGTCAAATTCTCCATCCACGCCCTTTAACACGTGGCGGATCTGGTCCACCAGAGCGTCCTCGAAGATATAGCGGTTCTTTCCCTTGATCGCTATCTCCGCATATTTTATCAAAAATGCTTTATACATATTCTATTCCTTTCCTTTATCAGTGCCTTGCATACTTTCGGAGCACAGGCAGTACAGTTCGGATCTGCTCCAGTGTATAATCAAGCTCCTCTTTTGTAGTAAATTCACTGAGGCTGAAACGAATGGCCGATTCCCGCCGTTCCTGATCGGCAGATATGGCTGTCATGGAGGCGCTTGCAGCCCGCTTGTGGCTGGAACAGGCACTTCCCGCAGATACATAGATTCCCTTGTCCTCCAGGGTGTGCAGCAGCACTTCGCTCCTCACGCCCAGAAAGCTGGCATTTATAATGTGAGGTGCCCCGTCCTTTGGCAGCGGCCCGTTGATAACCACCCGCTCCATTTCCGACAGGTTCTTTGCCAGATAAGTCTTAAGCGCTCTCAGCTTTTCCATTTTTTCCTCATGGTTCTCATAGACCATGCGTGCCGCAGTGCCAAGGCCCGCAATCCCCGGTACATTGTCTGTGCCGGAACGCATGCCCTTCTGCTGCCCGCCTCCCAGGATCATGGGATGAATCTTAACCTTTTCGCTGACATACAGGAATCCCACGCCCTTCGGCCCATGGATCTTATGGCTGCTCACAGAGAGCAGATCGATCCCCATACGCTTCGGATAGATCCTGTACTTTCCGTATCCCTGTATGGCGTCCACATGGTATACGGTCTTCGGGTTCCTGTCATGTACCAGCTTAGCCGCTGCCTCCACAGGCACAACCGCTCCCATCTCATTATTCACATACATGGTGGATACCAGGATCGTATCAGGGCGGATTGCTGCCTCCAGTTTTTCCAGGGACAGATTTCCTCTCTCATCCACCGGAATGACCGTGATCTCATACCCCTGTTCCTTCAGCCATTCCAGAGGGGCAGAGACTGCCGCGTGCTCAAAAGATGTGGTAATGATGTGCTTTCCCTGCCTGCAGTTGGCATACGCAGTACCCACAAGGGCCCAGTTGTCCGATTCTGTTCCACCGGAGGTGAAGAAAATCTCTTTCTCCTGTACTTTCAAGGTTTTGGCAATTGCGGAGGCTGCTTCCTTCACATACCGTTCCGCTTCCACGCCTTTTAAATGCATGGCTGATGGGTTGCCGTAATCCTCCATCATGGTCTTCACCACAATGTCCTTTACCTCTTCAAAACATTTTGTGGTGGCTGAGTTGTCCAGATACGCTTCCATTCTATTCCTCCAGTGCAAACATCAGGACAGAGAGGACGGTAAGCCCTGCTGTCTCTGTCCGCAGAATTCGTTTTCCCAGTGTGATGGCCCTGGCTCCCATGTCTGCCGCCATACGCACTTCTTCCTCGTCAAACCCGCCCTCCGGTCCGATAAAAATACCGATGGACTGGCCCGGTTCTATCTGATCAATGATCTTCTTTGTCTCTTTCATGTCTTTTGCCAGTTCGTAGGGCAGAAGCACCACGTCCAGCTCTTTCGCATGCTCTACGGCTTCGCTAAAACGCATCACATGTCTGACTTCCGGCACATACATACGTTTTGACTGCTTTGCCGCGCTCTCGGCAATGGCCTGCCAGCGGCGAATCTTATTTTCTTCTTTTTTTCCATCCAGCTTTACCACAGCGCGCCTGGTTGCCACGGGAATCACCTCATGGACTCCAAGCTCCACGGCCTTCTGGATGATCAGCTCCATCTTATCACCTTTTGGAAGCCCCTGAAACAGATAAATCCTGGAAGACAGCTCATATCCTGCCTCCTGCACATACATCACATGCGCCAGGACTTCCTTGTCACCCAGCTCCTCAATGTAGCAGGCATACTCCAGATCATCCCCTGAGCTTATGAGGATCTCCTCTCCTGTTTTCATGCGGAGCACATTTTTAATATGGTTTACATCACTGCCCAGGATGCGGATGGTGTGATCCTCCACCTGGGAAGGCTCTACGAAAAAACGGTACATGAAAACGCTCCTTATTTCTTTTTGGCAGTCACGGATACCCACTCACCCTGATGTGTCACCTCAAGGATCTCAAGGCCAGCATCCTTCACTGCCTTCACCACAGTTTCTTCCTTGTCATCAATGATACCTGATGTGATATAAATACCACCCTTTTTCAGCTGGTTCAAAATGACCGGGGTGAGCGGCACCAGCACATCTGCCAGAATGTTGGCTGCCACAATATCGTATTTCTCATATCCCACCCTGTCCTGAATGGCTTTGTCATCAATGATGTTTCCGATCATCATGTCAAAGCTCGCTGCAGGAATATCATTCACTTCCTTATTCTCCTCCACAGCCGGTACTGCACATGGGTCCAGGTCAGTTCCCACTGCGTGTTTTGCTCCCAGCTTTAAGGCCACAATGGACAGAATGCCGCTTCCCGTCCCCACATCCAGAAGCTCTGTCTCGGATGTCACATATTTCTTAAGCTGGCGGATGCAGAGCTGTGTCGTCTCATGCATGCCCGTTCCGAACGCGGTTCCCGGGTCAATATGGATGATCATGCGGTCCCTGTCTTCCTCCTTTACTTCCTCCCAGGAGGGAATGATCAGAATATCATCCACGTAAAACTGTTTGAAATACTGTTTCCAGTTGTTGATCCAGTCCTTGTCCTCTGTCTCGGATGTGGTGATGGTACCCTCACCGATATCCACGAAATTGCGGAGTTCTGACAGCTCGGCATTCACCTTCTCCAGCATTTCCTCTACATTTTCATCCTCATCCAGATAGAAATTCAGATATGCCACACCGTCATCCTCGGGCATATCCGGCAGGATGTCCACAAACATCTGCTTTTTATCCTCCTCTGTCAAAGGTTGTTTATCCTCTATCTCAGCACCCTGGATGCCGATATCCGCCAGTGTGGAGATAATGATGTCCTCCACGTCGGTCTTTGTTTTCAGTGTGAACTTATTCCATTTCATATATTATATTCTCCTTTCCTGCTGCCATCGCAGCCAGTGAAATCAATCTTGTCCTGCCTACACAAATAAAAATACCAGGGAGATCGTAACAGCCGAGAGCACAGTGGACAAAATGATCCCCTCGGATATGGCTGCGGTCTCTTTCCCGTACTGCTCGGCCATCATCATGGGCATATTGGCCACAGGCAGAGACATCATAAGTACAATGGATGCCCTCATAATATAATCCGGCAGCAGCGGTTTCAAAAGCAGGGCCAGGGCTATGGGCACTGCAAGAAAACGGATGGCTGTGAAAAGCAGAAGCCTCCTGTTCCTGAACACACTTCCCAGGTTCATTCCCACCAGGGACATACCGATCACCAGCAATGACAAAAGCGTACATGCATTGCCGCAGTAGTTTACCAGTGACTGCAGATCTGCCGGAATCCTGATATGGAACCAGTAGATAAAAAAGGCTGTGATGCAGGCAATAAAGCCGGGGCTGAAAATATCTGTCCAGGACTGTTCCACCCCTTCCACGCCTTTTTTCACCAGCATGATACCAAAGGTGAAGATCACCACATTGAACAGAAAGTTAAAGACGATCACATACACCATGGATTTTGGCCCCAGCACCGCGGAGGCCACAGGCAGCCCGATAAACCCAAGGTTGCCGAATACAGTCATCAGAATGTATGCCTCCTTCTGGGAGACAGGCACCCGCAGGATCTTCGTCAGAGCATATCCCAGTATGATGAGAAATGCAAAACAGAGAACGCCTATGAGGGCCACCAAGCCCACATCTTTTCTGGATATGGTGCTCAGGTCACTGAACATGCTGGATATGATCAAAGCCGGGGAGCAGAGGTTCAATACCAATGCTGACATGTCTTTGGATGCAGCGGAGGATATGATATGCTTTTTATACAGCAGAAACCCTGCCATAATCAACGCGAATATTATTATCATCTGCTTCATAACTACAAGACCGCTCATTTTTCCACACTCTCCGCTTTTGTTATCATTATAATTGTCTGTCGCTGTAATTGTCTGTTGTCCTGATAATTACATCCAATATTCCTATTATATATAAAAAATATGAGGAATGCAACGATAAAAGAAACGGAGAGCCAATATAAAAAAACAGAGACGCGGCCTCCGAAAAGGATCACATCTCTGTTTTTCTGATACAGCGAAGCAAAACTCCGCCTTTTTACTGACCTTTTTATGGGTCTTCTTATGCTTCCTCGTAGCTGACTTCCATATGGACTTTTCCGGATCTTTTGCGGAAAAACGCGTATGCAAGACCAAATACCAGTACCACTACATTGGCAACAAACTCCCACGGTTTCAGATCACTGAACAGAAGTGTTGTCTGCAGGATCAGGGAGATACCGCCTATTACAGCCCAGAACAGAAGCACACCGTTGCTTACATGGAACCTGGATTTGTTCCACACATCCGGAATCTTCTTGACCATATTGTAGGAGGTAAACGCCAGTATTGCGAAGAATACGTTGTTTAAGATAACTGCCATATTGCCGATCGTGGAAATCGGAACATTGAACAGGATAACGATCACACACTCCAGGTAGAACATGGTGAGGATGACTGTAGGTGTTTTGTATTTCTTATGGATCGTAGCAACCTTAGGCGGGAACCATCCGTCAACTGCTGCCTGCAGGATCGGTTTTGTAACCCAGCCAAGTGCAGAGTTCAGGGTTGTGGACAGTGCGAACATGGCACCGCCGACAATAAAGAATACATGCAGCGGATACGGAAGCACTTCCGCGGATACCAGTGTCAGCGGCTGATTGGCAACTTCCGCTACCGGAAGAACGCCGGATGCAACCACTACCAGACCTGCATAGAATACAGCGATGATACAGGTAGCTACAATGATGACAAACGGAATATCCTTGGTGGGGTTCTTACACTCCGCGCCCAAATGGATGACAACGTTCGCTCCGCCTACGGCCCAGGTAAACAGGGCACCTGCGGACAACATGGATTTCACACCGTGGGTCATGAATTCCGGCTGTTCAAAATAAGTCGGAGTCACATGGGGCAGACCGAACACGATAAATGCTGTCAGGGCCAGAATCATGATCAGCATCATGGCGTTCTGCAGTTTGGCTGCTCCCTCAATTCCCATCAGGTTCGTGATATAGAAGACTGTCAGCACGATGAGTGCGATCAACTGGCGTACAAAGCCGTTGGAAGACAATGCCGGGATCAGGCCCAGCATATAATCCGCAAAGCTAAGCGCGTACATAGCCAGTGCCGTCCAGGACAGGATATGAACGATAACGAAAAATCCTGCGCTGACATCATTCCCCAGAAGTGCAAGCTGTGTGTAAAAACCGCCTCTCAGACGAACCGTACCTGCTACAAATATCAACGGAATATTGGTAAAAATAGTAAAAATAGCGGCGATCAGCATGGAAATGCTGGCTGACCTTCCTGTCATGGCAATACCGATACCTACCATGGCAAAAATACCGGAACCGATCGTCTGTCCGATACCAATGGACAGCAGTTCTTTTCTGCCTAATACCCTCTTTAGTTCTTTGGTTGAAGCAACTTCAGACATATATTCCCTCCTCTTTTATGCGCTAATATTGTATATAGACATAACTGCATCTGATTAAATCAAAAGATGCACAGACTCCCCCTGTACTGCCCGCCCCGGGGAATCTGCATTCCCCGGGAGACAGTGCATTAGAGAAGAGGTTATGTCTATGTCCTGCCGTTATGCGTATTTTCCTGCAAAATATCCGCCGCTTACTGCCTGCAGAATCTTGCCCGGTTTGATACAGTCACCTACTGTGATAAATTCCGCGTCGTTTGTGCGGAGTTTCTCCACCTCATCGATCTTGGATCTCATGCCCACAGACAACAGAACCGTGTCTGCCGGATAGATGACCTCCTTGCCGTCTTTATCTTTTGCGTGTACACCGTCATCCTCAATGGAGGTAACTGTGACTTCTGTATACGGATGTAAATTCTCTGTGCGTTTTTCGTATTCCAGCATCATGGCTTTCAGATGCAGGATCGGTGCGTCCGGAGCCAGTTTATCCTGCATTTCCAGAACGGTCACATCCTTTCCTTCCATAGCCAGGGCCAGACCTTCCTCGCATCCCACAAGACCGCCGCCGATCACAACGACTTTCTCTCCGAATTTCAGGTCCGGGTCGCGAAGCTGTGTGACTTTTACTACATTTTCTCTGTCAACTCCCGGGATCCTTGGGATGATCGGTTCTGCGCCCACTGCGCAGACTACTGTATCCGGTGCGATCTCCCGGATCAACTCCGGTGTTGCAGTTGTATTCAGGCGTACCTGGATTGCTTTTCTCTCCACCATGCGAATCAGGTACTGCAGATAACTTCCAAGATCCTCTTTGAAAGAAACATCGTGGACAGCCACGTTGAGCATACCGCCGAGACGGTCCGCTTTCTCAACCAAAATAACTTCGTGTCCCTGCTCTTCCGCTTTCAGGGCTGCCTGCATACCGCCCGGGCCTCCGCCGATCACCAGCACTTTCTTAGGCTGTGGTTTTGGCTGGTACATACCTTCTTTTAAGTCACGTCCGACTTCCGGATTTACCACACACTGGGAAATGCCGGAGCACATATCTACATACGGAACGAAATCCAGAGACAGGCAGTGATTACATCTCACGCACGGGCGAACCTCATCGAAACGTCCTGCTTTTGCCTTGTTCGGGAATTCCGGATCTGCCAGGATCTGACGGCCTACATAGATCACGTCTGCCTTGCCGGATGCAATGATGTCTTCCATCTCTGCCGGATCAGACAGGGCACCTACCGTCGCGATGGGTGTCTTCACATGTTTCTTAATGGCCTCTGCCAGATATACATTGACACCGTGCGGCAAAAATGCGGACGGGAACATACGGCATCCGGAGTTCACGTCGCGGAAGGAAGTGGCGGATACATGGATCAGGTCCACTTTGCCGTCCAGCATTTTCGCAAATTCAATGGCATCCTCTATGCCGTAGCCGCCTTCCATGAATTCATCACCTGAGATACGGATCTCAATGGGGAAGTTCGGTCCCACGGCTTTGCGGATACGGTCAATGACCATAAGCGGGAATCTGGCGCGGTTTTCAATGGAACCGCCGTATTTGTCTGTTCTTGTATTGTACAGCGGGGATAAGAATTCACTGAGCAGCCAGCCATGGCCGCCGTGGATCATGACCATATCAAATCCGCCGAATTTTGCTACATAAGCGCCATGTGCAAAGGCATCTGCGATCTCATTCATGATGTCTTCGTCCATGGGTGTTACATCCACACCGTATACACCCGGCTGTGCACTTGGTCCGTAGATGATCCCGTTTGTGTACTGGGGATGGGCACGGGCACCGCTATGTAAAATTTCAATATTTGCCAGTGCGTTGTGCTGATGGATTCTGTCTGTCAGCTGCAGATGAGATGGCATAAATCCCTCGTTGTCCAGATTGCAGAGGTTTCCATGGGCACTTCCCGTGTGGGCGTGGACCAGAGTCTCACCTCTTGTGACAATGGCTGCACCGCCTTTTGCACGGTTTTCAAATGCGGCAAGGTTCTGCTCGGATAAGAAGCCGGATGTATTAGGCTCTGATCCCATGGGAGCAGTTGCGATACGGTTTTTCAGAGTTACGTTTCCGATTCGTAACGGGCTGAATAAATGTGGATAGTTAGTTGACATAATAGCACCTCATTTCTCTTTAATTGGTATATATTAATTGTTGTAATACCTTGTCAACCTTTCCGATTGGCTTATATTGATACTAGCACAATTTATAAGTATAATCAATATTTTTTTATCATTTCAGCATTAAAGTTAATTTTACGCTCACTAATTTGTGCATTTTTCACAGTCGTAATATATTTTAAATAAAATTAATATATTCCAATTATATTTTTAATATATTCCAATTCTCCATAAAGTCTTTAGTCTATACCAAATCTATTTTATAACCGCTTATATGTCCTACAACATGTATATTCCGTAATCTCCAAAAAAGAAGACATAGAAAAAGCAGCGCGCCATAATCCGGCACACTGCCCTTCTCTCTTGCTTTCTGTTCTGTTTTTTGTATATCCCTGTATCAGGTCAAATATTCAGCTATTCTCTGCAGCCATTCCCTCTTCCAGCCATCTTCTGAACACCAGCTCCCGCAGATGGAACAGGGAACCCTGGTCAGCATACTGGTGGAAAGGAAAACTGCTGATACCCTTTTTTCCGCACAAAAGCTGTATCTCCCTTATAAGCCCGTCTTTGTAGGAGAGATTCTGCGGCAGAATGACTGCCTGGTACCGGTCGTTTTTGCGTTCCAGTTCGTAAATACCGCTTTTTACAGGTATGTAGGCATAAGGGCTGACCACACCGAATTCCTTCAGGAAGCATTCCACGCTGAAACGGTACCACTCACTTCCGTAAATAACGGCAATGGGCTTTTCCCCCTGCAGCTTGGCAATATTGCTGATGGTCTCATTGGATACGGACAGGACCACCTTCTCCACCGGTATCCTGTCTCCGCCTTCCACTACATGTTTCACGGTTGCCCAGACCTCATCATGATGGTTGATGGTGGTGGCGAACAGGTCATATTTTTCTCTGTTTAATACGCCGGGCTTTTCCCTGATTTCATCTATGAGATACGCGTCCGCATGGACATTGCAGAAGTCTGCAATCTCCCGGGCTGTATCCTGCAGAAATTCCTCGCTGCAGTCTATCCAGGCAAGCTTCAGCCTCTCTCTGTCCGGGACATGCCTCCAGGCGCTTTCCATGAACATACGCTCAATCTCTTTCTGGCTTTTGCCCATGGATGCCAGCTTTTCTATGGCATCATCAATCACCCCGCATACTTTTTCGTCCATATCAGCTCTTCGGCTGGTGTCCACATAAGTACCGCTGCCTTTTTTCGTGGATGCATAGCCTTCCCTGCACAATTCCTCATATGCCTGCTTCACCGTGTTGCGGGCCACATGCAGATTCTCGCTCAGCTTCCGCTCCGGCATAAGCCGCTCCCCCTCTTTCAAGGTACCGTTCTCTATCTCTGCCATTAACTTCTGCGCGATCTGAAGATATACAGGTATCTTTCCGTTCTCTTCTAATGTCCAGCTCATATTTCGCCATTTCCCTTCTGTCTGTCCATCTTGCCTACCACTTCCACCATGTGCATCCAGGAACCCTGGTCAATCTCATATTCCATGGGAATAATCCTGCTCCTGCTTTTCCTTGCCCTTGCCACCACCTGCAGTGTCCACGCACTTGCATACTCTATGTAATCGGGAGAAATGATCAGGGGCATTCCCTGCCGGCAGCAGTTGTCAATGGCCTCACTCATCTCTTCCTCACTGGCACAGATCTGTTCATTTGTCTTGCCCAGATGCTGCAGGGTCCTCCTTGCATTCTTCAAAAATGTAGCGCTCCTGTACAAAATGCAGATGGGCTGGTCTTCCGGTATGGTGGCCAGACGCGCTATGGTCTCTCTGCTCTCCACCAGCGCAAAGGTCTCAGTGGGGATCCCCAGAGCATCCGCATACCCTATGAACTCCTGGTAATGGCTCTGGGAGATAAAGGCCAAATCACACCTGGAACTGATCACTCTGCTCCCTGAGAGCAGTTCCTCCAGCACATAGGTTTCCACCGTCAAATTGGGAATGGATTCCACCACGGGTGCAATGGAATGCAGGATCTCAATATTGCATTCCACCAGTGCTGCACAGATTTTCTGTTTTTCCTGAAAATGGCTGACCAGTTCCTGCTGTGCCAGCAGAAACACCCGGTTCATGGGCAGACCGCTGGACGACACTTTTGAAAACATTTCCTCCACGATATCCGAAGGACTTTTCCCCCTGCTCTGCCCGTTTTCCGGCTGCTTTTTCTGCACATAGGCACCTCCGCCGCGGATCTTCTGCACAACGCCTCTGTCCTGCAGCCAGGTATATGCTTTTTTCACCGTACCCACGGACAAACCGGAAACCTCGGCCATTCTGACCTCTGAGAGAAGCCGTTCCCCCGGAACCAGGATGCCATCCGCTGCCTGCTGCTCCAACTGCCGGGCAAGCTGAAGATACAGCGGTGTTCCGCTGTTCTTATCTATCTCTATTTTCTCCATCGCAACAACCTTAAACTTTCTTATTCTCTGATAAATCCATTGTATCATATCCCCACATCTAAAAAAAGAGACTGCCGGAGGGAAAATTTGTACATTCTCCCCGACAATCTCCTGATATGGCTGATTTCAGGCGAATCAGTCCTCAAAGGTCTCTTTCAGTTTGTCCATAAAGCCCTTTTTCTTTTTCTCTGTGCTGCCGGACGGGCGGTTGCCGCAGGCCTCATCGAATTTTCTGAGAGCCTCCTTGGCATCCTCATTCAGTTTGGTAGGCACCTGAACCACCAGTGTCACATAGTGGTCGCCGCGCACGCTCTTATTTCTGAGAGACGGCACACCTTTGCCTTTCAGACGCACTTTTGTGTCTGTCTGGGTACCCGGCTTCACATCATACATTACATCTCCGTCCACTGTGCTGATGCGCACCTCGCCGCCGAGGGCAGCCTGCGCAAATGTAATAGGCGCTGTTGAGAATATGTTCATATCCTGCCTCTGGAAAATGGGATGGCGGGCAACAACAACCTCAACCAGCAGGTCTCCTCTCGGCCCGCCGTTTGTTCCCGGTTCTCCCTTATCTCTGATACGGATACTCTGTCCATTGTCAATACCTGCCGGTACAGAAACCTGGATTTTCTTTCTCTGGTTCACGTATCCGGTTCCGCGGCAGTCTGTACATTTGTCCTTGATCACCTTACCGGTACCGTGACACTCCGGACAGGTCTGTACATTTCTCACCATACCGAACATGGACTGCTGGGTATATACCACCTGGCCTTCCCCGTGGCATTTCGGACAGGTTTCCGGGGAAGTTCCCGGCTTCGCACCCGTTCCGTGACAGGTATTACAGGTCTCCTTCAGGTTCAGATCCAGCTCTTTTTCACAGCCAAAGACTGCTTCTTCAAAGGTAATGCGGACGGACGCCCTTACATTGGCACCCTTCATAGGGCCGTTGTTGGCTCTTCTTCTTCCGCCGCCGCCAAATAGATCGCCGAAAATATCGCCGAAAATATCACCCATATCGGCGCCGTCAAAACCGCCGAAGCCTCCAAAGCCTCCTGCTCCGCCGGCACCTCCGTTTTCAAAGGCCGCATGGCCGAACTGGTCATACTGTCTTCTCTTATCCGGGTCACTCAAAACGCCGTAGGCCTCTGTAGCCTCCTTGAATTTCTTCTCCGCTTCTTTGTCTCCGGGGTTTACATCAGGATGGTACTTCTTTGCCAGCTTACGGTATGCGCTTTTGATAGTGGCGTCGTCAGCGCCTTTGTCCACGCCTAAGACTTCATAGTAATCTCTTTTATCTGCCATTGGTCTTATTCCTTTCTAAACATACAGTCAGGCATGGAGTGCTGTAAACACCCCATGCCATCCAAGTCATTTACTGACAAAGCTATTTTATACTTCTCTGTAGTCTCCGTCAACCACATCATCACCGTATGCTTCATTTCCTCCCTGAGTGCCTGCGTCCGGGCCCGGACCTGCCTGTGTTCCCTGGGAAGCCTGTGCCTGCTCATACATCTTGGCGAAGAGTTTCTGTGCGCTCTCCATCAGTTTGTCTTTACCGGCCTTGATGTCAGCCACCTGAGCATCTGTGATCTCGTCTGTATTTGCACAGCTGTTTAACAGTTCTTTTAATGCGTTCAGATCTGCTTCTACGGCAGTCTTGTCATTGGCATCCAGCTTGTCGCCTGCCTCTTCCAGAGCTTTCTCTGTCTGGAATACCATAGCGTCAGCATCATTCTTGGTGTCTACAGCTTCTTTTCTCTTCTTATCCTGTGCTTCGTACTCAGCAGCTTCTCTTACTGCTTTATCAATATCATCATCGGACATGTTGGAGCCTGCTGTGATGGTGATGTGCTGTTCTTTGCCTGTTCCCAGGTCTTTTGCAGATACATTTACGATACCGTTGGCATCAATATCAAAGGTAACCTCGATCTGCGGAACACCTCTTCTTGCAGGCGGAATTCCGTCCAGACGGAACTGTCCGAGGGATTTGTTGTCTCTTGCAAACTGTCTCTCACCCTGTACCACGTTGATATCCACTGCTGTCTGGTTGTCGGCTGCTGTGGAGAAGATCTGGCTCTTCTTGGTAGGAATCGTTGTATTTCTTTCAATCAGCCTTGTTGCGATACCGCCCATGGTCTCAATGGACAGAGACAGCGGGGTAACATCCAGAAGAAGGATATCGCCTGCGCCTGCATCGCCTGCCAGCTTACCACCCTGTACGGAAGCACCCAGAGCTACACACTCATCCGGGTTCAGAGTCTTGCTCGGCTCTTTGCCTGTGAGCTGTTTTACTTTGTCCTGTACAGCCGGGATACGTGTGGAACCACCTACTAACAGTACCTGGCCCAGTTCGGAAGAGTTCAGTCCTGCGTCAGACAGTGCGCGGCGAACCGGCTCTGCTGTTCTCTCTACCAGGTCATGTGTCAGCTCATCGAATTTGGCTCTTGTCAGGTTCATATCAAAGTGCAGAGGTCCGTTGCTGTTCATGCTGATGAACGGCAGGTTAATGTTGGTTGTGGTTGCGGAAGAAAGTTCTTTTTTCGCTTTCTCGGCAGCCTCTTTGATTCTCTGCATTGCCATTTTGTCTGCGGAAAGGTCTACACCTTCGGCTTTTTTGAATTCAGCGATCATGTAATCTGCAACTTTCTGGTCAAAGTCATCGCCGCCCAGACGGTTGTCGCCTGCTGTGGATAATACTTCGATCACACCGTCACCGATCTCAATGATGGAAACATCGAAAGTACCGCCGCCTAAGTCGTATACCATGATCTTCTGCTCTTTTTCATTGTCCAGGCCGTAAGCAAGTGCTGCTGCTGTAGGCTCGTTGATGATACGTTTTACTTCCAGGCCTGCGATCTTACCTGCGTCTTTTGTTGCCTGACGCTGAGCATCGTTGAAGTAAGCGGGAACTGTGATAACTGCCTCTGTTACTTTCTCGCCCAGGTAGTTCTCTGCATCACTTTTCAGTTTCTGAAGGATCATTGCAGAAATTTCCTGCGGAGAATATTTTTTGTCGTCAATTGCCACTCTGTAATCCGTTCCCATATGTCTCTTAATGGAAGAGATTGTTTTATCTGCATTGGTAACGGCCTGACGTTTTGCCGGCTCACCTACCAGTCTTTCTCCTGATTTTGTAAAAGCAACTACGGACGGTGTTGTTCTTGCGCCTTCTGCATTGGCGATAACTACCGGCTGACCGCCTTCCATAACACCTACACAACTGTTTGTTGTACCTAAGTCAATACCTATAATTTTACCCATGATAAATTCCTCCTGAATTTAAAATCAATTACTTTTCCTGTTCTAAGCGGTTTAACGCTCCGCCAGAGCGTTTCATCTATGAGATAAAATCCGAGCGGGCTGTCCCGCCGGAGAATTTGGGTTGCGCCTCCGGCGCACCATCTAAAACTAATTGGCAACCTTCACCATGCTGTGTCTCACTACGTGGTCTTTGTAAAGGTAACCTTTCTGAAACTCTTCTACAACTATATTCTCACCGGCTTCTTCATCCTCCACATGCATCACTGCATTGTGGTAATCCGGATTAAATTCCTGCCCTACTGCTTCGATGGCCTTTACGCCGATCTCTTCAAAGACGGTCATCATCTGCTTGTATATCTTTGTCATGCCGTCCGCAAAGGGGCTTTCCTTTTCATTTTCCGGAACTGCAGCCAGACCTCTTTCAAAGTTGTCAACCACCGGAAGGATCTTATCGATCACTTCACGCGCACCGATCTCATACATGGAAGCTTTTTCCTTCTCCGTACGCTTTCTGAAGTTGTCGAACTCTGCCATCTGGCGCTTTACCATATCGGTGAGCTCTTCTATCTTCTCATCTTTTTTATCTTTTTTCTTTTTACCGAACAGGCCCTTTTTCTCGGCTGTCTTTCCTTTTGCCTGCTCTTCTGTCTGGCCTTCTGCTGCCTCAGCAGCCTGGTCATCTTCCTCAACGGCCTCTTCGCAGGTGGCCTCCTCTGCCAGAGCCTTGTCGTCTTCCTCTAAGATTTCTTCTGCCTTCTCTTCAGAAGCCGCATCCGGCTGCATCTCTTCATATAATTCTTTTTCTTCTGACACGAATCCGTACCGCCTTTCTAGGTTTTCTTAAATATATTGTCCAACTGCGTCTTCAGCGTCTTCAAATTGTTCACAACATTCTCGTAATCCATACGCTTTGGGCCTATAATACCGATGGTTCCCTGCATACCGTCTCCCAAATCGTATGTGGCTGTCACAACGCTGCAGTCTTTCATAGTTTTAACAGGGGTTTCATTTCCAATGTATACCTGAATGCCGGTATTCTCTTCGGAATTCATAGTATCCTTTACCAGATCCACCAGCTCCTGCTTTTCTTCAAAAGCGGAAATCAGTTCACTGGCCTTGGAGGTGTCTGCCAGCTCCGGATATTTGAAAATATTCGTTGTTCCGCTGGTGTATATCTCCACCTCATCATCATCCACCGCAATGGCATTGGCCACCGCGTCAATGACGCTTCCCACAACCGCGCTGTGGATACCTGCCTGTTCTTTCATCTTAGTGATCATACCCAGATTGATCTCCTCAATGGTGAGGCCGTTTAGCTGGGTATTAAGAAGCAGGTTCAGCTTCAGCACTGTGTCATCATCCATAGGCTCCTGAAGGGTTATCATGTGATTCTTCACTATATTTCCTTCAATCACCAGAACTGCCAGAAGCTGCATCTCAGCCACTTTGGAAAGCTGGATGAATTTTAATTTGTTCCTGTGATAGGTCGGGCCGGTAATCATGGTCGCATAGTTGGTGTTGGATGCAAGAACCTTCACCACCTGTTTGAGCACCTTCTCCATTTTGTCGGTCCTCTCGATCATCAGTTCCTTGATCTCCGAAACTTCCTGTTCCTTCTCCCGCATCAGCTCATCCACATAGAGACGATAGCCCGCGTCTGAGGGAATCCGTCCTGCTGAAGTGTGGGGCTGTAAAATGTACCCCAGTTCCTCCAGGTCTGACATTTCGTTCCGGATGGTTGCAGAGCTGAGATTCAGGTCAGTGTATTTTGAAATCGTTCTCGATCCAACCGGTTCGCCGGTTTCCAGATACGTCTGGATAATGGCTTTTAATATCTTTTTCTTACGCTCATCCAGTTCACTGTCCATTATAATCTCCTTTCTGCTTCCGCATTGATGGCCCCGGATGTTGTTTCCGGTGTTGTTAGCACTCGTTTGTGTGGAGTGCTAACATCTATGTTCTTAAGATAGCACCAGCGTGTTTATTTGTCAAGGGCTTTATATTTTTTTTAGAAAGTTTCAGAATCCGCAATAATAGGAAAGAAAAGGGACGCAAAAAAAACAGAGGGGAGCCGTTCAATATTAACAGCATTCCCTCTGTTTTAATATAATATCAGTAATTTCTTCCCGCTGTCTTTTCATTTGCAGGGACTATATAAAAGTTTTCCTCTGTCAGAGGTTCTTCGTCCTCCGGAATGGATTTGAGAAATAAAAAGCTCTCAATCTGGGCAGTATCCAGTATCCTGTTGAGTCCGAATGTGTGAATATATTCTTCTCCCTCATCTGAGGAAAATCCACAGCTGCCCGGCCCGCCGTATAAATAGGAATATGTGGTGCCGTCCTTCATCTTTACACCTATCAGCTCCGGTGGTTCTTCTGTTAACTCCACATCAATCTCTTCCCCGGAGTCATTATACCCCTTCTCTTTCGTCTTGGTTCTGGGAAACCGGTATGTCACCTGCGCAGAAATCGGTGATATCTCTATCTTTTCTACCACAGCACCGGTGTCACCCAGAGCAATGTCCGGGCTGCATGCTCTTACCATGTCAGACCTTTCCAGGTTCCAGTCAAAGCTCCAGGTCCCTTCGATATTCGGTCTGTAGCCTTCCAGATACAGACCACCGAGTCCTGTCAGCTCCAGATGGATGGGCTTTTCCATAAAATAATCTTCACTCTCTGCGTTAAAAAGAACGATATTGTATTCCATACTGCCGTCTTCCAGCACATAAGAAATCTCCTGGTCTTCCGTAAAGGGCGTTCCATCCAGATTCACTGCCTTCCCATCCTCAGGACTCTGTACAATGTTATCAAAAAAATAAGATGAGAGGTTTACATAATCCTCCTCATTTTCTGCATCATCTATATTTTTCCCATCAATGGTAATCAATGTCCGGCCGAAATCAGGCTGTTCTCCCTGCGGCGGTTCATACCCCTCCACCTTTAAAGAGATGCGCAGAAAATGCTGATCCACAATTGTCTGTACCATCGTAACCGTAACCCCCTGGTCCGTCACAGACTGATCAATGGGAGCTGCCATATGGGCATCTTCCAGTTCACGCTTCTGCTCCTCCTCCACTGCCATTCCGTCGGAAAGGCTTTTGCTCCACTTCATATAAGCTGCTGCGCCCGCGGTAACCGTACCGAAGGCAAGAATGGCTGCCGCAGCCAGAATCCAAAGCTTTTTCCCCGGCATTCTGCCCCCTGTTCTTCTTTCTGCTGCTCTTTCCTCTGCCGCTCCTGCCCCAGCGTCCTTTTTTATAGAAGCAAAGGCTTCATTGGCTTTCTGCCGGACTTTATCAGGAATCTCTACCTCTTTCCTGAGTTTCTCTATCATCTCCTCTTCTTTCATGCTCATATCAATTTCCTCCTCTCTGCCTTCGGATAATACTCCTCTGACATCTTCTTTCTGGCCCTGGCAATCCTGGTCCGGACAGTTGCCTCCGGTATCTCCAGGATCTCAGCGATCTCTGACATTTTAAAGCCTTCCACATAGTACAGGATGATCACAGTTCTGTACTTCCCATCCAGCATATCAAGCGCCTCATTCCATTCCAGATTGCCGTAGCCCTCCTCTTTTACTTCCACCTCAGGCATCTCGTCTGTGAAGAAGAGGTTCTCTTTTTTCTTCCTTATGTCATTGCATTTGTTGATCAGTATTCTGGTCATCCAGGTACGGAAATACCTATCTTCCCTGAGCCGGTCTATTTTCTCCCAGCAGGTGAGGATTGTTTCAGAGATGGCGTCTGCCGCGTCCTCCTCGTTGGAAAGCAGAGAACGCGCAGCTTTGTACATGTTCTGCATCTGAGACTGCATCAGCTCCGTGAATGCGTCCGCATCCCTCTCCTTTGCTTTTTTGATCAGATTATTCATATCAGGTTCCTTTCTTCCGTACGTACGTTTCCACATGTTTTTCATGTTTCTGCTTATTAGACCTAAGGATCGCCGGAAATGTTTCAACACATTCTTAATTTCTTCCAGACCTCATTTCCAAAGCACGGCCGCCTGCTGTTATTATCTTTTATATAAAAATGGCCGGCGTCCCGTAATATCCGGTGCGCCAGCCATTTTTATGCTGCTGCTTTTTTATTAAATACTTTATTGATCACAAATACCACAACGATCAGAGCCACAACTGCAAATCCCAATGATACAGCGCTCTTGGTCGCCCCTGCAATGATAAACGCAATAAGAGCGATCACACCGTTCACAAGCGCATAGGGCAGCTGGGTCCTCACATGTTCGACCAGATCACATTCCGCACCTGTGGAGGACAGGATCGTGGTGTCAGAGATTGGCGAGCAGTGGTCTCCGAACAGTCCTCCGGATAAAACCGCGCCTACGGCAATGGCAAACGGAATGGAGAATGCCTGCGCCATTGGTATGGCAAGAGGCATCATGATCGCAAAGGTTCCCCATGAACTTCCTGTGGAAAAGGACACGAATGCACCGAACAGAAAGATTGCCGCAGGAACCAGTGCCGCGGAAAAGCTCATGGATTTCAGCACATCCACAATAAACTGCGCCGTGCCCAGTTCACTGATCATGCTCCCCAGGGACCAGGCAAGAATCAGGGTGATTGCCACATCCGTCATCCCTTTCATACCGCCCACATACACCTTGAATGTCTCGCCGAAATTCATGACTTTGAAAAGACAGATCATTAGGATCAGAACCAGCGCCCCGAAAAAGTATCCCATAGTAAGTGCAACCCTGAACTCGTTGCCGTCCACCTTCTTAAACGGAAATCCCAGCGGTGCCAGCGTGGCAAACAAAGTGACAAATACAACTATGATGGGAAGGATCACCATGATCGGTTTTGCGTTCTTTTTGGAGTATACCCCGGTGTTTTCTTTTTCCGCCTCATGCTCTGTAAAGTTATAATCTGCCTTTTCTTTCTCTGCCTTTTGCTCCGCTTTTTTCATCTGGAAAAAATCTATCTTTGTAAATGCGATCAGCGGAATCATGATAATTGCCAGAATGGCATAAATCTGAAACGGAATGGCCTGCACAAAGGTAGTGTAATCTGATGCCTTTACGCCCAGATTGTCAAACTCTGACTGGATGAGTCCCATAATATACACACCCCAGCCGATAAACGGGATCAAAATAGCCACCGGAGATGAGGTGGAGTCCAAAATCCAGGCCAGTTTTTCCCTGGAGATTTTCAGCTTGTCAAACAAAGGCCGGAACACAGGTCCCACCAGAAGGGGGGTTCCCAGGTCGGAAAAGAAGATAATGATCCCGCCTGCCCATGCGCAGAGCTGTGCCTTTAACTTGGTGTTAACATAGCGGTATGCGCTCTGCCCGAAAGCCTGCGCGCCTCCTGACTTTTCCATCAGCTTGATAAATCCGCCGATGAACACCACCAGTACGATAACGCCCGCATTATAGCTGTCTGTAAGCTGTACGAATAAATAATCACCGATCATAGATTTCACCGCTAAGAACGGGTTACCGTGGCTGAATATCAATACACCTGTAAGTCCTCCGCAGAAAAGGGAAAGAATCACATTTCGGCTCTTGATCGCCAGGATAACAGCTATGATGGGCGGCAGTAAACTTAAAATACCGTAATTCATAGGTTTCCTCCCAATATATAATATTTTCACGCAGAAAGGGCCGTGACCGGTTATCTGAAAGCGGCCATGGTCCTGTATTTCTGCCCTTTTTATGGGCAGTCCATGAGTAATATTACATGATTCTGAATAAATTTACAAGAATTTTATTTCGTTACCGGGGAAATATTTTTTCAGCAAAAGAAAACGGCGGAGTAAAATCCCCCGTAAGGGACTTTGCCTCCGCCGCTCATCTATGCTTGGGCTTGTGAAGATTAGCTTGTGAAGATTAGCTTGTGAAGATTTAATTCTCTGATATCTCTTCCAGATTTTTTCTCAGCTCTATCATCTTGTCACGCAGCTCTGCTGCCATCTCGAAATTCAGATCCGCTGCTGCTGCCCGCATCTGTTTCTCCACGTCCTTTATCAGCTTCTGCAGTTCCTTTTTGTTCATGGATTCCGGGTCCTTTATCAGTTTCTTCTCCGTCTCGGCTACACTCTTGGAGATACTGATAAGGTCACGGACTGCTTTTTTGATGGTCTGCGGTGTGATGCCGTGGGCCTCGTTGTACTCCTGCTGCAGCTTACGGCGGCGCATGGTCTCGTCAATGGCAAGACGCATGGAGTCTGTTATGGTATCCCCGTACATGATAACACGTCCGTCTGAGTTACGGGCCGCACGGCCGATGGTCTGGATCAGGGATGTCTCAGAGCGCAGGAATCCTTCTTTATCCGCGTCCAGAATAGCCACAAGGGTAATTTCCGGAATATCAAGCCCTTCACGGAGCAGGTTAATTCCCACCAGCACATCAAAGACATTCAAACGCATATCACGGATGATCTCCGTGCGTTCCAGGGTATCAATATCAGAGTGCAGGTATTTGACACGGATGCCCAGCTCTTTCATATAATCCGTCAAATCCTCAGCCATCCGTTTTGTCAGCGTGGTTATGAGTATCTTATTGCCTTTTTCCACTTCTTTATTGACCTCTCCCACAAGGTCATCAATCTGTCCTTCCACAGGCCGCACTTCCACCATGGGGTCCAGAAGCCCTGTGGGACGGATGATCTGTTCGGCCCGCAGCAGTTCATGGTTTGCTTCGTAATCTCCCGGGGTGGCGGATACGAACATGATCTGGTCTATTTTGCTCTCAAATTCCTCAAAGTTCAGAGGACGGTTGTCAAGGGCTGACGGCAGACGAAATCCGTAGTCCACCAGCGTGCTCTTTCTGGAGCGGTCACCTGCGTACATACCACGTATCTGGGGGATGGTCTTATGGGATTCATCTACAATGATCAGATAGTCATCCCCGAAATAATCCATCAGTGTATATGGCGCCTCCCCGGGTTCCAGCCCGGAAAGATGACGGGAATAGTTCTCGATTCCGGAACAGAATCCTGTCTCCTTGAGCATCTCAATGTCAAAGTTAGTCCGCTCTGAAATCCTCTGGGCTTCCAGCAGCTTATCCTCACTGCGGAAGTATTCCACACGCTCCTTCAGCTCCTCCTCGATGCCAACAGCCGCCTTCCGTATCTGCTCAATGGGCACTACATAGTGGGAGGCCGGGAAAATAGCAATGTGATTGAGCTGAGATTTTATTTCACCGGTCAGAGTGTCAATCTGGGTGATCCGGTCAATCTCATCCCCGAAAAACTCCACCCGCACTGCCATATCTGTATAATCCGCCGGAAAGATTTCAAGAACATCCCCGCGCACACGAAACGTACCGCGGTGAAAATCCATGTCATTCCTGTCATACTGGATATCGATCAGCTCTCTCACCACATCGTCACGGTCTTTCTCCATACCCGGTCGGAGGGAGATGATCATGTTCTGATAATCCTTCGGGCTTCCGATACCGTAGATGCAGGATACACTGGAGATGATGATGACATCCTTCCGCTCACTCAGGGAGGAGGTGGCGGAGAGACGGAGTTTGTCTATCTCGTCGTTGATGGATGAGTCTTTGGCGATATAGGTGTCGGATGAGGGGACATAGGCTTCGGGTTGGTAGTAGTCGTAGTAGGATACAAAGTATTCTACTGCGTTCTCGGGGAAGAACTCTTTAAACTCGCCGTAGAGCTGTGCAGCCAGGGTTTTATTGTGGGCAATGATAAGGGTCGGCTTCTGGATCTGCTGGATGACATTGGCCATGGTAAAAGTCTTTCCAGACCCCGTAACCCCTAGTAAAGTCTGGCATTGGTTGCCTTCCCGGAAGCCTTTCACCAGGGCTTCAATCGCCTGCGGCTGGTCGCCGGTGGGCTGGTATTCTGAGTGCAATTTGAACTCCATATGCTATATTTCCTTTCTAGTGACCCATGAAAAAAAGTACGCCTATAGGCCAAAAATTCGTAAAACAGAGTATTCAGTACCATGGTCTATAGGCGAACTTTTTCCATTTTACGAATGAAGGTCACCAAAACCTGTTTTTGGATACGTCGTAACACCAGATAAAACCTGGTGGAAATGGTGTTTCTTAAGGTCACTAAAAATTATAACATAGACATATAAAAAAGTATAGGCAAACGCGGAACATTTGTTCTTTTTTCGTTTTTCCCTATTATCGTTTCATCGGTTTCTATCATAATAAGTAGTTTTCAACAGGGATAACCGTATCCAATACCTCGGAGTTCATTAAAATCTCGTCCTCTTCCTTTGGCATGACATCATCAATAAAAGGCTGCAGTTCGTCTAAACAGTCAGCAATGATACCTCTTTTATCACCATACACATCCATTGTGATCAATTCTTTTGCATGGCCCATCAGCTTTGATACTGCTTTGGGATTGAAATCATTTTTAAGAAGAAGGGTACAGAAGGTACTCCTCAGATCATGCCAGCGTATATTCGGAAGATCATGGTCCATCAGAAGTTTTTTATAATGCTTCCAATGGAAATCTTTGCTTCTTGGAAGTCCGTAACTGGAACAGCAGATATATTCCAAGTCATGAAATGCTCCCGACCTGCGCCTGCGGTTCTTTTCATAAATTTTCCGCTGTTCCAGGATAGCCTCAAATACATAATCCGGGATTGGCAGTTCACGGTAACTGGAGAGGGTTTTCAATCCCACCTCCTGTTTTGTATAAGTCTTTGGGTCAAAATCTTCTTTTTTTGTATTGATCTTCTTTCCCAACTGACGCTGTACCCGTAATGTACGATTGATGTAATCAATATCTGTATATTTTACTCCATTGATTTCTCGTCTCCGCAGTCCCATCAGCACATTAAATAAAACCTGCATATGGATAGGGGAATTTCTGCTTGCTTCCAGCAATATAAGGATCTGCTCCATATTGAGTGTCTTCTGTGTATCAATATTTCTGGTGTGGTATGGCTTCTTATCAACCTTCTTAGGCAGGTTGACTCCAACTGCCGGACTCTCTGCTATGATTTTTTTCTCCACAGCATACCGCATGGATATATTCATGACTGTTTTTACCAGTCTTGCTACGGATATAGAATACTCTGTCTTTTCATTGTAGAGTTTCTGTATATCGCCGCGATTGATATCTACCATCTTTTTACCGCCTAAAACAGGTATGATATGCCTGTACACAATACCTGCAAAAGTCTCATAGGTCTCGTTGCTTTTTACACGATTTTTGATGTCTTCCTCTATCCAGTGCTCCATGAAATCTTTTACCTGTACATTGGCGTATACTACATAGGTACCGGCATATAATTCTCCTATTGTTTTTTCTCTGGCAGCATTCGCCTCTTTCACTGTCTTAAATCCCGCTTTCTGCTGAGACCGTTCAGAACCATCCATATACTTTAAAATGACCCGATAGCCAAATTTGCCTTTAATGGGGATCACGCTTTTTACTTCCCATTCCACATATTGCTGCAGACGTAAATCAAGCTTCATAACATGTCACCTCCTAAGCAGCGTCCATCGGTACAAACGCATGATTCATAAAAGCCAGAATATTCTCATTTTCATCCATGCAATCACAGTAGTATTCAAATGTCGTATGTACTGAGCTATGGCCCAGAAGTGCAGAGATCTTGATAAGCGATACCTCCATCTCCAGTAATATGGTCGCATACATATGTCTCAAACCATGGATTGTGATATGAGGCAGGCTGTTTTTGATGCAGAGTTTCGTCAAAGCATTGTTCATGGAAGTGATACCATGGGGTTCCCCATTGGCCTGGCAGCTTATGTAATCGTGATCCATATAATCCTCTCCATACTTCGCTTTATTCTTCTCCACTAATCCCCTGCGTTTCTCTAATTCCTGCATAACCATCTCCGGCACGCGCAAAGTACGGAAGCTGTTCAAGGTTTTTGGTGCCCGTTCGGTCAATTTATATTCCTCAATCTTACTTCCTTTTTTTATGACCGGATCGGATACAAGCTGCCTTTCGATAGAAACCGTATTTTTCTCCAGATCAAAGTCACTAAATTTCAGGCCCAGAATCTCTCCTTTCCGCAGGCCGCAAAACAGTCCCAGCAAAATTTCCAGATACCAGTTACTTTTATTGGATGCTTTCAAAAATGCTTTGATCTTTTCCCTGCTGAGAATAGTGATCTTTGGCTTCGCCCTTTTATAAGGTTTCGTTCCTGTAACAGGATTTGTCTTTATATATCCGGAAATAACAGCCTCTTTCATAGCCAGATTCAGTATTTCCCGCCCTTTATTCCCTGCCGACGGGCTGGCTTTCGCAACACGGGCAAGCAGACTGTCCAAATATTCTGCATTCGTATATTTCACCTTTATATCATACTCCATATGGGGCAAGATCAAATCATAGAGTGCATAGGCACCCACCATTCTTGTTGTGGATTCGACCCTTTGGGAAAATACCTCTTCAAACCAATAAATGAGATAATCCTTCAGCATAACTTCTGAATTCACCTGATGAGCCAACTGATAGGTGCGGACTGCATCTTTAAATTCTGCCTCATATTTATTGTAGCTTTTCTCAGCCTCCTGTCTGGTAGCAAAGCCACCCTTTTTACTGTATTTTACCGTACCATCTTCCTGAAGGATCTTGGTCCGATGATACCATGAATTATTTTCAAAAAATGATCTGCCTTTCTGCGGATTTTCTTTCTTCAACTAAATACACCTTCCTTAACTGATACCATTCAGCCAGTTGTCAAAAGATTGTTTGGGTACCCTGAAAAGCTTGCCAATCTTGATCACCCGGAATGGCTCCTGATGCCGGTACACCTCTTCCAAATAGGTGTAGGCCTTACTCCTGCCAATCCCTAATAGCTTCTGAATATCTTCTGCATCATATACCTGTTTTTCAGTTACTAGAGCCTCTATTTCAGCCACCTCCCATTGGTAAAGGCGGCTGTATGCGTTAATAATAGCAATGCAGCCGCCTTTCGTCGAGGATGCTGATTTTATATCCGCATCCTTGCATTTTTTGAATTTGTTGTTCTCATTGTTTATTTAGAATAAAGTCTGTTGTTACCTTGATTTCTGCATATACCAACACTTATAGCAAGACATCTGTTTACTTCTGCCATCTGTCTTCTGTCCAAGCTCCCCAAATACATCAGGAGCCTGGATTTATCTATCGTCCTAATCTGTTCCAACAAAATCACAGACTCCCTGTCTATCCCTTGTCCAGCTTCAAGAATATAATGTGTGGGGAGACAGGTTTTAGTGATTGTCTTTGCTGACAATGCCGTAACGATAACTGTCGGACTGAATCGGTTTCCTATATTATTCTGGATAATCAGAACCGGCCTCTTCCCGCCTTGTTCCGAACCAATCACAGGATTTAGATTTGCGCAGAATATATCGCCGCGCCTAATTATCCTTCGCATTGTTTTCCTCCTCTGAATTTCAAAAATCGAAACTCATTTATAAGTACCATGCCGTTATTCGCCCTCGGCCCCCACGGCTTCGGGGAGATCACCAGACGGCTGACAGCTGATCAGCTCCACGGGCATACAGCCCCCGCCGGGGTCTCCGGCGGCTGCCCCCATTGCCTGCGGTGGTCGGATATTGGCCCTTCCACACGGACCTTAGGCTGGACAGGAGTATCATTATCCCCGCTGCCTGTCATGGCCTTATCAGCAGCTGGCTGATATTCACAGGAACTGGTAGTCGCTCTGCGGAAACATAGTCTATTTACTGTATCTATCGCGTGACTATATTATGCTTCATGGCGCAGTCCTGAACTGGCTGCCGCTCATCACGGCAACAACGGGAATGTATCTGGTGAATGGATATTTGATTGTCAAGGTGCATACCTGTCTTTGTCCAATAACAGAGACATGAGAAGCGGCTATGTAATACCCCTTCACTTATTTCCTCACTCAGAGGCCAAAAGTTAACCCCCTTCTACAAATTTTTTTAATTTTTTTCTTATTTCGTCTTTTGCTTTGTCGATGGCATGTTTGACTGCTGTTTTAGAACATCCCTCCAGGAGGGCAATACGTTCAAAAGTCAGTCCATGTTCATAGTGTAAAAGAAATCTTCGTCTCTGCTTTTCAGTTAGATGATTGACCGCAAGCCAAAATTCCTCCTGTAACAGATGCTCTGAGACAATCTCTTCTACGGATGAGGGAATATTTTTTGCGCGGTTATACAGCGCCTCATCCGTCATCGTAATTTGTTCTATATGTCTGTCCCAGAAATTTTCATTTCTTTTATCAGCTTTACGGAATGTCTCAAATTCCAGATATAGCGATTGACTGATTTCCACTGTTATCTTTTCTCTATTGACATCCACAAAAGAAATAAAAAAATATTCTTTTCCGTTTCTATTAACTTTATATAATTCATAAGGGTAATCTTTATAAGACATACTTCTTTCCTCCAATCTGAAATTTTTGAAATTCAGATTGGAGGGTGGGTCTCTGCAATTATGAGAATTTTCATTACAGAAGCCTGAGGAATACGAAAATAACAGGTAACAAAAAAAGCACAACAAAACTTTTACATTTTGATGTGCTCTTTCTGTATTAAAACTATTCGATAAATTCTGACAAAATTCTACATTCTGAAGCCCAGATTTAGCTGTTAATATTTCATAGCTTTTTTTATCTGATCATCTAGTAAATCCTTCCTACATACATTTACGAAATACTTGTAACCGTAAATAAAACAATAGAACATTTGAAAATAATACTCATATTCAAACATATTTTTGCCTTAGTTACTGCATATTACAGAATTTTCATAAACCTTCAGATACCTAAAACTTCAGATTATCAGCTATATATAGTATAAGCCTACCTCCTAACAAAATCACCTTTTTCTTAGTAGTATTTCAAAAAATGGAATGTCCGTATCCTCCTCTATATTTTACTGATTTCTCATATAGTGCATCTACATAGAAACTTAAGGGATACCGTTATATCATCAGACTCATTTCTGTATATTATCTATCATAAACAGCAGATGTCCAACTGCTGCCTCTAACTGCGTCCGGGTGACTCTGCCTTCCTGACAGCCAGTTATGATCTGCGCTATGACCGGCGGTCCTCCCGGCATCACGATATCATTGCCGGCTGCCACTGCGTCTGCTCCGTCTACTACTATATCCATATCACCCCAGTCCGTGACCACAGTTCCTCGAAATTCCCATTCCTCTCTCAGGATACCGATACAAAGATCTGCATTTCCTCCGGCAAATTTCCCGTTTATTTTATTAAAAGATGTCATGATACAGAAAACACCAGCTTCCTTGACCAGCATCTCGAATGGCTTCAGGTACAGCTCTCTGGCTGCCCGTTCTGTTAAAATCGAATCCGCTGCATCGTAATTTTTCTTCCTGCTGCCCCGCCGGTAAGTTTCCTGTTCATTGACAGCAAAATGTTTTGGGCAGACCAAAACCCGATGGTTTCCCTGTACTCCACGTGTAATCTCACAGGCACAGATACCTGTCAGATACGGATCCTCTGAAAAATACTCAAAATTTCTGCCGCATAGCGGGTTCCGGTGCAGATTCACTGCCGGTGCAAGCCAAATATCCACCTGCTGTTTTTCGCATTCATACCCCATCGCATCTCCAAACTGCTGCCATAATTTTCGATCAAAGGCGCATGCCATCAACATTTCTGACGGCCAGGAAATTTCCCCGATGCCAGACGGACCGTCTTTATAAAAAACAGATTGGATTCCCCTGTTGGTCATGGCCGGTGATACATAACCGTTCACTCCTGTCGGATGACTATTGGTGGTCAGTGGCTTCCCGCTTTTATCAAAAATCGTTTCCTGGTCACTTCCATCTCCAAACGCAGAAAACGGCGTACCGGGACCATAGCCAACACACAAGGCGGCCAATTCTTCAATACTAAAATCATCTAAATCCAAGGCTGAAACTTCCGCTTCTCCAGGAAGCGAATCTGTAACATCTTCGTTCTTCAGAATTATCTCTGATTGATCCGGGTTTTTGAAGTCCGCCTGCCAACATGTTTTTTCTGTTTTCGCTGTAACCGAACTCTTTGTCAAAAATTCTATTTTTCCCCGGTTGCAGTCCCGCAAGCCTAAACGATTTTTACACCTTTGCGTAATAATATCCTCTTCCACATATACCCGTGCTGCTGTTCTTGTCTCTCTTGATGAACTGCCGGCAAGGATCTCATATGTTCCTTTTTCGATCACATAAACGGCTCTTTCTTCATCATAACAGGCCATTTCCTTCCATGGAATAAAGATATTCAGCTCTTCTGATTCCTCTGCCGCCAGCAGTTTCGTTTTTTCAAACCCCTTTAATTCCTGATACGGTCTTTCACAATTTGTATCCACAGCAGAGATATAAATTTGAAGAACTTCCCGTCCGGCAGCACTTCCGATATTCTTTATCACAGCTCCGATCCGCAATCCGCTCGACTCTTTTTTTACTCTTATCTTACTGATTTCAAACTCCGTATAAGAAAGGCCAAATCCAAAGGGAAACAGGGGTTCCCGGCGGAACGTATCAAAATAACGATAACCTGAGTAAATGCCTTCTTTATAAACCGTAACCGGACTTTTATCATATCCGCTACTTCCGTTTTCCTCTGCATTCAGCCCGTAGCTGTAATAAGTAAGTATCTGATCCGGATGTTCTTTATCCCAGGAAAAATGATCGGCTGAAGGGTAATCTTCATACTTTTGTGCTATCGTAACCGGCAGTTTACCGGAAGGATTCACCTCTCCTGTCAGTATCTCCGCCAATGCTTCCGGTCCCTGTTCTCCACAAACACCTAAAAATAAAATGCTTTTAATGGCCTCATATTTCTGTGTCCATGCAAGGTCGATTAAACCATTGATATTCAGGATCAATACTACCTTTTTAAAACTTGTACACACCTGTTCTGTCAGTGTCTTTTCTGATGCTGTCAGATAATAATCTTCCTCCAGATGCCGGTCACACTCTTCCCCACCGGAATTACGCCCAATCACAAGAACTGCTGTATCCGTAAACTGTTTTGCTGTATCAAGCAGTTTCTCCGGTATCTCATACTCTTTTTCAGGAGAACGGTATTTCCCGAAAATCTCATACATGATACCACTGTTCACTACGTTCTTCATATTTGAAAAATCAAATTCCGGCTGCCTGGAATCCTCTTCTTTTGCGAGATGCTGCAAATAAAACGATTTTAATTCTCGCTCCGGACAGATTCCTTTTTTTTCACATTCTTCCAGAATTGTCTGTTCCTTTGATGCCCTGGACGCTCCTGATCCATTTCCTGAATAATAGGTATGAAACTGGGCTCTTCCAAAAAAAGCAGCCTTCTGGTTCTTTGTAAATGGCAAGGTGCAGGAAGCGTTTTTCAGCAGTACAACAGATTCCTGCACGATCTTTTTTGCAATCTTTTTCGTATCCATAGTTACCTCTCTTTTATGTAGGCTCCGGCATAAAATCCTCTGTCCTTTCCCTCCAACCATCCATCATCTGCAACCCGATACTCATCAGTCAAACGAATGTCCTCAGAGGAACTTCCAACCTCCACCCGTATGGTACCTTTTTCTATTTTCCAGCGCATATCTGCATCTAAAAAAGCCAGCTGGCTGCCTTTGACTTCAAATACAACTGTCTTTTTTTCTCTAGGCTTCAAAGTGATACGTTTGAATCCAGCCAGCTCTTTCACCGGTCTTGCCATACTTGCATAAATATCACGGAGATAAAGCTGTACCACTTCATCCCCTTCCCTGTCTCCCACATTCTCAACATCAGTCTCAATACGAATAGTACCAAACGGAGAGATTTCCTTCTTTGAGAGTATCAGATTGGAATATTCAAACCTGGTATAAGACAGTCCATGGCCGAAATAATATCTCGGTGTATGAGGCAGATCCACATAGTTCAAAAAGCCGATACTGCCGGACTGATGCCAGGATGAGTTATAGGGATGATTATAAAAAATCGGGATTTGCCCTGCATGATAAGCAGTTGTGACCGGCATTTTTCCACCCGGATTATATTCCCCAAGAAGAACACTTACAACTGCCTTCGCTCCGGTTTCCGATGGGTTCCATGCCTCCAGAATCGCATCCAGATATTCATCTGCCGCGTCACTGGAAATGGGCCGGCCATTAAAATGTATACCCACCATTGGTTTTCCGAACCCTGCTGCTTTTTTCATAAATTCATCCTGACATTTCGGAAGATTGATATCACTGGCATCCACCCCTTCTCCCATGGAGGCCATAGAACAAGTGCCATGTTTGCCTCCCAGAGTGAGAATAACAATATCTGCATCTCTGACCAATGACAGTGCTTCCTCAAACCCTGACTCATCCGCCCCTGCAATGGGATATCCATAAGCATAAACAATCTCCGTATCGGGAAGTTTTATCTGTAATTCTTCCAGAAGACTCCTGCAGCCCGGTTTCTGAAGCTTCAGGATGGCATCAAATTCTTCTGTTTCGTCGGATTGGATGTTCGTTCCGGGAACTGTAACGATCTCCCTGTTGCTTATATTCTCACTGCCGCTCACCCCCGCAATAGAATTGGCGATCGCATAGGTAGATTCCATCATACACATATGTGTATAACCGCCAAAAAACTTCCTTGCACTATCGGCATGAGGTCCGATAAGAGCGATTTTTTTGACATCGCGGGAAAGAGGAAGTGCCCCATTATTTTTCAGAAGCACCATGGACTCCTTCGCTGACTGAAGAGAGATTTCCTGATCTTTCTCATCTGTAAATACCTTTCTAAGCGCTTCATCCTGCAGCGCAAAGGGATTTTCAAACAGTCCCATTCGAAACTTTGCAGTCAGGACACGAATCACTGCCCTGTCAAGCACTGCCATATCTGCCTGCCCATTTTCAAAAAGTTTTTTCAGACCTTCGCCGTAACCTGCCGGATCCGGCATCTCTATATCCATCCCGGCTTCCAGACAGCGGACTCCGGCTTCTTCTATTGTTTCACACACATGCTGCGTACCATACACATTACCGATCGCGCCGTAATCACTGACACATACACCGTCAAACCCCATCTTTTCCCTTAATAATCCCGTAAGCAATTTACGGGAGGCGGAAGCAGGCTCACCGTCAATAAGACAATAACAAGGCATGATTCCTAATAAACCAGCCTCCTGTATCGCTGCCTGAAAAGGCTTTCCGTAGATTTCCTCAAGAATCCTTGGGGGTGTATCACTGGCCGCTCCATGGATACCTCCCTGAGAATTGTGAAAGGCCAGAAAATGTTTTGCAACACTTTCCGTACAGCGGCCTGCCGTTTTTCCCTTCTGTATCCCTCTGGTATATGCTGCACCGAGAGAGGACGCCAATACTGGATCTTCCCCATAAGTTTCTCCCTGGCGCCCCATACGGGAATCTCTGGATATATCGAGAACAGGACCCAGCACATGGGTAATACCACAGGCGGCTTCCTGACGGCTCACAATTTCTGCTATTTTTTCTTCCAGCTCCGGATCAAAACCCGCTCCTCTGCCTATGCCGGACGGAAAACTTGTTGAATCCTGGATAAAAGCTCCGCATAAACCTTCCATATGAAAAATAGCGGGAATATGATGCTCACTGTTTTCCATTACGATTTCCTGAACCTTTTTCTGCCATTTTGCTGCGTCTTCCAGTGTTTCCATCCTCCGCATTTCCAGAGTGCTCACTTCTCCGATACCATGCTTCGTTCCTTCTGCAATCTTTTTGTAATTGTTACAATCATTATCAAATGGAAAAACGCAATTTATCTGTGCTATCTTTTCCTCAAGGCTTAATTCCTCCAAAAGAGCCTGTGCACGCAACGCTGGCTCCAATTTCGTATCCAGATATCTTTCACTCATAATTCAGCTTATCCTTTTCTCAAAAAAATTGATCAATATGTAAATAATTCAACCCGGTAACAGACAGGTTTTTCAAACATGATCATCGCCATCTTTTCATCACCGTTCATTTCCTGATATGGAGACCATTCTCCGTCTATAATTTCTCCATTTTCTATTTTCAGAAAATCCACCTTCACATTTTTCCCGGGTTTTGTATGAAATACAAAGCGGCTCATCATACCCGCCAACAAAAAAATATTTTCTTCCAGTTCAAAAATCACACCGCTGGCTACGGGGCATCCTTTTGCCTTAGGCAGATATATTACTTCTATGTCATAATCCGTAAACCTTAAAAAGCTCCCCTGATCAGCATCAAACTTTTGCAGATAACTTTTCATGTGGCTGCTTCCTCTGTAATCCAGATAGAAAGGTTTTATTTGCTCTATCAAACGGTAAACAGCCCCCAGAGACTCCCGGCTTCCGGTAAGATTAAACGAGAGTGGATCGAGCTTTAGTGTCTCTATCATCTCCTGCGTTGGCGTTTTTGTCTTATCTGCCGTTTGTCCCAGTTCTTCAATACCGAATGGTGAATAGCAGACTGCATGATATTTGATAAATGCATATAAGGCATAAGATGCTGTTACAGCATCCTTCCGCACCTCCGGGATTATCAGTGGATTTTCTATATAGCTGTATTCTTCCATGACCTGTGCAACACCGGGAACATAGATATCCGGCCCGATAGTAAAGACTGACGGAGCTATCGCCTTCCAAATTCTGTGCATTTCTTTAACCGCACCCCCGGAGGGATAGGAACCGGCATACCATGGAAATTGTTTCAGCCATACATTAACAAAACAGGGGAGCGGATATTCCCTGCGTCCTGCCGCTGCAATTTTTTCTACCGCTTTCGCAAAATGATACGCCATGAATGCTTCTTCCGCATCATCTCCAAATGCTTCTTTCCATTTGCCTGATACCCCCAGCTCTTCCGCCAGATCCTGGGGAATTGATTTCTCAAATGCGTTTCCTGCCGCTGCACTATAGTCACGAGGAGTTCCAAGAAGTCCGATCTCATTTTCTACCTGCATCATAATGACCACAGACTGCTCCTCATCAATCTGGCGAATATGCGCCATGACCTGAGAAAACGCATAGGCATCTTTCTCCACCGCTTTCTCACAAATTGGCGAAATCGTATTTAATCTTTCTCCATTTACCTTTTCCGCCCGGAAATAAGTCATGGTATCGCGTTTCATCCAGCTTGGTACATACATAGACTCGGCATTTTTCCATAAACCAAACCACAAAAAAATCAAATGCACCGCATGCTCTTCTGCCTGCCGGATCAAACCATCCAGAAGGGTAAAATCAAAAACTCCTTCTTCTGGTTCGATGCGATTCCAGTAAAGCGGAACAAGCAATGTATTCATATGAAGATCTATCAGATTTGGCCAGACTTCCTTCTCCATGTAATCCAAACTTTCCGCACTGGAATTATGAACCTCTCCGCCTAATGCTAAAAACGGTTTTCCGTTCACGTACAGGGTAGGTATTCCTCTCCCCATCTTGATTTCTGGTATATGTTTCATTTCGTGCCTCCTGATACTTATTTCACCTTTTCCTTTTTCATAAATTCCGGGAACTTATGATCACCTGTATCTTATGGCATTTTCCATCCCGGTAATCAGGCAGAAGATTCCCTTCTATGGGCATACCATCTGCCAGGATCTGCAGCGCTCCATTTTCTGTCTGCTCCGGATTTTTATATAAAATCTCATACTCCGCATTCCTGAAATGCCTCTTCACCTGTGCCTGCTTCCATTCAGCCGGAAATGCCGGATCGATCCTAAGTCCTTCATAATCTCTCTTTATTCCAAGAATTCCCTCATAAAGTCCCATCATAGCCCAGGAGGATGTCCCTGTTGTCCATGACCAGTAAGACCGTCCATAATATTTAGGATGTGTTGCATAACAGTTTGTAAATACATAAGGTTCCGCTCCTGACTGTGATGAGGGATTCTTTTCACTGTCCGGCATGATCTTCTTCAAAGTTCTAAGGGCAGCGCTGCCTCTTTTCAGTTTACAATCCATAAGGATTTTAAAACCGGTAGCATGGCAGTAGACCCCTCCGTTTTCAAACAGTCCGGGCAGCATCCCGGACATTCTCCCCACATGCGGGGAATACGCAGGATATGGGGGCAGATTCAGGGGAAAGCCAAAATCATGTTCCATACTGTCCACAGACTTTATGAGCTTCGGTATTTTTTCTTCATCCACCACATCTCCCAGCACAGCCCATGTCTGTGCATTCAGATAAATATGGCTTCCTTGACTTTTTTGGGAGCCTATATTCTCCTCTTTACTAAGAGCACGCATATACCAGTCGCCATCCCATGCTGTTTCATTTATCCGTGTACGAAGAATCTCATATTCTTTTTGCATGTGCTGCGCATACTGTTCATCCCCGATCTGCCTGGACAGGACACCCAGTTCCTGCAGTGCCAGGCAGCATTGATGAGATAGCATGACCGATTCTGCCTCAGGGTCTGTCGTCACATTCAGAGCATCATTCCAGTCAGCAAAGAAGATACGGATCAAACCATTTCTGCCTTTATCTTCAAGAAGTCTTTCTGCCGCTGCATGAAGATGCTCCAGAACCGTGGCATCACCGCCGTCCTGCCAGGGAATGCGCTGATCCAAAATAGAAAGATCTCCTGTCTCTTTCACAAGCTCACAGACTGCCCAGATGATCCAGAAAGGCTGATCTGAATATCTCGTATCATCATATGGGTACCAGGTCAGCACCCCATGCCCATCCCTGAACTGATGGCGTAAGCACTCAAGGATTTCTTCCTTTGCCTTTTCCTGCCTGTAATTCAGCATTCCCACTGCAATCTGCAGATTATCACGCACGCCTTTTTTGCCTACAATACAGCACTCCATCTGCTTCTTCAGCCACTCATTCATGATCGCATTCACTTTATCATCCGGCGTCTGCACTTTAAGCGCACTGTATTTTTCTTCATAATGGCATTTTGTTGCCTGGAAAACTTCCTCTACGCGTCTCTGATCTGCATAATATTTAGAAGTATCCACAGCCTCTTCCAGGGATTCACTCACACCAAATACCATCTGAATTGTCTTTCTCTCACCGGGCTGCAAGGTAAACTTATGCTGCAGGACACCTCCAAGAATAAACAACGCTGCGTCTGAACAGGTGCAGTCCAGTCCTTCTGTAACTATTTTGGGCCGTTGGAACAAAGCATATGAGGAGCCATCTGTTTTGGTGATGGAACCAGTTTCCCCACAGAATTTTGCCAGATCGCCATCCCATGCAAAAACCGGTTCTGAAGAAGCCAGATATGCATTGTATCTTTTATGGGGCGCAAAAGGATGGGCGGAAGCACAATAGATTCCATTTAAAGAGGAATCAAAAGAGGTTTCCAGACACCGGTACATCTCATAATATCTGGGATAAGAAAAACCCTCCAGATCAAAAGTCACGGCAGAAAACATACTGAGTGCCCTGGTCCTCTTGCTGCGGTTCTCCAGAGTCACGGTCCAGATCTCGTTAAATCCCTGCCTTGGAACAAACAGTCTCCAGCTTCCCGCAATCCCGTCGTGTACCGAGCTTATCTTACTGTAAGATATGGCATGTTCACAGCAGAACTCCTCTGCTTCCGTATTCATAGGCCCTGACCCAATATGGAAACAATCCCCGCTTTTGTCGTCGCGCAGATATAGATAGCGCGCGTCATTGTTATTGATCATACACATATCTGCTTTTTCATTCAAATAATAGCTCCGGCCGTGTCCCATCTGTGAAACCTGGGCACAATATCCGTTTTCATTCCACAAATAATTATACCAATATCGTGGAGTAGCCGGACATAATATCTTACAGCTCTCTCCATTCTCTGAGAATTCATATAATTTCATATCATCTAACTGTCCTATATCCGTTTTCATGTCTAATCCTCCCGTCTATCTCTTTATCACCAAACGGTATTGGGTTCCCGGAACAGTTCCGTCTATTGAAAACTGTATCATTTCATTTTTCTTCTCTCCTGTTACATGTGCCAGAACTTCTCCCACAGGATTTAATATTTCAAGCTCTGCTTCCTTTGCCTTTACACAAACGCAGCCTTTCAGTGTCTCTGCATATAATTTCCCTTTAAACTCTACTGCGGTGAAGGTAAAAGGCATTCCCGGCACTTCCCGATTTGGATGAAATACGGTTTCGTCCATACCGGTGGTTCCCATTGCCGTGAGAATATATTCCTCTGCCTGGGTAAGAACTAATTCCCCTTTTGCGATCAGAGACAACGTAATCCTGTCATTTTCTGATATTACACATACATCATCAGACAATTTAACGGGATTATCCGGTGCTCCGCTGAAATATCCGCAGAACAGCGTCTGAACAGAAAAACGTGATTCTTCCGGATCAAAAACAATCTCTTTTGTGTCAGAAATTAATTTCCCACCCACATATCCAGCATCTTTCGGGATAACATCCCACTCTTTCAATGCCCGATCCACAACTTCTGCAAAGCTTCTATAATCACCATCTCCTGCAACTTCCGCAATGTTATCAAACACAAGTGTCTGTTCTCCTAAATGAACTCCCGGTTCAAGCTCTTTTGTTCCGCGGGCTGCCTTCTCCAAACGATTTACATCCCTGTAACGTCTCATAGCATCTCTGCACTCGGACCATGCATAATAGATACTGTGTTTGGCATCAGATAGCTGAGCGCCATTAAAAAAGCCTGCATTGACGGCTACATCTGCATTCCCCTGATACATATCTCCCGTATCAAGAAATACATTTCTCATTGCCGTTATGTATGGAAAAAACATGGTCGGCATAGCATGATAATCCGGCAGCGTCTTTAAGTCATTCTGGGTATATACAATATCTATGCAGTTTTGTGCCTTTGAAATCAGTCCTTTCAGGAATACAGAAGCCATAAATCCCCATTGACAGATAACTGCCGGATCATTATAGGCATCAAAAATATTCCTAATTTCATCCGCAGGCTGATCATCCCAATGTTCTGATGTATGGTGGTTATATAAAATCAGTCCATCCCAATCATTCAGACAGGCGTATGCAACCGTATGGACCAAAGCTGTTGAATGGAAAGGATGTTCCCCGTACTCGTTCCACTCGCTGATCATAAACGGCTTGCCTTTTACAATCGCCACCGAAGCCAGGCTCAAAAGTGTCGTTGCCATAGCTCCCACACCTTTTTGCCAGGTCAGCGGATTTGTGGAGACATATTCTTCTGGCCCTTTTACCATATAGAATTTCCCCATATCGGGCAGAAGCAGAGGATGATTAAAATAACAGTTATTTTCCATCAGATCACCATCCGTATGCCCGTACACATCAGCGGCTCCCGCAATAAGATTACTGGTAACAATCGGCACTTTTGCACCCAGAGAGTGTAGATAATCTTTCATATCCTGATAGAATTTTCGGTTCATCAAAATGCCGAATTCCATAAAATCAGCATATCGTGCCGGACTTTCTTCCGCGTCCCACTGACCGTTTGGATTATTGGTTGGCTGATAAAATCCACCAGTTATACCACGAACAGTTCCATTGACCGGATCCTCATCCTCACCCAATGCACAGCATCCATTGTAGGTCCACGCCTCTTTCATCTGCTCACGGGTGTGATACTTCATTAAAAGGAAATGATTAAATCGTTTCTGTACCTCATCCCGGTAAGGCTTCATCTGCTCGCCCTCATCTGCCCCCATGGCCCACTTAATAGCAGAATCTTCATTATTGATCTGAATCGTCATCACGGCTGGATCGTCAATCAACGCAACGCCTGTATAAGGATTTACATGACAAAGCAGATCTCTGGCATATTCCTTCTGAAGCTGAATCATTCGTTGATTATATATTGTGTAGCGTTTCAGACACGATGAAGCACCGTCTGGATAATCCATCTCATCTCCTGGCAGAAATGCTCTGGCAACAATGAGGTCAATGTGAAGATAAATCCCCTTCTCTTTCAGTTTTGCGGCAAAATAATCAAAACGGTCCAATCCCTCCGGATTAAATTTTCTGCTTGTACCGCTCTCATAATCCAAAAGAGGAGCCTCCTTACAACTGCTCCAACTACATGGTTCTTCACCGGTTGGAGCATCCGCGGCATGAAGACGGATCAGGTTTACACCCATACTGGCAAAACGCTCTGCCATCTTATCAGCGGTTTCATGGTCAGGTGTATTTGATCGTGCTGCCACATTGAATCCTAAAAATTTAGCCCTTAAACCATCTTCAAAATATAGATGCCCATTTCTTGATTCTACAAATCCGTGCTTGCCAGCCGGTGCATCCAATAGATGAGAATAGTTCAATATCCCCTGGTTTGGTTCTGCCTTATGTATCCGTATATGCTGTTTCATGATTCTTCACCTCTCTTTATCGATCGTTTGTTTTCTCTTCACGCCTTCTGGCAAGTTCCTTATGAATAGCCGGGAGCTTCTCCTCAAGATCAAAATGACGGAACAGGAAGAACAAGGCCAGATTTATAAGTAATGGCAGATAATTTGAAAATGCATAAATGGCATATCTCATAGAAGTTGTCGCAGCCTCAAGAGTAGGATCATATGAACCGAGAGCCAGGCATGCCGTAAGTATTACAGAACCTACACCGGCTCCAATTTTTGTTCCTATACCAATTGCGCCGGAAGAAACTCCAACCAATTTATTGTTGTAGGTATACTCATTGTAATCTATTACCATTGCTAAAAGGACACCATACAAACACATCAATGGAATCTGAACAAAACTTCCAATCAAACCCGCTGCAATATATACCGTCAGGTTTGTCGGAATAATACAACGAGTCAACGCTGTCGCTACAGCTCCAAGCACTCCCAGATTTATCGTTCTTCTCACGCCTAACTTTGAAATGACCGGCTTTGACATAATAAAACCAATAATTGTTGCCAAGAATCCAAAAGCTCCTGCTAAAGCCACTAAATTATCATTTCCAAAAATCCACTTACAATAATATGTACCAGATGTAGCAGTGATAGAATTTGTAATCTGCGTGATTATATTAAATAACACCAGGATGATCCAGTATTTATTCTTCATCAACATTCCAAGCGCATCTTTTAAAGGCACTGCTTCTTCCTTAGCAGACTGCACAGTATTACCTTCAACTTCATCTACAAGCTTTGCTTTATGCCCATTCATATAACAGATAGAAAGCATAAGTACGACAACCAATGCGATAATAAATCCATATTTTATCCAAGCAGCCTGCGTACCGCCTAACATATTTGTCAAAGGAATTGTTAAGATCGCAATAAACATTCCGGAGCCGTAGCTTCCCACTGCACGAAATACCCCCATGCTCTCCCTTTCACTCTGACTATTTGTTCTCACAACCATAACTGCAGACAATGGTGTTCCGATAAGCGTTCCACAAACAGCTGTCAAAAGGATATTTGTCACACACGCATAAATTAATGCAGGAAGCTGACCTGCCTGAATCGGAACGCAAAATAACATGACTGTAATGATTGCATAGGGAAACATGAACCGAAGAAGCCAACGGTAATATTTTCTATTTCCGCCTTTAGAATGATCGATAATATTTCCAAACCACAGATCAGTCAATGCGTCTACAATCTTTGTTATCAGCATTACAATCCCAATCCCGCCTACAGCAAGACCCACTTTATCAGTATAGAAATATGTAAGCTGTCCTATAACATTTGCAACCAGATTCAATCCGATCTGTCCTGACATATCAGCGAAGTAATCCCGCTTACGCATCATTTTCTGTACACCGTTTCGATCCACTCCAAGATCACGTTTTTCTCTTCCCATATCTTTTCTCCTTTTTGATTTATGTTACGTTTTGAATATATTTTAACAATGCACTCTCCAATTGTATTGTAATATATATTTTAATATTGTAACTTTTGATATTGAATTTCATTTCAATACCTCCTATACTATTTGTAATATAAAAGTATTAGGAGGTGTACTATGAATTTAATTAATTTTTGTAAAACCTATTTTTCTGTTACAAATATTCCTGTCAGCCTGATAAAAAATGATGAAGCAGTATATTCAACAATAGGTGATTATTGCTCTATCGAATCAACGCAGCATTGGGAAATGGCACCAATAGAACGAAATCCAAATTTTTATCGTTATACTCCGGATATTGAATATGGCGGCATCCTTATAGAAGGTACTGATTACTTCATGATCCTTGGACCGGTTTTTAGTGTACCTATCACGAAAGAAATCATAAGATCCTATATGCGTGAAAATGCAATTTCCCTAAAACATCAGGAAGCAATCACTGAATTTCTCTGTTCTATTCCCCGTATTACCCACCAGCAATTTTCAGGACATCTCGCTTTAATCCATATGAGTTTAAATCAGAAAGATATGATGATAGAAGATTTTTATCGCCAGAACGATACTTATATCAGGCAGCGTGAGGAAAAAAATTCGCATGAGATCATTAACAACTTTGAAAATTGCAGACTCCATAACTCTTACTATTTTGAACGGGAACTTTATCAATATATTAAAGAGGGAAATGTAGATAAATTAAATAATTTTTTATCTAACAGTCAATTTGTTCCCGAAGAAGGAGCGCTGGCAAATACGCCCTTGCGGCATGCAAAAAATCTATTCATCTTAACAGCTGCTAAAATCGCCATGCTTGGAGCAATCCCCGGTGGCCTTGATATAGAGAAAACTTATCAATTAGTAGATTTATATATTCAGGAATGCGAACGCATGCAGACTATAGATGCTGTGAAATCTCTGCAATATTCCATGATCCAGGATTTTTGTCATCGCACAGGCGACACACACATCCCCGAAGGGATTTCTTCTGAGATTCACAAATGTATGAATTATATCCGCAGCCATACCAATGAAAATATTAAAATTGAAGACGTAGCAGAACAAATCCATCGTAGCAGTTCTTACACCATGAAGCGTTTTAAAGAAGAACTGGGAGTCAATATGGGGGCTTACATTATCCGCTGTAAGCTGGAAGAAGCGAAAAGTCTCTTAACCTATAGCAATAAGAGTCTTTCTGAAATCTCCAGCTACCTCTGTTTTTCCTCCCAGTCTTATTTTCAAAATGTCTTTAAGAAAAAATACGGCTCCACTCCCATGCAATATAGAAAGAGAACACAAAAACCTGTACTCAGCCCTTCACAGCTCCAACCGTGATACCCTTTACAAAATATTTCTGGAAAAACGGATACAATACTACAATCGGAAGAATTCCCACAACAGAAATTGCCATACGAATACCGGTGGACGGGAATGCTGCAGCCATCTGACCACCTGATTGGATCTGAGAATTGGACATCAAAAACTGTATATCCTGCATCATTCTGTTCAGGTAATTTTGTAAGCTGTACAATTCCGGTTTATTAATATAATAAAGACCATTCGTCCAGTCATTCCAGTAACCGATTCCCACAAAAAGTCCCACGGTTGCCATAACCGGCAGTGCCAGCGGCAGAACGATCTTAAAGTAAATGCCGAATTCATTTTCACCATCCACTTTTGCAGCCTCGATCAGCTCTGTAGGTATATTCTGTGCAAAATAATTTTTCATCAAAACCACATTGAAACCATTCATCAAAAGGTTCGGAAAGACCAGTGACCAAATGGTGTTCTTCACATGGAAAATCTGAGTCCACATAATATAAGAAGGAACCACGCCGCCGTTAAATAACATCGTAAAGAAAACGAGAAACGATACAATATTCCGTGCCTTAAACTCTTTCCTGGAAAGGGGATATGCCAGAAGCGGTGTGATAAACAGGCTTAAAACCGTCCCAAATACGGTGATAAACAATGTGATTCCATAAGAATTCAGAATCTGTGAAGCTTGCTGTTTCAAATACCTGTATGCGCTGAAGTCAATGCTCTTAGGGAAAAATGAGTATCCATTTTGAATCAGTTCACTCTCACTAGTAATGGACCCCATAACAAGTATCAGCAATGGCAGGATTGCACAAACCGCAAAGAGAATGAGAAAAATATGGATAATAATCTGAAATGTTTTTTCTCCTCTTCCATATATATTTGTCATATTCTTTTCCTCCTAGAACATCGCATCTTCCGGACTTAGCTTCCGGACGATGGTATTAGCTGTTAAGACCAGGACAAATCCCACAATGGACTGATAGAAGCCGGCAGCGGCAGACATTCCAATCTGATTCTGCTGCATCAGGGCACGGTATACATAAGTATCAATTGTTTGAGTTGTCGGGTACAAAGTTCCTGAATTTAATGGAATCTGATAAAAAAGACCAAAGTCAGAGTAGAATATCCTTCCGATATTCATAATAGTCAGCATAATGACTGTGCTCTTCAGTAATGGCAGTGTGATCATTCTGATCTCCTGCCATTTCGTGGCGCCATCCACTCTGGCTGCTTCATAAAGAGATTTGTCTATTCCGATGATCGTTGACATATATATGATAGAGGTATATCCGATGCCCTTCCATATATTAACAAATATCAAGATCAACGGCCATTTTCCGGGATCGTTATACCAATCTACGGCCCCCAATCCAAAACTAGTCAGCAGATTGTTTAAAAGTCCTGACTCCTTACTCAGAAACGCATAACCGATATATGCACAGATTACCCAGGAGAGCAGATAGGGAAGCAGGATAACTGTCTGGAAAAATTTTGTCTGTGCTTTGCTTCTCAGCTCGCTTAACATGATACCTACTGCAACGCCGAGTATGGTTCCAAGGACAATAAAAGCCACATTGTAGAGTATAGTATTTCTTGTCATAATAGCTGCGGCATCTGTCTTAAAAAGATACTCAAAGTTCTCAAGACCTACCCATGGACTCTTGAAAATACCAAGACCATAATCCACTTTCTTAAATGCAATGAACATGCCAAGCATCGGCCCGTAATTATTGATCAGCAGGTACAGAAACCCGGGAATAATCATGACATAGAAAGGCCACTGTTTCTGCAGACTGCTTTTCTTCCCTTTACTCATTTTTCACCCTTCTTCCCTCTCATTTCAGAGAAATCCATTGTACTTTGACAATGGATTCTCTGAAACCAGAATATTTTCTCATTTATTTATTTTCTTCCATCCAGGCATCATACTGCGTCTGCTTCTCTGTGATCACCTTATCAATTCCTGCACTTTCCAGTGCATCCAAAAATTCAGGAATCGTTTCTTCAGGATTCAGAAAACCGCACAGAATACCGGGCAGATACTGGCTTGTCACATTTCCGATAGCGGCAAGCTCCGTGGAAACCACAGTAGAATCATATGTAAATCCTAGGGCCGGAGAGATGAGCGCATTCCTGTTTTTTTCTATCTCAGCATCGACATCAATAGGAACATTTCCTTCCCAGGTTTTATTAAGAAATGTATTTCCAAAGTACCAGTACATTCCCAGATCATAAGTAGAATTGTCGGCATTTACACCCTCCGGGTAACCGATAGTTCCATCATCTTTCTGTTCCCAATGAGTCCCCTCAATACCCCAGGATAAAATGTTCACAATATCCGCATTTGTATACATTTCATTCAGGAATTTCATAGAAGCTTCCGGATGTTTTGAGGTCACAGAGATACCAAATGCAGAGTTGTTCACCATATTGGTAGTCACAAATGCTTTCGACAGTTTTTTGTAGACCACATCATAACCGGTACTTTTTTTAATCTTATTCTCCATTTCTGCTTCCCGTGATCCCAGTTCAAAATATGCAAATGCCCTTCCATTTTTCATATAAGTATCTGCTGATTCCTGGGTGGTCATGGCATCTTCCAGAATAAAGCCTGACTGATTCCACTGGTATAAATAATCTGTCAATGTTTTAAATTCATCAGAAGCATACATATTTACAACTTCTGAATCATTTCCATCCATCAGTACGCCTATTTCATCTCCGATTTTATCTGTAAACGGAATATCCGTCACACGGAAGGATGCTGGGTTCTGAGAACCTGGCACAAGTACCAATTCCGGATGTGCCTCATGGATTGCAGTAAATATCTCCGTAAGTACATCCATATTTTCCACATATTCTTCAAACGTGGCCGCCTCTTTAATCTCATCCACCGGTAGATTCAGTTCATCCACCAGGTCTTTTCTCAGAGCCAGGCCGTTTACATCTGTTTTAGCACCATAAACAGGAAGTGCATAAACAGACTCACCTTTTGAAGTACACTTCAAAAATTCTTCTCCTATCAATTCCTTTGACTCAGAGGCATACTCATCAATCAGGCCATCCATGGGCATCAGCTGTCCATTCGTCAAATAGGTACTGAAGTTCGGACACATGCCAAATACATCAATCTGCTCTCCGCCTGACTGCATCAGACTGATCTGCGTATCATAGTTGGACCAGCTGTATCCCTCCAGATTTACCTTTACATTGATTTTTGGAACAAGTATTTCATTTAATGCATTTTCGATAGGTTCCAGGTCAACCGTCTTGCCCATATGAAAGGCAAAAACAATCTCCTCTGCTTCTCCCGAGGCATCTGACGATGTTTCGGAAGAATCCTCTTTGCTCTCTTCCGGCTTTGAGCCGCAGCCTGACATCATGGATACAGACATAAAAGCCGCCATACACAATGCAATAATCTTTTTCAGTTTCATAAGAATCCTCCTTTTTTAACTTTCTGTTCTCATTTATTTTTGTTGTACTCAGTATAATGCAGATTTCTTCATTTTTCTCCTAATATTCTGCCCGGCATCGCCGCTAAAAAGTTCAAAACTCAGCGATTTATAAAAACCGCTGAGTCCAGATTCCATTATCCTTTATTCACTTTATCACAATTATGTCCAATTACAATTATTCTGTTTTATTAATGCGTTTGTATTCACTTGGAAGCACCCCTGTATTTTTTCGGAACACCTCCGAAAAATACGAAAAACTGTTATATCCCAACCGAACCGCAATGTTACCGATAGAATCTTCTCCTTCCTCTATCAATTTCCTGGCCCGTTCCACTTTCTTTTCCATAATAAATTCACTGAGAGATGTACCGGTTTCCTTTTTAAACAGCTTTGAAATATAGTCCACTGAAAAATTAACATGTTTAGAAATGTTCTCTCTGCTGATCCTTTCCTCTATATGATCCATGATATACTGCTCAATCTCAACAATGACCCTTTTCTCTGCCTGCGCAAAGCTGCACAATTCTTCTATTCTTTTCACAGCCTGCCACAGCCACTCTTTGTATGCACCTGTCGACTGATACCCTTTCCCAGCCATACCAAGTAATTCATCATTCCAGAACTGCTCCGCTGATATCTGATTATCCTCCAGACACCGGTAGATTTCATACTGCCCTGCACATACATTCAGGCTTAATTTTCTGGAACTTATATAACCGGTTTCATTCCAGATAGTATCTGCCAGCTTACCTGCCTCCTGGTATCTCTTGGACTTGAGCATTCTTCTCAATTCCATATAAAAACCATTATCCTGTGTCTCATCCTGATTCTGGACAAGTATATCAAATACCCCTTTTTCCTGAGAAACATTTTCTTTATCATACTCCATCAGTCTCTGATAACTCAGATGCAGTTCCTCTCCATAACAAATCTCATCTAAATATGCTACGATTCCAATCCCTGTGATCTGATGGCATAACTTTATGAACCGTTCCAGATTTTCTTTCAGTTCCATGGACTGTTCAGCAGATATCACTGCCCACATATGATGATCATCAATCCAGCCTGCACGATTACTGTCCCCCTCCTTCAAAAATATGTCAATGGACATATTATAGACAATATACTGCATAATATTTACATTTTCATGCCATTCCTGCTTTCGGCTGTAAATCCTCTTTACAGCAAAAAGCACCAGCTGATACTGCTGGTTAAAATCCCATACGATATTCACCTTTTTAGCAGCACGCATCAGCGCCTCTGGAGCAGTATCCTGGACTCCCAAAAGAATCTCCTGCCAAAAGACCGTTTCCAGCCTGTTCTCATGGTATTCCCACAGGATTCCCTTTTTTTGTTCCTCTTTCTGTCTTCTTTCCTCCTTGATCTCAGCTACTGTTTTGGCGACCAGCTCGCTTAACCTCTGAAAATCTACCGGTTTCAGGATATAATCGCTCACATGACATCTCATGGCCCTTTGAGCATATTGAAACTCACTGTGGCAGGTAAGACAAATCACTTTACATCCATAGCCCTTTTCTCTTACCCACTCCAGTAAATCCAAACCTGATTCCTTTGGCATCTCTATATCTGTGATCAAGATATCTATTTTCTGACTACCGAAAAACTCCCTGGCTTTTTCCACATTAAAAGCCATAAAAGTTTGATCGATCCCTATGGCCTTCCAGTCTATATTTTTACAAAGTGCACGAACAATATAGATCTCATCATCCACAATCAGTAAGTTCATTTTCAAACTCCTTCTTTCTCTTCTTTTGACAGACATGCATCAAATTCCCCCCAGCAAGCTGCGAAGTGTTTGACTCTCACGACAGCTGTCAAACGTCCCTGCCAGAACGACAACTTTGCACATTGTCTGCGGAGATAATAATTTCCGTACATGCTCCCTGCGGTTCCCTGTTAAAAATCCGAATGGATGCCTTTTCACCAAATATCATATGCAGTCGGCTTCTCAAATTCATAATCCCAATATGATTTCCTTCCGGTTCAAGATTATTATTGTACCGCTCCAGATACTCGCTCGGATACCCCTCTCCATTATCCATCACACAGATTCGAAAACCTGTCCCGTTTCTTTCGGCATGTACTTCTACGATGGTTTCCTTATACACGTCAAAAGCATATTTTACAGAGTTTTCTACCAGTGTCTGAATCATCAGCGGAGGAATTTGCAATGTCAGCAGATTTTCCTCTATCTGCTCTTTGTAAGAAAAATTCTCTCCCAGACGAATCTCCATAATATTCAGATAATGGCCGACATGCTCTATTTCCTCCTGCAGTGTCACCAGCTCTTTCCTGCTGCCCATAAGATATCTCATATACTGGGACAGATTTTTTGTCATCTGATAAATCAGTTTTGTGTCTCCCACCTGCGCAGTAACATTGATAACATTCAGGGCGTTCAAATAAAAATGCGGTTCTATCTGTAAGTTCAGATAATCCAACTCCAGTTTCTGCCGCTCCAGGCTCTCCTCATATGTTTGAATTTTCATGTCACGGACCTGAAGGATCATCTCATTAAAAGACTGGATCAAATGCTCCATCTCTCTGCTGGATTTTAAATTCTCAATCTGTGCAGTCAGATTCCCGCCTTCCACTTCCCGAATACCCGACTCCATTCTGTCTACCGGATTGAATACACTTTTATTTAAAATATGGATAATACAGGGAATCCCTGCAAACAAGACAAAGATCAGCACAAGGATTCCCAATATCTGCATCTGCGGAAAAATCCCAAGACAGGCTTTCCTTTCCACCACGTTCATCAGTCTGAAATTTCCTATGGATGTTTCCACCCCGCTGATCAGATACTTATTCCTATCCCCTCCAAAATAATAACTGCTCAGGTCCCCATCGTATGATAACGTACTTAATTCCTCATTCTTAACATCTGAATATATTTTTCCATCCTGGCTTACAAAGCAAAAATAGCTGTTTCCAGGCAGCTTCCAGTTTTTCACCGGACGCATCATCAGATTATATGTTGTCCAAAAACAATAAACTGCTTTCTCATTACCGGAAGCACCAAGCAGTATCCACTCGTCGCCGATCCGGCATGTCTTCCACCGGCCATTTAACGCTACCAGCTCTTTCGTATGCTCCTTTACATATTTTAAGACTGCCTCTCTCTTCTTATAATCAGAATCATAGTCATTAAAATATGTGATCATATTATTATTTTGTGGCGAAAATGCGATCTGTCCTTCCAGCATTTTAAAATCCTTCAGTGCATCTGCATTTTCCCTGTGATATGTAATAATAGCGTTGTATTTCATTTTACTGTCTGAAGATGCAAAGTTATTAATACTGCTGTTATCGATACTCTGCTTTAGCAATTTGTTAGAAGCTGACGCAAGCTCAGTTTCCAATTCGCTTATATGCACGTTCATCAAATTCAAATTATTATTATAAATCTGCTGCTGAATTTTTTTGATTGCATACGTATTGATTGCAAAAAATAGAAGAATTGCCGGTACACTTATCCCTAATACTGTCAGAAATATTTTATATCTTAATGAGCTCAGTTGTATTTTCATATCCTGTATTCCTCACATAATTCCCCGCTTATTTATATTAATAGTATCCCAAATTCACCCCTCCATCAAGGATTTTTTGTTTTCATGTGTCTATTTCCAATATCATTCTCATTTGCTATAGTATGGATATTAAAAACTCGATACAGGAGAATACATATGAATGCTGACATTCCTACAACAAATTGGATTTGGATACCTCACTGGAAAAAAGAGAACTCTGAGACTGCATATCTGGTACGTTTTCGCAAAGTTTTTTGCAGAACAAATTCCGGATTCTATAAAAATATTTATTTCTGCTGATTCCCGATATAAACTGTATATTAACGGTATACTTGCCGAAATTGGCCCCTGCAAAGGAGACCGCTTTATCTGGTACTATGATGAAGTTGAACTGGCTTCTTATCTTAGAGGTGGTGAAAATGTGCTTGCTGTGGAAGTCTTACGTTACCCACTTACAGGCTGGGGCAATCACAGTATCATCCGCACACCGCTGCCGGGGCTGTATATTAAAGAGACAACAGGTTTATATGGCTTAGACGCCGACGAAATATGGTACTGCAGCCTGGAGTCTAACTTCCACATTGTCTCAGAATTTCCCTGGTTCGCTCAACTACAGATTCTGGAAAATCGTATCTTTGACTCATGGGCAGTGGGTTGGAAAGAGATTGGGTATGACGATGGAGCATGGCTTAATGCAAAAACTTATCCCAAAGAAAAAATAAAACCTACCGTCAGTCCGGGAAACCTACATCCACGTCCCATTCCCTCCATGCTTAAAATACCAAAAAAATTTCACGGTATGTATGGGAATATACAATCTGACACATCGGTAAATAACTGGAATCAGATGCTCCAGGGAAAGGTTCTGTACAAGTAGCGCCTCACAGTCATGAATATGTGGAGATTGATGCCGGAGAATTGACCTGTGGATTTCTTTCCCTTCGTATGTCCGAGGGTATGGGAACCGTTATACGTCTTTTGACCAGTGAAGGATATGTGACAGAACTTCCATCTGCTCCCGGAGCCTCTCCCAAAAAAGGAGACCGTACGGACTGGAAGACCGGAAAATTATACGGATTTACAGACACCTATCAGCCAGCCGGAACCGGTACAGAAAACGTTCCGGAACGTTATGAACCTTTCTGGTTCCGTACTTTCCATTTTATTAAACTGGAAATATTAACCGGGGATTCCCCCCTTACCCTATTAGGATTTGATTACCTGGAAACAGGATATCCCCTAAATGCAGTGTCACACGTGGAAACCTCTGATAAAACATTGGCTGCGATTTGGGATATCAGTCTTCGCTCCCAGCGCCGGTGTATGCAAGAAACTTATATAGACTGCCCATTCTATGAACAACTGCAGTATGCAATGGATTCCTGGAGCCAGATACTGCATACATATGCTATATCGGGGGATGACCGGCTTGCCCGTCAGTGCATGGATGACTTCCGCCGCTCCCAGCGGCCGGACGGAATGCTTAACTGCTGCTACCCTGATACAGAACCAAATGTAATTCCGGGTTTTTCCATTTACTATATCCTAATGCTCTATGACCATATGATGTATGTTGGAGATAAAAATTTTCTTCGTCAGCATCTTGGTTGTATGGATGGTATTCTTAACTTTTTTGAACAACCCTTAGACAATCGAGGACTGGTTGGCTCTGTAGGCGGGCTTCTGACAGACGGCGGATACTGGTCCTATATTGACTGGGCACCTCAATGGGGGAAAACAATCGGTACGCCTCCTGCAGGACTTACCGGTCCTATTACTATGGAAAGTCTCCTCTATATTATGGGATTGTCCCACGCTGCGGAAATTTCAGACTACTTTGGGCGTCCTGATACGGTGCAGGAATACCGTCAGCGGGCAGCAAAAGTTCGGTCCGCTGTCAACATGTACTGCAAAGATTCTAAGGGCTATCAAGACGGACCCGGTGTCTCCCAATACAGTCAGCATCGTCAGGTATTAGCAATTCTAACAGATACCATTCCTGCTGAAGAAGGACGGAAGTTTCTTCTGGCTTCACTGCAGGATACTGTAACCTATGCCAGCTGCACTGTCGCTATGGCATTTTATCTGTTCCGCGCTTTAGAGAAGGCAGGTATTTATGAAGAAACGCAATTCACCTGGAATCTATGGAAACGTATGCTGGATAACCATCTGACAACTTGTGTGGAAAACTTTCTGGATGAGCGGAGTGACTGCCATGCCTGGGGTTCTTTAGCACTGTATGAATTAACCTCTGTCACATTGGGAGTCCGCCCCGCTGCGCCCGGTTATCAAAAAATTAGCATACAGCCAGTGCCCGGTTATCTAGACTATGCCAAAGGCGATGTGATCACACCCCATGGTATGGTTCATGTAGAAATTAAAACGAAATAAAACCGCAGGCAGAAAAATATGGCATTGACACGCAATATTTGTTGCGTTCAATGCCATACACTATCCATTTAATGTCAAATAATCATCCAATCAATATTAATCAGTATTATAACTTTTCCAATTCCCAAAATATGCTCCATATTCTATTGCCCGGTCATAAAACAGCTTAATCTGTTCATTAAAAATAAATATCAACCTGTCTATATTCCGCCTATCTGCATCATTACTTACCTTATCCTTATAGCAAAGCAATTTCCTGATCATACATTCATAATCTTTTCGGCACTGTATTTCATCCAGGCAATATGCTTCCTTTGATTGGCTATAAAAAGCCACTTTATAAAAAGTACATACGATATTATGAACCAGATCATAGAAGTTTTCAAATAATGTGCCCATACCTGATACATCATCGGCATTGCCGTCCTTTGAAGCGCTAAGAAGGTTATTATATATCTCATATGCTTCGTTCAGCAGTTTAGATGCTTCTGAAGCCGGATGGGTTTCTTCAACAATAATGTTTGTTATGTATTCAGGGATCCTTGCTTTAAACTCATCCACATACTCCCCTATCATCAGGCTATATACCATCTCTGCATCATCATAAGATGGTATACTCTCCCAGTCTTTCCATTCCGGTGAGCCTTTCTCATATATGTATACCTTACCCCCCATCCTTACTACAATGTTCTCATCCGGATCCAGCTTATTTATATTATCTTTATCCATATCACATATCACCTTAATATACTTTCTCACTGCTGTATTTTATAATGTTCTCGTTTTCCGCGTAATAACTTGCCTTTAGCCTATACCTCCCACTGGATATCGATGTAGTCTCATACATACTGAGTGTATAGTCATTTGCTGAATCAGACCAGCTTGCCACATTAGACCAGCCGCTGCCGGTATACTTTTGCAGATACAGATAAATGGAAACATGGCTTGTATTTGAAGAATAGCCGGTAACTGAAGCACTGCATTTCGCAGTACCATCCGATAATGACAAGGAAATAGTGCTGTATTTAATATTTGTGTTTCTTGGTTCGATCACTGTTTTAACATTCACAGCATCTATCCCTGCAGATGCCTGTACGGCACGGTCTGTACCAACTAATAGAAAAACCAGCATACAAACCACGATAAGCTTGCGATTCATTTTTTTGCTCATATCATTACTCCTTCTCAATAGATTCTGCCATATGTATCAGCTGCTCCTTTGTTATGTCTTCTGAATTTGTATCTATGTAGAATACATACCCATATTCAGAAAAGATCAAAGTTTTCTCATTGTGCTTTTCAAAATAGACGGCTTCTGCTCCGTTTATCGTCAAAAGACTCTCATCTGTATTTTCATTGTCAAAACTCCCTTCCCCGGTGGAAAGTTCCTGCCGAAAACAGATCATACGATGGCCGTCTGTATATTCCACAATGGTTGTATTGTCGGTCATATCCTTTTTAGCAATATAAGACTGCAGGGGAATGTATACAGGGAAATACCTGTCCTCTATCTCTGTCTTTTCAATATCCTCCCGACTCAAACGGATATCTGTATTGATATCATTGATATGCCTTTCCAGCATTTGCACAACTGCGTATACCGTTACGGAACTTGCCAGGATGATCAAAATAACGATACAGACGACCAGTTTAGAAAAAGTCTTTCCCCTTATATAAATGAATTTCTCAGGCAGATGCCTGGTCCTCTGTTCGGGAAACTCTTTTGAAAAATATAGACTGCCTTTTAACTCTTCTTCTCTTGGTATCGTATCAGAACGTTCGTCCACTATTATCTCCCAGGCTTCCTTTATCCTTTTATCTGTATCCGGCATCTATCTTCTCCCTTAAAAGAGCTTTTCCGCGTAATATCCTTTTCTTCACTGTCTCATAAGATATTCCCATTAACAAAGCTATTTTTTTCGCCGATAACTCATAAACGATATTAAGTTCAAGACATTCTCTGTAGATGAGAGGCAAATCCAAAATACTCCTGAGCACATGTGCATACGCGTCTCTTTCAAGTATGATCTCTTCCACATGCTTATAGCTGCCTGCCAGATATTCCAGTTTTTCCTCACTGATACTGATATCCCTTTTAGCTTTTCTGAGCAGATCAATGGATTTATGCCGTGTTACCAAATAGATAAAATTCCTGGTCCTGGGCGAAAGGATATCCGTGTCTATGGTATGGATATTGACAGCCAGATAAAGAAAAGACTCCTGCACTGCATCTTCCGCAAGCCCCTGGTCATTAAGGATCTGTTTGGAAATGAATAACATCCTGTATCTATAATTTTCATATATTTTCAGGAATTTAAGCCGTTCTCCCTCCTCTTCAATAATTTGTACAAAAAGTAGTATCATTTTGTCCCTTTTCAATCCCTTCATACGCATACAATGTAATGATATAACTAACAATATGATATATATAGTAGCATCCATTTTAAACCATGTCCACATTATTTGTTCGTGTATTTCTGACATTGTTCGAGTTTACGGTGCTGTTCACGTGTCAAGAAAAGCATATATAATCAGCAATATGAGATTATCACTCACATAATATTGTAGGGAGAAATATCCATGAAAGATAAAAGATGTGGTGAAAAGATAAATCAGCGGCGTAAGGAAAAGGGTCTGAAAGTGGAAGAGCTTGCTGATCTGTGTCATATAAGACCAGGATATATGCGTCAGATCTTATCCGGAGATGTCCCCAGTTTATCAGTATTAGTCAATATATGCCGAGTCTTACATATTACAACGGATTACATATTTGAAATAACTGATGAAGGCGGAAAAGATGAACAGATCATATCAAGGATCAATAAATTGACGCCCAGACAAAAAGATCTGCTGCTCCACCTTCTGGACTCTTTCAACGAGTTTGAACAAGGAGATATGTGATTTCATATCGAATAATGCAGATTCTGTTATATATATTGCTTTCCGCTTGTGTTTTATACTAAAACTAATAAGTTATATATAGCATAAAAGAGGTCATAAAATGATAGATAAACGTTTTGGTAAAAAAGTAAATGAAAAGAGAAAATCATTAAATCTGAAAACTGATGAATTGGCAGTGAAATGCGGTATAGAACCTGGCTATATGAGACAGATCTTAGCAGGGCAGGTGCCAAGCGGACAGGTGATCATCAAGTTATGCGAAGTTCTCAGCCTCTCACCCAACTATCTCTTTGATTTTGTAGAAGAAGGTGAGGATAAGGAAATATTGCAGGCACTAAATCAATTGAGCACGAAAGAAAAACAAGTGGTTCTGAATCTTCTCCATTCCTATATTAAAATGGACGAAAAATAAATCACTTTTACTGAACTGCAATGTCTGTAAATGCAAAAATCGCTCAAATAGACATCAAAACATTATATTTATTATAGAGTGTATTTCCATGGACCAAAAACACACTTATAGATCAGACCATTAAAAACCTGGATTTTATCCTTTCGTTTGTATATATTTTCAAAAATATAATCATTGCATTACAGGTCCAATACTTCTCTCTTCTGAAGTATTGGACCTATTTTTACCCCTTTTATTTGATCACATTGATCACCGTACTGTTATGAGACACCTTATCAAAGTGTGTTTTGTGATTCTCAAAGGTCACGTTTCCATCTGCAGGCCTTAGATCCGCTGATACATCTGCTTGGATCTTCATGAACCCATTGATCATTTCCACATCTTTTTTCACGACAGATACATTTTCACTTCCTGCCACAGCATCTGTAAGGACATAACGCATGACTGGGGTATCTTCCATGATCTTGTACTCCCCAGCTGGGATACCGGTTATCGTTGTACTCAGTGTCACATACCCGCCTGTCTGATGCTCTCTCACATAATCTTCCGTAAATTCTACTACCCGGTGATAAGAATGCTCTTTTCCCTCTATATCCCCCCCATTCACTGAGAAAAGAAAAGTCGGGTTTCCATGTGTCCAGGTGATCTCATCCACCTGGATCTTCTTATGGATGGTCAATGTTCTCTCCGGATGATTGACTGCCTCCAGGTTCAAAGTCACGGTTCCTTTCTCCGTGATCTCGATCTCCTTTTCCCAGGGACACTGATAACCCTCGGGCAGTTTTGTTTCTATGACTTTAAATTTTCCCTCATTGCTGTCAGTCCGTTCGACCGGTTTTTCCGTGACATACCGTTTGGCGGCTGCGTCATATTTTAAGGTTCGGTACGCTGTTTTCTTATAGGCCTTTACGGTCTTATCCCATTCCCGCACCTGGAACTCTGCCCCTTCCAGGATCTCTCCTGTATCCGCGTCCGTTTTCTTGACCACGATATCTGCCTTCGGGGTCACTGGGGTATCTTTGAATATAGCTCCATCCGGAACTCCGTCCCACTCAAATCCATCTACAGTCAGTTTCACTTCCCGTCCTCCATGTTTTACATAGTTCTCCTTGTCTGCATTATTGTAGATGACATATTCCGGGTGATAATCCTTGGGCGGCTTATCCTCTTTGACCAGGAACCATCCGTTCTTTGTCTTCGTATAGTCGATCCCTGTGTAGGAATATTTCCCGCCGCCTTTATCTGTGAATGTCCCCAGCTTCTTGCTATAAACGCTTCCGTCATAGGCCCATAAGGAAAAAACTGCCCCGGTAAGGCCCGCCCCGGTATCTGCGTCCTTTTTCTGGATGTTCAGGGTAAATGTCTTCTTCGGTATCTTCTTGTCAAAGGATGCTGTCTTTGTGAAACTTCCCCCTGCTGTGGTATACGTCCAGAGGACACAGTCCTGGTATTCACTGCCCGATGGTGCTGTGTAGATGCCTCCGCCCCACCACTTGGGTGCCGTTGCTTTTACTGTAGTGCTCACGGTCTTACCAGTCAGCTGCCAGGACTTGTACTGCGCAGTTTTAATGAACAGCCGGAAATCGGAATAGGTCTTGGTATCCTTTTTCTGTACACTCACCCCGTTTGTCGATGTCACATTGAAACCGGTGATCTGTTCTTTCATGTCCAGGTCATAAGCCGTCTTAAAGGTTGGTATGGAATATCCGGTCGTATAGCCATCCGTCACAGCCGCAAAGTCTGACGGTGTGGTGATACGAAATGTCGCCTGTGCACTGGCATCAAACCAGCCGTCTCCGGTAAAACTTGCATAGTTTCCTCCGTCATTCGCATCATTCACCAATAGCTTGATCCTGTCTTTTGCCAGCGCCTTTTCGTCTGCCGTAGCGCCTGCCGCGTCATCGATCTGTCCAAAGGCACTGGACAGGGTAAATTCCCCGTTCAGCACATGGACCGCTACCTGGGTGACAAAATAATCTAACTGCCAGTCCCCTGTCCTGTACTTCGGATACCGGCAGGGCTGTTCCCAGAACATGGCCCCATAGTACAGGCAGTAGGCGATCTTTCTGCTGGTCCATCCCCCCTGATAAGTCATGTGCTGGCCGGTAGGACTGGACTTATTAAAGTTCAGGCAGTAGACATAGCGCCATTTCCCGTCCGCGTCCGGTGTCTCATTGTCATGGTCGATATACTTGATCCCCATGGCGAGCTGCGGATCATAAGAGGTCCCCAGGCCTACATCCGTATAGAACTTATCATACCGCACACTGTTGACCTGCTGGCTGCTCCCGTTATCCACGGACCTCTGGTACCTGCCAAGGTCTGACTGGATCGCAAAGCAGGCGCCCTCCGGACCTGCGATCTGTTCCAGTACAGCTTCTTTCTCTGCTTCTTTCTCTTCCCGGCTTTTTTCCTCCGGACCGGTTTCAACTGGCTCCTCTTCCGGCGTTCCCCGGACAGTCTGCTCCTCTTTCGTCTGTTCCGTATTTTCTTCCTGTCTCTCTTCCTGTCCTTTTCCTTCTGTCTCATCTGTTTCTGAAGGTTCCTCCGTGTCTGTATCCGGTACTTCTGTCCTTTTGTCGTCACCCTCTGTCTCTTCTTTCTTTTCTGCCTCATCTGTCCCCGTTTTTTCTTCCTCAGCTGTAGTGTCTGCAGGTTCGTTACCGGTTTTCTCCATGGCAGATACCGGCAGGCCTGAAACCGTGACAGACAGGCATAAGCATAGAACGATCAGCACCCTCCTAAGTCTTTTCATACTCTTTTCCCTCCTTTCGGCAGACCTGCACAAACAGACCTGCCAGAAAAAAGACGGCCGCCGCTATCACTGCCGCCACCTTCCCTTCCTTTTTCTGCAGGAACACGGTCACATATCCCAGATAGGGAATGGAGCAGACTTCCTTTCCCAGGAAATCTTCCCTGCTCACAGCCGCCAAGTCCTCCGCCCCGTTTGCATCCCCCTTTGTCCGGAGCTTCCCCACCTCTGTCCGGATGGCCCGATGCAGCACACAGCTCCCGTCCATACGTGCAAATGCGATGATATCCCCATCCTTCACCTCATCAAAAGATC
>ERZ506993.67-NODE-67-length-105501-cov-6.05524_pt1 | contig 105501 bp, 92 predicted proteins | sample MGYA00513167_ERZ506993 | MGnify/ENA metagenome assembly ERZ506993 | reverse complement strand
TGCCCCAGTTACTTAATGAAGAGGCCATTGCCGATGAATTTAGTAAATGGGAGCAAGTTAGCTGAGGGGAACGGAGCCAGGAGCCAGGCTGTATCCCCGCCTCCCCTGCTCTCACCCCGCACCGGCTGTTCGGGCGTCCGCAAAAGCCACTCCCTTGCTTATCCTCTCCCCAACTCCCTCTCAACAATCCCCATCAGCCTCCCCATCTCATTAATCTCCGGCTCCTCCAGCACCTCTTCCAGCAGCCTATTAAGCATCCCCCCAATTTCCGGCCCCGGCTTCATCCCCGCCTCTATCAAATCCCTTCCATTGACAGCCAGCGTCTTCACCGAAACACATTCCTTTCTCTCCAGCACTCCCCGGTAAATCTCCTCCACCTTCCGTATCCGCTCCAGCTTTTCCTCCCTGCGGTACTCACTCTGCGCCATAGTATCCGCATACTGCACCTTCAGCAGCAGAGGAAACAGATCCTCCCCTACCTTATTCAGTGCCCTGCGGACAGCTTTTGCATTGGGTTCCGGACGGTAATCATGCCAGTAAACCAACTTTGTCACCTTTTGAATGGTATCATTGTCCAGCTTAAGCCTTCTCAGAACATTCCTCGCAGTCTTCTCACTTCCCGTACTATGCCCTTTAAAATGGTCCCTGCCGTTCTCATCCGTAGTCCTGGAAGCCGGTTTTCCGATGTCGTGAAGGAGCATGGTGAAACGCAGGATCTTATCCGCATCCACATATTCCAGGCTTTTCAGCGTGTGTTCCCCCACACTCAGACAGTGATGCGGCGTATTCTGCGGTGTTTCCATCATGGCATCAAACTCCGGAAGGACCACCTTTGTGATACCTGCTTCCCAAGCTGTTTTCAGCAAATGTGGATTTTTCGATACGAGAAGTTTTGTCAGCTCCGTGGCAATGCGCTCCGCACTGATCTTTGCCAGTGTGGGGGAAAGCTCCTGTGCGGCCTTTTTTGTCCGCTCCTCTATGGAGAATCCAAGCTGCGCCGCAAATCGGACGGCACGCAGAATGCGCAGGGCATCCTCTGTAAAACGCTCATATGGGTCGCCTACACAGCGGATGATCCCCTGTTCCAGGTCCCCGATACCCCCGAAGGCATCCACAAGCCCCTCCCTGTCATTATAGGCCATGGCGTTGATGGTAAAATCCCGGCGGCGGAGGTCTTCCCGCAGTTCACCTGTGAAGACCACCTCTTTTGGATGGCGGCTGTCCTCATATTCCCCGTCAATGCGGTATGTGGTCACCTCAAAGCCTTCCCTGCCAAGCATCACAGTCACAGTGCCGTGCACAAGCCCTGTGTCCACAGTGCGGCGAAACAGTGATTTGACCTCCATGGGTTTTGCTGATGTGGTAATGTCCCAGTCCGCCGGAGATGAATGGAGGAGGCTGTCACGAACACAGCCTCCTACCGCATAAGCATCATATCCATGTTCCTGCAAGGTTTCTATTATCTCTTTTACTCTCTTAGGAACTTCTATTTTCATTCTAGTACGCACGCCCCCAGTAGACCATCTTCTTAGCCGGTTTGCCGCAGCAGACACATTTGTCTGATAAGTTTTCCTGCTCAAAAGGTATGCAGCGGGATGTTGCCTGGACGTCCTCTTTGATCTTGTCCTCACATTCCTGGCAGCCGCACCACATGGCCTTGATAAATCCCGGTTTCTCGTTGACAGTCTGTTTGAACTCTTCATAATCAGTTGCCACATATGTGTGTGCATCACGGTGTGTTCTGGCACGCTCCAGCATATCACTCTGCATGATTTCCAGAATTTCCGCTGTCTTCTCTGCCAGAGCATCAAGGGATACCACTGTCTTCTCTCTGGTGTCTCTGCGGACAATGACTGCCTGGTTGGCCTCAATGTCTTTTGGACCGCACTCGATGCGGACCGGAATGCCGCGCATCTCCTGCTCTGCGAATTTGAATCCCGGGCTCTTGTCTGTCTCATCCACTTTCACACGGATTCCGGCAGCCTTCAGTGCGTCGGAAAGCTCACGTGCCTTTTCCAGAACACCCTCTTTTCTCTGCTGGATGGGGATCACCACTGCCTGAACCGGAGCGATCCTCGGGGGAAGCACAAGGCCGCTGTTGTCGCCGTGCACCATAATGATGGCGCCGATCATACGAGTGGTCATGCCCCAGGATGTCTGGTGTACATATTTTAATGTGTTGTCCTTGTCTGTATACTGAATGTCAAATGCCCTGGCAAATCCATCGCCAAAGTTGTGGCTGGTGCCTGACTGCAGTGCTTTTCCGTCGTGCATGAGGGACTCAATGGTATAAGTAGCCTCCGCGCCTGCGAATTTTTCCTTGTCTGTCTTGCGGCCTTTGATCACCGGGATCGCCAGCACCTGCTCACAGAAATCCGCATACAGGTTCAGCATCTGAACGGTTCTCTCCTCTGCTTCCTCTGCAGTGGCATGTGCGGTGTGGCCCTCCTGCCATAAGAACTCCCTGGAACGGAGGAAGGGACGTGTTGTCTTCTCCCAGCGTACCACGGAACACCACTGGTTGTATACTTTCGGCAGATCCCTGTGGGACTGGATGTCTCTTGCGTACAGGTCACAGAAAAGTGTCTCAGAGGTTGGGCGGACGCAGAGTCTCTCCTGGAGCGGTTCCAGACCGCCGTGTGTCACCCAGGCAACCTCCGGCGCGAATCCTTCCACATGGTCCTTTTCTTTCTGGAGCAGGCTTTCCGGGATGAACATGGGAAGATATACATTCTCCACACCTGTCTCTTTAAAACGTCTGTCCAGCTCGTGCTGGATATTCTCCCAGATCGCATAACCTGCCGGTTTGATCACCATACATCCTTTTACACTGGTATAGTCAACCAGCTCTGCTTTTTTTACTACATCGGTATACCACTGCGCAAAATCTTCCTCCATGGAAGTAATGGCCTCTACCATTTTCTTGTCTTTTGCCATAGTAATGTTTTGTCTCCTTCTACTGTTTATTTTTGTACAGACAGCTACACGTCAAAGCTGATGTTTCTGCCTGTGTGGTTATATTTATAATAACGGACTCCCGCTGCGTCAAGCATTCGTTTGGAAGCCTGGACAGACGGAGTATCCGCGTATTTATCACTGTCATAGACAATGGTCTTGATTCCTGCCTGGATAATGGCCTTGGCACATTCATTGCAGGGAAACAGAGATACATAGAGCTTTGCTCCCTCCAGTGAACCGCCCCTGTAGTTTAGGATGGCGTTCAGCTCACTGTGGGTCACATAGAGATATTTTGTGTCCAGCTCCTCCCCTTCCCTTGCCCAGGGAAACACATCGTCTGAGCATCCTTTCGGGAAGCCATTATAGCCCATAGACAGAATCTTGTTGTCCGGGCTTACTATACAGGCTCCCACCTGGGAACTCGGGTCTTTGGAACGCATTCCCGAAAGCTTTGCAACCCCCATAAAATACTCATCCCAGGAAATATAGTCATTTCTCTTACCTGTCATTTTCAAAACCTCCCGAAAAACACCTGTTATTTTGTCCCGAAAATACGGTCTCCGGCGTCACCAAGGCCCGGCACAATATAACCGTGGTCATTCAAATGTTCATCCAGGGCACCGATATAGATGTCCACATCCGGGTGTGCTTCGCTTAAAGCCTTCACACCTTCCGGCGCTGCGATCACACACATGAAGTGGATATTTTTCACGCCTTTTTCCTTCAGCATAGTGATGGCTGCCTCAGCGGAGCCGCCGGTGGCAAGCATGGGATCTGTGACGAAAACTTCACGCTCTTCACAGTCAGCCGGCAGTTTGCAGTAGTATTCCACCGGTTTCAGGGTCTCCGGATCACGGTACAGACCAATATGGCCCACCTTGGCAGCGGGGATCATGGTGAGCATACCTTCCACCATGCCCAGTCCGGCGCGGAGAATGGGAACTACTGCCAGTTTCTTGCCTGCCAGTTCTTTGACTGTTGTCTTTGTGATCGGTGTATCTATCTCAATATCTCTTAACTTCAGGCCTCTGGTGGCTTCGTATGCCATAAACATGGCGATCTCACTTACCAGCTCCCGAAATTCCTTTGAACTTGTCTCTGTACGGCGGATGATGCCGATTTTGTGCTGAATGAGCGGATGCTCCATTACCTGTATTTTACCCATTTGTTTTCTCCTTTGTCTTCTATTCTTCGATCAGGTCGATTCTTCTCTGATGTCTCTCCTCACCGGAAAACTCTGTATTCAAAAAGGTATCCACAATCTTTACAGCCAGCCCCGGTCCTACCACGCGGCCGCCAAGAGCCAGTACATTGGCATTGTTGTGCTGTCTGGTGGCCTCAGCGCAGAAGCAGTCTGTGCACAGCGCCGCACGGATTCCTTTCATCTTATTTGCCGCTATGGAAATACCGATGCCTGTGCCGCAGATCAAGATCCCCTTGTCACACTCTCCGCTCTGAATGGCCTTCCCGACTTTTCTCGCGTAGACGGGATAGTCCACTGACTTGTTGCTGTCACATCCGAAGTCCTTGTATGGAATCTTGTGTTCCTCCAGATATCCGATGATCTCCTGTTTCAGCTCAAATCCGCCATGGTCACAGCCTAATGCTAACATTTAAATTTCCTCCTGTATTTTCATTTTTTATCGCTCTGCAGTTTATGTGCCTGCACACGGAAACGGCTTGTCCGGCATATGTCTGCCCACCGCCCGCAGGCCTGTTAAACATGTATCAGATGATGCCCTGCCGCCTTGAGAAGCCGGTTCATAATGGCCTGTCCCATTCTGGGCGTATCAAAGGACTCTGAAAAAATATGATCTACCTGCTCCTCATCAAACTCTCTCAAAAGCCCGAACAGATGTCTCGCAATGGTCTCCTCATCCTGCCGTGTTCCGATACTCTTTATGACCTGGGCCTCATAGGCGCCCACAGTCTCATCCGTGCCGATGACGCCCACACGTTTTCCCTGAGCCTGCAGTTCACGGCTTTTTTCATTGATGGTTTTAATAACCTGCTCCGTGCTGCCTTCCACAATGGTCAAGCCGGCATTGGGGGCGTAGTGACGGTACTTCATTCCCGGGGCCTTTGGCTTTACCTTTTCATCCGAGATCAAAAGACCCTTGTCCATCCGCACCGGGCCGATCACCTCCTCAGCCATCTTCTGGCTGATATATCCGGGGCGCAGGATTACGGGTATCTCCTCTGTAAAGTCCACAATTGTGGACTCCAGCCCGATTCCCACATCTCCGCCGTCCAGGATCATATCCACTTTTCCGGTCAGATCTTCAGCCACATGGGCAGCCCTGGTGGGGCTTGGACGCCCGGATGTGTTAGCACTGGGTGCCGCAATATATCCTCCGCCGAGACGAATCAGCGACAGCGCTACCGGGTGGGAGGGCATCCGCACCGCTACGCTGTCAAGGCCGCCTGTAGTCTCATAAGGCACCGCATCGCTTTTTTTGAAAATCATGGTCAGAGGGCCGGGCCAGAACTTTTCAGCCATCTTTCTGGCTTTTTCCGGAATCTCACTGACAATCCGGTCCAGGCTCTCCATATCCGCAATATGGATGATCAGCGGATTGTCTGAGGGCCTGCCTTTTGCCGCATATATTTTCTCAGAAGATTCTGCATTCAGCCCGTCTCCGCCCAGCCCGTACACGGTCTCTGTGGGAAACGCAACCAGGCCGCCGTTTTTCAGGATTTCTCCCGCCTGCCTGATCACAGATTCATCGGGGTGTTCCCTGTCTACTGCCAATATTATGGTCTTCACGTTTTCTCTCTTCTTCCTGTCTGTTCTTTACATACATAACCATAATACCATTGTCTCTATGGTTTTTCCACAATTTTTTTACAGCCGGTGAGAAATTCAGGACTCCGCGTCTCCCAGATATGTAAGAATACCGTCCCGGACCGCTTCTGCCACCTTATCCTGGTATTCATCTGTCTCCAGAAGGCCCGCCTCTTTTGTATTGCTTAAAAATCCGCATTCCACAATATTTAAGATCCCCTCGCTGCGTTTCAACAGATAATAGGTGGAATTGGCCTTCTCCACTCTCGGTCTGCTCACATCAAGCTGGCTGTTCATAGCATCCTGAATGCATTTTGCCAGTTTCCCGCCCTCTGCTGAGTGAGTGAAATAAAAAACCTGGGGGCCGCAGACCGCCTCGTCAGGATAACTGTTCTGATGGATGCTCACAGTGAGCAGGGGCTTCTTTTCCCTGATAAGCTCGCACCGCTTCTGCATATCCTGTACCTTCTTGTTTCTGCTGTCCGCGTCGTAAAGGCCGCCGTCCTCAGATCTGGTCATGATCACCTGATACCCTTCTTTTTCCAGAAGCTTCTGGAGCTTTTTCGATATTTTCAGGTTGATCTCCTTTTCCTCCAGTTTCTTTATGCCCACCACTCCGGGATCCATACCCCCGTGTCCGGCATCCACAACGATGACGCCTTTCTTTCCTTCCGCTTCCTTGCTCACCAGCCGCGCCCCTTCCCTGGAGAGCAGAAATGCAGAGGCAAGCAGAAGAACAGCCATTCCCAGTTCCACAACACGTCTTTTCTTCATCACAAAAAAATCCCTCAAAGCCTATTCGTTAAAGTATATGCTTTGAGGGACTTTCCTAATCTTTTAATTTTTGCCCGGCTGCAGTTTTTCAAAAAACTGCTCTGCCGGAACCGGCCGTCCGAAATAGAAGCCCTGTATAAGCCGCAGACCCATGCTGCTCACTCTTCCGTATTCCTCTTCTGTCTCCACACCCTCCAGGCAGACCTGTTTCCCCACATCATTGCACAGTTCTGTGATGGAACGGATAAATGTGGCGTTGAACAGATTCGTGGTGATTCCCTTGACAAATCCTCTGTCTATCTTCACAATATCTGCAGGTATATACTTTAGCATAAAGAGGGAAGAATACCCCACGCCAAAGTCATCCATTGCCACCCGGACACCCATTTCCCGAAAGCTCTCCAGTGTCTCCCTGACTATGGCATCCTCCTTGACAAAATAGGACTCTGTCAGCTCCAGTGTAAGATTTGCGGGACTGAGTTTTATTTCGTCCAGGGTGTCCCTCACAAAGGACGTCAGATCCCCTTCCAGGAACTGCTGATAGGACAGATTCACACTCATGTTGAAATCAGGTTTCTGTTCACACCACTGTCTGCACTGGGCGGCGGCCTTGCGCAGGATCCACATGCCCATAGGAACGATCAAACCGTTCTGCTCCAAAAGAGGTATGAACTCACCGGGTGACACATCCCCGTATTTGCTGCAGTGCCAGCGGGCCAGCGCCTCGGCTCCGTAAAGCCTGCCTGTCTTTGCATCCACCTGAGGCTGGTAGCAGACAGAAAATCCGGCAAAGCCCCGCTCTATACTCTCTCTGAGCATCTGCACCATTTCCAGTTTTTTCTCCTTCTCCAGGGGAATCTCCGGAGAATAGATCGTCATCCGGTTCTTGCCCCTGACCTTGGAGCGCTCCAATGCATAGTTCGCGCACTTTAAGAGGTCCAGGTAATTGTCCGCATTCTCAGGGCAGACCGCGTAGCCCCCTGATATGGTACAGTAATATTTCTTTCCGCTGTACTCCTGCTGGCGTGTATACTTATTCTGGATCTTTGAAAAGATCTCCTGCGCGTCCTCTTCGGTACCGTTGGTAAGGATAATTCCGAACTCATCCCCGTCAAGGCGGTAAAGCCTGGCATTATCAGGGAGCATAGCACTTATATTTCCTGCCGTTATCCGCAGGATCTCATCCCCGAACATCCGGTCATACAGGTCATTTACATTCTTAAAGGCATCCATATCCAGGATCATGATCCCGATTCGGGTGATCTGGCTGCCGTCCATAAGGTATTTCTTGATACTGCCCTCAAATTCAAACCGGTTATACAGGCCTGTCATATGGTCAATCTGCTTTTCTTTGCCCAGATTCGTGATCATGCCGGCAAACATATCCGGTTTCCCGTACTGGTCGCGGATCAGCTTGCCTCTGCACCTCAGCCAGATCCATTCTCCCTCCGTATTCTTAGCTCTGTATTCAATGTTGTGTTCCTCTATACGTCCGTCCGCGATCTCCTGATTACTCTCAAGGAAATGTGCCTCATCATGGGGGTGAATCAGGCCGATCCAGCAGGCTGCCGCGTTCTCCACCACCTCACCCGGCAGGCCAAATTCCTGCACCATGGCCGGAGGATAACGAAACACGCCGGTCTTCATATTGCCTATAAATATGTAGTCATCTGTACTCTCTGTCAGCGCGTCATACAGACGAGCCTGGTTATATTGAAATTCATCCTTTGATTCTGCTTCCGAATCGTTGTATTTTAATCTGTTCTTTGCCCGCATAATATGATAATTACGCTTCTGCATATACATCAATTCATCCGTTTTGGCTATGATATCGGAAACTGTAAAGCAGTCCTCAGGATAGACTTCCACTGCTCCATAAGAAAAAGACGGCTGGCACTCCAGTCCGTAATCTTCCCGCTCTCTCTCCAGTATTTCCAAAATCTTCTGTATGCGCTTATCCGCGCAGATCAGCTCTTCCCCGTAAAATGCCACGATGAACTCATCACTGCTCAGACGGAAAATCACATCCTCCGGACACAGACAGCGTCTGGAAGCAGATGTGACAAACTGAAGCACCCTGTCACCTTCCCCGTCTCCATAACGATTGTTGATCCAGTTCAGACTGTCAATATCAAACATTGCCACTGTCAGCATTTTCTTCTCTTTTTTGGCTCTCTTGACGATCAGTTCCAGCCTGTCCTTGCCTTCCCTTCGGCTGGATACCCCTGTCAAAGAATCCATTGCTGCCAGCTGCCACAATTCCCTGTGCTCCATAACGCCCTCTCCTACACGAAACCCTTTATCCCTCTGCTATCTTATCATTGTAAATGGCAGCAGGGAGAGATACAAGTGTATTTTACCACATATTTGAAATAAATTCAAAAAACCCCGGGACTTTATCCTCCCGGGGCAATGAATCTTATTTTTCGTTTTCCAGTTCTTCCTCAAGAAGGGCTTCGTCTTCCTCACTCAGCAGCCTGGATATCTGCATGGCAAGTTTGGAGTCTTCGTCTTCCTCCTCCTCAAACTCTTCCAGCTCCGCAATATCATCCAGAGCATCTAAAAGGTCCAGCTCCTGGGTGTCTCCCAGGTGCAGCTCCTCCGCATCCTCCACCGGCTGGGGAAGTTCCACTTCCGGTTCTTCCTCAATGTCATTGAGTGAAGTGGGCATTGTGCTGATGATCTGGTGCACCTCTTTATAGGAAGCCATGAAACGCTTCTGCGCCTGGTTGATGAGCTGAACAATCTCATTCATCTCATCCTGGACAGCTATGTATTTTTTCTTGCCTTCCCGAAGCTTGTCATCGATCTCAGACTGTACAGCCTCCACCCGCTGTTTTGCCTCTGCCTCCGCCTCGGAGATCATGGTGTTGCATTTCTCCTCAGCATCTTTGATCATAGCATCTGACTTTAACTGAGCGTCAAAGACCAGTTTTCCGATGCTTTCATAATTGTCAATATACTTCTGGTATTTCTCGTGGATCTCCATCTCCAGTCGCTCCTGGTGCGCGTCCTTTAACTCAATGCGCTTCATAAGCTCTGCGATCTTGGCATCCTTTTCTGAGATGAGCTTTTTCAGTCTCAACTGTTCAGCAGCAGCTTCATCCTTCATTCGCTGCACCTGTTCTAATACGTCCTCCTTATCAAATCCCCCCATGATCGTGGTTTTAAATATTTCATGTTCTCCCATTACTCCACCTGTTCCTTTCTGCATCACATCCTGCTGTTTTTACTGCAGGTACTGGCTGATGGTATTCCAAACGTCAGCCCTCTCAAATCCCAGTTTCCATTCTGCCACGCCTCCCAGCTCATACTTCTGTACAAGCTGCATCTTGGCATCCAGTGACTGCTCATCCTCCAGCCACATCTGATATAAACCATTGTCTGTTGACAGCTCCGCATAGTTCTGCGAAACATCCTTGTTCCAGTACATTTCCATGCCCATCTCTGTCACAATTTTACTTGCCTGGTCCATACCCATGATCTCACTCGTTACAGTGCCGGCATTGTCAGTAAACCAGAGCCTTGTATAGAAGGGAACTCCGTTGATCACCTTATTCTTCGGAACTTCCTTTAAGGTCTGCTGGATTCCCTCCTCCACAAAAGGCAGGGAGGCGACAGAACCTGCTTCCTCTGTTCCGTCTGTGTGTTCATCATATCCCATGATAATGACATAATCCGCCACGATTCCCTGTTCCTTCCTATTATAAAAGGAGGTAAACTGCGGAACCGGATTGTCTACAGACAACACCAGGTTATTTTTCCGACAGGATATGGACAGTTCGCGTATAAACTGGATAAAATGGGGCGCCTCCTCCTGCGTCAGTGCCTCAAAATCCACATTAATGCCGTCCAGCCCTACCCTTACTGCCTCTTCTATGAGTTTCTGAATGAGATGTTCCCTGGATGTGCGGTTAGACAGCGTGTCCAGAGTGCTCACATCTTTATTGAAATTGTCGATCAGTCCCCAGACCTCCAGCCCCTTTTCATGGGCCAGGTTCACGTAATCCGCACTGGCAAGGGAGGAGATGGTTCCCTCTGCCCCGGTAACGGAAAACCAGGTAGGTGAGATCACATTGATTCCCGTAATGTTCTCCAGTGTCTGGGCAAGTCCTGCATTGGCATCCTCTGATGTAACCTGGTGCCATGCCAGATTGATCTTGTGGTCTCTTGTCAGGCTGGTAAACTCCTCTTTATAGCTGCCGTCATATTCTGCCTTCTTCTCCTCAGGGGCTGTGAGGTCCTCCTTGGACACATAGCCGTTGAAGCCGTCAGAAGTTGCTACCTGGGACCAGTTATCCAGCTCTTCTATAAGCGTCAGTTCCGTTCCCTTTGCCACATCCGTCAGAATATCACTCTTGATGCCCCCGCGGTAACGGATCACGGTATCGTTCTTTGCTTTTACGATCTTTTCACTGCCCCACTGATAGCGGATCACCGCTTTGTTTGGACTTTCGGTCACCGTACTGGTGATCTCCATATATTTCTGAATAAAATCAAGGGCCAGATAAATTTTATCATCTGTCTGGCGGATGATTTTATAACCTTCATCTTTATTTTCACCATTCACCGTATAAGACGTGCTCTCAGGTGCTATGGCAAGAATCTCCTTTGGTGTGGTGTAGAGCATCTGGCTGCTGTCCGCTTCCCAGTAAAAACGCCCTCCCAGCACATTTGACACTGTTTCATAATCCAGATAGACCCTTCCGTCCATCCATTTGCCCTTCGTATCACTCACTGTATTCTGGAGCACCAGGGCCACGTCATCCTCTTTCTCCAATCCATAGTAAGTGTTCAGATTCATTCTCGTATCGGAAGGTGTATGTCTCTTGATCGCGGCAGTCAGCACTCCCACAGCTGCAACCACAACGATCAGAAGGATGACTACCAGCACCATAACGGCATTGCTGTTCCTTCTTCTCCTCCGCCTTCTCTTCTTTTGACTCATAATTAAACTCCTTATTTTTTCTCGCATTTCTCCACCATTATAACATACTTTTTCCGTTCGTCATTACTTTCTTCGACAATTTATATTTTTTTAATAGTAGGAAATTCGGGAAAACTTAACAGCCGGATTGGGGAAAAGCCCTGAAACTCCCAGGGTTTTTCCCTGTTCCGGCCCCCTGTTATACATACCGGGAACGCAAATATTACAGGGTTACATCTATGGCTTACTCATTTTTCACGAAATCAAACTGCAGTCTTTCCACCTCCCCTCTTTCGTTCTGCACATAGTCGCGCATATAGACACCTTCCTCTGCGATACTGCATGCCTGTTCAATCTCTTCCGGCGTGCTGGGGCTTCCGTTTAGTAAAAGGGGAATCCCCTGACGCCGGTAAGTCTCCAGCTCACATCGGAGCGCTCTGGTTTCCTTGTCTTTCTTCATGTTTGCTGTGGACAAAAGTTCGTGATATATTATACCTCTGTCCTCTCCTTTCTTCTTGAAACGCGGTTCCAGTATTACAGATAAAGAAAGGCGCTGTAATCCCCATAATAAAAATAAATCCATGGTCTTAGTGTTCTGTCACATGGGATCATGCAAATCGTACAGAATGTACTCTCTGCCTGCGGTCAGACGCCGCCTGAAATGAAAACTTAGAATATTGTCATTGACGAAGGCCTACGGGATATCATCACTCCCCTCTGTAAAATATTTTACAGCACTCCTTCTTTGTCTGTGAAAATCATTATATCATACATGAATTTGTCTTAGCAAGCTGTTTTATGTAATTATTTTCCTTTTTTATCATATTTTTAATTTTTTCCACATATATGAAAAAAGTATGAAGCGCTTTACATACCGGCGTTTCATAGTATATAATATAAATGAGATACCAGCATCTTTGTTTTGCCAGACGGCAGAACCGACAGATAGACAGGATGTGATAAAATGAAGATAGAAAAAATCAACGACAACCAGATACGTTGCACGCTCACAAAGGCTGATTTGGAAGACCGTCAGATTCGTTTAAGTGAACTGGCTTATGGTACGGAAAAGGCCAAAGACCTGTTCCGTGATATGATGCAGCAGGCAAACTATGAATTCGGTTTTGAGGCCGACAATATACCGCTGATGATCGAGGCGATCCCGGTTTCTGCCGACAGCATTATCCTGATCATCACCAAGGTGGAAGACCCGGAGGAACTGGACACACGTTTTTCTAAGTTCACACCTTTCGGCGGACCTGCAGGAGACAATGCTCAGCCTCCTTTAGAATTTGAGGGAGCCGATGATATCATCGATGTATTCCAGAAAATCTACGAGGCAAAAGCAAAAAATGCAGCCAAGAAAAAAGGAGTAAAAACCCCGGCACCATCTGAGACACCGGAAGTACCTGTCCGTCTCATACGGCAGTACCGTTTTCAGGACCTGGACGGCGTGATCCGTGCAGCCCGCGGCCTGAATAACTTCTTCCAGGGCGTAAACTCCCTGTACAAAGACAGTGCAACAGGGGAATATGAGCTGGTGATCCACCAGTCCGAAAATACTCCATCCGATTTCAATAAAGTCTGCAACATGCTCTCCGAGTACGGAAAAGGCAGTGCCTTCTCACAGGCAGGGGAAGCCTATCTCCAAGAGCACAGCGAACGCATCATTGCGGATAAAGCACTACAGAAATTAGCAGCCCTATAACCGGATGCTGGTAAAAGTAAAAAGCCCCGGCGGACCTCCACTTCTTTGTGGAGACCGCCGGGGCTTTTCACTTTTCATTATTTATCTGCCAGGAAATCGTTGATCTGAGCAGTCAGAACATCTGCGTCAATTCCATGAACCATGGCAGCTTCTTCCAGGCTTTCACCCTGAGCGGAAGGACAGCCGATGCAGTGCATACCGGCTCTCATCAGAATCGGAACAATATTTTCATCCACACGGAGTAATTCGCCGATTGTCATATCTTTGGAAATTGTCATGATAGTTTCCTCCTTTTTTCGTACTGTGTATTATTATAAACTCTTTTTCTCCTATATTCAACTGTTTTTCTCCGGTTTTCTTTTTCTTCTCGAAATTCACGGATTGTTTAGAAATAAAGACTTGTATTCTAATACCAAATATATTAGAATATGCGTAAGAGCTGAATCTTATACCATCGAATTTTCCCAATGTACTGCTGCGGCAGGTCCTGGGCCAGATTAGGTATGATTCAGAAATTATAAAAGGAGGATTTTAAGTATGGCATACGTAATTACAGACGAATGTGTAAGCTGTGGAACCTGCGAAGGAGAATGCCCATCTGAAGCTATCTCCCAGGGCGATGACAAATACGTTATCGATCCGGACAAATGTGTTGACTGCGGAACTTGTGCAGAAGCATGTCCTACAGAAGCAATCGTAGAGGGTTAATAACTTTAAAAAAACACAAACCTGTATCACGCAGGTTTGTGTTTTTTATTATCTTTTTTTCTTAAACAACTTTTTATTCTTCTGCCGCTCCTGTTCCATGGCTGCTGCCACTTCCCTGCGGGATTTCTGACATATTCTGATTCTCTCATCCAGCCTTTTATAACGCTCTTCCCCGGAATGAAGGGTCCGCATCCGTTCCTTTACCAGCCTGTCCAGTATTTCCATAAATTCAGCCGGTACCCTGTTGTCCGCTTCTGTTGTCTCGGCCTTTCCTACAGACTGCGGCGGCCTGCCTGTCACGGCTCTGTTCTGAGCTGCCCGGTTCTTTTTGCCGGATGCTTTTCTTGCAGATGCCTTTCTGTTTTTTCTGGCAGCGGACATTTCCCTTTTCTGCTCTGCAGGCTCTGCGGTCCTCTGCCGTACCGGTTCACATGGCTTGTCCTGGTTATGGTTTGGTCTTTCCTGACTTTTCACAGGCTGCGGCTGTTTAGGTGTATTTTCCTGTGTCTTTTTACTGTGTACTGCCTCTTCCCGGTTTTCTTCATCCTTATATAAAAAGGGAATCAGGCTGCCAATCTCTTTTAATGCAAGTCCCTTTTTCTTCAGTTCTTTAATAGCCAGAAGTACCTGGATATCATATCGGGTGTAGTATCTGTGTCCCATTTCGTTTCTGTCAATCGGCAGGTGCAGCTCATCTTCCCAAAAGCGCAGGACATGGGACTGCACGTCCAAAAGCTTCGCCGTCTCAGAAACCGAATAGCTGGTTTCACTCATATACTGACCCCTTCCATTTTGCGTCTTTCTTTAAGAAACATTATAGCAGGGCATGGAAAAATTGCAAGAAAATGTGTTCGACAAAACCTGCCGGAATATCACTGGCAGACATAGGCGCCGTCCACAATCAGGTCGGTTCCGGTCGTATACGCGGAAGAATCCCCGGCAAGATATAAAACCGCCCCGATAAGTTCCTCAGGAGTCCCCATCCTGCCGTATGGCATCATCCCTTTCCAGGCGTCCTTCAGCTCCTGGGGGGTGTCTACGGACATAGGCGTGGAGATGTATCCCGGACTTAAACTGTTCACCCGGATGCCATAGGGAATCCATTCCAGGGCCAGGGACTTTGTCAGATGGATAACTCCCGCCTTCGATGCATTGTAGGAAGCCTGCCACTGAGGTATATTTACAATGGTCCCTGACATGGATGCCATGTTGATGATGCTGCCGTGTATCTTTTTCTGTACCATAAGGCGTGCAGCGCTCCGCGCCATAATGTACTCCCCGGTCAGATTCACGTCAACCACCTGCCTGAACTCCTCTATGCTGGCCTCAAAGGTGCTTTTGTGAATGCAGATGCCGGCATTGTTAAACAATACATGAATACCGCCGCTTCTCTTTTCAATCTCCTCCACTGCCCGGTCCACGCTCTTCTCATCGGTTACATCAGCCTTGATGTCATAGGCTTTATTGCCGTCCTCCAAAATGAGTTTCACCGTTTCCGCTCCTCCCGAACGGCTTATAACGACAACCTCGGCTCCCGCGCTGGCCAGCCCTCTGGCCACTACCTGTCCGATTCCCCTGTTTCCGCCTGTTACAACAGCGGTCCTGCCTTCAAGTCCAAAAAGTTTGTCAAGATAACTTGCTGATTTTTCAGACACGGTTATATCCCTCCTTTAGTTCTCTGTAGATTTCTTCAATATCTGCGATTCTGGGGTTTGCCTGATAATCAGGCAATTCATGTCCCCTGTCTGCTATTCTTCTAAGCATCTCATATTCAACACCGAATTGGCGGAAATTCAGCCACATTCCGATATCTTTCATCAGTTTTTCTATTTCTTCGCAGCACTCCGATGCGGCCCTGGAATCAGAGACATCTTTCAGGGCAGGATTGAAAATGCGTCCCACCTCTGCAAATTTTTTCTCTGCTGCCAGACAGGTGAACCGTAAAAAGGACGGATATGTCAAGGCCAGGGATTCCCCATGCATGATCTGAGGGCAATGTCCGCTGATCGTCATACCCACACCGTGGGGAAGTGTCACGCCTGCGTTGGCAATAGCCAGACCTCCGCAGGTATCTGCCCAGGCCATCCCTTCCCTGGCTTCCATATCTTCACCATCCTTTACCGCCCTTCTCAGATATTGGGCAGCATATTTTATCCCTTCAAGTGCGATCATGTCCGTATACGGAGAAGCTTTTACATTGATATAGCTCTCAAAGCAGTGACAAAAAGCGTCAAAACCGGTGGATGCAGTTATATGGGCAGGCATGGATACTGCAAGCTCCGGGTCGATCAGCGCAACGCGGGGATAAATCAGGTTGTTAAAAATAGCACTCTTGGTACAGGTCTTTGTCTCCGTCATGACTGCAACCTGCGTGACCTGTGACCCTGTCCCCGCTGTTGTGGGAACTGCGATCACAGGCAGCGTTGCCTGCGGCTGCGGATTTTTAAAAAACAGATAATCCCACGCCGTGCCTTCGTTTGCGGCTGCCACGGCAATGGCTTTTGCCGTATCCATGGCAGAACCACCCCCAAGACCGATCACAACCTGGCAGCCTTCTTTTTCGGCAATAGCAGTTCCCTCCTCCACACATTTTGTAGTGGGATTCTGCGATACTTTGTCAAAATGAAAAACGGTAAGGCCGCTGTTTCGCAGGCTTTCTGTAATCCTGTCATATAACTTTTCCCTGGAAGACTTTTTTTTGCCGGTAACCAAAAGGATTTTATTTCCAAGGCCTGCTGCCAGACCGGGAAGCTCTTTAATACAGCCGCTTCCGAAAATAATTTTTGTTGTCTGTTCATATTCAAACTTTTTCTTCATACGCACGCCCCCCGTCACATATAAATATTCTTTCTCTTGATTTTCAGGACAGTAGCAATGTTGTTTTTCCTGGCCTTTGCCGTGTCGATAAGAAGAACATCACCTTCTGCACTCCATGTAAGCGGCTGTCCGTCACCTAAAACGGTTATGCTTTCAATCTCCTCCTTATAGACCATTGGAAGTATATGATGCAGCGCCACCTGGTCTCCTATTCTTCCCAGCGCAGATGCATAGATATACTCATCTCTCATGGTATACCGGATGTCCCTCGGTGTATATTCCACTTCATCCATCTCACTAAAGGCACCGGAACCGGTCATTTTAGTAGGACCCTCCTCTGCTGTACGCCACGGTGTGGTATCATAGACTGCCTCTCCGTTTTCCTCTAGCCATGCCCCCATTTCCAGCAGTATTTTCCTGGCTTCTTCCGGGATGGTTCCATCCGGCTTTGGCCCCACGTTCAAAAGCAGATATCCATTTTTGCTTACATTGTCCAGCAGATAATGGATCAGGGATTTGGCTGATTTATATTCTGCATCCTGCATATATCCCCAGGCTTCTCCCGCGTCCACTGTAGTGTCCGTGATCCAGTCATGGTATGTAGCTTCCGCGAACCTTCCCTGTTCCAGGTCAATCAGACCCGTGCCCACAGGCAGGTGGTTCCATTTGTAGGAGACAACTGTCTTCTGACCATTTTTCTCCGCCATATCCCTGTAGTAAGTGAGAAATTTTCTCTGATAATAATCATTGATAAAAGCCAGACCGAAATCAAACCATATGTAATCCGGGCTGTATGCATCTATGACTTCTTTCAGCTTAATAAACCATTTCTCATGAAACGCCGCGCTCGGAAGGTCCTGTGCGATCCACTGCCTGTCTATAGCGCCGTCCATGGTATCGGACCAGCGGATCGGTTCCGGCAGATATCTTTTGTCAGATCCCCAGTCCATATTATGCGCCTCGCCGTACAGACCTGCGTATCTTGGGTCTGAGGTGTCATATTCCTTTACCCAGTGAGGATAGAATTTCCAATTTTCCGCATGGTGGAAAGCTGTCATGAAGTGCATACCCTGCTTCCGCACTGCTTTTTCCAGTTCTCCTACCACATCCCTCTTAGGCCCCATGGCTGCTGCATTCCATTCATTGACACGGCTGTCCCACATGCTGAATCCATCGTGGTGTTCCGCCACAGGACCTGCAAATCTCGCACCTGCTTTTTTAAATAATTCTGCCCATTCCGCAGCGTCAAATTTTTCCCCGGTAAACATGGGGATCAAATCTTTATATCCCGTCTTGGAAGGGTGCCCGAAATGCTTGCAGTGATAGGCAAACTGGTCGGTCCCCTCCTGATACATCTTATACGGATACCAGGAAACATTTGGACCAAATGCCGGCACACTGTAAACACCCCAGTGTGTATAAATCCCGAATTTTGCTTTTTTCATCCAGTCCGGTGTCCGGTAATCCGTCAGTTCTTTCCAATCCTTTACTTTTATCCCCATAATTTTCTTCTCCTTTTTATTTGTTAGCACCGCTTGTCAGCCCTTTCACTACATTTTCCTGCAGTACCAGATACATGGTAAGAGGCGGCAGAATGGCTATGAAGATAGCTGCCATCAATGCGCCGTAATCACTTTTCCTGGCTCCCACAAAATTAAGCAGACCCACCGAGATGGTTCTGAGTTCCGCCTTACCTATAAACACCATGGAGACCAGAAGGTCATTCCATGTGTACATAAATACAAATATACCAACTGTTGCGATCGCAGGCTTCACAAGGGGCAGAACAATCCTTGTAAATACCTTATATATACTGCATCCGTCAATGATCGCGGCTTCCTCCAGGGATGTGGGAAGGCTGTTCATGGAGCCTGTTATGATAAAGGTAGCCAGCGGCATATGGGACGCTGTAAAAAGCAGGATCAAGATCAGATAATTATCTCTGATATCAAAATTATTGATCGCCCAGGCCAAAGGTACAATGATACTCTGGATTGGCACCATCATTCCTATGACAAAATAAACTCTGACAGCACCCTGTCCCTTAAAACGAAGGCGGGAGATTGCAAAAGAAACCATACTTGCAGCCAGAGCCGTAAGTGCCAGTGTCACAATCGCCAGAAACATGCTGTTTAAAAACTGCCTTCCTATATTTCCTATTTCAATGGCTGTCTTATAATTTTCAAAATGAAATTCCGAAGGAAATTTGAATGGTGAAGTAAAAATTTCCGTATTTGTCTTAACAGATGAAATTATAACGAAATACAGCGGATAAATGAAAATAAAAAGAAAGAAAAAAGAAACCAGGTATAATATTATTTTTTTCGTTATTTTTCTAGTATGATCGTTCATTTTCTTCCTCCTTAATACTCCAGCCGTTCCCGTTTTGTAATGCGGAGACTTATGACAGTAAATATAACGCTCAAAATAAAGATATAAACACCGATAACAGATGCCTTTCCGAAGTCATTGTACCGGAAAGCCTCTTTGTATAAAAGTGTACTGGGCACATCGGTCAGACCGTTTGGACCTCCCTCTGTCATAACATAGACCAGATCAAACGTTTTCAATACTGCGGTTACGATCACAACGATGCTGGAAATGATCGATTCCCATATCATTGGAATGATAATATGGAACACTTTTTTTAATCCCACCGCTCCGTCCAGTTTTGCTGCCTCCACCACATCGTCAGGAATCCCTGAAATAGCAGCGTAACTGACAGTCATATGAAACCCGATGCCGCACCATGTATTCACCAGAATAATAGTTGTCATGGCCGTATTCTTATCTACCAGCCAGCTTTTCACCAGACTGTCAAGACCAATTCCCTGAAGCATGGTATTCAGAACTCCTGTGGGCATCAGAATAAAGTACCAAAGAAGACCAATAACGGTTGTGGAAAGTACCTGAGGTACAAAATACGCAAACTTAAAAAAACGATATCCCCTGAACCGCTCACTGAGCATAACCGCCAGCAGAAGCCCAATGGGAAGCTGCGTACACAATGTCAGCACCATGAACCACATAATATTTTTGATGGAATGCCAGAACATGGCATCTGTAATAACCGCCTTAAAATTACTGAATCCCACAAATACCATGGGGACATTTTTGATTCCATTCCACTTAAAAAAGGACATGACCAGGGAACCGCCGATAGGAACCATTAAAAGTACTGTATATAAAAGGAATCCCGGCATCAGAAAACATAACACTGCCTTTTTATTCCTTCTTATTCTCTCCATTGCTGTACCTCCTTTTCTGAAAAGGCCGCTGCAGAGCCAAACTGCAGCGGCCTGATGTTACTTCCGGTTACTGGCCTGAACCAGCCGCTTCCAACCGGCTCTGAATCTGTTCTGCCGCTTCATCTGCTGTCATTCCGGTAAGTGCGCCGATAAATGCTTCTCCCACAATATCCTCCAATACTGCCACTGTATCGTAAGCCCAGGCATCACTGCCCCATACCTTAACATCATTTTCCTTTATCGTGAGCAGATCAGCAAGAAGAGGACTCATCTTGTCAGTTTCCAGTTCAACATCATTTCTGACTGGAATGTTGCCGCAGTCATAGGCATATCTCTGCTGGGTCTCCTTGCTGGCAAACATGCTGGCAAGCTCCCACACATATTTGAGTTTCTCCGGTTCATCCTTCAGGTGGCCGCCCAATTCCAACTGTGACGGATATGCAATATCATTGTCCTTAAATTCTTCCCTGTCAGTGAAATACGGCATGCGGAATACACCTACATTGTCCTCCATGTCTTTAAGTTCTGCGATCCTCCAGCTTCCGTCAAATGACATGGCTGTCTGTCCGCTGACAAACATAGCTTTTTCTGTCTCATAATCAAGGCCCAGATAATCTTCCCCGAAGATTCCTCTGTCTGCCAGGTCCTGTATAAACGCAATCGTTTCCACTACATCTTCATCTGTCCATTTTGCTTTTCTTCCGCCCAGTTCCTTTGCCTTTTCCACTCCGCACATCTTGTAGAGAAGTCCTGTCTGGATATGTACTACCCGCCATGCATTGGAAGCACCTACAACCCATGGCGTGACCCCTGACTCTTTGAGTTTATCGCATACATCATAGAATTCATCCCAGGTCTCCGGTGCTTTTTCAATCCCTGCTTTCTGGAACAGTTCTTTGTTGTAATAGAAGACTTCCATCTGATTGTTAATGGGCAGTGCGTATGTCCCCTCTGTTCCGACAGACGACAGTTCCATCATATCAAGAAGTGTGGAATCCACATTGTCTTTGATATCCGGTGTCTCTGCAATTAAATCGGTCAGGTCCAGAAAAACTCCCGTGTCTGCATATTCCTTCATGATACTGATGCCGGGCCACTGGATAATGTCCGCCACATTGCCGGATGCAATATCTGTTTTGAACTGGTTCGTAAAGCTGTTGCTGTCATTTGTACTCTCATCCTGGATAGTGATATCCGGGTATTTTTCCTGAAACTCCTGAAGGACCTCCTCTTTCAGCTTAGTTCCGCTGTCAGCGCCTGACATTCTTGTAAGAAGACGGATAGTGATCTCCTCCCCGCTCCCTTCCTTTTCAGAATCTGTTTTTGCCTCATCTGTCTTTGTCTCTGTCTTACTTTCAGCATCCTGGCCCCCGTCCGCGCCTGTATTGCCGCCGCAGGCAGAGAGTCCTGCTGATGCCATAACTGCTGCCAAAAGCACTGCGATTTTCTTTCTCATTCCTTTACTCATAATTAATACCTCCATAATTTTTGCTGTACCCTTAGGACATTTTTTCCGGATCTAATTCCCATATTTTATAAACTTCTTCAGCACCAGGGATGCGGATCCGACTGCGGTGCCGTTCTCACCCATCTGAGAAATAACCAATTTCACCTGCCTTCCTGCAAATTTCATCTGCCTCTCGCGAAGCACTTCCTTTACTTTCTTTAAAAAAATATCACCTGCGTTGGTCAGACCCCCAAATAAAATGATCAGGTCTGGGTCCAGCAGATTAATATAATTTGCCAGTCCGATTCCAATATACTGCATGGCCCGTTCTGTTATCTGTATTGCCAGACGATCCCCCAGACGCGCCGCTTCAAATACTGTTTTCGCTTCAATACGATTGATATCTTCATTAACCAGTTCCATTATTTTCGTTGCATTGCCTTCCAATACAGCGATCTTGGCATCTCTGGCGATAGCATTTCCCGACGCGATAGCCTCCAGACAGCCAAGGTTGCCGCAGTTACATTTTGGACCGTTTTTCTCCAGGATGATATGGCCAATCTCTCCGCTGCTTCCTGAACTTCCCCTGTAAAACTCCCCTTCCCGCATGATAGCAGAACCAATTCCGTGTCCCAGATTTACCACTAGAAAATTTCTGGAATCCACACCTGCCCCGAAATAATATTCTCCCATAGCCAGTGCCCGGTTTGCGTTCTCAATTGTAATGTCCATCTTAAACCGTTCACGGATGGGTGTTAACATGTCAACATTCTCCCATTTAAAATCAGGGGAAAACAGAACCTTTCCGCTTTTCTCATCCAGAATTCCCGGCATGCCGATTCCCATACCTAATATCTGCTTCCTGGACAGTCCGCTCTCGCGTATCACATTCTCTATCACCTGAATCAGCCTGGATATCCATACCTCAGGCACAGCTGTGCCTCCAGTCTCCATGATTTCACGGATAAATACCTCCCCGGCAAGATTCATCATCAGCACATTGGTTTTACTGCGCCCTACCCCTACTCCGATAATATATTTCGAGTCTGGTACCAGCTCCAATAACTCCGGGCGCTTTCCCCCGCTGGATTCACCCTTTCCCACATCCTGCACAAACTGTTTATGAGAAAATTCCTCTGTTATTTTCATGACTGTTGGAATACTAAGGCCGATAGTCCGCGCAATCTCCGCGCGGCTGATAGGCCCTTTTCTTCTTATCAGATCAAAAACCATACTCCGGTTCATCTGCGCCATTGCAAATTTATCATATTTCACTTTTATCTGCTCCTTAATAACTTACTTAATTTAACTAACTAACTGAATAAAAAAAATAATTTCGCTATATTTAGACAAATTATCTTTTTTTCTTTCCGGTACGCTCAGATGTCTTCCATATTTCGGAGTTACTTAATTAACTTAACTAACTTTATATGTGAATTATAACGTACTATTCTTTCATTGTCAACCCCTTTTTGTGCATTTTAACATTAATTATGGAGAGATGATTGGGGCGCCGAAAAGTCCCTGAAAAACTTCGCGGGGCGTCCGACTTCTCAGAACGCCCCGCCCTTTTCTATAAACAGCCTTGTCAGCATAGTGGCAGCGCCAATGGCTGTGGCATATTCTCCCAATGTACCAATTCTTATCACAACATTTTTTCCGGTATACTTCATTTTATATTTCTCAACGGTTTTCTGCATCTGCTCAAAAAATAAATCCTGGGATTTTGTCAGACCGCCGGCAAGAATGATCGCATCCGGGTCCAGCAGGTTAATACTGCTGGCTATGGCTATTCCCACATACTCCATTGCCTCCTCTATAACTTTCCGGCTTAATATATCCCCCGCCCTGGCTGCCTCAAACACCATCTCTGCTTCTATTCTTCCCTGTTCAGATGCCATTCTGCTGACCAGACTCTGCTTTCCCTCTTTTATTTCCTGCTCCATCCGTTTCGCAATGGCATTGCCGGAAGCCAGCGCCTCCAGGCATCCTCGATTGCCGCAGTCGCAGAGCGGTCCGTCAGACTCCATGATCATATGCCCGAATTCACCGCAGGTTCCGCTTTTTCCATACAGTAACTCTCCGTTCTCAATAATAGCAGCTCCTATGCCGTACCCCAGATTGATGCATAGTATATATTCTGCGTTCTTTGCTGCACCGTAGGTGTATTCTCCAATTGCCAGAGCACGGTTTGCATTTTCTAAAAGAATCCTGAAATCCGGAAGGCGGTTTTGAAAAATGCGCATCAGAGGCACATTTACCCAGTTAAAATCAGGCGAGAAGATAACATCCCCTTTTGCATAATCCAGAATGCCCGGCATACCGATGCCGATTCCCATAAAACGTTCTTTGGAAATACCGCTTTTTATGATCAGGGCCTCCACATGGGATGCTATTTTTTCCAGAAACTGTTCCGGCTTTTTGATATCCTCCTCTGTGGTAGGAAAACATTCCTTTGACATAATGACAGCCGCCATATCGATAATCACGATCTTCACGTAATGGCGGCCGATATCTATTCCTGTTATGTAATAAGCGTTTGAAACAAATTCCAGTAAATCAGGTCTTTTTCCTCCTGTAGACTCACCTTTTCCGATAGTTTTCACCAGATTCTGCCGTTCAAATTCCTCTGTGATCTTCATCACTGTAGGAATACTCAGCTCAGCCTTCCTTGCGATCTCCGCTTTGTTGATCGGGCCTTGTGTCCGAATCATCTCCAGCACTATCTTCTTGTTCAACTGTGCCATCATAGCCTTGTTATATGACATTCTCTTCCCTCATTTTTCTCCCTGACGGACTCTCGTAATTCCTTGGTGTTTTTTTCCAGAGTTTCTTCTTTTATTTTAATCTAGGCCATTCATTTTTTCAACTGTTGATTTGCAGCTTCTGTGTAATAAGTCCAGGCAGGTCTGCGTATATACAGACATCCAGCCCATCCCAAAGCGATTTTCTGTTCTCTGCTTTTGCAGACGGCCGGCAGAAATTTCTGCCGGCCATCCAAAATACGTCTTTCCTGTTCTTCCATTGTCATGTTTCCCACTTAAATATGACGATACCAGCAATAGCCACTGCCATGCCGATCAGCTTTCTCCATTCAAAACCAACCTTCTCCACGCCGAAGATACCGAATACTTCAATCAGATACGCCACGGCAAGCTGTGCGATCACAATGAGCATTGCCGCACGGGCCGGGCCCAGGGAAGACATGCTCTGGATAACGGTTACGGTGATAAAAGCGCCTATGACTCCGCCCAGTAAGATGTATTTATGATCCACTCTTGCCAGGTCGGTTATCTTGTCTCTTCCTGTAAAGAGCCAGGCTGCAATACAGACCAGAAACGCTGAAATCTGCACCCATCCTGTGGATACCCACAAGCTCGTCTGTTTTGTCAGCGCTGTATTGAATACACCTTGTACGCTCATCAGCGCACCTGACAGAAGTGCAACTAAAAGACCCCACATAAAAAATCCCTCCACATCCTTTTTCTAACTAGAATGTCCCGATAGGCTGTTTTTATGCGAATCTTTATGGAAATGGCAAAACGGACCATCCATTTCGGACAGTCCGCTCACTCTTTTATAAGAATGCAGCAGGTCTGCGCATTTCCTGTGCTGACCGTAAAAAATCATCAGTCAGGCAAAAAGCTTTTCTCCAGCTTTTCAATCATTTCATCCACATCCGCCTCTGTGATCACAAGCGGAGGTACAAGACGAAGAACATCACTTCCTGCAGAAATGACAAGAAGGCCGTTCTCTATGGCTTTTGTCACGATCTCTCCCACCGGGCGGCCGGAGACAACAAGACCCTGCATCAGGCCTTTTCCCCTTCTGGCTGTGAGGAAATCATATTTTTCTGTCAGGGCATCCAGCTTTTTCTCCAGATATGCAGACACTTCTTTTACATGCTCTGTGATCTTTTCACTCTCAAACAGGTCAAAAACTTTGCTGACTGCCGCGCAGGCAAAAGGATTTCCGCCGTATGTGGTTCCGTGGTCACCGGGTACCAGGGAATTCTCTGCTGTCTTTTTATTCAGCACAAAGGCCCCGACAGGAACACCACAGCCCAGAGCTTTTGCGGTTGTCATCACATCCGGCTCCACGCCGTAATCCTGGAAGGCAAACATACATCCGGTCCTGCCCATGCCGCACTGGATCTCATCCAGGATCAGCAGGATATCATGTTCGTCACACAGGGCACGCACACCTTTTAAGAACTCCGGTTCTGCCGGGTAGATGCCGCCCTCACCCTGGACAGTCTCCATAATGACGGCACAGGTCTTCTCCGTGATCTGGCTTTTTATACTCTCCAGATCATTGAAGTCGGCAAATTTAATACCGCCGATCAGAGGCTTGAATGGCTCCTGATAGTGAGTATTTCCCGTTACGGACAGAGCGCCTAAGCTTCTGCCGTGGAAGGAATGCTTCATGGCAATGATCTCGTGGTCTGTTTTCTTGTCCTTCAGCCAGGCATATTTCCTGGCCACCTTGATCGCACCCTCAATGGCTTCTGTGCCGCTGTTGGTGAAAAACGCCTTGTCAAGGCCGGAGGCTTTTGTAAGCTTCTCAGCCGCTTCCACCATGGGCACATTGTAGAACAGATTTGACGTGTGGATCACTTTATCGATCTGGTCTTTCAGTGCCCGGTTATATGTCTGGTTGTTGTAGCCCAGCGCAAAAACAGCAATGCCCGCTGCAAAATCCAGATATTCTTTTCCGTCCACATCGTAAAGACGGACGCCGTCTCCCTTTTCAAGAACCACCGGAAAACGGTTGTAGGTGTGGAGAACTACATTCTCCGCCCGTTCCATATATGCATTACTCCTGGTCATCATGATAATATTTCCCCTCGCCTTTCCTCAGGATCGCTGTACCGATCCCTTTATTTGTGAAAATTTCCAAAAGCAGGCAGTGCGGAATCCTGCCGTCCAGAATATGGACTCTGGAAACACCCTCCTCTATGGCATCAATGCAGTTCTGCAGCTTTGGAATCATGCCGCCTCCCACATTGCCGTTTTCAATCAGGTTCTTCGCGTCTTTTACAAAAAGTTCGGAGATGAGGCTGGAAGGGTCCTCCGGATCTCTGTACACACCCTCAATATCTGTGAGGAATGCCAGCTTCTCCGCTTTCATAGAGCATGCTATGGCACATGCCGCGTCATCCGCATTGATATTGTAAGTGGCAAAATCATCTCCCAGGCCGATCGGACACACGATAGGAAGGAAATCCTTTTCCAGCAGATCATAGAGAATCTTTGGATTTACGGTTTTTACATCGCCCACATAGCCGATATCCTGACCGTCGGAGAGTTTTTTGCTGACATTCAGGAGGCTGCCGTCTTTTCCGCTGATCCCCACTGCCTTTACACCCAGGGACTGCACCAGGGTCACAAGCTCCTTGTTCACTTTTCCAAGGACCATCTCCGCGATTTCCATGGTCTCATCGTCTGTCACGCGAAGGCCGTTTACAAACTTTGCCTCTTTTCCGACCTTACCCACCCAGCGGCTGATCTCCTTGCCGCCGCCGTGGACAATGATGGGTTTAAAGCCAACCAGCTTTAAAAGTACCACATCCTTGATCACGTCGCGTTTGAGCTGTTCATCCACCATGGCGCTTCCACCGTATTTTACAACAATGACTTTCCTGTTAAAACGCTGTATGTACGGGAGCGCCTCGATCAGCACCTCCGCTTTATCAAGATATTTCTGATTCACCATTTCTCTATATCCTCCGTCAAATATTTGTGTAACTGTTCCGTCTTTGAGACATTATGCATTATGAGCGGTAATCCGCATTGATCTTTACATAGTCATACGTCAGGTCACATCCCCATGCGGTAGCTTCGGCATCCCCCATCTTGATATCCGCAATGGCAGTCACTTCTTTTTCTGACAGGATCTTTGTGGCCTCCTCCTCGCTGTATCCGGTTGCCACGCCGTCCTCTATGATCTTCAGGCTGCCCGCTGCGCTCTCAAAGTATAAATCCACTTTTTCAGGGTCAAACTGCGCTCCGGAATATCCCATGGCGCACAGGATACGTCCCCAGTTGGCGTCGTGCCCGAAAATAGCGGCTTTCGTAAGGTTTGAGGTGATGATGGATTTGCTCAGGGTCACTGCCTGTTCTTTGCTTTCGGCGTGGATCACCTTAACCTCGAACAGGGCGGTGGCACCCTCTCCGTCTGCTGCGATGTGTTTTGCCAGCCAGGTATTTACATAGCCGAGAGCCTCTGTGAATTTGGCATAATCTTCATTTTTTTCTGTGATCTCCGCATTCTGTGCCTGTGCGTTTGCCAGAAGGAGAACCGTGTCATTGGTGGAGGTGTCGCCATCCACGGAGACCATGTTGTAGGTATCCTTTACACTGTCGCTGAGTGCTTCCTGGAGCAGTTCTTTGCTGATATTCACATCCGTGGTCACAAATCCCAGCATGGTGCACATATTGGGATGGATCATGCCGGAGCCTTTGCACATTCCGCCGATGGTCACTTTCTTTCCGTCTATCTCCGTCTCCACCGCGATTTCCTTCTTCACAGTGTCTGTAGTCATGATGGATTCCGCGGCCAGGGTGCCTGCTGCTGCCGTTTCCGAGAGCAGGGGCACCATTTTCTTCACGCCCGCTTCCAGAATATCCATGGGAAGCTGTTTTCCGATCACGCCTGTGGAAGCCACCAGCACAGAATCTTCCGGGATTCCCAGGATCTCGGCCGCCGCCTGAGCTGTCTTTTTACAGTATCCAAAGCCCTCTTCCCCTGTACAGGCATTGGCGATCCCACTGTTGCAGACAACCGCCTGCGCTGCCGGCGCATGATAGACAATCTGCTGGTCCCATTTGACAGGGGCTGCTTTTACAACATTTGTGGTGAAAGTACCGGCCGCTTTGCAGGGTACTGTGCTGTATATCATAGCCATGTCCTTGGCATTTCCTTTTTTGATTCCCGCCGCGATTCCCGCTGCCTGAAATCCCTGTGCTGCGGTCACGCCGCCGTTAATAACTTTCATCTGCTTCGTCCTCCTATCACTTACGGGAACATGGGCACCAGCTTCAGGCCCTCTGTCTCCTCAAATCCAAACATCAGATTCATATTCTGCACCGCCTGGCCTGCCGCACCTTTTACCAGGTTATCAATAGCGCCCATCATGATCACGCGGTTTGTTCTCTTGTCGATTTTAAAATTCACATCCACAAAATTGCTGCCCTCCACCCATTTCGTCTGCGGGCATACATCCTGATCCAGGATGCGGATGAAATACTCACTGCCGTAATATTTTTCATAGGCTGCACGGATGGTGTCATAGTCTGCGTCCTTTGTCAGGGAGGCATAGGCAGTCACCAGGATTCCCCTGTTCATGGGCACCAGATGGGGGGTAAAATTCAGACAGAACGCTCTGCCTGCCGCGTACCCAAGCTGTTCTTCTATTTCCGGTGTATGGCGGTGGGTTGCCACACCGTATGCCTTGATATTTTCATTGACTTCACAGTAGAGATTGTCAATCTTTGCTCCCCTGCCCGCTCCTGAGGTTCCTGACTTTGCGTCAATGATCAGTGTCTCCGGCCGGATCAGACCTTCTTTTACCAGAGGATAACAGGTTAAAATGCTGCAAGTGGTATAACAGCCCGGGTTTGCCACCAGGCGGGCCTTTTTCACGTCCTCCCGGTTGAGTTCACAGAGGCCGTAGACGGCTTCTTCTATAAAGGACGGGGATTTATGCTGGATTTTGTACCACTCCTCGTATACTTTCACATCCTTTAAACGGAAGTCTGCGCTCAGATCCACAATCTTTACTTTGGAGAGGATCTCTTCATTCACCAGAGACGCGCATAAGCCCTGGGGTGTTGCTGTGAAGATCACATCCACTTCGTCGGCCAGGGCCTCCATATTGTCATCCATACATTTGTCATCCACCAGCTTAAACATATTCTGGTAGACCTCGTAGTATTTTTTATCTATGTAGCTTCTGGAACCGTACCATTTGATTTCCACTTCTTTATGATTTAAAAGTAATCTGACAAGTTCGCCGCCGGCGTAGCCGGTTGCCCCGATGATTCCTGCTTTTATCATGTTCTTCAACAACCTTTCTTAAGTAATCTTTATCTTCTTTCATTTCCGCAGCGCTTTGGCCGCTTGTGTATACCTTTATCATACTCCAGTTGTTTTGCATAGTAAAGCTTTATCCTGTCTGCAGCATGATGCATAAAAGTTTCCCTCGATTGCATAATCATACATCTTTTCTGTATAATATGCAAGCCTTTTTTTGAGAAATTTTCCAGTTTTTTTCTGACACACACATTTGTTATTCCATATATTAATTAAGGAAACTTTGATACCAGGTAAAATGATACATAAAATTTTTTTACATTTTTTTCATTTTACTATTGCATAAATATTAAAGTTGTTGTATAGTAAATCATGTCGAAAGCAAATACAAAATTTTAGAGCGGGGCACACGGGCTGCAGGAATGCAGATTCGGATATGCTCCGGTACATAGAAAAAGGAAAATACAGGAGGAATTTATCATGAAAGAAAAGGTTATCTTAGCATATTCAGGCGGACTGGACACAACAGCACTGATTCCGTGGCTGAAAGAAAATTTTGATTATGAAGTTATCTGCTGCTGTGTAGACTGCGGACAGGGAAATGAGCTGGACGGATTGGACGAACGTGCCAAATTATCAGGCGCATCCAAATTATATATTGAAAACATCATCGACGAATTCTGTGACGATTACATTGTTCCCTGCGTTCAGGCAGGTGCTGTCTATGAGCACAAATACCTGCTTGGTACCTCCATGGCCCGTCCCGGAATCGCCAAAAAACTGGTTGAGATCGCAAGGAAAGAAGGCGCCACTGCTGTCTGCCACGGTGCTACCGGAAAAGGAAATGACCAGATTCGTTTTGAGCTTGGGATCAAAGCTCTGGCTCCTGATCTGAAGATCATTGCTCCATGGCGTATGACAGATGTATGGACCATGCAGTCACGTGAGGATGAGATAGAGTTCTGTAAAGCACACGGCATCAACCTTCCTTTTGACGCAAGTCACAGCTACAGCCGTGACCGTAACTTATGGCACATCAGCCATGAGGGACTGGAACTGGAAGACCCGGCACAGGAGCCCAACTATGATGACCTGCTGGTTCTCGGCGTAACACCGGAGAAAGCTCCGGATGAAGGGGAATATGTGACCATGACCTTTGAAAAAGGTATTCCCACAAGCCTGAACGGAAAATCCATGAAGGTTTCCGAAATCATTACAGAGCTGAATGCCATGGGCGGAAAGCATGGTATCGGTATCATTGATATCGTGGAAAACCGTGTTGTAGGCATGAAATCCCGCGGCGTATATGAGACACCGGGCGGAACCATCCTGATGGAGGCTCATGACCAGTTGGAAGAACTGATCCTGGACCGCGATACCATGGAGACAAAGAAAAAACTGGGCAGCCAGTTTGCCCAGATTGTATATGAAGGAAAATGGTTCACACCGCTGCGCGAAGCGATCCAGGCATTTGTGGAAAGCACACAGCAGTATGTGACAGGTGAAGTGAAATTCAAACTGTACAAAGGCAATATCATCAAAGCCGGTACCACTTCTCCGTACAGCCTGTACAGCGAGTCACTGGCATCCTTCACAACCGGAGACCTGTATGACCACCACGATGCAGATGGATTTATCACTCTGTTCGGTCTGCCGCTGAAGGTTCGCGCCATGAAAATGGCAGAGGCTGCAAAGAGCCAGAATAAATAAGCCTGTATTGTAACGATTCAGCCAGCTGAATCGTTACGGGTATTCGCCCATTAAAAATCGCTTCGCGATGGGGCGAATACCTGCCGCCATTACTCTTTTGCACGGTCAGCGCAGTAAATGCGCAGACCTGACTGAACAGTTACCCTATATTTTCTTTTACTTATATTTTTATGCGGAAGGCAGCCGGGAGATATCCCGGCTGTCTTTCTGTATGGCAAAATCCGGTCAGGTGGGTAATCTATAGATGCAGTCTGCCAGACGGGAACCCCCGCCTGACGCTGCCAAGAAATTTATAGAAATGGTATATTAGAAATGCAGTTTTTTCATAACCAGGCACCGATTTCGGAGTTTTTTTCTGGTTTTCAAAAGAAATCTTTCTCTATCTGCTTTCTATTATGAAGAATATTCTTTATCTTGTCAACGCAAAGGCTCCGACAAGATAAGCAAAAATTCATCTTTTTATACCAAAAAGACCCGGCGTTCAGACCGGGTCTCTGTTATTAATCTTCGTCCACGTATCTCTGAATATTGGACGCATTGACATATTTCTTTGTCTCCTCACCATTGATGACAATGAGGGTCGGTGCCTGCATAACACCGAATTTCCGAGCCAGCTCCGGGTTCTTCTCCGCATCCACCAGCTCGTAGTCCTCGCCTTCCAGCATTTGCTTGGCGATCTTGCAGTTGGGGCAGGTCTCTGTGGTAAAGAGATATTTTGCCGTTACCTGTCCGTTCCTGGTCTCCTCTATCCTCACATCCTCTGCTGTCATGGCCACCGTTTTAGTGCTGCCCTTAAAGTCCGAGTGGGCAATATCATAAACGGTACGGTTCTTGTACTCCTGGCTCTTTCCGTCATTCCAGTTCTGCACCGGACGGTAATAGCCTGTAATACGGCTGTAAACCTCAGCCTTCTTACCGCATTTCGGACAGATAAAATGTTCGCCGGAGAGATAACCGTGGTCTTTGCAGACAGAATATGTAGGTGACAGTGTATAGTATGGCAGACGGTAATTCTGCGCTATTTTTCTTACAAGAGCAGCAGCGGCTTTCCAGTCAGGCAGCTTTTCTCCCAGGAACGCATGGAATACGGTACCGGAGGTATACAGAGTCTGCAGTTCGTCCTGAATATCCAGGGCATCGAAAATATCCGCTGTGTAGTCCACCGGAAGATGGGAGCTGTTGGTGTAATACGGTGTGTCCCCTTCGTTTCCTGCTGTTTTGATATCCGGCCAGCGTTTTCTGTCGTGCTTTGCCAGACGGTAGGAGGTGGATTCTGCCGGAGTTGCTTCCAGGTTGTATAAATCGCCGTACTCTTCCTGATAATCTTTCAGGCGCTCTCTCATGTGGTTCAGCACACGTTTGGAGAATTCCTGAGTTCTCTCATCAGACATGTCGCATTTCAGCCATCTGGCATTTAAACCGGCCTCATTCATGCCCAGAAGACCGATGGTGGAAAAATGGTTCTCAAAGCTTCCCAGATATCTTCTGGTATAGGGATAGAGTCCCTCGTCCAGAAGTTTTGTGATCACATCTCTCTTGATTTTCAGGGAACGGGCTGAAATATCCATCATATGGTCCAGTCTGCGGAAGAAATCTTCCTCATCCTCTGCCAGATATGCGATCCTCGGCATATTGATGGTCACAACGCCCACGGAACCGGTACTCTCCCCTGAACCGAAGAAACCGCCTGTTTTCTTTCTCAGCTCTCTCAAATCAAGGCGGAGACGGCAGCACATACTCCGGACATCACTCGGCTCCATATCACTGTTGATATAGTTTGAAAAATACGGGGTGCCGTATTTGGAAGTCATCTCAAACAACAGCTTATTGTTCTCTGTATCTGACCAGTCAAAATCCCTGGTGATGGAGTAAGTGGGAATGGGATACTGGAAACCGCGTCCATTGGCATCTCCCTCGATCATGGTCTCAATGAAAGCTTTATTCACCATATCCATCTCTTTTTTACAGTCTTTGTATTTAAACGGCATCTCTTCCCCGCCTACAATGGCCGGAAGCTCTGCCAGATCGTTTGGTACGGTCCAGTCCAGAGTGATGTTGGAGAAGGGTGCCTGGGTACCCCAGCGGCTCGGTGTATTGACGCCGTAGATAAAGGACTCCACACATTTTTTCACCTCAGGATAGCTTAAGTTGTCAGTCTTGACAAAAGGTGCCAGGTACGTGTCAAAGGAGGAAAATGCCTGGGCGCCTGCCCATTCATTCTGCATAATTCCCAGGAAATTCACCATCTGGTTGCAGAGCACACTCAGATGCTTGGCCGGGGAGGAGGTGATTTTTCCTTCAATGCCCCCAAGACCTTCCTTGATAAGCTGTTTTAAGGACCAGCCTGCGCAGTATCCTGTCAGCATGGACAGGTCATGGATATGGATATCCGCGTTTCTGTGTGCCTCAGCGATCTCCGTATCGTAGATCTCAGACAGCCAGTAATTGGCCGTTACGGCACCGGAATTGCTCAGAATCAGTCCCCCCACGGAGTAGGTCACTGTGGAGTTCTCCTTGACTCTCCAGTCCTCCACCTTCACATAGCTGTTTACAATCTCTTTGTAGTCCAGAATGGTGGACTTCATATTGCGGATTTTTTCTCTCTGTTTTCTGTACAGGATATAGGACTTCGCCACATCAGAGTAACCTGCCTGAATCAGAACATTCTCCACACTGTCCTGAATATCCTCAACAGAAACCTTCCCCTTTACAATTTTCTTCTGGAAATCTGAAGTCACACGGAGTGCCAGCAGATCCAGCATGTCACTGCTGTATTCATTCTCCGTGGCATCGAATGCCTTCTTGACTGCTTCGGCAATCTTATCCAGCTTAAATTCTGCGATTTCCCCATCACGTTTTACTACCTGAAACATTCCTTTTCCTCCTTATATGTAAAGAAGCAGGACCATCTTGCCGCCCCGCCTCGCATTCACAGAGAATAGCCTCTGTATAAACGCTGTAGGTCTATTGTAGCAAAGGTTATACTTTTCGTCAACCGTAAAAACTACCATATATTGTAAACATTCTTTGAATTTTCCAATATATGGTAGTTTTATTAATCAAATTATTAATTCCTGCGTTGCTCTTCTGCGGCCTTTGACCGGTCGGTATAACGGCTTACAGACGTCCGAAAATATCCTTTGGAACCCTTGCTTTTACTGCGATTCCGCCGTCTGTATACTCCTCCTCCATGAGCTGTCCGTACTTGCGGATCTGCTGCAGAATCCCTGCATCTTTATAAGGAATCACGCGCTCCAGATAGATCTGGTCTTCCGTCACGATTTTTTCCAGCACTTCTTTGAGCCGCTCCAGGCCCTCCCCTGTTTTGGCAGAAATGCGCAGCACATGGTCAGCATTAAAATCACTGAGGATCTGTTCTCCGGAAAGTTTATCCTGCTTGTTGAAAAGTGTCACCACCTTTTTATTGGTCACTTCCAGTTCCCGGAGGGTATCATATACCACACGCATCTGGTCTTCCATCTGAGGATTGGAAGCATCCACCACATGCAGAATGATATCCGCGTATTTTGCTTCCTCCAGGGTACTTTTAAATGCCTCGATCAAGTGATGGGGCAGCTTCCGAATAAAGCCAACGGTATCCGTCAGATAGACTCTGGTTCCCCCGGAAAGCTCCAGCATTCTGGTTGTCGGGTCCAGTGTGGCAAACAGTTTGTCCTCAGAAAGGACCCCGGCATCTGTCAGTGTATTCAAAAGGGTAGACTTACCCGCATTGGTATACCCTACAATAGCGGCTGTCATGACACGGTCCCTTTTCCGGCCCTCGCGCAAAAGCTCCCTGTGGCGCTTCACCTGCTCAAGCTCCCGCTTTAACTGGGAAATGCGCTCCTTGATCAGACGCCTGTCCATCTCCAGCTTCTTCTCACCGGGACCTCTGGTTCCGATACCGCCGCCCAGACGGGAAAGGGAATTGCGCAGCCCCACAAGCCGCACTGCCCGGTAGCGAAGCTGTGCCAGCTCCACCTGGATCTTTCCTTCACTGGTGGAGGCGTGATCCGCAAAAATATCAAGTATCAGAAGAGTCCTGTCCATCACCTTACAGTCCAGCTCCTGCTGCAGGTTGTTCATCTGCACCGGCGACAGCTCATCATCGCAGATAATGCCTGTGGCATCCAGCGCCGTGAGCAGCATTTTCAGCTCCTCCATCTTGCCCTTTCCCACATAGGTACCGGGATGGATCCGCTCTCTTTTCTGGATCACCGTTCCCACTACCAGTGCACCTGCTGTTTTTGTAAGCTCCGCAAGTTCTTCCACGGATTCCTCCGTATCGTCGCCGTCCCCTTCCTGAACGCCTACCAGGATGACACGCTCCTCTGCTTCGTTTAAATCGTATAACTGCATAAAAATCTCCTATAATATGTCTCTGTCAACTTGTCTTCCTGCTGTCCGCAGAGATAATCTGTAAAACTGTCTTATCATCATAACGCTTTTTCTATATGCTGACAAGGGGACATTTTTCACAAAAACATCTTGCAGTACCGTGATGGTTTTCTTTTCGGTAATATGATAAGAATTGAAATGTTCCCCCAATACAGAGCCAGGCGGATTTGTCAGCAGCGTGAATACAGCTTCACACATGCCGGCAAATCCGCCTGAATTTCCATAAAGACATCTATACACATTCTTTTCTCTCATATATTTTTGAAGAGATCATATAGGATGCCAGCAGAAATACAATACAAAATACTCCAAATCCTGCCACTGCCATGTTCTGGTTCTGATATAGAAAATCTGTCATAGAGTTGTAAAATGCGGAATTTGTAAACATAGAACTGAAAAATCCCACCACCACAACGGTTCCTGAAAGTAAGTACTGAACTTTTACCACCCCTGCTTTATATACAACGGGAATGAAAATCCCCATTAACAGGATGTAAACAGACAATGCCTGCATGATCTGCCATATATGCAGGACTTTTCTGTCCATAATAAGGCATACTGCTTCGTATCCCGCTGTGCAGAGCAGAAAAAACAGGGTCATGATCAAATATCTCACAGCCACCAGTATTTTCTTTGAACAGGGCGCACACAAGAGTATAACTTCACCTCCGGGATATTTTTCCTCTTCCATACAAATATTTCCAAACAATATCAATCCCAAAATGTTGACTATCATCAGAAGCGGCACAGCCCCCACATCTATCTGAGCATCAAGTCTCCAGTTCAGGAAAACCGGCATACCGATAATCATCACAAGCATGATCAAAAGATTCTTTTTAACGAGTCTGACATCTTTCATAAACAGTGCTCTTACCATACTCTTCACTCCCCTTTCCCATACATGCCATCAGTATCTCCTCCATATCCGGCCTCTCAAACACCACATCCGGAATCAGACGCTTCATGTCCTCTGTCCTGCTGGTGACAGCGGTAAATCCGTATTGGGTTTTCCTAAGACTGATGCACAGTTCTTCTGCCTCCCCGGTCAAATCCCTGCTGTCACCCTTTGCGATCCTGTATTCCTCCATCAGGGCATCCTTCTCCTTCTCGAATACAATCCTGCCCTTGTCAATGAGAATAACAATATCTGCCACCTTCTCAATATCAGTCGCAATATGAGTAGAAAAAAATACACCTCTGCCCTCCCGCTCCATATACTCCCTGAGACTTTCCAGGATCTGTGCCCTGGTGAGCAGGTCAAGGCCGCTGGAGGGTTCATCCATGATCAAAAACTCCGCATGGTGTGACATGGCAAGCGCCAGGGAAAACTTCACTTTCATTCCTCTTGACAATTCCTGTATCTTCTGTTTCTCGTTCAGGGAGAATTTCCGTATCCAGTCCTTATACACGGAATCGTCCCAGTTCTTATACAGGGAAGCGAAAAGAGATGCCGTCTCCTTCAAGGTAAACATTCCGTAAAAGCCTCCGTTATCCGTAACCACACCGATCCGGTTCTTGATCTCCTGTTCGCTCTCCTTCCCTCCATACATATCCATTCCAAGAATATTCACCTGGCCGCCGTCTCTATGTATCAGATTTAAGATGCCTCGGATGGTGGTTGTCTTGCCGGCACCGTTGTTTCCCACAAATCCCGCAATACACCCCTCCGGTACGGTAAAGCTGACATCCTGAAGTTCAAACCTGCTATAGTTTTTCCTTAGATTCCTTACTTCCAGCACATTATCCATTTCCAATCTCCTCGCTTAAAATGTCCAGCATCTCCATGATCTCCTCTTTGCTGATATCCAGCATAGATGCCAGTTTCAAGGCTTCCGTAAGCTTTTCCTCAATCATTCTGCGTTTGGATTCCCTGAAAAGTTCTGTGTTACCGGCCTTTACAAAAGTTCCCAGTCCAACCTGACTGACCACAAACCCCTCTTTTTCCAGCTCCTCATAGACTCTTCTGATGGTCAGCACACTGACCTTCAGATCATTGGCAAAACTGCGGATAGATGGAAGCAGCTCCCCCTCCTGCAGCTCACCGCTCAGGATATTCTCCTTTATCTGCTCCATGATCTGCTGGTACAGCGGTTCGTTGGCCGTGTTTGATATTGTTATCTTCATGACTCACCCCTTTAGTGTGCATATCTATACATCACACTATACACTTACATATCTCTTGTGTCAATAGCTGAATGAAAAAAGCTGCCGCATGATTCCTGTTGATACAAAGCGATTCTCCCATCCTCCTTTATCACTTTCAACTGCTTTCCTCCAAAGGGGACGGTAAGGCAGAATTCTTTTATGGAATCCGGAATATGGGGTTCAAACCTGTATCCATTATGCTCTCCCGGGTCCGGATGGATCCCCGCCAGTTCCTCGATCAAAATACTGACAGGCGCTGTGGCCCAGGGATGGCATAAGCTGGTATTCCACTTCTGTTCCTTTCCCCATGCCTCAAAACAGGCGGAAGCCCCCTCCCGCAGCATATTGACCCAGCCGTATTCCCCTTCATTGACCAGAAGCCTGTATACGCTCTCATAACGTCCTGCATCCGCAAGAGCTTTGAGAACAAAATAACTTGGCATGACACCGCAGCAGAACCCTTTTTCCTCCAGAAAATCCGCTACACGGTCCGCTGCCTCCCCGGGTACCAGCCCGAAATACAGCGCGTACAGATTGGAGTGGAGAGAACAGTGTCCGCTCTGCTTACTGTCTGCAAACAGTTTTCTGTCCGGTCGATAAAAAGCCTCTATATAGGCAGCCCGTATTTTTTCAAAGGAACAGGATGCGGGTATTCCCAGAATCCGCTCTATCTCTGTCAACGCCCTGAATGCCCCTGCATACAGAGCATTGATGACATTGTGGCAGCCTTTTGCCACCACCGGGCGGCTCAGGGTAAAATCATACCCGTCACGCAGATTTTCAGGCCAGTCCACCAGATTCCACTTCTCTGACACCCGGTCTAAAAGCCCGCTTTCGTCCTCATACACAGAAAAATAATTTACAACACCTCTGGCAGTATCATAATATTTTCTCAGAAATCCCTTGTCCCCGGTGAATGCATAGTCTGTCAGCAGAAGCTGCGACCACAGCAGGGAAAAATCAGCGATTTCCTGCATAAAGGCCCCCGGAGCCACTGCCATAAGGCCGGGACAGATGTCTTTTGTAAGGGCAAACTGGTCAATACATTTTCTCAGCATCTCTGTCTTTCCCGTCAGCCACACCTGGGAACGTGACGTGACCACCGCGTCCCCCAGATACTGCCCCTTCTCTCTTGTGGGGCAGTCAAGATATGCCTCCTGAGTGCCGTATTTTACCGTATTTCTGCACAGGGAAAATATACCCGCCAGTTTTTCCTCCGTGGTCCTCAGTGTACACAGGAAATCCTCCATGGGATAATGACGGATCAGGGCGCGGATCTCCAGAATCTTTACGCTGCTTCCAAAGTGAAGCTCCGCGTAACGGAACCCTTTGTAGTCATACGGCTCCAGCTCGCAGATTCCGCCGTCCAGTGTCCATATCTCCCGGTATGTGCAGCCGCAGCGCATGTCACAGCGGACACTGCCGTCCTTACGCAGCTCCTCCCCGCAGAGAATCTCCACTTCCGCTCCGGGCGGGCCGGAGGCTTTGATTCGCAGACTGCCTGTGATCTCACGGCCTATGTCCACATACCAGCAGCCACCCTCTTTTTTTACTGTTTCCGGTGCCCTCTCGTATACGGCCAGCATTTTTGTAGGCTGTCTGACACAAGTATAGTCTGCCCACTCTGCCTTTATCATAGGCTCCCACCGACTGTCATCAAACCCGGCAAGATTCCAGTCCGCATCCCAGCACCGGCTGTCAAAGTTCTCCAGAAACTGCGTCTCATAGCCTGTTGTCTCCCCTGTATAGGCCTCGGATATTTTGTATTTCCAGGAAAGGGGGAGGCATTCCCCCGAACTTCTGCAGATTAGCTGTGCGGTATAGGCAAAGCGTCCGTCCCCGCTGTTCCACACACGGTTGATAAGTCCCTGGTAATAGAGATGTACTGCCAGCACATTCTTTCCGGGATGCAGAAATTCTGTAATATCTATCTCATTGTAATAATATTTCTCCGGCCACGCCGGGGCAGGGCCCTGTCCTGCAAATCTGCCGTTGACCCACAGCTTGTAGTAATCATCTGCGGATATGCGCAGCAGATACCTCTCTCCGTTTCTTTCTGTCTCCACATCTGAACGGGCAAGAACATGGAGATTCTGCACCGGAAACACCTGCATGGTGCGCTTTTGGTGTTCTTTGTGATAAGGCTTTTCCGGTTTTATGCCGTCAAACAGAGGGATAGTCAGCCAAACCGGTTCAAATTTTGTCATATGTCTCACTCCTGTTGATAAGCTGAAAATTTCCTAAAATTCATTGTTTCTGCTCTATCATAAGGCATTCGGGTTTTTAAGTACATGTAACTTTTTTGGATTATATGTACTATTTCTCTCTTTCTTATCTCCGAAGGTATGAAAAAAGAATCCAGCAGAAGACATCTATAGTCCAAATTGAAAAACAAAATGCCGGCAGATGGATGACACTTCCGCCGACATTTTTGTATCTGTATTCCTAATTATTCCCACTGTTCCCTTATGAAATCATAATTGAATTTTGACTGCTGTTATGTAGCAATACCTTTGTATTTCACTTACAAATCTCCGGCAAACTTTCTTGCCATTCTCCCTTTGCGGCAGACCAATCTGCTGTATATTCTATACCTTCTATTGCCGCGGCAAATGGTTTGGCAAGAAATACATTTATTGTTTCCAGAACGGTGCCATAATCATCCGTATTGGTATTGATCTTACGGACAAAAGCTTTCCACTTCTTCTGCATTGCCGCATCATCGCCAAATCCCATAACCTGTTCAAACTGTTTTATACTGAACGTATGTCCACGGTTTACAAAAGTTCTGTGCAATGCTTCTGACAACACTCTGCCTTCAAAATCAAACTTATTTACAATATAATATATATCGTAATAGTCTTTCATTCTGCTGGAAAACTCCATTAAACTAAGGATTGCATCAATTTTTTCAGCGATAGTTGTCTCTAGTGAATATGTATTGATCATAGGTGCATTATAGTCAGGAAGCTGCGTCGGTATCTTGCGCTTTTCCTGTTTTGGTACGATTATGTCTCCCACACCGAAATCAATCCCAAATGGCGTGCGAGTGTTTTTAATATAAGCCACGACTGAAGCTCCGATACCCGCATATTTTTTGCGAGAGCGATTGGTGCAACATCTTTGATTTCAAAAGTCACAAAATCATGCTCAGTAGGGGAAGCAATGATTTCTTCCAGCACCACTTTCAACTGTTCCGGTGTATTTGGAATTTTCTGAAGCAGAAAATCTACATCTACGGTAACACGACTGTCAAAACCGGTAAGCGAATAGATGAAAAGTCCGCCCTTTAATACAAGATTTTCCGCGTATTTCGATTTCTCTAAACGGCGCAGAAACTCCTCTTGGCAAAAGAGCTGCAGACAAAGTTGGTAACTTCTCCCGCTTTCTTTGGCAATCTTTTTAAGGCGTGCAAGTACAGACGCAGCTACATCAGCCATTCAACAGCACCTCCATTACATTCATTACTTTTGTGTAAAGACGCATTGTTTTCGCATATTTGGAAAGATTGGCAAGATTCTTTTTCTCATCTGCCGCATAAGCATTGACTGCCTTATTAAAGAGTTCATTATCAAGCTTTGTGCGATATTTAAAGCAATCACAAAGTGTACGTTCTCGGTCATAGACAGGCAAAGAAATACCGCTGAAGTTTTCCATCGTCTTGCCAAGATTTAAAAACTCTCTTTGAATGTAATAGGTTTTCATGGATATCTCCTGCACCCGCTTAACTGTCCTGACTGCCGTTCGCGGCACCGCAATCGACCACTCGCGCGGGGCAAAGTCACTATATCCATAATGAAAAAGGGCTGATTCGACACAAATAATTCCCTGAGGGAGCAGTTCTTTAATCAGCTGTTCTTCTGTTATCATGGTATTATCAGGAAGTTGATAATATCCATGCCGGATTCGTTCTATTATTCCTTCTCTGCAAAGTGCGGCGACCTCATAATTTTTCATACCGGCTGCAAGAAAATCAGAAGTTCTTACAATACCGCCCTTTTCCTTTATTATATTTCGTACAATTTCCTTTTTATTCAAACAGGCACCAACTTTCGGCATACAATTTTTAAGTTTTGTATGCGTTTATTGTAGCATAAAATCAAAAAAATCACAATGCCCAATGTTTCATATCGTCAACGCCGGACTCTTTTTTACAAAACTGCCTTTTTAAAAGAAATATACGCACTCAGACAGTAAACCAGATAGATGCTGAAAAACACCCCCGCCGTCACTCCCAGGATACCTATTCCCTCTCCAAATCCTACCAGCGTCATTCCCTGGTACGCATCCCAGTTGACGCTGCCTGTGATCGCCATGTACACTGCGGCACCTCCCACAGCGGCGGGAAGTACGGGGAAGGAGTAATAGACGGCAAAATATCTCTGCAGAATCTTCCTCTGTTCTGCCTTATCCATGCCACATTCCTGAAGTATACGGAACTGCTGCCGCTCCTGCTCCAGATCACTCAGTATCTGCACAGTCATGATAGTTGCCGCCGCAGCCAGCAGGATAAATGCCAGATAAAACAGAGGGAAGGAAAGACTCATGACAATAGAGGCCCCGCTCTCCCGGATTTCCGCCTTGCCGGTCACATGCATCTGATTTTCCCACGCTATGGCTGCGATTCCCTTATATACTTCCATGGAGAGCTCTTTTGGCGCCACTCCCACATACAGTTCCTCTATCACCTGCATGTTTTTGGCCACCCGGTCCGGCACGATCAGCAGATAGTAGCTCCCATTCCCGAAAAATTCCTGCTGGAAAAACGCACCTGTGAATGCCCCGCCAAAGGAGAGTGCCGCGTCCTTTTCCCTGTCTGTGCCGGCCGGAATGCTCCGGCCGCTTCCTGTCAGCGCCCGGGTACCGGCATACCGCTCCAGCTTTTCTTTTGCAAAGCCGCTGCAGTGCATATAATACTTGTCTTCCTCCAGATTTACCTTCTCCATACCCAGCATATCTCTTAATTCTTTGTACACGGACATTGCCATATAACAGTCATTTTCCATGGCGTCCATGTGGGAAAATGACATGAATTTCCCCATGTTTTCCGTGGAAAAATACGCGCCGAAATCGCGCCGACCGGAGGTGTAGACCTGATAATCGGCAGTGGCAGCTTCCGGTATTTCCCTCTGTACATACTCTTTCACGGGCTGCAGGTCCTCCTGCCCGTACAGAGATCCTACGGCAAAGTCAAATGCCGTTTCATTCACCCGGCTGTCCACGCGCCTGTTAAAGAACAACCCCAGGCTCACTGCCAGAAATACCAGGAGAAACAAAATGCTGACACTGGCAAAGGTCAGACTGAGATTCCGGATCTTGCCTGAGTATATGCGTCCCAGAACCAGATTCCTGCTCCTGTATTTCCATTTCACTTTATTAAGCTTCTGTTCCAGAACCACAGGAAAACTCATAAAGAGTCCGAACACGGACAGTACGATCATGGACAGCCCGAATAAGGCTGCCGCACCCCCGGCGTCATTGCCGATCTCACAGTACAGAAGTGCTCCAAAAGCACAGCAACCCAGCAGCAATGCCAGCAGGGAGAGCAGAAAAAGTACCCTCTTCTGTTTCTGATTCTTTAAGGGCGCCTTTTCATTCTCCGCGTCCATAGAGAGCAGTTCCCGGATGCTGACTGCCATTACTTTCTTTTTTACCTTTCTGCCTGACAGCCAAAAGATACAGACCAGGTACACACTGGTCAGACAAAACGCTCCCCATGAAAATTCCAGCCCCATGTGGAAAGGCCGCAGAAATAAGTGCATCACCATGGCCTTTAAGATCTGGTAAAAATAAGTACCTCCTACCAGTCCTGCAAGCCATGCCGCGGCTCCTATGGTTATGCTCTCCCGGGCAAACATTCCGGCAATCTCCCGGTTCTCAATGCCCAGCATCATATAAGTCCCGAACTCACGGCTTCTTTTCCTGAATATAAACTCCGTAATATAGCTCACCAGCCTGCCCAGGATCAGTACAATGATAACACTGATAAAAATAATGATAAAAGGCATCATGGACCACTCACCCAGAATGGCTTTTATCTCCTCTGAAAACACCAGCAGGTGAAAGGAATACATCAATGTCACAGACAGAATCAATGTCAGAAGATACACCGCATAATCCCGCATCTGGCGCAGCGCATTCCTCCTTGAAAGTTTTCTCAGCATGACACGTCACCTCCCAGAAAGGACTGTACCTGCAGGATTTCCTCATAGAACTCCTGCTGTTCCTTTTTGCCGCGGACGATCTCATTAAAAATTCTTCCGTCCTTCAAAAAAAGGACACGTTTTCCAAAGCTGGCACAGTAAGAATCATGGGTCACCATGAGTATCGTCACCTGCAGTTCCCGGTTCAGTTCCCCCAAAAGCCCCATAAGCTGCCGGGAACTGCGGGAATCCAGCGCCCCGGTAGGCTCATCTGCCAGAAGGATTCTCGGCTTTTTGATCAGCGCCCTCGCGCAGGCACATCTCTGCTTCTGCCCTCCTGATACCTGGTAAGGAAATCTGGAGGCAATTTCCCCGATTCCAAGCCGCTCCATCATCTCCACACTTTTGGCGTGCACCTTTTCTGCCGGCAGTCCCAGCAAAACCAGGGGAAGGGCAATGTTCTCCTCAATGGTCAGACGATCCAGAAGGTTAAAATCCTGTACCACAAACCCCAGATTTTCCCTGCGGAACTTTGCCTGTGCTCCCTGTTCCACTGCAGTGATATCCATAATCCCGGAAGGCCCCTGCTTCCCTGTGTTCAGATAAATATGCCCTGCACTCACACAGTCCACAGTGGAAATGCAGTTGAGCAGTGTTGTCTTGCCTGAGCCGGAAGCCCCCATTATACTGGTGAACTCCCCTTCCTCCACCTGGAAACTCAGACCATCCAGTGCCTTTTTCAGATTATCCTTTGTACCGTAATATTTTTCTATCTGTTCCGCTCTCAGAACTTCCGCCATATTCCATTCCCTGCCTTTCTTCTTCCATTGGCAACTGCACAAGTGTTCCTTTTACTCCTCTATTATAGAAAACAGGAGGGCAGGTTACCTGTGATTTTACCGAATGTTATCTTACATATTCGTAAGATGAGGCAGAGGATGCATTGGCCGGCCCTCATACCTTGTGAACAGACATCACAGATGCCTGTTCCGCTATGGGAATCTCAAATACGACCCTTGTATATTCCCCCCATACAGATTCCGCCCGGACAGCCATCCCCAGCTTTTTACAGAGCTCCCTGCAGATATACAGTCCCATCCCTGTGGATTCCCTGTTCTTTCTCCCATTGCTGCCCGTGAACCCCTTGTTGAAGATTCTTCCCATCTCGCTTTCACGGATTCCGCATCCGTTGTCCTCCACGATTAAGAGCACGGTATTTTCTTTCCGCCGTGCCCGGACTTTTATACAGGGGGATTCCTCCATGTATTTCAGGCTGTTGGACAGTACCTGACGCAGCATAAAAGTCAGCCACTTGCTGTCCGTACAGGCTTCTGTCTCCAGACCTTCCGTCTCAATTTTTACGCCTCTCTGCCTGAACGTCTCCTGGTCGGCAGCAACTGCCCGGGCCACGCAGGATTCCATTGTTATCCTTCGTATGATGTAATCCTGCTCCGGATTTTCCATGCGGCTCATATAAAGGACCTGCTCAATCTCCCTGTCTATGTTTTCCAGGCTTTTTAAGATGCGGCGGTTCTCTCTGCTTTTCTCGTTTTCACATACAAGCTGTGCCGCTGTGAGAGGCAGCTTGACCTGATGGACCCAGTTTTCCACGTATTCCCGGTATGCCCTCTGCTTCTGCTCTGCCTCAGACACCTGCTCCTCCATGGCCTTCATGGAAATTCTCATGGCTTCCCAGTATTTCTTTCCCTCAAAGGTATCCGGTACTTTTAAGATTTCTGTGACCAGCCATGGTTTTTCCATTTCCCTGACCGTATCCATAAGCTCTGTAAAATATTTCTTCTCCCTGTAAAAAGAAAACCCGGTCCAGGCAGCAAAAATCCCGAACCAGGTAATGAGAAGCAGGGCTGCTTCCCTTGACTGTACCCCAAGCGCTGTTAAAAACACAAAAAGAGCCCAGGCTGCACCAAGCTGCAAAAGCACTACGCCTGTCCTGTCCCCCAAAAACTCTCTGAACTTCATACCTTATACCCCATCCCCCTTTTTGTCTGTATCAGGCCGGGCAGACCTATGGAGGCCAGCTTCTCCCGGAGTCTGCGCACATTTACGCTGAGTGTATTGTCATCAATATAAATCTGGTTTTCCCAGAGATAATCCACCAGTTCCTCCCGGCTCACAATATTTCCGGCATGCTCAAAGAGCCGGTGTAATATCTTCTGCTCATTTCTGCCAAGCTCCAGGCTTTTTTCTCCGTAAGTCAGCCGGGCAGCCCCCAGGTCAAGAGTGATGCCCCGATACTGAAGCACCGCAGGCTTTGACGGGCCTTTTACTCTGCGCAGCACAGTCTGAATCCGCGCCAGCAGAATGGGTGCCTTATAGGGCTTTGTGATGAAGTCATCCCCGCCGCTTTGCAGTGCTTCCAGCTCGTCCATGGAGGTGCTGCGGCCTGTGAGGAAGATAACAGGCAGGGAGCAGGCATTTCTGATTTCCCTGCACAGAGCAAATCCATCCTGCCCCGGCAGATTGATATCCATCAGGATCAGGTCAGGAGCTGTTTCTCTTATGATCTCCACTGCATTTCCTCTTCCGTCCCAGCCATCGCATACATATCCCTGGTTCTTCAAAAGAGAGGACAGCCCGCAGGCAATCTCTTCCTCGTCCTCCACGATCAAAATCTTTTCCACGTTCCATCCTCCTTCGTTTTACCCTTACATAATTTTCGTACTTTCCAGTTTTTCCATAAATGCATGGTTCAGACGAATCACCGGCTTTCTGAGTACCAGCCCCAAAAGCAGGGATGCTGCCAGGAAAAGTCCCAGTCTGCCCATCTCCATCCAATAGGTATTTCCGTATAACCCGCCGATACATTCCCGCATGGCAGCCATGCTGTGCGTAAAGGGCAAAAACAGATATACTTTCTTAAAGAACGCAGGCGCCACCTCTATGGGGAAGGTTCCGCCGGAGCCTGCCACCTGGATGACGAGGAGCACCACGCATATGGCTTTGCCGATATCCCCAAAAGATACCGTAAGGGTATAGATCAGGTTCACAAATGCCACACTTGCCATCCATCCGGCCAGCACGAACAAAAACGGATGCTCACACTGGATTCCCAGATAATACAGGTCTCCCAGACAGATCAGTCCGCTCTGCAAAAGTCCCATGAGGAAAAACAGAATATACCTGCCCAGATACATCTGGTATTCCTTCACATTTTTCAGGCTGTCCGTGGTCTTTTTGGAGACGTTTACCTTCATCATAGCTACCAGCACGATTCCGCCCACCCAGATTGCCAGGGAGGAATAGAAAGGCGCCATGGAGGAGCCGTAATTCTCCACGGAATACACAGCCGTGCGGTTGAGTTTCACAGGCGCTGCCAACACCGAACTTAAAGATGCCGGGTCGCTGCCGATCAGATTTTTCAGCACATCCGAATCCTGGCTGTCCACAGCGTCCCCCAGTGTTTTTGACACGCCCTCAATCTTATCAGCAGCCTCTGTCAGAAGGGAAGCTGAGGTGTCCAGCGCTTTTCTCACTTCTGCCAGGTCCGAGGAGGCACTGTCTGAGATATTGCCAAGACCGGAAAGGCTGTCATCCAGTTTTTCCATCACATTTGCCACAGATGTACCTGTATCACCCAGGGTTCCGAAAAGTTCCCCGAGCTCTGCCTGCAGGTTTTCCTCATAGTCACTCTGTACAGACGATATCTGCTGTACGCTGTCATCCGCCATCTGCTGAAGCTGGCCATGGTATGTGCCTATATCCGCAGCCGTATCTGTGATCTTTCCTGCCGTCTCATCCAGTTTATCTTTTAATGCCTGTTGTCCTGCGGTCAGTTCCTCCATATTGCTGATCAGGGGATTCAGAAGCTCTCCTCCCACGGGAAGGGCATCCCGGACAGCGGCCAGGCTGTCCCTGAAATCCGTATATTTGTCAATCACACTCTGGGTCACATCAGACAGTCCCAAAAGGCTGGATGCTGCATTCTGGGAATTATCCTCCATGGAGGCAAAAGTTTCGTCAATCACCTGGGAGACAGCCTGGTAATAGGAACCACTGTCCTCAAGTACCTGGCTGATTACCTCTGTGGTTCCGGAAAGGCTGCTGCTCAGGCCCTCCATGCCCTCCCCGGTATCCTTAAGTACATCCAGTCCGGCCTCTGTACTCTCTCCGGACTGCTTCAGCAGGGAGGATGTGGTATCCAAAATCCCCTGCATGGAATCCATCATATCCGAAAATGCTGTCATGGTGGAAGCCAGCCCTCTCAGATCATCCGCGCTGTTCTTTGTATTTCCTGCAAGATTTCCGATCATGGTCCTTGTGCCGTCCTGATTCAGATAGGAGGACAGGGAATTCATCACATCCAGTCCAATCTGGCTGATTGTCTTTGTAAAGATTTCGTCAATCTGCGTCCGTATGGAGTCCGCCCCTTTATCCGTGACCTTGGGTGCAATGGCATTCTCCTTCTGGTTGGAATAATAGATCAGACTGGAGTGTGTCACATCATCGGAAAAGACTGTCATCATATCTTTGCTGAATGCTTTCGGTATGACGATCGCCGCATAGTATTTTCCGGACCTCACACCTTCCACTGCTTTCTTTTTGTCAGTGAAGACCCAGTCCATCTGCTCATTTGCCCTGAGGCTTGAGATGACTGTATCTCCCATATTGATCTTGACAGGAACAATGCTGCTCTCATATCCCTCATCCGCGTTTGCCACAGCCACCCGGATCCCCCCTGTATTACTGTAGGGGTCCCAGCTTGCAGCTATGTTAAACCACGCATAGAGGGCAGGCACAACCGTGAGTCCCAGAATGACGATCAGCGCAATGACATTGTTTTTAATATGGCTTACATCTGCCCGGAAAATTTTCCATATATTTTTCATTTGCTGCTGCCCTCCTTCTTACTTTCCAGTACCTGATGCAGTTCCTCCCTGCTCATCTTACTGAGCCGCATCTGCCGGTTCAGGCTCTCATGAATATATTCCAGACAGATGAGATAAAGCGCAATGCCTATGATGGAGGCGATCCAGAGTACCAGGAAGACCATCTTGGAATCAATGCTGAACATAAGCACCAGGAAAATGAGAGGGATCACAAGGATAGCCAAAAATCCCCGTCTGATTCTCTTCTCATAGCTAATCTCAAATTCTGCCGCTTTTTCATACAGCTGCGCCTTAAACTCCTCCTGCCCTGCAAGCATACGCACCACAGAAGACAGGCGTATCCTCTCATTTGGTATCCCGTTTTCTTCACAGAGCATCAGGTCCGTCTGTGCCAGTTTCTTGTCAAAAAGCAGATTTAAATTCAGCAGCAGAGGCCGCACAGCAACGCCGATCAAAAGTGCTATGGGAATGTAAACGGTCAGGCACAGCATATCTTTCAGATAATGGTACCGATAAATACCTGCCACTGCTTCCCGCATGGCATTTATGCCGTAGGTAAAGGGCAGCAGAGGATGAAGCGCCTGGAAAAATCCCGGGGTCATCTCTATGGGATATGTCCCTGCAGAGCCGGGTATCTGTACAATGACCAGGATCACACAAATCGCTTTTCCGATATGTTTGAAGGTAATAGACAGTGCATAGATAATATTTACATACACAAAAGAAGCAAATACCCCGGCAAATAAGAATGCTGCCGGTTCTGCGCACTGTATTTTAAGCAGATATAAATCTCCCAGGCATATGATCAGGGATTGTACAACTCCGAAAGCCACAAAGAGCAGCCATCTCCCGAAATATCCCTGTACAGCCGAAAATTTCCCCACTTTTTCTTTATCTGCCTCCAGCTTGAAAATGGCGATCAGAACAATACCTCCCACCCAGATTGCCAGGTTCGTATAAAAGGGCGCTAAAGCAGAGCCATAGTTTTCAATACTATAGACTTCCTTTGTCTCCACCTCCACCGGCGAGGACATGAAATCTGCCACAGATTCCCCGTCAATACCGGAAAGATCCATAAGTACTTCCATGGATTTGGAATTTTCCAATGCTTTTAAGTCTGTCTCCGCGTTTTCCAGTATGTTCTGCACACTGTCAAGGGAATCTCCCGTGCTCACCAGGACTGCCTGTATGTCATCCAGGCTTGCGGCAAGCTCGTCCAGAACAGATTTTACCTGTTCCGCAGACGGCTCCACCCCGTCCAGAAGGCCGGAAAGCCTGCCCGACAGTCCGGAAAAAGCATCCAGGTTTCCGCTGATCCCCGGCAGAACCTGCCGGTCAAAGGTATCCCTGGAACTAAGGAACTGCTCCCCTGCCTCCTGAAGGATGGAATCCACCTGGGTCAGGGCACCGGATGCTGTCTCCACAGAACTGCCAATACTGTCATTCCCCTGTCTGAGACTTGAAACGACCTGTCTCTGTCCCTCCAGCTCAGCCTCCAGGGAGGCGATCACAGACGCCATGGCATCTGTTGGGTATGCTTCCTGAAAGGATACAAGGTTATCAAGGACACTTTCTCCCAGGGAAACCGCCTGATCCGCTCTGGTGATCATCCCGTCCACCTGGCCGTTTATTTCCAGGATCTTTCCGTTGATCTCACCGATCGCGGATTTTGACGCAGCGTTTATATCCGCCAGCGCAGTCTGCCCCTCCGAGAGAGCGGATGACATCCCTGCGGAAAATTCAGACGCTGCTGTCCTTGCGTGTTCCAGGATTTCACTGCTCTTGTCAATGGCACGGCTGCCCTCCCCGGCTGCCTCTTTCAGCGCGTCCAGCGTTCCTTTGGTGTCCTCTATGGTCTCATTGGAACTGTCCGCAGTGATCCCAAATTTTTCCAGTCCATTCTGGTATTCCCTGATATTTTCCGATACACGGCTGATCTTTTCAAGCAGACTGTCCTGGGAACCGGAAAGTTTCTCCGACAGGGAGCCTGTGGATTTTTCTATTATGTCAGCCACTGCTTTTGACGCGGTGGCAGTGAAGGTGCTGTTGATCTCCTTCTCCACAGTCTCTGCCCCGGTATCTGTTATTTTAGGGGCAATGGCATTTTTCTTCTCGTTGATGTAATATGTAAATTCCGGCCTGTGGAAGTCTCCGCTTACAATGCTCAGCATATCCCGGCTGAAGGTTTCCGGAATGACAATGGCTGCATAATATTCTCCTGATCTTACGCCCTCCACTGCCTTCTTCTCATCTGTAAAAACCCAGCCCAGCGCATCGTTCTCTTTCAGATTGCTGACGATCTCACCGCCTGCATCCAGTCTGCCTGTCAGCTCATTCTCTGCGCCTTTATCACTGTTTGCCACTGCCACCTTGATATCCCCTGTACTTGCATAAGGGTCAAAATTGGCTGCAATGTTGAACCACGCGTACAGTGACGGAATGATGCAGATCCCTACTGCCACGATCACTGCTACGGGGTTGCGCAGCAGCCTTCTGCAGTCTCTGATGAATATCTGCCATACCTTCTTCATAACCTGCCTCCTGTGTTCATTTTTCTGCCGGTGCCCGCAGCGCTGTATCCGGCGCCTCTGTATGCAGCAGCAGATTTTATCTGTATAAAAAGATAAAAGAACAGAGTATTATGCCATACTCTGTTCTGATATATCGGAAATCCGGCGTTTCTTTACCTTGTCTCCAGAAAATAATTTTCTTTCACTGCTCTCTCATCTGTAGGATAAGCCTCCAGATATGCGGTGATTTTTTCTTTTGCAGACGCATAGTCCATCTTCTTTTCATAGGCCACGATTTCATTGAACAGAAGTGCCTGTTTCTCGTCCTGGTCCCCCGTGTCCAGTCCCTTCTGAATATTGGAGAGGGCACTGTCATAGTCTCCGTCCAGGATATCGCAGTAAGCCATACCGTTGTAAGCTTTTGCCTGTAGTGACTGCTCACTCAGGCTCTCTTTATAATTTGCCCGGGCATTGGCCGTATCGCCCTGTTCCGCGTATACCTTGCCCAGATAAATGGCTGCCTCTTTATATCCGTCATTGTAGGCTGTGGTCAGCTCTTTTTTTGCCTTATCATACTCCTCCAGATAGTAGTAGACACGGCCTCTGTCATAGTGGTCCCGCTCATCACCGGCCTCTATATCCAGGGCCATCTCCAGATAAGACTCTCCGTCAGCCTTCATGTCACACTTTTCGTATACACGGTAGATTTCCAGATAGTCATTATACTCTTTGGAATCTGCAGCCACTTTTCCAAAGTCGGATGCCGCCTTGTCATACTGATCCAGATGGAGATAGGCCGTTCCCCTGAGGAAATATCCCTCTTTACTGTTCTTCACATCCAGCATCTGGTCACAGGTGGCTGCACTTCCCTCAAAGTCGCCTCTTTGGTACTGCACCACAGCCAGATATGCCAAAATGTCGGCTCTCATGGCCTTCTCAGAGTCAGCAGCCAGGTCCCTGGCTTTTTCCAGAGCCTGCTGTGCCTCCTCGTATTTTCCCATTTTCAGATAGGCAATGCCCTCTCCCCTGAGAGCCTCCACCTCATATTTCTCCTCGGCGATGGCCAGCTCAAAGTTTTCGATGGCACTCTGATATTTTTTCCCCTCTAAATCTTCCGCGCCCAGTTCATAATAGCTGGGTGTCTCTTTTCCGCATCCTGCCATAAGACAGAGGATGCATCCTGTCAGAACAATAAATTTTCCCTTCACAAATAAATTCCCCGTTCGTTTACTGTACGATCAGATTCTCAGACCTCATGACAGCAATCACTTTATCTACATTTTCTTCACAGATCTCATTGGAAGCTGCTTCCACCATTACGCGGATCACAGGCTCTGTACCGCTCTCGCGCACCAGAATCCTTCCGTCATCGCCCAGGGCTTTTTCCACCTCTGCAATGGCTTTCACCACTTCCGGATTCTCTCTGGCTTCCTTCTTATCATATACCCGCACATTTTTCAGTACCTGCGGATAAATCTTCACTTCTTTGGTCAGCATGCTGAGAGGCTGTTTTTTCTCAATGATGACTTCCATCAGCTTCAGGGAAGTCAGAATGCCGTCACCTGTAGTGGCGTGTTTGGAGAAGATAATGTGGCCGGACTGCTCGCCTCCGATGGAGTGGCCGTTTGCCATCATATTCTCGCAGACATATTTGTCGCCAACGGCTGTCTTCTCGTATGCAATACCTTCTCTCTCGCAGGCTTTGTAAAGACCCAGGTTGGACATGATGGTGGTGACAATAGTGTTGTTGTTTAACTTGCCCTGCTCCTGCATGTATTTTCCGCATACATACATGATCAGGTCACCGTTCACTTCATCGCCGTTCTCATCCACTGCAATACAGCGGTCAGCATCTCCGTCATAGGCAAAGCCCACATCCAGATGATTTTCCCTGACAAAATTTTTCAGTTCCTCAATATGTGTGGAACCGCAGTTTGTATTGATATTGGTTCCGTCCGGGTCATTGTGGATCACATAGGTCTTGGCACCCAGCGCATCAAATACACTCTTTGCAATGGCAGATGCGCTGCCGTTTGCGCAGTCAAGGCCCACTCTTTTATTCTTAAAGGCACGTGTCGGAATGGAGATGAGATATCCGATATAGCGGTTTCTTCCTGCGGAGAAGTCCACTGTGCGGCCGATATCCTCTCTCTTTGCCAGAGGCAGCTCCGGTACCTTTCCGTCAATATACGCTTCGATCTGCTCCTCAACGGATGCTTCCATCTTCTGTCCGTTGCCGTTGATGATCTTAATTCCATTGTCATAGAATGGATTGTGGCTGGCTGAGATCATGATACCACAGTCAAAGTTCTCTGTGCGCACAACGTAGGAAACGCTGGGTGTGGTGGTCACATGCAGAAGATATACATCTGCGCCGGACGCTGTCAGACCTGCAACCAGTGAATATTCAAACATATAGCTGCTTCTTCTGGTGTCCTTGCCGATCACGATCTGCGCCTTATGCTCCTGTCCGAAATACCATCCCAGGAAACGTCCCACTTTAAATGCATGCTCTACTGTCAGGTTTACGTTAGCTTCCCCGCGGAAACCGTCTGTTCCAAAATATTTTCCCATAACTGACTCCTTATACAAATGTCCAATTTCTTTATCTTTTCGTTACCGTATTATAAAATATCACATTTTTTGTGATTTGTCACTGTTATTGTGGATTCCGGATGCCTGCGGCACTGCCTGTCTATGCGTATAAATCCTTTTTGTATACGCCCTGCTCTACCAGATCTGCGAAAGCTTCCATTACTTTTTCCTTGTCTTCCTGATATGTAACGCCAAACCAGGTGTCATGTGTCTTGAGCACAGCCACATCTGCCTTGTTCTCTTTGATGAGCTTATCCACGATAGTGGGAAGAAGATATTCCTTCTTCAGATCCTCCGGACCGCATTCCTTTAAGAATTCCACAAAACCCTCTTCCAGTGTTCTTAAAAATGCAGGTGTCAACCCCCACATATTCATGGATACCAGGTTCTTGGGGTCCAGCATACAAAGGCCGCCGTCCTCTGTCTCCACGGCCGGACCCTCTTCTGTCTTCTTAATATTGTAGGTCTCCGCGATTCCCACCAGATTCTTATTCTCATCCAGAGAGCAAATGCCCCTGGTCACAGAACCGTTGTCGCTCAGTGTGTTCTCCAGAATAAATCCGGCCATGCAGATATCCAGCTTACCTGTATCCTCATGCTCTTCCACCAGATAGTCATGGATCTTTACATAAGCTTCCTTGCCGTAGTAATCGTCTGCGTTGATGACGATAAACGGCTCTTTGAGCACTTCTCTGGCTGCCAGGATGGCCTGTCCGGTTCCCCATGGCTTTGTGCGCTCCTTCGGGCAGGTAAATCCTTCGGGCAGGTCCTGCAGATCCTGAAATACATATTCCACCTCTGCCACCTTCTCGATCCTGTTTCCGATCACTTCACGGAATTCTTCCTCTATGTCTTTCCTGATGATGAATACGATTTTGTTGAATCCTGCCTCCAGGGCATCGTGAATGGAATAATCCATGATGATCTCACCGCTCGGCCCCACTTTTGCAAGCTGCTTGATTCCTTTTCCAAAGCGGCTGCCGATTCCGGCTGCCATGATTACCAGTGCTGTTTTTTTCATGATTTTTCTCCCGTTCCTCGTTTATAAATTCTATATGTTACCAGTCTGTCCGCCTGGAGATCAGGCGTCAGAATACCAATTACCACTCTTACCATAAAATACTTACTTCCATAATATATTACAATTTACCGGGAAATGCAATGTCATTTTCCTTATGGTAACAGGAAGCAACTCTGATTATGCTTCCTATTGTATCATAGATGTGTTGTCATATACAACCTGGAATTATCGTGCAGGCAACAGCATATCTCTTTTTTCTTCATAATAAAATATGCCGGGCAAAAAGTATCATCCCATACTTTTTGCCCGGCAGTTCCACTTTAATTCTTTGCTACATCAGCAGTTTTTCATAAAATCAATTTCCTGTCTCAGTTGTGCTTCCGTCATATGGATTGCCGCCGGCTGCGGATAAGCTTTGTACATAAAGCCTCCTTTTTCCGTACTCAGAGCCTGTACCATATCCCTGATATAGCTGCCCATCTCCTCCTTTGTCATCTGCACACTATGCTGGATATCCACAGGGCACAGGAAACATATCTTACCGTTCCATTTGCCCAGCAGTTCCAAGCCCATATTCATCTGCTGGTCCATCTGAATCACGTCCACACCAAATTCAACAAAAACGTCCAGAAGGTATGTAATATGCCCGCAGGAGTGAAGGAAATATTTCATTCCTTTTTTATGGATGTAATCCACAAAACTCTTCATCCTGTCATAATAATACTCTTCCCACATTCCGTATGACATCATAGGCCCTCTCTGCAGCCCCCAGTCCTCCCATGCCATAACAGCATCCATACCGGCCTCAGCATAACCGTCCACCATCTGTTTTCCCACTTCATAGAGACAGTCGATCAATCGGTTTATATTTTCTTCCTCTTCATAATAATCCACCATGCAGTTGGCATATCCCCGCAGATTGATTATTTCTTCCATCATCATGCCAAGCCCCCCTACCAGAAACTTATCCGGATAAAGCTGCCTGAGCCTTTTGGCCTCTGTATATCTGCTGGGCGCTGTGAAATCCGGCAGATGATTTTTCCAGTTCTCGAAATTATCCCAGGACTCCAGAGGCGGATTCTTTACCTCCCCCATAGTCTCTCCAAAGGTCTCCATCTTATATCCCCACTGGCTGTATCCTTCCGCAACAGGTACAAATTCAGGGTCATAGCTGGATACAATGTAAATGTCCGCATCGTACTCCTTCAATATATCCTTTGTGATTGCCTGATTCAAAGCGTCTGAATCAAAATCCAGACAGATGGGAATTCTGTCAGGTCCTTTTCCCTCTATGGCATTCAGTACACATTCTTTTGATGTCTGCATTGTCTTTAATCTCCTTTACATTTATTTACTTTAACACAGCTCCTGCTGCAAAACTTTTCTCCACCTGCTCGCTGCAGATACAATAAAACAGAATCAGCGGTATACACGTTATGACAATTGCCGCAGCCATGGGGCCCAGTGCAGTTGAATAGGCGCCTCGAAAAGCAGTCAGACCAATAGGCAGGGTATACAGTTCAGAAGTCTGCAGATAAGTGGATGCCATAATAAACTCGTTCCAGTTGCTCATGAAGGTGAAGATAGCTACAGTGGCAACTGCCGGTTTCAGTACCGGAATAATAATATGTACAAACGATTTGATCACACCGCATCCGTCAATAAATGCGGCCTCCTCCAGTTCATGAGGGATACTTCTGAGAAAATTACTGATTATAAATACTGCCAGCGGCAGACCCGCGGCTATATATGGGATAATGATGCACCAATGTGTATTCAGCAGTCCTGCTTTCTGCATGATCAAAAACAGAGGAATCAGGGTTGCATGTATGGGAACCATCATCCCCAGCATCAGGAATCCCAATGCGGCATTGCTTCCCCTCCATTTCATTCTCGTGATCGCATATCCCATCATACAGCTCAGCGCAACTGTGATGGCTACACTTACAAAAGTAACCAGCACACTGTTCAAAAAATATTCCGCCACATTTCCTTTCAGCCATGCCTCCGCATAATTGCCAAATACAGGAGTTTCCGGCAGCCTTAATGAGCTGGCCGTATAAATTTCACTGTTATTTTTCAGAGAAAAATTAATAAGCCATAGAAGCGGAAATATCTGAATCACTGAAAATATTATTAAAATTATGATTTTGACTGTATTCTTCTTCTTCATTGCCATTTCCTCCTGTCAATATTCCATGGGTTCCCTTGACATAACCTTGTTGATCAGCAGATAAACCCCAATACATACCACACAGAGCATTACTGCAATGGCACTGCCATAACCATAATTAAATTTCAAAAATGATTCCTTATACATATGAATCGCTATGGTTGTTGTAAGATTATAAGGACCACCTGCAGTCATAACATAAATATTGTCGAAAATCTTAATGCTTCCCACCACAGCAAGCACAAGGCAGACTTTTAATATATCCCGAAGCATTGGAATAATAACACGGAATGTTACCTGAAAACCATTGGCTCCGTCCAGTTTTGCTGCCTCCTCATATTGTTCCGGGATTGCCTTTAGCCCCGCGTAGAGAATAATCATGTGGTAACCAATCCACTGCCATATAACCGGAACAATGGCTGCGATCAGGCAGGTACCTTTTTCCGACAGCCACTCATGCTGAAAATTTGACAAGCCTACAACTCTTAGAAATTCATTTAAAAGTCCATAGTTTACATCGTAGATTTTCTGCCACATAAGCGCAATTGCTGTGGTAGATAAAAGCACAGGTATGAAGAACGCGATTCTGAAAAAGCGCGTTCTCTTTTTCATACTTGATAAAAGCATGGCAAAAAACAGTGCTGGCACTAACTGCCCAATTACTGCAACTATCAGAATGACCAGCGTATTTAGAAGCGCTTTTCTAAAAACCATGTCACTGGAAAATAGTTTTATATAATTGTGAAGTCCCACATAATCCTTCGGACCGATTCCCTTCCATGATGTAAAACTCAGGTTTACGGTATACAAAATGGGATAAACAAAAATAAAAGCGAATATAAGAAGTCCCGGAATCATAAACAGCGCAATAACAGGTTTGTTGGACAACATTTTTTTCATTCTTCTTCCCCCTTCAAACTGGACTGTCCTCATTTTAAGGACAGCCCTGCACTTCTTTTATATCATCCGCCTTTGATTATGCTTTCCAGCTGCTTGATAAAGTTATCTGCGTCCACTTCGCCAGCAAATTGCTGTTGGGATAAATCCCTCATAGGCTCACCGATTGCAGTATCCAGATATGTGAACCACCACAACTGTGTTTTCTCCATTTTTTTGAAATTCTCGATATATGTTTTCATCATTTCTGTTTGTCCGGCCTCTTCAATGTCTGTCTCAAAATAGGTCTGCTCTCCGTTTTCAGCAAGGTGGTCATTCAAAATCTTGGAGTATTCCACTGCCAGTTTGGCTGCTGCTTCCTTGTTCTCTGAATTCGCGTTGACTGCAATTCCCGCATCCGCAGCATTTCCACAGCAGGATAGATATGGATCTTCTGCCCCTGTTTTAGGAAATACCGTACATCCTAAGTTCTCATCAGATTGCAGTGCGGATACCTGCCAGGAACCCGTAGGATACATTGCTATCTTTCCAGCTTTCAGCAGCTCTACACATTCTGATGGTGTTGCCTGCATATAACCGGTCTGAAATGCATTTCTTTCTATCAGTGTCTCCACCTTTTCCGCAGCCTCCACAAATGGTTTACTGGTAAAAGTACCTCCGTCTTTCATAGCGTCTGCAAATGCATCTGCATCTTCCCGCACCACCATCATATTATAAAAGAGGTCGCCTTCCCATCGATCTTTATCTCCAAGTCCCATGGCCCCGATTCCCTTGGCATTGCACGCATCTACTACATCCAATAATGACTCCCAGTCTGCAGGAACCTCTTTGCCCATATCTTCAAAAACTGCTTTGTTATAAAAGAGACAGTAGGATTCCAGGGCCCCTGTGGGCACAACATAGTTATGACCATTCTCGTCCTTTTGTGCATAGGTATCATAAAGTTTATAACCGGATTCCTCAATCGCATCTTCTAAAGGATAAAGGGCATTCGCCGCTAAAAAAGGTTCACTATAAGAACCTCCCCATGTATAAAACAAATCCGGCAGCTCATTTGCCTGAAGCATAACCCTGATTTTTGTTTTATAAGTTGCATCGTCCACACGCTCGATATTGATCTTATAACCAAGCTTATCCGCAGCCTCCTGAAAACTGTCTAACTTTGCGGGATTGTCCGTTTCCGGATCAAAATGTACCAAAATAGATATTTCGGCATTGGCTTCCGATTTACTGCCTTCATTACCAGCCGCATCATTTACCTCATCATTGCCTCCGCATCCCGCCAGCGTTCCAATCATTGCTGTTATTCCCAACAACATACTTATTTTTTTCGTCTTTCCCATTTTCTTACCTCCTTGATTCGTGTTTTATCTATGTTTAGATTCTATCATTACAGATTAACGAAAAATATAGAATATATTCCGACTGCGTTAAATATATTCATCATTTTATTTTATATATATTAATAGGCTGCAGCCTTACATTTTCTGTAAAACTGCAACCTATTTTATTCTTCCCATGGTTTTATTCACCGGCATAAATTTCTCTGTATTCACCGGCGGTAATTCCCGTATGTTTTTTAAACACCTGCGAAAAGTAAGGATAATCCGTATATCCCACCATTTCAGCGATTACATAAACTTTATGTTCCGTCCTCCGCAGAAGCTGCTTCGCACGATCCATCCTGACTTTGGTAAGATAAGAAAAGAACGTCTCACCCTGTTCTCTTTTAAATATACTGCACAAATAATTTTTACTCAGATGAACAGCGTCAGCCACATCTGCGAGGGAGATTTCTTCTCCAAGATGCTCGTCCACATAATGTACAATCTGCCCCATAATCTCCCTGTTTTTTCCCGCCGAATCTGCTGCCGCTTCATCCACGGTCTCCTCTGTAATTTCCAGAACAAGGTCTCTCAGCATATCGCCTGTTTTATAGTCATTAAGCGCAGCGATCACTTCCCTGATTTTTTTCTTTCTCTCCTCATCCGGAGAGATATTAAACAGCTCTGTTAAGATAAGAATGGTCTGGCTGTAAAACTGCTGGTATATGGCTTTATTTTCTCTCATCTCCACATATATTTTTTCAATCAGCTTAACTGCACTTTTTTTATTTAAAGCCCTGAGTTTCATACATATCTGGTTCATAAGTTCATGATCATATTCCACACTTTCATTTGAAAATACTCTGACCTCATCATAGAAAATACAGCTTCCCTCTCCCAGATTGCATCTTTCCTCCAGAGCCGCCTCACAGTCCTTTCTCGCCATATATAATTTATGATAATCTTCATATACACAGCTGACTCCCACGGACAAACTAGTTCTTGTAAGATTTTTGAACTCACTCAGTATAATTTCAAGCAGTTCCTCCATGGATTTTCCCTCCGGCAGTGTATCAGAATCCTCAACTACATATAGCAAATGCTTTCCCTTTACAAAAGAATCACTGACAAACAGCCCTTTGGTATTTTCTCTGATGATCATCCTCAACTGTACCCACAACAGTTCACGCATTTCAGGTATAGTGTCACAAATTTCTTCCCGGTCCAAATCAAAACACCAGAGTCTGAATGGGTCTCCTTTCAGTTCTGAACCATAATACTTCAGACTCTCCATCAGGTTTTGCCCCTCTGGAATAATTTTATCTGCCAATTCACTAAAAAACTGGTTTTTCAGTATGGGAATATTTTTCTCTGCCTCTTCCCTGAGTTCCCTGATATTTCTCTCCAGGTCCGCTTTTCTCTGAATCCTTTCATAGACCTTCTGCAGAGCCTGCTCCAGCTCTTCTTTTTTAGTGGGTTTCATAATATATTCCATGACCCCTGCCCGCATGGCAGAACGGGCAAAATCAAACTCATCATATCCGCTGATTATGATAACCTCTGTTTTTGGGTAATTTTCTCCTATAAATTCTGCCAGCTCAATACCGTTCATCTGCGGCATCATCACATCGGTTATCACAAGGTTCGGCCTGTACTCCTTCAGTAATCTGCATGCTTCCTCTCCACATTCTGCCGTTGCACAGATAGAAAACCCGAATTTTTCCCAATCAATGACTTTGCTTATGTTTCTCAGAATCACAGGCTCATCATCCACCAATAACACCTGATACATTGCTTCCTCTGCTCCTTCCCTAATCGTCCTGCCTCAGTTTTTCTACAGGAATCCGTATAGTGACCTTCGTCCCTCCATTTTTCCGGTTCTCGAACCTCAATGCGCTGTCTTCCCCGTAACGCATTTTCAATCGTTCATTTACATTATAAATGCCATGTCTGTGCCTTTTTCCGCTGTTATCATAGGTATTTCCGTCCAGCAGCACAGCAACCTGTTTCTCATCGATTCCTGTTCCGTTATCCCAGACACAAATCACCAGTTCTCTATCCTCTTCCTCGGCTGAGATACCAATATATCCTTTTTCAGGTTTTGACTGAATGCCATGCAGGATACTGTTCTCCACCAACGGCTGAAGAAAAAATTTGATAACCCGGTATTTCATCACAGACTCCGGTATATCAATAAGGTATACCAGCTTATCCTCAAATCTTTTTTTCTGCAGCAGGAGATAGTTTCTGGTGTTTTCCACTTCTTTTGACAGCTCAATTTCTTTTTCTCCCCTGCCCAAACTGAACCTGAACATTTTGGAAAGGCACTGAATCATTTCTGCTATTTCTGTTTGGTCATTTGCCATTGCCTTCCAACTGATGCAGTCCAGCGTATTATAGAGAAAATGAGGATTGATCTGTGCCTGCAGGTTTTCAAGCTGGGCCTGCTTTGCATTTAACTTTTCCCTCATGACCTCGTTTACAAGAATATGTATGCGGTTGATCAACCTATTGTACGCATCTCCGAGTTGAATGAACTCATCAATCCTTCTGATTTTAATCTCTTCCTTAAAGTTCTGGTCCTCTGCGCGCCCCATAATCTCATTCAGATTTTGAAGCTCCCGCGTAACGCCATGCGAAAACCGGCTGTATATGTAAGAGGCAATGATGATCACGAAACATGTGACAAGCGCCACGATTAGGATATTAATCCACTGACTGCTCAGGACAGCACTCACCATGCCTACACACAAATAGTTCCATTCCATGTGAGTGTCATAACATCCTGTAACAAAATATTTTCCATTTCTTTTACTGTCTATTTCTTCTTTTTCTGCAGCTTTTATTTCGCTTATGAACTCCTGTACTTCCTGATTTTCTGTTTCAGGTCCAAACAATAACTCGCTCTCACCCCCATATATATAAAATTCCCCTATAGCAGGATTGCTCAGGCTATCTACCATTTTAGACAGATATTCATTGTCAAGAACAACCATGAGAATTCCAATTCCGTCTACAGTGTCTCTTTTATTAATCACTCTGGCAAACAAAATTTTATTTTTCTGTTCTCTGATTCCACTAAAATCAGAACTTACCCATATAAAATTCCCTTTTTTCTGAATCACATCAGGGTACCAGCTCTGTTTCTTCCATACTGACAGATTGCTGATATAAGAAGGACTATCCCCAACTGTAAAACCATTTCCGTTTAAATCAAAAACAGAGAGTGATTCAATATAATCCTGTTCCATAATCAATCTGGTGATTTCCTCCTTAGCCTGCTGCAAAATATTATTATAGGAGGGATTCTGATGTTCTGCTGTCAGCATATTTTGGATGCTGGAGTCTGAAAGAATAAATCGTGATTTATTCTCTACATCAGTTGTAATATATTCCACATTCCTTGATAGGTCCTGAATGAACTGCGAAGCATATGTTGAATAGTTTTTCACGGTTATTTTACCTGTTATGATTGCCGAAGTGGCTAAGATTATAAGAACTGCCAATATAAAGATACTGTTGAAGGTCAGCATCAAAGATGGATATAACTTTAGTTTATAAAACCAGTTTTTCATTTTAATTTTCATTTTATCATCCGCCCTCTACATTATATATAATTTGATTATAACAGATATAAAAATAAAAAAGAATAGTTGACAGGCAGATGGAAAATAATGTAAGTTCGCATTTTAAAACACCGTACAATTATAAAATGGGGCTGCTACACCTATTATTCACCGGTGCAGCAGCCCCATTTTTCACAGCACAACGGCTGTCTTATGTTATTTATCATTCATTTTCGTCAACTTAGCCGCCTGGTCTGCAGCCGTAAGACTGTCTATAATCTCTTCCAGATCACCGTTCAGCACACCGTCCAGACGATGCAGTGTCAGTTTGATCCTGTGATCTGTCACACGTCCCTGGGGGAAATTATAAGTTCTGATCTTCTCAGAGCGGTCCCCGGTACCCACCTGGCTTCTTCTGGCTTCTGCCTCCTCGTCGTGGCGCTTCTCCAGCTCCATCTCATACAGTCTGGAACGAAGCACCTTAAGCGCTTTGTCTTTGTTCTTGAGCTGTGACTTTTCATCCTGGCAGGAGATGACGATTCCTGTGGGGATATGGGTCAGACGTACCGCAGAGTCTGTGGTGTTGACACACTGACCGCCGTTTCCGGAAGCACGGAATACGTCGAACTTACAGTCATTCATATCAAGATGGAAGTCAATCTCCTCTGCCTCAGGCATGATCGCCACCGTTATGGTGGAGGTATGGATACGGCCGCCGCTCTCTGTCTCAGGCACACGCTGGACGCGGTGTACACCGCTTTCATACTTCAGCCTGGAATAAGCGCCTTTTCCGTTGATCATGAAAGTGACCTCTTTGAAACCGCCGATGCCGTTCTCATTGAGGCTCATCATATCTGTCTTCCAGTTCTGGGACTCCGCAAATTTCACATACATACGGTAGATCTCCGCCGCGAAAAGCGCTGCCTCGTCTCCGCCTGCACCTGCTCTGATTTCCACAATAACGTTCTTCTCATCATTGGGGTCCTTCGGCAGAAGTAAGATCTTCAGCTCGCGCTCCAGCTCCTCAATACGCTTCTTGGCGTCTGAGAGTTCTTCTTTGAGCATCTCGCGCATCTCCGGGTCTGACTCTTCATCCAGCATCATAAGGCTGTCTTCTACTGTCTGTTTACAATTTTTATATTCACGATACGCGTCCGCTATGGGCTGCAGATCGCTCTGTTCCTTCATCAGCTTCTGGAAGCGCGCCGTGTCATTCGCAACTGTAGGCTCATTTAACTCATTTAAAATCTCCTCCAGACGAATCAAAATATCATCTAACTTATCAAACATGGTGTTCCTCCTGTTTCTTTCTTCCCAGCACCACCCTGTCAAGGCCTGCCAGGTCCTTCACTACTCTTATCTCTGTATATCCGGCGTCCTGCAGCATAAGGCGCACCGGGCCGCCCTGGTTATATCCAATCTCAAAAGCCAGAATCCCTCCGGGCTTCAGATGATCCCCCGCCTCGCCTGATATCCTTCTGTAAAAATACAGGCCGTCCGCAGTCCCGTCAAGGGCCATTCTCGGCTCGTGGTCTCTTACTTCCTCCATCAGGCTGTCAACGACATGGCTCTCTATATATGGCGGATTGGAAACAATAATGTCATATGTTCCACTGATATCTGCAAATAGATCACTTTTTTTCCATACAGCCGGTATTCCCAGCTCTCTGCTGTTTTTTGCTGCCACAGCAAGGGCTTCTTCGGATAAATCCGCTCCAACCCCCTCCGCTTCTTTTAAAACGGACAAAAGAGCCAGCAAAATGCAGCCGCTGCCTGTGCACATATCCAGAATCCTGGATCTGCTGCTGCCCGCCTGCATCTTCCCGGCTTCGAGGAGCACTTCCTCTACCAGAACTTCCGTATCCTGCCGTGGAGTCAGCACATGCTCATCCACATAAAATTTCAATCCATAGAACCAGGCCTCGTGGGTGATGTGCTGGAGAGGAATGTGCTGTGCACGTCTCCTGATCATCTCCCTGTATTTCTCTGCCTGCTCCCGGGACATTTCCTCGTTCTCCCTCATAAAATAGGAAGCCCGTGTCATGCCTGTTATATATTCCATCAAAAGCCATGCATCAGTTGTACTGTCTGCGATTCCGGCTTCTTCCAGTGTCTTTCTTCCCTCCAGAAGAAGTTCTCTATGCGTCTGCATAACAGCCCTCTCCTGTTTCACATCTGTGTGAAGCGGTCATACGGTCTTCTTCCGCCTGTGCGATCTTCTCACGGGCATCCGGGAAATTTTCCAGAAGATATGCCTTCCAGTCAAAGACTGCCTCCACCGCCGCGATGGCAACCTCCGCCATATCCGGTGTGGGTTCTTTTGTAGTCAGCTTCTGCATAGCCATACCCGGCTTCGAAAGCGCACACACCACAGGATTCTCACTTCTTCCCGCCAGCCTGATAATTTCATAGGAAATACCGGCGATCACCGGCACCAGCAGAATACGGATCACAACCCGCAGCCACATGGTATGTACCGGCACAACAGCAAAAAATCCCAGGAAAAATATGATACTCACAACAATGACAAAAAACAGAAAACTGGTCCCGCAGCGTTTGTGGAGTCTGGAGCTCTCCATAACGTTTTCCACGGTCAGGGCCTTTCCGTGTTCCACACAGTTAATACACTTGTGCTCTGCCCCATGGTACATGAACACTCTCTGGATATCCTCCATCTTGGAAATCAAAAGCAGATATCCCAAAAAGAGCAGGATTCTCACCAGCGCCTCCGCCAGGGTCACCCCTGTCTCCGAAGCGCCTACCTTGTGCAGCAGGCTGGCGATCAGATACGGCAGCACCATGAACAGACCTACAGAGAGGATCACAGAAAAGATCACGGTTCCTGTCATAAGGATACTTTCCTGTTTCTTCTGTTTTGCGTCGTATTTTTCCCGTTCTTCCTGATTCAGGGCTTCTCTCTTCTTAATCTCCTCCTCTTCCTCCTCAAAGAAGGTTGCGGAGTACATCAGGCATTTTGTGCCCACTACCAGCGAATCAATGAAATTGAACACGCCTCTGATAATAGGAAGAGAGAGTATCTTTTTGTTCTTAATAAAACTCTTGTAGTCTTCTATCTTAACTTCAATCTCTTTGTCCGGCTTTCTGACAGCTATGGAGTATTGATCCTGATGACGCATCATGATGCCTTCCATGACTGCCTGTCCGCCGATGTTAGATGATTTCATCTATACCTCCATATCATACAAATCCCCAAAAGCAGCAGCGATTTGCCAAAGCAGATACTATACTGCTCAGGATATACAATAAGAGGCTGAAGTCCTAAAACCTCAGCCTCTCCCGTTTTTTTATTTGTCCATGCCGTATTTTTTGTTGAACTTATCAATACGTCCACGAGCCTGTGCAGCTTTCTGCTGTCCTGTATAGAAAGGATGACATTTAGAGCAAACTTCTACGTGGAGTTCTTTCTTTGTAGAGCCTGTTTTAAATGTATTTCCACAGTTGCATACTACTGTACATTCCTGGTAGTTTGGATGGATTCCTTCTTTCATCTTTTTCACCTCTTCTATCGTTTGTTATTTATCTTTATTTTGCGTTTTACAAATTCAAACAGCTTTTAAATTATAGCATATGATTTTTATAAATGCAAGCATTATTATAGAAATCGTTGTTTTTTCACTGTCTGTACAAATTCATTGTTATTGCGGGTGTGTGCGAACATATTTAAGATGTTCTCAAGGGCATCATCTGCCTTCATTCCGTTCAGGGCTTTGCGCATGATATCCACTGCCTCATGCTCCTCTTTTGTGAGCAGAAGATCCTCTCTTCTGGTACCTGATTTGGAAATATCAATAGCCGGGAATACGCGCTTTTCCTGAAGTCTTCTGTCCAGAACCAGCTCCATGTTGCCGGTACCCTTGAACTCCTCGTAAACCACATCATCCATCTTGCTTCCGGTATCCACAAGGGCTGTGGCAAGGATCGTCAGGCTTCCGCCCTCTCTCATATTTCTGGCAGCACCGAAGAAGCGCTTTGGCATGTGCAGCGCCGCCGGGTCAAGACCGCCGGACAGCGTACGGCCGCTTGGCGGAACGGTCAGGTTGTAGGCTCTTGCCAGCCTTGTAATACTGTCTATGAATATGGTAACATCTTTCTTATGCTCCACCAGACGTTTTGCACGTTCTATGGTCATTTCGGAAACTCGCTTGTGGTGTTCCGGCAGCTCGTCAAAAGTGGAGTAGATGATCTCCACATTCGGTCCCTGAATGGCTTCCCTGATATCTGTTACCTCCTCAGGCCGCTCATCGATCAGCAGGATGATCAGGTGCATCTCCGGATTGTTTTTCAAAATGGATTTGGCAGCGTCTTTTAAGAGGGTTGTCTTACCTGCTTTCGGAGGAGACACAATCATACCCCTCTGCCCTTTGCCGATTGGGCTGACTAAGTCCACAATACGCATGGCAAGGCTTCCGCCCGGACGCTCCAGGTGCAGTCTCTCATTGGGGAATATAGGGGTCATGTCCTCAAAATTCAGCCTGCGCATCTCATTCGGTTTGATTCCGTTAATGGATGTCACGTAAAGGAGGGCAGAAAACTTTTCGTTCTGGCTCTTCACTCTTGTATTACCCCGGAGAATATCCCCGGTCTTCAGATTAAATCTGCGGATCTGTGAGGGAGACACATACACGTCGTTCTCACCCGGCAGATAATTCTCACTTCGGATAAACCCATAGCCGTCCGGCAGCACTTCCAGAATGCCGCTCACACTCATGCCGCTGTCCAAGTCTGACTGCTCCATAGGCGGGCGCTCTGTACGGCTCTCCTGCTTTTCTTCTTTTCTGACGTAGGTGCGGGACTCCTGACGATCTTCCTGACGGCCGGACGTTCTTGTCTCCTGGCGCTCTTCCTGGCGGCCGGATGCTCTTGTCTCCTGGCGCTCTTCCTGGCGGCCGGATGCTCTTGACTCCTGGCGTTCTTCTGCCTTGCCCGCTCTTGACCCATTTCTGGATTCCTGTTCGCTTTCCTGGGGAGCACTGCTCTCCTTCATCTGGCGCTCCTTGTCATCTTCCTGCACCATGCGCTCCACCAATTCACTTTTTTTCAGGGTGGAAATTCCTCTCATTCCTCTGGCCTTGGCAATTTCTTTTAATGCCCCCAAAGACAGGGACTCATATTTTTCTCTCATTATATTAATCCTTTCTTTAAAAATCGCAACAAATGGGTAATCGTCTGATTCGACATGAATAGATCTATGAATATTTCTCTTTCTTCTATAATCCTACCATACTTTCTGGAAAAAAGCAAAAGAATAATATGCAATTTATAATTTTTTTCTTCCGGTGTCTTATTGTCATCTGCCCTTACTTATTTTATAATATAATAAAAGAAAAGGAGGCTGTTTTTTATGAAATTTCAAATGATACATGAGAATTATAATGTAGCTGACTTGTCACGCTCTCTGACATTTTACCAGGAGGCACTGGGGCTTACGGAAAAAAGACGCATCACCGCGGATGACGGTTCCTTTATCATTGTGTACGTGGGAAATGATACTACAGACTTTGAACTGGAACTGACATGGCTCCGTGACAGAGAAGAACCATACAGCCTGGGCGACAATGAATTCCATCTGGCATTTCAGGCTGATAACTATGAGGAGGCTCATGCGCTTCACGAAAAAATGGGCTGCATCTGTTTTGAAAACCACGATATGGGCATCTATTTCATCGCGGACCCGGACGGCTACTGGCTGGAGGTTGTTCCTGCCAAATAATACACCGCAGGTCTGCAGGATATCCTGTATCCGAAGGGCTGCTGCATCAGGCCGATGGCTTCTGATGCAGCAGTCCTTTTTTATACAGGTAAGCTGTAAAGTACTGCTCCTTCACATTGCTGTCAGTTCATGCTGATTCTCGGAATCTCCTGGCCCCGCAGAAGTATTCTGGGGCCTCCGGTGTGTTCAATATATTCCTTTGTGATTATGACTTCCCCGATATTCTCATCCTTTGGAATCTCATACATAATATCCAGCATATATTCCTCCAGGATCGCGCGCAGGGCTCTGGCGCCTGTATGTTTCTCCAGGGCCATCTTCGCAATCGCACCAAGGGCTCCGTCGTCAAATTCCAGCTTCACCTCATCCAGTGCCAGCAGCTTCTGGTACTGTTTTAAAATGGCGTTCTTAGGCTCCTTGAGAATCTGCACCAGCATCTCCTCTGTCAGACCGCTGAGTGTGAAGATAATGGGAAGACGTCCCAAAAACTCCGGAATCATGCCGAACTTTTTCAGGTCATCCACGATCACCTTATCCAGTATATTGGCATCATGGTCATACTTGTCTTTCAGGTCAGCAAAGAAACCGATGGATGCCTGCTTATTCAGACGCTCCTTGATAATATTCTCCAGATCCGGAAAGGCACCGCCGCAGATAAAGAGAATATTCTTGGTATCCACAGTGGTCAGAGGCACCATGGCATTCTTGCTGTTGGCTCCCACCGGAACCTCCACCTCACTGCCCTCCAGCAGCTTCAGCATTCCCTGCTGTACGGCCTCACCGCTTACGTCTCTCTGGTTCGTGTTCTTTTTCTTTGCGATTTTGTCAATCTCATCAATAAAAATGATTCCGTGCTCTGCACGCTCCACATCATTGCCTGCCGCTGCCAGAAGCTTGCTGACAACACTCTCAATATCATCGCCGATATATCCTGCCTCAGTCAATGAGGTAGCGTCTGTGATCGCCAGGGGTACATCTAAAAGTCTTGCCAGTGTCTTGACCAGGTAAGTCTTGCCGCTTCCTGTCGGCCCGATCATCAGCATATTGGACTTTTCAATTTCAATATCATCCGCCCTGTCCGCAAATACTCTCTTATAATGGTTGTAGACAGCTACTGACATGACCTTCTTGGCCCGTTCCTGTCCGATCACGTATTCATCCAGGCTGGCTTTTATTTTGTGGGGCGCCGGGATACTTCGGATGTCAAATGCCTTGGATGCTGTATTTTCCTGCTTTGGTTCCTCTTTTTTCTTTTTCACCCGCTGACGCTTTGGAATCTGGTTCTGCAGCGTGTTCAGATCGATCATGCTCACGTTGGGCATGTTCTTCATTAAATCGTTATAGTCAATCGGTGCGTTGTTCATGGTGTCAAAGCTTTTCTGCATGCATTCCACACAGATATGGATATCGTTTGGCAGGTCAATCATTTTCCCTGCTTTGCTCTCCGGCCTTCTGCACATGAAACAGATTTTTTCATAGTCTTCCTCGTCATTTGAGGAATTATCTGCGGTTAACTTGTCTTTTTCGGATTTCTCCAAATAGTCCTTATCGTCTGCCATTTCCTATTCTCCCTGCCTTTTCTATATAAAATTTGATTATTAGTGATTTTTTGTATCTGTTCAGTAAACTGAATCGTTACATTTTTCTATCGTTTGTGGGTATCTTATCACAAATTCATATGAGTAACAAGTAAACTTTTCATTAACTGCCTGTAAAGCCGGCGAAGAAAAAGGCATCTGCCTGCACACTTCCATGTACAGGCAGACACCTCTGTCTGCTGTTTTTTAACTTTAACGGCTCTTTTCCTCTTCCTGGGTTGTTGTCTTGGCGTCTTTCTTGGCCCCCAGTGTTACGGTTATGGTCTGTTCTTTGTACTCACCGTTCTGGGCACGTGAGATAACGAAATCCACGCTCTCCCCTGCTTCGTAATACTGCAGTCTCTCGATCAGCTCATCTCTGGTATTCAGGCTTGTTCCGTCAATTTTCAGGATGACATCGCCCTTCTGGATACCGGCCTGTGCTGCCGGACCGTTTTCTTCCAGGCTGTATACGAAGACACCTACAGGCATACCGTACACCTGAACTGCCTCGGATGTCACATCCGTACATGTGATGCCGAGATATGATGCTTTATTTTCATCTTCCACTTTATATCTGGTCTCTTTGCTCATCAGGTCATCCAGGATCGGTTCTGCTTTGGAGATTGGAATCGCGAAGCCCACACCCTCCACTTCATTGGAGGCGATTTTCGCTGAATTGATGCCCACCAGCTCCCCATTCATATTCAGAAGGGCGCCGCCGCTGTTGCCCGGATTGATGGCTGCGTCTGTCTGGATAAATGTGCTGTCTGCATTCTCAGAGCTCACCTGACGGTTCAGGGCACTTACATAACCGCTGGTCACAGACTGCCCGTATCCCAGAGCATTGCCGATAGCCACTACTTGGTCACCCATAGTCAAAGAGTCGGAATCACCGATGGTGGCTACTTTGATCTCCTCCAGAATATCCTGAGGGATATCGGAAAGCTTTACAGAGATAACTGCAAGGTCATTATCAGCATCCGTACCTTTTACCTGAGCTGCCACTGCACTGCCCGGACTTTCAGCATCTTCCCCGTCAACATCCTGGTCGCTGCTGGTTTTCTCCACCTGGGAGCTTGTAACCGCGCTGCCGTCCTGATTGGTGAAAAATACCGTCAGGGAATCCGCGCCGCTCACCACATGATTGTTGGTGGCGATCAGAAGCTCTGTGTCATTCTGGCTCACAATGATTCCTGAACCACTGCTCTTTTCCTCCTGCGGCTGCTGTCCGTAGAAATATTTATAAATATCCGGAAGCTCCTGAACGCTCACACCTACAATGGAGACAATGGAAGGCATGGCATTCTTTGCCACCTGCGCTACAGTCGCACCGGATGTGTTGGAGCTGCCGGTGCTGATTGCATCCTTTCCCTTTGCGGGAGTATCTCCTGTTGTCTGAGTGTTTTCTATTTTTACATTCTCTTTCGGGTTTACTTTATCGCCCACATAATTGGTGGCCTGGAAGACAACGCCTGCCACCAGACCGAACACGGCCGCACAGGCTGCCGCTGTTCCCAGTTTCTTACCGATTCCGCCCTGGGATTTTCTGGGCTTTTCTTTTTTATTGTTTTCCGGAGGAATGGGGGAGGTAAATTTATAGGAATCATAGTTTTTCTTCCGTTCCTTCTCATACCATTCTTCTTTTCCGGACTCGCTTTTGTAGGACCTGGCATATACAGGATTTTCCGGCGTAGGGGCCGGCGCAGGTTCCTCTGCTCTCTGCTGTCCGCCTGCCGGCTGCTGAGGATCACCGGCTTCAGCCGCTCCTGACGCTGTATCTGTATTTCCATATACCGGTGTACCTGAAGCCGCTTCTGCGTTTCCATAACCCGGTGCTGTCTGCTCCTGCTCTGTTGTTTTTTCTTCTGCGGCTTCTTTCATGGTAAAGTTTACGCTGCCCGGAGTTTCCGTAATGGAAGGATTTTCTTCCGGTCCCTTATGTTCTTCCGCCATGCCGCGGTTCTCATTCATGCCCTCATTGAATTCTTCACTCATGATACATTCTCCCTTCACTGCTATCTATCCTGAAATATCTTACTATTTATCTTTCTGAAACATAGTCTACCAGCCATTTGTGTTCAAATTGTGATAAAACAGCAAAGAAAAAATGAAATTCTATTCTACAGTTACAGATTTTGCCAGGTTTCTCGGTTTATCCACATCCAGCCCTTTTCCGAGAGATACATAGTACGCAAAAAGCTGAAGAGGTACCACTGCCAGAGAATTGGTGAAATATTTATTTGTCTTTGGCAGATAGATCACATAATCCGCTGTTTTTTCAATTTCTGTATTGCCTACATTGGTCACAGCCAGCACGAAGGCGCCTCTTGTCTTGACCTCCTGGATATTGCTGAGGGTTTTCTTGTAAAGCTCCTCCTGGGTGGCAACCGCTGTCACAAGCGTATCCTCCTCGATCAGGGAAATGGTGCCGTGCTTTAATTCCCCTGCAGCATACGCCTCGGAATGGATATAGGAGATCTCTTTTAATTTCAGGGAGCCCTCCAGGGAAATGGCGTAATCCAGGCCCCTGCCGATGAAAAATACATGCTCTGTAGCCAGATAACGGTTGGCGAATTTCTGGATTCTCTTCTTATTCTCCAGAAGCATCTCAATCTGTCCCGGAAGCTTCTTCAAATCCTCCACCATCTCTGCCATCTGCACGTCGTCAATCTCACCTCTGGCCTTTGCAAATTTCAGAGCCAGCAGATAATGGGCGATGAGCTGTGTGCTGTATGCCTTGGTGGTGGCAACCGCAATCTCCGGGCCGGCCCAGGTATACATCACATTGTCCGCTTCCCTGGCGATGGAGCTTCCCACCACATTGACGATCCCCAGTACCCGGATTCCATGCTCTTTTGCCTCCCGGAGAGCTGCCAGGGAGTCCGCAGTTTCTCCTGACTGACTCACAATGATCGCCAGGGTATCCGGCTCATAGATGGGATGGCGGTAGCGGAACTCACTTGCCAGATCCACCTCAACCGGAATTCTCGCCAGCCCTTCAAACACATATTTTGCGGACACACAGGTATGGTAAGCGGAACCGCAGGCGATCATGTAGATCTTGCGGATGCTGCGGATCTCGTCGTCAGACATTCCCAGCTCCTCAATGACCACATTTCCATCCTTAATGCGGGGATTAAGAGTGTCGCCGACAGCCTGGGGCTGTTCATACATCTCCTTGAGCATAAAGAACTCATAGCCGCCTTTTTCCGCAGCGTCAATATCCCATTCAATTGTGGTGGGCGTTTTCTCCAGCTCCTCCTCATCAATATTGTAGAAGGTAATGTCATCCTTTGTCATGCAGACAATCTCTTCATTTTCAATAAAATATACATCTCTGGTGTATTTCAGCACTGCCGGAACATCGGAGGCGATCAGATTGCCCACGCTGCTTCTTCCCACGATGAGAGGACTGTCTTTCCGCACTGCATAGAGTTTATCCGGCTGATCACTGAACATGATGCCCAGTGCATAGGAACCTTCCATGCGGTGCATGATTTTTGCGATCGTCTCTAACGGGTCCCCTTTATAGTAATAATCCAAAAGGTGAGCAATGATCTCTGTGTCAGTCTCTGACACAAATTCATAGCCTTTGGATTCCAGTTTCTTCTTCAGTTTCATATAGTTCTCGATAATTCCATTATGTACCACTACGATGGATTTATCTTTATTGAAATGGGGATGGGCATTGACATCGGACGGAGAACCGTGGGTAGCCCATCTGGTATGTCCGATTCCTACTGTTCCCGGCAGGGTTGCTCCGCCGTGGGTGAGCTCATCCAGAATTTTCAGCCTTCCCATGGATTTCATCATCTCAATGGTCGTTCCGTTATAGACAGCAATTCCCGCGGAATCGTATCCTCTGTACTCCAATTTCTCCAGGCCTTCCAGCAAAATAGGTGCTGCCTGTTCTTCTCCGATATAACCAACTATTCCACACATAATCATTTCCTCCATGTAAGTAACCGGATGCAAAACATGTATTCTTTGTCTTATTATCCGGCATATTTGTCCTTCTATCCATGAAACATGGCCTATTTTAGCAGATTATTGTGTTGATGTCCAGTAAGAAGCGTTCATCGTGCAAAATTTTATTATGGATTTTGGGAGGCGGCGGTAGGATTTTCCCATCCGGTATCCCAGAAATTTAAATCCGCTTTTCACCACCAGCTCCCCTATAAGCCAGGGCTTGTGTATCTTACATAGGTATCCTGCCGTCTGTTTTACCAAACGGATCCCCTCGCTCTCAGAGCGGATGCCGGCAAAGACTTCCGGGTGGTCAGCCTGAGAGACTGCCAGGTCAAAATTGCGTCTGAACTGCTGCATACATCCATAGTTGTGGGAATGGACTACCCTGGCATCTGCCCGGTAAGCCACACTGCCTCCGTCCAGGATCAGCCGTCCGGCAAAGATCATGTCCTCATTGAAAATGGTATGCGTTATAAATCCGCCCAGCTTCTCATATGCACTTCTTCTGTAGGCCGCACATACATTGGAACAGAAAAAGGTTTTGATTCCTAGCTCCGGCAGGTCTTCCCTGCTCTTTATCCTGCTTTTTGCCGGGTAATTGAAGGAACGTGTGTACTTTTCTATGATCCTGCAGTCCCTGTCCGCAAGCTGTCTGCCATAGGCTGCCCCCACCTGCGGATCCTGAAAGGGCTTTACCAATTCTTCCACCACATGTTCATCATATGGCACCGCGTCCTGTGTAAAGAAGACCAGAATATTGCCTGTGGTCATGGCTGCTGCCCTGGCTCTTGTTCCGCCGTGGTCAAAGTCCTCTTTTTTCAAATGCTCCACCCGGACATTCTCCATCCCCAAAACCCAGGTATCTTTCCAGTATTCTTTTTCCGTGTTCATGATCAGGATCTCTTTTATGGGATAGGTCTGCCTTTTCAGGCCTTCCACCAGTTTTCTGAATTTTTCATCCGGTTTGTATACCGGTATTATCACTGACACTGTATAGGAATCCATAGAATTTCTCCTCTATATGGCACAAGGGGATGCTGCGTTATCCACACAACATCCCCTGCCGCTTTTCTCATTTTTTATTCGCTGTAATTGTCATCCTCGTTGTTATAGCCGTCACCGGATTCTCCGGAACTGCCGCTGCCGGAGCCGTCATCACCGCTGCCTTCATATCCGTTGTCATAGTTATTGCCGGATTCTCCTGAATCACCGGAATCATTATAATCATCACCGCTGTTGTAATCAGAGGAACCACTGTCACCATAATCGGAAGACCCGCTGTCATTGTAATCAGAGGATCCGCTGTCGCTGTAATCAGAAGATCCGCCGCCGCTGTAATCAGAGGATCCGCTGTCACTGTAGTCGGAATAATCGCTGTAATCACTGTCATCCGTATCACTGTAAGTGCTTGTTCCGCTGCTTGACTGCGTATCGGCAGAGCCGTCATAGGTAGAAGCTCTGTCACTGATAAGCGCCTTCTGTTCATCACTCACATAGGAGTTTCCGAATCCCGTATGTCCTGCTATATAATCGCTTCTCTGTTTTACTATGTCAGAGGGTTCATAAGCCTGATCACCGAACAGGAACTGATGGAGTGCCTTAACATTGGTCTCCAGTGTTGTCGGTACCACACAGTCAAGGCCAATGGCGTTCTTAACCTCATCGCCCATTAAACTGCTGTTGGGGAATCCGCTGGTCTCACCCAGTTTATAGGACAGGATACCCATTCCCAATTTAATCAGTTCGCTCTTGCTGAAGTCTGTTGCGATCATCGGAAATACCTGATCCATAATATCATTCAATGTAGACAGGCTGGCTTTTTTCGCTTTTTCCACAATAAGGGAAATGATATATCTCTGACGCTCTGTACGCCTCATATCCCAGCCGCTGGTATATCGAATACGGCAATATGATGTAGCCTGTACACCGTTTAGATGAAAAGAACCTAAAATCTCTGATTCCTGTTTATCATCACCCGGGTATTCCGGCATTTCAATCGGCTCATAATCCATACCTGTCACTTCTGAAGTCTCTACACAGTAGTCATTCATATTCTTGAGCTCAACATATGTCATTTCCACATCCAGACCGCCCAGACAATCAATTGCCGTAGCCAGAGCCTTGAAATTAACGGCCACATAATTGGTAATATTCAAATCCAGGTTTGTGTTGATCATGGACATTGCCTGTGTCGGCCCGCCGTTGTTATATGCTGCATTACATTTGGTATACTTGTCATTGCCAATATTTAAATAGGTATCCCTGTAAAGAGAAACCAGTTTTACTTCCTTCGTGTCATTGTTAATGCTGGCAATGATCGTGGTATCACTCTGTCCTGATTTTACGTCTTCTTTCCTGTTATCCACACCAAACAAGGCAATATTGGTAAATCCCTTCAGCGTCTTACTGCCAACCACTGCCTCATTGACTTCGACCTTGCTGGCCTCATCTGAGCTGGTGTCAATATCCAGTTTATTCATCTTTTCATTGACTTTTGCGTATATGAAAAGTCCGCCCACCAAGATCAGCAGTACAAACAGTTCAATACCAAAAAGCACTCTTCTTTTTCTGCGCCTTCTGACGCTTTTGTTCTTTTTTGCCATTTCACTTCCCCTTATTTACTAATAAGCGTTTTTGTTTACAAAGCCTTTAAAAACTGTGAGAAACAGTATCTTAATGTCAAGTCCAATGGTCCAGTTTTCAATGTAGTACAGGTCATACTCAATTCGTTTACGGATGGAGGTGTTTCCCCTGTATCCATTCACCTGCGCCCATCCTGTAAGTCCTGGGCGTACCTGATGCTTGATCATGTATCTGGGAATCTCTTCCCGGAACTTCTCCACAAAGAAGGGGCGCTCCGGTCTGGGACCAACCAGACTCATTTCTCCGCGCAGTACATTGAAAAGCTGAGGCAGTTCGTCGATACTTGTCTTTCTCATAAATTTGCCGAAATTAGTGACCCGTGGGTCATCCTTAACGGTCCAGGCTTTTTTCTCCTCTTCGGGCGGCTGCACATCCATGGAGCGGAATTTGTACATCATGAAATTCCTGTTGTGCAGACCCACCCTCTCCTGCTTATAAATAAGCGGCCCGGGAGATGTGAGTTTTATCATGATCACCGAGAAAAGCATAACCGGTGAAAACAATACAATTGCGGCCAGCGCGCCTCCCAGATCCATAATGCGCTTGATCAGGGCATTGAACGTATTGGAAAGCGGCACATATCGGATATTGATGACCGGCAGTCCCAGAATGTCCTCCGTATAAGGCTTTGTGGGAATAATGCGGTTATAATCCGGTATAAACTTCGTGTGTACTCCTGATTTTTCACAGAGAGCCACAATCTGTTCCAGACGGTAATATTCATTCAGTCCCAGAGTGATGGCAATCTCATCCAGATGATTCTGCGGCAGAATCACCATAAGGTTGGCAATCCGTCCTAGCACCTTGATTCCCTTATACTCTGTACCGGCTTCAATATGATCATCCAGAATCCCCCGCACCTTATATCCCCACTGGGGATTGGCGAGAATGCGGTCAATGTATTCCTCTGCTGCACGACTGTATCCAACTAAAAGTACATGCTTCTGATTATATCCCTTGGAGCGCATCTGGCGAAGCCCCAGTCGTATGAGGTTCCTGGACAGCGTCTCCAGAAAAATATTGACCACATAAAAAATAAAAATCACATGACGGGAGAAATCTATCTGCTTGACCAGATATAAAACTCCCACAAACAGGAACATCCCAATGGTATTGGCCTTGATGATATTGGACAGTTCCAGTCTCCGCCCCTGCATACGCTTAGGCGTATACATGTTAAACGCATAATTTAATATCAAATATCCGGGCACAATGAACAGCAGTGCTGACATATAGACCCGGAAAGGTAATCTTCCTACATTGTCGTTCAGGAAAGGTACATAAAACTTAATGACCCAAGCCAGAAAATAAGAGAGTGCAATCACAAAAGCATCGATCACCACCTGCAGACGGTTAAAATGCTTCTGGTTCTCTTTTATCAAGGTTTATCACCTTCTCTTCTTAATAATTCGCAGCCACTTATCCTTTACTGTATCAGCCGGCTACGATAATTCTAACTAATAATACTATAATTTTAACAAAAAGGCAACAAAACATTTTCTGAAGACTCCTTAAGGAGGCGGAAAAACGGCGTTTTGCAGGATTTTTTACTGCAAAACGCCGTTTTTTCTTGTAACATTATTTAATATTTTTGTTACATTCTTCCAATTTTTCCACCAGTTCCCTGCAGATTTCTTCTGCGCTTTTTTTGTCCGTATTGACAATAAAATCGGCTGCTGCCATATATTTTTCTCTGCGTTTTTCCATAAGCGAACGGATGTACTCCACAGTCTTTCTGCCCTCAATGACCGGACGGTCGTGGCTGTCCTTCACCCGCTCCAAAATCACCTCCGGAGAAGCTGACAGCAAGGCCACCCTGCCGTTTTTTTTCATCTCCGCAACATTGCGCTCCCGCATGGGTACGCCGCCGCCGCAGGATATGACCACATTTTTCCGGTCCTGCAGCTCTATCAAAAGCTCTGTCTCCAGACTGCGGAAGTATTCCTCTCCGCGCGTCTCAAAAATCATCGGTATGCTCATGTTCTCCCTCTCGGAGATAAGCTGGTCCATCTCCACCACTTCCAGGCCGTACCTTTCACTCAGTGTGCGGGCAACGGTGGATTTCCCTGCTCCCATAAATCCGATCAGGACAATATTACAGCCAAAATCTTTCTTATCTCTCATGTTGCTTCCCCTGTTTCTCTTTATGAATGTAAAGTAATGAATTTATTATAGCAGAAACAGGAAAAATAGCAATTCTTTTTTCATCACATATTAAACAGATCGTTGAACGCCTCACTCATGGTGGGATGTGTATAGATCTGATCGCGCAGCACCTGATACGGAGCGCCGAGATCCATTGCCAGTTTTATGGTGTTGATCATCTCATAGGACTCCTCGCACAGAAGCATGGCTCCCAATATCTGGCCTGTCTCCTCATGGATCACTGCCTTTAACATACCCTGAGGATTCTTCAGAACCTGGGCTTTTGGAATGGCAGCCGCGGGAAGTTTGGCTATTTTCACCGGAATATCCGCTTTTCTGGCTTCTGTTTCACTCATGCCCACCCGGGAATAGGACGGAGAGATAAACACACTGTAGGGAACCGCTTTTCTTTTGGAAAGCCCGTAGCTGCCGCCGATCATGCGGGACCAGATGATCCTGAAATCATCCAGGGATGTATAGGTAAACTGCAGGCCTCCGTGCACGTCACCCATGGCCCAGATATTATCCGCTGTGGTCTTCAGTTCATCATCCACCACCACTGCGCCCCGCTGATTCAGCTCTACTCCCGCTCGTTCCGGGTGCAGCCCCTCCGTATTGGGTTTTCTTCCTGTTGCGATCAGCACCGCATCTGCTTCCAGGATTTCCTCTTCACCTTTATAGGTGAGCTTCACCAGCGCATGGCCGTCTGCCTGGGCGATTTCCCAAATCCTGGATCCCAGCTTGAAGGTTACGCCGCGGCTTTCCAGCACGCCCTGTATGGCTTCCGCTACGTCCCTGTCCTCTCTCGGAATCAGCACTTCCCCATCCTGCAGAACCGTCACCTCTGTGCCGAAGCCGGAATACATGGAGGAGAATTCCAGACCGATATAACCGCCGCCCACGATCACAAGACGTTTCGGATATTCTCTCAGATCCATCAGTGTGGCACTGGTATGTACATAGGGATTCCCCTCCAGACCCTTGATTGGCGGAATCACAGGGGTTCCTCCTGTGTTGATAAAGATTTTCTCCCCTTCGATCTCAAAGGTCTCAAGAGCTGTCTTCACCTCCACAACCGTATTGGAGACAAAGGATGCGGTCCCGTTAAATACATCCACATTGTCCAGGTCATCCAGTTTCCTGAAATTCTTTTCCCTGAGCATAGCGGTGAGCCGTCTCTTTTCATCAATGGCTGCCTCATAATCCGCAGCCCTCTCCTCCGGGGAAGCCTCTTTTTTATTAAATGCCAGTCCGGAGCTTCTGACCAGGGATTTTGACGGGATACATCCCACATTGATACAGGTTCCGCCGTACATACCTGCATCCTTCTCAATCATCGCCACCTTTTTTCCCTGCCCTGCCAGCTTGCCTGCCAGTGTCTTGCCGCCCTTGCCAAATCCGATGATTACCGCATCATATTTTTTCATATTCATTCACCTTTCTTCTCTGTGAAATATTTTATTGTCAATATCGGCTATTGTGATTCTGCACAGCTTCTCTCTGCACACTTCATTGAGCTGTCCGTAAATGTCATCCATAATATCTGCCATACCCGAAGCTACCATACAATTCATATCCGGATTGCCGGATTTCCAGGACGCACACACCGCCTCAATCTCCAGCGCGTCGTAAATCATGGCAAGATTCACATCCGCTGCCTTCATGGAAGTATGGTATCCTCCGTTCTGTCCCTCTTTTGTGGCAATAAGCTCCTTCTTTTTCAGTTTTGCCATGACCTTCCGGATGCGTGCCGGATTGGTACAGACATTCTTTGCCAGCTCTTCACTGGCCAGAGTCTCCTGTTTGTGGTTCAAATAAACCAATGCATGTACCGCGATCGCAAATTCACTTGTCATTTCACTCACCCTCACTCTTGTTCTTTTTCCTTATTCTTTTTCATAGTTGTGCATATAGCACCGCGTTTACAGCTCTTGATACAGTCACCGCAGCGGATACACTCCCTGCTGTTTGGGGTTTCCCATACCCGTATATCCATCTTGCAGGCTCTCTGGCAGCTCCCGCACCGGTTGCATTTTGTCTCGTCCACCTGATACCGGTACAGGGCAATGGGATTAAACAGCCCGTAAATGGCACCCAGAGGACACAGGTATTTGCAGAACGGCCTGTATACCATAATGGACAGGAGCACCACTGCAGCCAGGATTGCCGCCTTCCAGGCAAACAGAAAACCGATGGCCCCTCTCAGGTCTTCATTTAAAAGTACCAGGGGAATACCGGCTGTCAGGGTTCCGCTTGGACAGATAAACTGACAGAACCATGGACTTCCCTGCCCGATGATATCCACATAAAACATGGGCAGCAGAATGACAAACACCACTAATATCACATATTTCAGCCATACCAGCCACTTATGTCCGGGCAGGTTCTTCCTCTTTCTGTTTCTGAAAAAGGGAATCTTATAAAGCAGATCCTGGATCAGTCCAAAAGGACACAGCCACCCGCATACAAATCTTCCGATCAGAGAACCGATAAAGATCAGAAAACCTATGATGTAAAAGGAAAACCGGTAATTCCGGCTTCCCAGCACTGCCTGCAGGGAACCGATGGGACAGGCCCCCAGCGCTCCCGGACAGGAGTAGCAGTTAAGCCCCGGCACACACAGCGCCTTGGTGGGACCTTTATATATTTTTCCTTTGATAAATCCCAAAACATAGCCATTGGTCAGTGCCGTAAATCCCACCTGCACGATCAGCCGCATTCTGTTTCGGATCTTCTGCAAAAATTCAGCCAATTCCTATACACTCCAGACATATATTCACTGCTTTTGTAAACACGGTATCCACTTCCCCCCGGCTTGCGCCAAATATAATAAATGCCGCTGCCGCCACAAGAAGCAGACTCCTTAAAACTGCTGCCTTTCTCCTACTCATTCTGCACCTTCTCAAGCATTTTGTCTATCACTGCAATCCACTGTTTCTTACTTTTCGCCCCGGGATAAGTCTCCCCTACCTGGTTTCCGTTCTTATCCAGGAAAATAGTTGTGGGCACAACCTGGGCGTTTCTCAAGATTCTGTACTGCATATTGGCATCATTCGGTATGACAAGATGTGTATAATCCGCCTCTGTTTTATCCACAATTTCAAGTGCTGTCTCATCCTCCGGCTGGCTCACATCACTGATGATCCCAACCATCCGGAAGCCCTTATCCGCATATTCCCGGCTCAGTTCCCCAAGATCCGGCATCTCTCTGATACACGGTCCGCAGAACGTTCCCCAAATATTCACCATAGTCAGGTCCGCCTCAGCAAATATGTCCTGATTCACATCCTTTCCGTCCAGCGTCTTGGTCTTAAACTCGCCGAAGATCTCATTTTTATCGGTCTCATTCTCCGCATCTGCCTGCTGATCCTGACTTTTTTCCTGACTCTCAGTCTGCTGATCCTGGCCTGCATCCTGGTCATCAGCTTTCTGTCCATCTTCTTTGGCACTGTCCTTATTCTCCTGCTGTCCGTCAGTCTGCGCCTTATCAGCTGCATCCTCACCGGCACTTTTTGAGGTCACGCTTCCGTCCTTCTGGCTTCCCGCGTTCTCTTCTGTCTGTGTCTCGGTCTTAGTTGTACTGTCTTCTTTATTTCCACACCCGGCAAGCACCCCGGCTGTTACCAGAGCTGTCACCGCCATTGCCATTAAATATTGTCTCCGTCTTCTCATGGTCCAACCTCCATATTGTTATTCTCTTTGTTACAGTTCATACTGAAATTATATTAGTTACAGTTCCAAATGTCAAGTCTTTTTCCCATATATTTTTCTAATGTAACAAAGTCACAGTTGCTGTTTCACGGATAAGTAGTCGGTTCAATTTAAAACTGCCGGAAGGAAACAGCCCTATAGCCATTCCCGCCCGGCAGCCTTTCAGCTCTGCACTCTTTTAAATTTTTCACATCTTAGGTGAGATCACATACTTCCCTTTTGCCCTCACCTCCGGCCTGCTCAAAATTTCTTCTAATTTATCCAGACTGCACACCTCATACACCATACTGCTCACATCCAGCCTTCCTGAATTGATCAGGTCCAGCGCCCTCTTCTGTGTATAGGGATTGATATAAGAAGCCTTCAGCACCAGCTCCTTCTGGAAGACCTGAAACGGCTTCACAGCAATCTCCTCATCCGGCTTCGTCAGCCCGAACATCATGACAACCGCCTTATTCCCCGCGATCTCTATCGCCTGCTCAATGGTGGATGGGCGGCCTACACACTCGATCACCACATTCACCCAGTCCATTCCGTTCTCTGCAAGGCGCTCCTTCACATCTTCCTTTACAGGGTCAATACACACATCAGCCCCCAGCTTTCTTCCCACTTCCCTCTTATTCTCCACCGGCTCTAAAAGCGCCACCTTGGCAGCCCCAGCCAGCTTTGCAAGCTGAAGCATAAGAAGACCAATCATCCCTCCGCCGATGATGACCACCTGTTGTCCCGGCTGGATCTCACACATGTCAATTCCGTGGAGGCAGCAGGCCACCGGTTCTGCCATGGCTCCCTGCTCAAAGGTAGTATTCTCTCCCAGAAGATACACCTGTCTCTCATCCACTGCACAGTATTCCGCAAAACCGCCGTTTACCGTTGTACCGTATCCCATCATATTTTCACAGAAATGGGCAACTCCGTTTCTGCAGGGATCACAGGCTCCGCAGTAACAGTTCGGGTCAATGCAGACTCTGTCCCCGGCCTTATACTTCTTCACTTCACTTCCCACTTCCCTGATCACGCCGGAAAATTCATGTCCTAAAATAGTGGGAGGCGTTACCTCTGCAGCTCCTTTATCCCCTTCATAAATATGTACATCTGTTCCGCACACACCGCATGCCTCCACCTGGATCAGCACATCATGAGGCCCAACCTCAGGCATCGGATGCTCCTCCACTCTCAGATCATGTTTTCCGTAAAATACTGCACTCTTCATCCCTATTTCCTCCACTTTCTCAGTTTTCTATACTTTCGCTCTGAACTTATGGTTATGTCTTACGCATAAGTTCACTATATAGCAAGGTGCGAAAAAATACAATAGACATTTATACCAATATTCTTCTGCGATTTTTATCCAAAATGCTGCAGCCGCCCGTTACCAGATACCGTTTCCCCCTTCTCCGCCCCTTTCGTTTTGAATCCCCACTTGTCATTTCCCCCTGTCCATACTAAAATAGAGACAGATATTCCCCGGGAGGAACTTTTATGAATACAACAGGCATGACCACAATGGAAATCAAAAAAATAAATAAGAGCAAAGTCTACCACCTTATCTATGAAAGCCGCACCATATCCAAGCAGGGGATCGCCGCTGCCCTGCAGATGGGCATGAACACAGTGACCCAGAACCTGAAGCTTCTGGAAGAGGAAGGGCTCATCGAACGGAAAGGATACTTTGAATCCACAGGCGGAAGAAAGGCCCATGCAATCCGTATCCTTCCGGACGCCAAAATCGCACTGGGCATTGAAGTGCTCAGAAAGACCCTGCACATGGCTGCCATAGACCTGTACGGCAATATTCTGTATCAGGAATCCTGCGCCCTTCCCTTTGAAGCCTCAGACGCCTACTGTGAACAGGTGGGCAGAAGACTCACCGCCTTTGTGGATAAATACGGCATAGAAAAAGAACATATCTTAGGGGCCTCCATTGCCATTCAGGGACTTATCTCCCCGGACGGAAGCACTGTAAGCTACGGAAGGATACTGGAGCATACGGGCATGAAGCTCTCTGACTTCTCCCGCTATATCCCATACCCCTGCCGTCTGGAACACGACTCCAAGGCTGCCGCCTATCTGGAGACCTGGCATCAGGAAAAATTCCGGGATTCCATTGTAGTTCTTCTGAACCAAAACCTGGGCGGCGCGGTCATTATAAACGGAAAGGTCCACACAGGCCTTGGCATGCACAGCGGGTCCATTGAACACATGTGCATTCAGGCTGACGGCCCGCTCTGTTACTGCGGGGAACACGGCTGTCTGGAAACCTACTGTTCCGCGGACAGTCTGGAACGGGCGGCGCAGACGGATATCCCCTCCTTTTTCCGGGAGCTGCGCCGTGGAAATTCCGCGTTTGCAGCGATATGGGAGGACTATCTGGATCACCTGGCCTTTGCCCTCTGCAACCTGAACGTTATACTTGACTGCCGCATCATCATCAGCGGCTACCTGGCTCCTTATATTACAGGGGAAGATGTGGTGCAGCTTACCAAACGCATACAGGACAGCTCCCCGTACAGTCTCCCGGATGATTTTATCTTTTTGAGCACCCACGGACAGCTTGCTCCGCCGGTCGGCGCAGCACTTTCTTATATCGATCAGTTTCTGCAGACAATTTAAGGGTATGGGAACCGCATTCCTGCGCGGTTTCCATACCCTTTCCACTATTCCTCATAAAAACAGACCTGGTTCTTGCCTCTTTTCTTCGCCTCGTATAAAGCCTTATCTGACTTCCGGTACAGAACCGGCTGTGTGACACCGTCCTTCGGAACAGAGGCCACGCCTATGCTGACAGACAGCTTACATCCGCTGAATTCTTTTGGCAGGCTGCTTTGGAAATTATCCATGAGCTGTTCTGCTTTTCTGCTTATCTTCTGGCGTTCATTGACATTTTTCATAAACACCACAAACTCATCGCCGCCCAGACGCCCGATAAAGTCATCGCCCCGGAAGGTATTTTTCAGACAGGCTGCGAAAAGCTGCAGCACTTTATCTCCGTTTGGATGACCGAAGGTATCATTCACATTTTTAAAATTATCCAGATCCATGATCATGAACGCTCCTGCGCTGCCGCTCTCCGTTATGACACTCTCCACTTCCTGTTCCAGAGCTCTTTTATTCTTCAGCCCTGTCAGCGGGTCCCTGCTGGCACTCTGCACAGCCTCCGAGAGCTGCTGCATCTGACGGCTGATATCAATAAAGGCGCACTGCACCACCAGAGCCCCCTCCTGCATCTGCACATCAAAGTTTCCATAGGCCCATTTGCGCTGTCCGTCCCTGCACAGAATCAGAAATTCTCTGGAGATAAGTCCTTCTTTCAGCTTCAAAAACCATTCCCTGTCCTCCTCCTCTAAAACGGGCTGCAGGAATCTGCCGTATCTCTCCTCATAATCCTCCATAGTGTATTCCATAAACTGATAAAACCCGTCATTGGAATCCAGTATAGACAACTTATCATCCAGACGGAAACGCACGATCGCACTGGGCACTGTCCGGTAAATGGAGCGGATATTCTCATATGCCCGTCTGATCTGTCTGTGGTTCTTGCGCCGGCCGTTCAGCATTCCAAACGCCATAAGCCCCAGCACCAGAAGAATGAACACGCAGTAAAAGGCTGTGCCGTCAATGACGTTCCGCGTCTTGACATCCACCACATTACACGGAACCACCAGCAGCAGATACCAGTCATTGATGCCTGTGGCAGTGTATTCCAGTATAAAATCCTCACCGCTTTTCTGATAGCGTATGTATCCGTTCTCTCCCTTCTGCATGTTGTCCGTAAATTTTTCCAGGTCCGGGGCGGTAAAATCCCTGCTGATCACATGCTTCAGATCCTCCAGCACATTCTGCCTGGCGTCCCCTTTGGCTGAGTGCACCAGGACCTCGCCTTTGGAGTCCGTGATATAATTGTACCCTTCCCCGTTGAAATAGCGAATGGACATGAGATGCTCCAGCTCATCCATGGTATACTGCCCGAGCACAAGCCCCTGTATCTCCCCGTCCCGGTAAATGGGCACACTGATGACCATGGTACGGCTGCTTCCGTCCTCAGCCACATAGCTCTCCACCGAGCTTTGGCCCTGAAGAGCCTTTTGAAAATACGCACGGTCCTTTACCAGGATCTGCTGTTCCATGCCGTTATAATACATGATGCCGTCCAAATCTACCACGGCAAGCCTTGTAAAGCGTGTAATGCCTGACTTCTGTTCCAGAATATCCAGGACCCTCTGAGAATGGATTGATGTTTTCTGGCCGCCTATGGAGTCTGAGATTCCTTCCAGATACAGATAGTCGTTGTCGACCCTCTCATTGATCAGCTTGATGCTCTGCTGGGCAAGCTCCTGCGCATAGGCGTTCGTCTCTTTTTCCAGAATGTCATGAATGTAAGTACCGTAATAAAAAGAGGCGCCGATAATGACCCCCACCGTCAGGATAAGGAGGCCGGCTGTTATCCATCTTTTTTTCTTCTGCATAACATTCCTTCTTCCCGATTATTACTTATATTATATATGACTCCGGTGTGCTCGTCAATTGAACAAAGAAACTCCTTTACAGTCTCCGGCACTGTCGATTATAATGGGAATATAGCTAAAAAGAGGAGGGATTTTATGAGTAAGGCAAAAACTGTTTTAAAAGGCTTCGGTATCCTGCTGCTTATACTTGCCGGTATTTTACTGCTTCTGCTGGTTTATCTGACTGTGCGGGAATATCGTCCGAAGGCGGAGGAATCCCTGGAGGGAAATTATAAGGACGGTGCGTTCATTTCTCTGCGCAGCCCCTTCTCAGTCATGAGCTACAATACGGGATATGCCGGCCTCAGCAAAGACGAGGACTTCTTCATGGACGGCGGTACGAAAGTAAAACCCGCTTCCAAAGCCCTGGTGGAAGAAAATATGGAAGGCATCACAAAGGTACTGCAGGACAATCCGGCTGACGCATACTTTTTACAGGAAGTGGACATAGACTCCACCCGCTCATACCATATAGATGAGCGCAGCGCTTACAGCAAAGCCCTTGAAAAAAACAGCTTCTTCGCGTATAACTTCAAATGCGATTATGTTCCTTATCCCCTCCCTCCCATCGGACATGTGGAGAGCGGACTTGTAACGCTGACTGACAACTATGTGGCCGGTGCCAGCAGGATTTCCCTTCCGGAATCCTTCTCCTGGCCCATCAAGACCTGCAATCTGAAGCGCTGTCTTCTTGTCACCCGGTTTCCGCTTCAGGATTCGGAAAAAGAACTGGTGCTCATCAACTTCCACCTGGAAGCTTACGACAGCGGCGAGGGCAAAATCGCTCAGAGCAAAATGCTGGCGGACATTCTGGAAGCAGAGTACGAAAAAGGGAACTATGTGATCGCCGGCGGTGATTTTAACCAGACCTTTGAGGGTGTGGACAAATATCCTGTCACCAATAAGGAAGACTGGGCGCCGGGCGTGATCGGAACCGATGACCTGCCGGATCACTTTTCCTTTGCCATTGATGACACCTATCCCACCTGCCGTCTTCTGAACGCCCCGTACACCGGTTCCTATGACACCTCACAGGTCTATGTCATCGACGGATTTATCGTGTCAGACAATCTGGCCGTCAGAAATGTGAACGTCATTGATGTGGGATTTGAACATACAGACCACCAGCCGGTGCGCCTGGAGGTAGCGTTTAAGTAGGAATACTGTTTTCCCGGCCTTTTGCATAGAGTATCTATAGAGGATATTCTGTGAAAAGGAGTATTTACATGAGGGAAATCAGCCATATCACACTGAAAAACCAGGGAGATTTCATTGTCCGTCCGGGCTTTGTCTACGTGGACGGCAAAGGCAGCCGTATCTGTGAGAAGGGACATATGATGGTGGCAGCGGGCAGTTCTGCCACCATTAGCCTGAAGGATCACGGGATACCGGAGGGCTCCTGTATCACCTTCTACGCGGAAGTTCCCCAGGGACCGGACCGGGAGGCTCACCAGATTTTTGTGTACGCGGAGGATTGCGGGAACACAGCCCATTACGTCATAAGCGGTACGGCAGCAAACAGTACACTGGGATTTCTGAAAGAAGTCTGAGGTATGTATCCTTAAAACATAAAAACAGCGCCGGATACTCATGTATTTCCTACTGGTATCCGACGTTGTTTTTCACTTATTTTCTATTTTGCCTCTGTCTTTATCAGCATCATAAAGAAACGGAGCAGTACATAACCGATGATCATGGTTGTGAGAAATGTCTGAAAGCCTGCAAGCTGGTTCACGGCACTGCCCAGTCCCTCCTGTCCCTGCGCGGTGAGAAACGCCCCCATTTTTGCGGAAGCCACGATTCCGATAGCCATGGGGAAGGTCATGCCCGCATAGCCCGGTGCAAAGGGAAAGGAAAAGAATTTCGGCAGCTTTATGACAATGAAGACCAGGGACGCAAGCACGCAGAGGTACAGAAGTGTTACCAGAATCCTGTTGGGGTTATCCAGCACATTCAGCACACTCACGACGCAGAGGCTGCAGGGCGCAAGCAGAACCGCCATGGTGTGATAGACTGCCGGTTTTACTTCCACCTTCATAAGCCTCCAGATCATGAAGGGCACCAGGATCACATAGATGGCGATTCCGTAATATGTGACCACGGTCAGTATCCCTTTGGCATTCATGGCTCCTCCTGTCACACAGCTCACCATAATACCATTGTATGTAACAAACCAGCTTGGCACAAAGGTGTTGATGTCGCGTTTCATGACCATATTTCGGACTGTGAACACGATCAAATGTACCGTATGGATGGCAAGGCCTGCGGCCCAGATGAACTTTCCGCCTGCAAATCCCAGTTCATAGAAATAACTTCCCAGTATCATGGTGACCATGGAAAATCCTGCGTAGAGGCTTGCCGGCACTACGTTCTTGTACTCCTCCAGGCATGTTTTGGGAAACCGTATGATCTTGACAATATAACAGACCATGACGATCAGGGCTGTCCACATCATAAAATGCCGCAGCCAGCTATAGCCGAATCCCGCATATACGTTGCTGAGAGTCAGTGCGCCTACAAATGTGGGCAGTATGGGCACAGGTAATTTTTCCAGTCTATTCATCTTTTATGTCCTCCTGATAATAGTATTCAAAGTTGTCACCCACATGGAAAAAGTCAGAGTAATCAATTTCAAAAATAGGTTTTTTCACCCTGGACACATCAATTCTCCTGGCTATGAGCTGCTGGAGTACTCCGCTGTAGGATAAATCCCCCTGGATGATAGCTCCCAATATCCGCCCGTTCTTGTGGATGATCTTCTTATATCCGTCTTTTCCCTCCTGTGTCTCCACCAGCTCCGTCTCATCCTGCGGTTCTGCCTGTCCCAGAGACATGGTGGGTATCCCGAAGAAATTCATGGTGGACTTGCTGGCAAAGAAGTCTGTCATCTTCCGCTTCCCACCTGCCATATTGCTGCCGGCAATAATGCCCTCCTTGACAGCTGCAGGCCAGATAGGTGCCCTGCCGGATACATCCCCGGCCCCATAGATCCCCGGCACGTTCGTCTCACCGGATTCGTCAAAGAGAAGGCCGAACCGGTCTGTCTCCACCTGGCATCCCTCCAGAAACTCCACATTAGCCCGCACACCGGCTGTCACAATGAGGAGATCACAGGGGATTCTGCTGCCGTCTGACAAAAGCAGCTCCTTAACATTTCCCTCCCTGTCACAGAACAGCTCCTGCACACCGGTGCCGTAATACTGCCTGACTCCCTTTTCGCTCATGGCAGCCTCGTAGACGGCAGCGGCTTTTTTGTCAAGCTGTCTGCACAGCAGATGGTCTGCCAGTTCCACAACCACGGGCTTTACATCATTTTCCAGCAGGCCCGAAACCGTATCCAGGCCTACAAGCCCGGCACCCATGACTACCACATGCTCTGTCCTTGGCAGGGCCTCTTTGATCCTGTCAATATCACACAGGTTCCTGAAGCCGATGACATTTCCCGCTTCCCTCATACCCTTTACAGGGGGGATAAAGGTGTGGGAGCCTGTGGCAATGAGAAGCCTGTCAAATCCTACACGCTCTCCGTCTGCCAGCAAAACGGTGCGCTCTTCACAGTTAACGGAAACCGCCTCCCTGCCTTTCATAAACCGGACCCTGTATTTTTCCGTAAAATCAGGCTCTGTGAAATCAAGCTGCTGTACTGTCCTTATATTTCCCAGATAATGGTGGAGGATACACCTGGAATAAATGGTCTCATCCCTGGAGATCATGAGGATCTCCCCGTCCTCGTCCACTCTGCGGATCTCTTTTGCCGCATTGACACCGGCTGCGGAGGAACCCAGAATCACATATTTCATAGCCTACACCTCCTCAAATGTAATCGCCTGCATGGGACATTTCTCCACACACATAGGGACGCCTTTTTTATCACTGCTTCTGTGCACACACATGTTGCACTTCATGATCTCCTTGTGCTTGTGGCTGTCACTTTTCAAAATGCCGAAGGGACATGACATGATGCACATATAGCAGCTTGCACAGCGTTCCTTGTCGTATTCCACATATCCTGTCTCGGGATTCTTGCTCATGGCTCCTGTCATGCAGGTATAAACGCACTCCGGCCGCTCGCAGTGCCGGCAGAATATGGGAGCCGGTTTTGTCTTACTGTCAATCACCACGCGGTTTCTGGAATCCCCGCTGTCCGTCTCATGGCTGACCACGCAGGCGGTGACACAGGTCAGGCAGCCGATACATTTGCTGCGGTCTATTTTAATCCGATACATCTTCGTTCCCCCTTATCTTTTTTCAAAGCGGACAGCCGCTGATTTGTAGGATGGTTCTTTGGAATAGGAATCATATATGGATGGCGTGAGCTTATTGCACTCAATATAATGAATGGGCGCGTACAGCTCGTCTTCCCTGACATGGTCCGTGATCTTCACAGCGAACTCAGCGTTCTGTCCATTGGCGGAATACACACAGATTCTGTCATTTTCTTTTACACCGTGATGCTTTGCAGTGGCGGGATGCATGTAGAGATATGCCTTTTTCAGAGAGACATCTTCCACAAACTTCACTTCCTTTGTCCTGCTCTGAGTATGCCACTGGCCCACAGAGCCACGCCCGGTGTTGAACACATATGGGAATTCCTCTGTTGTGGGCATAGGGTTTTCCATGGGTGTTTCAAATATAAACTGCGCTTTTTTGGACGGTGTAAAGAATCGGCCGTCTTCATAAAGCCTTCTCTGGTCCTCTTTCAGGGTTTCCCCTTCCCGGAACGGCCACTGGATTCCATGGGAATTCTCAAGTCCCTCCCATGTCATCCCTGTAATGTCGCAGGGCATTCCCCTGGAACATTCCCGCATAAGTGCAAAGCAGTCCTTTGGCGTCTCCCATCCCTTCAAAAGTTCTCCCATGCCCAGGGATTTTCCCACTCCGAGGATGGCTTCGTAGTCGGATATTTCATTTTCCTCCCTTGGAAGCACCTGCCGCATGGCGGAGAGCCTGCGTTCCAGATTGATATAGGTTCCCTCTTTCTTCATGCCGGATACCACAGGGAAGAATACCGTGGCGCCCTCAGCGCTTTCAATGGTGTCATAGATATCCTGCACCACATAGAGCTCCAGCTTCTTCACAGCTTCGGCAAAAGTTTCATTGTTGGTCCAGCTATGTCTTGGGTTGGTGCAGAGGATCCACAGTCCCTTGATCTCTCCTGCATTGATCCCCTCGATGATCTGGTTATAGGTCTTCGTGGGCTTTTCCGCCAACACGCTCTCCTCCACACCCAGCGCCTCCGCCACCCTTGCTCTTCTGGCAGGATTGGTGAAGTCACCGCCTGCATAGAGTACAGCGGTGTTGCTGTAGGAACGGGAACCCATGGCATTGCACTGGCCTGTAATGGAGTTGGCACCTGTTCCGGGACGCCCGATATTTCCCGTCATCAAAGCCAGGTTGATGACAGCCTGGGCTGTACGGACAGCCTCATACCCCTGATTCACGCCCATGGTCCACCAGAATGAAACACGCTTTCCTGTGTGGATCAGCTCCACAAGCTCCAGGATCTGCCCCTCGGAAAGGCCCGTCTTCTCCGCAGCCCCGCTCAAAGTATAGTCTTTTACAAATGCCTTGAATTCCCGGAACTTTTCCGTGTGCGCTTCTATGTATTTCTTATCAATATAATCTTTCTCGATCAGAAGATTGGCAATGGCATAATACAGGTACAGATCGCTCTTGTGCTTCAGGCCGTACCAGTAATCCGCGTTTCTCGCACTCTCTGATTTTCTCGGGTCAATGACGATCAGCTTCTTGTTGTGGTTGTCCTTGATCTTCCCCCACACGATGGGATGTGTCACCACCGGGTTGGCTCCTATGAGGATGATGGTGTCGGACAGCTCCAGGTCCTTCAGTGTATATCCGGGAGCGTCAAAACCGTAGCTCTGTTTATGGGCAACCACTGCTGTGGCCATACAGAGACGGGTATTACCGTCCACGTTTGTCTTCAGATAGTTGCGCATCACATGGCCGAACAATGCGAATTCCTCCATGGTAAGCTGTCCGGTGCTGATGCCTGCCACGCTCTCCGTTCCGTATTTTGCCTGGAGCTCTTTGAGCTTGTCAGCTACATACTGAAAGCCCACCTCCCAGGGCACTTCCTTCATGGTCCCGTCCGCCTGTCTGATTTTCGGCAGAGGAGACGGCTTTTTCACTGTGAGCTGCTTGTCCAGAGACAGCCCTTTGATACAGCAGAATCCGTCATTGACCGGATAGCCTTTTGTGGGGACAACCTTCATGATCCTGTTGTCCTCCACATAAAAATCAAGATTACAGTCTATGGCACAGTAATTGCAGGTGGATTGTATTTTCTTCATGACTTCCTCCTATTTTCCTGAAATATCACGATTTCTTCCGTGTTTTCTTCTATTTAAAAGGATAACTCCACACATACAAAAAAACCGTGACAAAAATCACGGTTTTCTGCTTATTCTTTGAAGTAACTGTTTAATGCATCCGGTTCCGGTATCACAAAGGTATTCTTATCATAACGGACAAGATCCTGTTCCACCAGAACTTTGAGCTGTCGGGAAGCTGTCTCCCTTTTTGTGCCCAGCATATCCGCAAGCTGGGTCACCGTCAGTTTCAGACAGATGCGGACACCGTCCTTCTCCCTCTTCCCATAGTCGCGGGCCAGTTTCCACAGCTTGGCTGCCATCTTCTTTTCCCCTCTGGTGGCATTGGTGGTGTTCTTTAACTGGCGATACAGTCTGCGGACCTTATGGGACTGGGAGGAGAACAGAAAGCGCATGAGCCTTGCGTCCGTCTCCATCAGTGCCAGAAGCTGCTTTCTGGGGACTGCCAGTATCAGGGCCTCCTCCATGATCTCGCAGCTCACAGGCTCCGGCAGGTCCTGAAGGATCTCCTCATTTAACAGGCTTCCCCTTCCCAGAACGAAAATCACCTTTTTTTCGCCCATGGCATTCATCTTATATAACGCGGCAGTGCCGCTCACTACGGCATATACTGTGACAATCTCTTCTCTCTCCCGATACAGGTGCTGCCCCTTTTTCATCCGCAGCAGCACACTGTAGCGTGCCAGATGTTCCAGGCTGGACTGCCGTATGTCATCTGCTCCGAAAATGATTCCCAGTGATTCTTCTGTATCCGTCACCCTCACGCTCCCATCTTCATATATTCCCGGTCTTTCCCAGCCGCTGCTGACATTATACCGTAATAAGTGACGAATATCTACATTTAATTGCAGGATGTATGTAAAGACGTCAATTCTATATATAGGTTATAAAAGTATCCGATCCCCACAAACAGCATCAGTAAAACTCCCAGAAACAGCATGAGATAATACTGGTTTTCACTCCGCATAACGCTCAGCTTGTAATTCATGCACCAGGTCTTCACAAACTCTGTGCTTCCCAGCAGGAGAAGGGCTGCCTGTATAGCAGGAAACACAAAGATCTGGGTATCTCCCTTCAGCATAAAAAACGCAGGAACACTGAGGACCAGTGTCACGGCAAAAATCACCCATGCCTTTTTATTATTCTGAAATATCATATCACATTCTCCTTTTGCTTTTCTTTCCCGCATCTTATGACTCTTTTGGAAGAATGTCAATATCATACTCACAATATCAGGCTTTTCCTGCACGAAATACATTTCCCCCACAGGCTCTAGCCGGCGTTCAGGGAACGTCTTCTTCTCTCCAGCTCCACATCCATATCTGCGCGTTCCTTATCCAGCTTGTAGAAACACATCACCACACCGATGACTGCACAGAGCGCCATGGGAATCCAGATAAAGCTGGCTTCAATATAGGCAAGTGCTTTAGGCGTCTGGGCCGCATTTGCCACATAGCCGCCCTTTTTCAGAAGAAGGCCGATGACGGCGCTTGCAAGTCCCATGCTGGCTTTTACAAAGAAGCCCTGGAAAGCGGCGATGAGACCTGAAACACTTTTGTTTTTCCTGTACTCAGAGTAATCGATCACATCCGGCTGAATGGCAAAGGTCGTGCCGAATATACCGTAAATGCCAAGTCCTGTGACAGCCAGACCGATGATCAGGCATACTGCAGAGGTCTTGCCGAAGTAAATGATCAGGTCACCCGCCATATAAATGGCCACACTCAGAAGCATAACATTTCTCTTTGACATCCGCTTCTCCAGATACGGCAGCACAAGGAGCATGGGAAGTCCTGAAAGGATTCCGAAGAGTCCCACAAAGGTCAGCCATTCTGTCTTCTGGAGATTGTAGGTAAAGTAATAGATAACCGTAGTATTTCGCACCACATAGATGGCAAAATACAAAAAGTTCACGGCAAAGAATATTACGCTCTGGCCTGTCAGCCCTTTTAAATCCTGTGCCAGGGAAGATTTTTCCCGCTTGACAGAGGGCGGCACCACTTCCTCGGTGTTTAAAAATGTCACTACAAAAATAAGCATGGCCGCGATTCCGTAGATGGTCATGGTCACCAGATAACCCTTCCCGGCATTTCCCTTTCCGAAAAACTCCACAAGGGGAGAGGTAATGGTCATAACAATGGCTGTCCCGATCATGGCGCAGATCATACGGGAGGAAACCAGGCAGTTTCTCTCATGCAGATCTGAGGTCAGACGCGGAACAATGGTATTCAGCGGAATGTTCACCACCGTGTAAGCCGTGCAGAGCAGACAGTACGTCACATAAGCCCAGATGATCTTTCCCGTCATATGAAAATCCGGCACAAAGAATGTCATGATGGTAAAGACGGCAAAGGGAACCGCGCCCACAAGGAAATACGGCCTTCCCTGTCCCCATTTTGTGTGGGTCCTGTCCACAAGGATACCCATGCCTGTGTCAGTCAGCGCGTCGATAAACTTTGTGACCAGCATCAGGGTTCCTGCCACTGCTGCCGAGATTCCAAATACATCTGTATAAAATATCATGAGATAGGACGCCATGGTGCTGAATACAAGATTGCATCCGAGATCCCCCACCCCGTATCCAATCCTTTTCTTCCACTTAGACGCCCCTGCGGTGTATCCCGCTTGTGAGGTGTTCTGCAAATTTACTGCCTGCTCCATATTCCTTCCTCCATATCTTTTTTCTTTTTCTTCCTTTTATATCTATCTCTATTCTGCCAGTTTTGTCAGCTTCTTCATGTCTGTTTTCAAATTCCGGTAGACAGAGTGGTATAGCTCAAAATACTCATTATATTTTTCATGGTTCTTCTCATCCGGCATGATTTTTTCATCCAGCACCTGCCACTCTTTCACTTTTTCATAGGAAAGAATGCCTGTGCCGATGCCTGCCAGAATCACATCCCCCATGTTCGCCTCCACATCCTGCTTGGGGCAGACCACAGGATAACCGGTCACATCCGCGAAAATGTGTCTCCAAACCCGGGACTTTGTGACCCCTCCGGCCAGAAGAATATACTCGCCCAAATCCTCCCCGGTGGCTTCCATGGCGTCCCTCAGAGAATAGGCAACCGCCTCTAAAAATGCCCGGTACAGATGCCCTTTCGTATGTGCCAGGGAAAGTCCCACAATGGTGCCCTTGGCGTCAGAATCCCAGACCGGACTTCTCTCTCCCATGAAATAAGGAAGGACCACAAGTCCCTCACTGCCCGCCGGGATTTTCTCCGCCATGGCATTCAGCGCATCATAGGAATTATTCTCTTCCCCGCCAAACGTATTCCGGAACCATTTTACAATGGCCCCCGCTGTGGCTCCCCCTGCAAAATAATAGGAGAGATTTTTGGCATCGTACAGATACGGCCACGCGATAAGCCCGTTCCCTTTTACGGGTTTATCAGAAATCAAAGCCGCGCACATGGATGTTCCGATGGCCGCTGCGTAGATGCCGGATTCCAGCACACCCAGGCCGATATTGGCAGCGCCGCAGTCAATGCCCCCTGCAATGACCGGCATTCCCTCCATAAGTCCCAGGCTCTCTGCTGCCTCCTTTGTCAGGCCCCCTGCAATATCCGTGGATTCCACCAGCTTTGCAGGCATTTTCTCCATGGGGATTCCCATGGCCTCCATCATTTCCTCTGACCAGGTTCTGGTGCGCATATCGAATATGCCGCCGATATTGCCCGCAGAAGAATAGTCAATGACGATCTCTCCTGTCAGATGGTAGATCACATAATCATTGGGCGGAAGAAAAAGCTTTGTCCTCTCCCAGTTTTCAGGCTCATGGTTCTTGATCCAGAGCATCTTCGTGTAGCCGTAGTATGGGTCAGCGCCGTTCTGGGTAATCTCCAGAAGCTTTTCTTCCCCAATATGGGAAAGTACCCAGTCGCTTTCCTCCTGTGCCCTCCTGTCCATCCAGATCAGGCAGGGGCGCACCGGCTGCATCTCCTCGTCCAGAGGGATTCCTGAACCGCCGTAGAGCCCGCTGACAGCCAGGCCCTTTATGTCCTCTTTCGCGATGCCTGATTTCAGCACGGTTTCCCTGATAGAACTGCGGGCCGCTTCAAGCCATACGTCCGGCCACTGCTCTGCCCATAAAGGGCGCGGTGTCAGCACATCGTACTCCACCAGATGCTTTGCGATCAGATTCCCCTCTGTGTCCATTAAAATGGTCTTTGTACCGGATGTGCCAATATCTGTACCTAATAAATATTCCATTCCTGTTCTCCTTCAGCAGACATTTTTTCAGGTGTTTTTTAGAAACAGGTGAACGCTCCGTCCACAATAAAATCAGAACCTGTGGTAAAGCTGCTGGTATCTCCTGCCAGATAGACGGCGATGGACTGCAGCTCTTCCGGACGTCCCATACGGCCCATAGGAGCCATGGCATTCCACTGTTCGATCAGCGGTTTCAGGCTGGGGGAGTTGAGGGTCAGCTCTGTTCCCATGTATCCCGGGCTGATGCAGTTTACTCTCACGCCGCGTTTTGCGAACTCAATGGCCATGGATTTTGTAAGCTGGATCACACCGGCCTTGGAGGCATTGTAGGAGCACTGGGGCTGCGGTACATTTACAATGTGGGCTGACATGGAGGCTGTGTTGATGATGGAGCCGTATCCCTGTTTCAGCATCTGCTTTGCCGCTGCCTGGGCGGTTAAGAATACGCCGCTCAGATTGATATCAATCACTTTCTTCCACTGCTCGTAGGTCATCTCCTCACAGGGGATATTCATGCAGATACCTGCGTTGCAGAACGCTGCGTCCAGCTTGCCGAATGTGTTCACGATCTCTTCCATCATGGCATTTACTTCCTCCGGCTTTGTGACATCCGTTTTGATGGCAATGGTCTTCACGCCGTTTTCCTCAGCAATGCTACCTGCTGTCTTCTCTGCCTCCTCAATATCCACGTCCACGATTGCCACATCACTGCCGGCCTCTGCAAGGGCGATCGCGATCTGTTTCCCGATACCTCTGGCGCCTCCTGTTACGAAAGATACTTTCCCGTCCAGTCTCATTTTCTCGATAATTCCCATGTTTTTTTCTCCTTTTCAAAGTGGATTTGTTTTTGTGATTCTATTTTGTAAAATTATTTTGTAAAATCTATTTATATAATAATCCCCGGATATCAATTCGTCAATATGTATAACTATCCAAATATGGATGGGGATTTTTATGAATTTCTACCAAAGGTGTTTGCCGGCTGTTTGTGCTATACTCTATTGTATAAAGTTTTTTTATAAATATCCTTTACAAATCTCCGGGCCAATGTGTCTGCCGGGCCGGAATCATGGTATAGATTTTCACAGAGAAAGGAAAAGAAACATGGGAAATATTACATTGACGGATATAAAGAAAAACAATTATTCTTTAATTTACAACCTGCTGTATGAGCAGGAAAAGCTCTCCAAACAGGAGATTGCCAACCAGCTTCATCTCAGCCTGCCCACGGTCACACAGAATCTGGTTGCTCTGGAGGATGCCGGCCTGATTGAAAAGGGAGGACAGTTTGCATCCCAGGTGGGGAGAAAAGCCGTTGCCTACACGCTCTGCCTGCAGGCAGGGATCGGAATCGGTGTGGAGATTTTAAAGAAGCAGATTCGGATTCTGGCCGTTGACTTGAAGGGGCAGATCTGCGGATGTATGGAATATGAGTTATTGTACAGAAATGATGATGCCTACTATAAAGAGATTGCCGGATATGTCAGCACCTTTATAGAGGACAGCGGATTTACGAAGAAACAGATTCTGGGTATCGGCTTTGCTGTACAGGGTCTGACAACAGCCGACGGACAGGAGATCATCTTTGGCAAGACCCTGGGTTATACAGGGCTTAAGATCACTGCCCTTTCCGGATACCTTCCATATCCCTGCATGTTCCTGCACGATGCCAAATGTGCCGCTGCCACAGAGCTGTGGAACCGCAGGGATCTGACCGACGCCATTTATCTCTCCATCGGCAAGCATCTGGGCGGTGCGGTGATCATCGGCGGACAGACCGTGATGGGAAAACAGGACCACGGCGGCGCAGTGGAGCATATGACCCTGATTCCCGGCGGCAGGCAGTGCTACTGCGGCAAATCCGGCTGCATGGAGACATACTGTTCTGTCAATGCTCTGCTTTTGGAGGATGAGAGCCTGGAAGAATTCTTTGACGGACTCAGGAATGGAAAGGAAGAGAACAAGGTACGTTTTGAGGAGTATCTGGAGAATCTTTCCACGGCGGTAAATAATCTGCATATGGTGATGGACTGCGATGTGATCCTCGGCGGGCATATGGCGCCTTATCTGACGGAGGAGGATCTGGCTGCGCTCCATAAAAAAGTGAAGGAAAAATCTGCGTTTCCGGATGAGGCGGATTTTATCTTTTTGTCTGAGGCTGCAAGGGATTCGGTGCCGGTGGGGGCAGCGCTTGCATATGTGAAAGGGTTTTTAGAAGAGATTTAGATAAAAACAATGTGGGATGGATTCTGCAGTATTGAAAAGCTGCAGCTCCATCCCACATTTCCAGTGCGTGTTTAAAAATTGCTTTCAGCAAGCTGTGCGCTGTCGTTTGTTCTCTTACGCAGGCATCCGTATCTTACCGTCCTCTATGCGTATGATCCGGTCCGACATCTGCGCGATCTCCGGGTTATGGGTGATCATGACGATGGTCTGGCGGAATTCCTTACTGGTCATTTTCAGCAGGCCAATCACATCCTCGCTGGTCTTGCTGTCCAGGTTGCCCGTAGGCTCATCTGCCAGGACAATGGAGGGCTTGGATGCCAGCGCCCGGGCAATGGCTACTCTCTGCTGCTGTCCGCCGGACAGATTGTTCGGAAGACTGTCCAGCTTGCTTTCCAGTCCCAGCATTTTGACCACCTCCATGATAAACTTCTTATCAGGCTTCTGTCCGTCCATGGAAATGGGGAACACAATGTTCTCCCATACGGTCAGAACAGGGATCAGGTTGTAGTTCTGGAAAATGAATCCAATCTGCTTGCGCCTGAAAACCGTAGCCTGCTCACCGCTTAGCTTCGCCAGTTCGGTGCTGCCGATCCTGACACTGCCCGCAGTGGGAGTGTCAAGCCCGCCCAGCATATTGAGCAGTGTGGACTTTCCGCTGCCGGATGTGCCGATAATGGCAGTAAACTTTCCTCTCTCTATCTCCAGATCAACACCGTCCAGCGCTTTTACCATGGTATCGCCTTTGCCGTAATATTTTTTAAGACCTGTTGTCTTTAATATGCATTCCATATATCGCTCCTCCTCTTTCATGGATATGGGTATCAGCCCGTTTCATTTCTATTCTGCCACGCGAAGCTGTTCTACAATGCTGCCTTTGTGAAACATCCTGAGCGCGAGAACAGGGATCACCAGCGCGAAAATAAGCAGCACTGCACTTGTGATGCATGCAGGCATCACGGTGAGGTGAAAGGTAAACTGCCACAGGCCCGAACACAGGGACCGCACCAGTGTCAGTCCCAGCAGCACCGACAGCGCCGTGCCTGCCAGAACCGCCCCCAGTGCATAGTAGATACCTTCAAAGGTCATCATTTTTGTAAGCTGCCGTCCTGTCATGCCAATGCTCTGCATGGTTGCAAATTCATGGCGACGGGTGATGATGGATGTGATCAGCATATTGGTGAGGTTTAAAACACCTGCCAGACCGAAGATCATTCCCACAATACCCCCCACAAAATAGATCATCTTTTTTGTCCCCTCCGCACTGGCGCGCGCACTCTCCGCAGACATGTAGTTGATGCTCATATCCTTGTTCTTCCTGTAATCATCGAGAAAAGAGGTCATACTGCTGCGATGCTCTTCCTCCACATTAAAAGCGTATTTGTAGACAGCCGGGGCATCATACAGCTCTTTGTACACGCCGGACGGCAGGTACAGATACAGCCCGTCACCACCCACTTCATTGGCACCGTTGACGGTATATCCGATCTCCTCGTCATCCCCGTTCAGCACGGCCTTTGCAAGCACAGGCAGTTCTCTGACCGGCTCCCCGTTTTTCCGGACTGTGATCGTGTCTCCCACATCCAGAAACTCAAAATCGGAATCATATTCCATGCTTCCCATCCTGCCCGGTACTCCCAGAAGCACACCTTCCCCGGCGCACATTTTCTCGTAAAGTGTGTGCGGATCGGTCTCCCCCTCTTTGATGGTCATGCGGGCAATGGAGGCTTCTTCCATGCCATAGACATTACACATGGGGCTTCCGTCTTCTCCCAGGATAAAGCTGAACAAATCCTTGTTGAAGGCCCGTGTAAGGCCGTTTTTGTAATCTCCCTCCGTGTATTTCCACTCCATTCCGAAATCATACGTGACATTGATATCCTCCAGGGTATTCTTATATACGGATGTCCCGTCCCGGACACCGGGCTGTGCGGCGATATCCGCGATCGTACGGTCAGACACTGCCATGTCACGGGTGGTAAATCCTTTCATATTGTTCATGGTATCCGCATGCAGGACCGCAAAATCTGTCCGTATCATCTGGTTGACCTGCTTGCTGATATCCACACTGGCTGCGATCGTCCCCACGCAGTTGAGCAGTACCACACACAGAGTCAGTGATATAATGATAAATCCGGTCCGCCGCTTATTCCTTCCGAGATTGGCAAATGCCATCTGCGGCAGTTTTGCCTGTCCGGCACTGTGCTTTGCAGTATGTCTGCCCACAGTGCTCTCCACATAGTGAAATGCCTCAATAGGCGGAATATTGGCAGCCACCCGCACCGGTTTGCGTGTACTTAAAAATACCGTAAATACAGTGAGCACAGCCGCAGTCAGAAACAGCACCAAAGAGGGAGAGACGTCCGCGGAGACATTGCTGTACTCTGTACTGACCATAGACATGATAACAGGCAGTGTACTCTTCCCGATAAAATATCCGAGAACCAGCCCAATGGGTGTTCCCATACAGCACAGCCACACAGCCTGCCGGTTGATCAGCCTCTTCACCTGTTTCTTTCCCATTCCTATGGTCCTGTACAGCCCATACCGCCGAATATCCTGCATCACCGCTATATCAAACACATTGTAAATGAGTAGGTATCCGCAGAAGATAAAGAGAAGGATGAATGCTCCTCCCGCAAGCAGAATACTGCCGCTCATCTGCGGGTTGCGCATACGGTTAATGGAAGCCGGAAGATAGTTGACAGCTTTCATATCATCCGGATTTCCCCCCTGGCTGCGTGAAAAGTCGTCTAATTTCTCCTGCAGTCCCCAGGTACTCTTCGCCAAAATGTCAGAATAATATACCCCTGCCAGTTCTTTGTCCCGGTCGTAGGTATACTGAAAAATATCCGGGTTTGCATCCCTGAACTTTGTTCCTGTGATCATATAGCTGACCTGGTCATTCACAGCCTCGAACCAGCCGGACACCACCATTTTTTTTGTATACTCCCTGCCGTGGGCCGTAAACACGATTTCCACTTCCGCTCCCGCCTCAGGCTCCGCTCCCAAAGCTCTGAGCGCCCGGTCAGAGGTCACCACTTCATTCTCCGCTTTTGGGTATTCCCCATGGGTCGGCGCGGAAAATGTCAGCTCTGCCTCTGTTTCATCCATCACATCAAATTCCACATTGTGATATTTTGTATTCGACAGAAAACCCACAGACATGCGAAGGCCGGCCTTCTTTACAAACGGTTCCTTCTGCAGAGCTTCAAACTGCTCTGCCGTCATATTTTTTACCTCCGCGTCGCCACTGCTCATTTTGAGCATCTGCATGGTGAGGGACAAGGACTCCAGGGTCCCCATCCCAATCGTAGTGACTGAGGTGAAAAGGACTGCCGTGAGAGCGATTGCCAGCACCGCGACTAAATTTCTAACTCTTCCCGCAGCAAAACTGCGCTTTGTCAGAGTATTCAGCATCTCTTTCATATTCTACTTTCCTCCCTGCCGGTGTACCGCCTCTATGCGCTGTAACACCTGTTTCTGATAATAAGAATACCATACCAAAGTCACAAGTAAGGTACAGCAGAGTTACATTTTTGTACCTTTCTGCATTTTCTCCCGCGCACAGTGCGCCGCCGGCCGGGGTTTGTATAATGACAAAAAGCGCCCTTTTCTGTAAGGCGCTTTTTGTCAGTTTTCTGCAAGCCTTCCATCCTGCAGCCGCACTACATGGTCGGCAAGCTGGGAAAGCTCCTGATTGTGCGTTATCATGATCAGGGTCTGATGAAACGTATCGGCTGTCATTTTCAAAAACCCTGCCACATTCTGGCTGGTCTTCACATCAAAGCTCCCGGTGGGTTCGTCCGCCAGAACGATGACCGGCTTTGTGATGAGCGCCCTGGCAATGGCAGCACACTGCTGCGCACCCCCGGAAAGCATGTGAGGATAGGCATCCAGCTTTGGCTCCAGCCCCAGAAGCTCCGTTAATTTATGAAAAAATACCTGGTCTGCTCTGGAGTTATCCAGTGCCAGCGGAAATAAAATATTTTCCCGCACAGTAAGCTCGGGGATCAGATGATTGCCCTGGAAAACGAATCCCACTTTCCTCCGCCGATACACTGTGAGCTGCTCCTCCGTCAGTTCTGACAGATCTATGCCGTCTACCAGGACGCTTCCCTCTGTGGGCTGATACAATCCGCCGATCAAATTTAAAAGTGTTGTCTTTCCGGAACCGGAAGCCCCCACAATGGCTGTAAATTTCCCTTTTTCCATACACAAATCAATTCCGTCCAGAGCCTTGACCTGCCGGCTCCCTCTTCCGAAATACTTTTTTAAATGATGTATTGTTACAATATCCATAAAATCCTTTCTTTTCGTATATCAGCTCAAAAGATAAACAGAGAAGACAGTACCTGCGCCCTGCTTTGACTTTACACTCATATACCCATTCTGCCGTGTGATAATACCCCGGGCAAGATAAAGCCCCAGTCCCACGCCCTCCTGTCCTGCTGCCTCCTGGGCTCTGAAGAAACGCTGGAACACGTGATTATAGTGCTCCTCCGCAATCCCGATTCCTGAATCTGCTATATCGATCCTTGTGTAAAACTGCCACGGGCGGACGCTCACATGCACAGAACCGCCCTCCGGCGTATATTTCACCGCATTGTCAAGAAGATTCGCAAGGGCTTCTGCTGTCCACTTTGCGTCATGCCTGACCGTCACCTGGCTGTCACAGTCCACATCCAGTTCTATGTTCTTTTGTTCCGCCTTTGTCCATATGCTGCTCACTGCCTGGGCAATGGTATCGTACAGGCGGTTCTCTTCCATATGTATGGAAAAGGTCCCTGTCTCAAGACGTGACATTTTGATCAGGGACTCCATCAAAAAATCAAGCTTACGGATCTGTCCTGCCATCATGTGTAAAAACTCTTCCTGCTTTTCCCTGGCAAGCTCATGCTGCTGCAGAATGCTGAGGAACATCTGGATATTGGCAATGGGTGTCTTCACCTGGTGGGAGATATCACTCACCAGCGCCTGGATGGTCTGTTTGTCCTCCGCGCTCTGCCGGTACCCGTCCTTCATCTTCTCATAATACTGCAGAAGCTTTCCCTGTACCTTAGAGGCAGCCGTATCCTCATAGAGAGTTAAATTCTCCGGTTCCCGCTCCTCCATGAGTGCGTCCACGGTATCACAGATATCATTTGCGAAGTCCGCTGTCTGCTTTTTCTGCAGTCTGTCCCACAATATGACCAATCCCATGACCAGCCCGCACAGCAGGAGCAGTCCCCCCCTGCATCACCCGCCTGGGAAGATAATCTGCCAGCAGTGCCAGACATCCGGCCAGGCTCACAAGCAGCAGTATGATACGTTTTGGTGCCTCGGTCCATTTTCTCTCTTTCATTCCCCTGCACCTGTCCAGATATAGCCCATTCCCCGCACGGTTTTAATGTAGGTGTGCTCTTTGTCCTCAATTTTTGCCCGCAGGCGGTTCATTGTCACGGTCAGTGTATGGTCATCAATATATTTTCCCTCGCAGTCCCACAGCTTTTCAAGCAGGAGCTGCCTTATTGTGACATTTCCCGCATTGGCTGTCAAAATCCGCAGAAGCTTGTATTCATTGGGCGTGATCGCCAGTTTTTCCCTGTTCTTCACAGCAGTCAGCGCCTCAAAGTCCAGAAGCAGAAATCCATCCCTGTACTGATTTGTACCGGACTTTTCCGCTGCCGTGCCGTGGCGCAGGGCCACCTCCGCCC